>Ga0187893_10004078_pt1 | contig 28363 bp, 20 predicted proteins | sample MA1701074metaG_FD_139574 | JGI IMG/M metagenome (GOLD analysis project Ga0187893, IMG submission 139574) | White microbial mat communities from a basaltic lava cave in the Kipuka Kanohina Cave System on the Island of Hawaii, USA - MA170107-4 metaG ... | reverse complement strand
ATCGGGATGTGGTGGCTTCAATGGAGCCACGTTCATTCAAACGTGGAAACCAATCTTAGAGAGGGTGAGCTTATCGCCAACAAGTTTGCTTCAATGGAGCCACGTTCATTCAAACGTGGAAACAAATTCTCTCAAAGTGGTTAGAGTTAATGCTGGCGAGCTTCAATGGAGCCACGTTCATTCAAACGTGGAAACAAACGAGCAGGATTTCTTCAATACCAAATCCATTTTGGCTTCAATGGAGCCACGTTCATTCAAACGTGGAAACATTATGCCTCTCTTTCAACCCCAATCCAGAACAGTTGCTTCAATGGAGCCACGTTCATTCAAACGTGGAAACGTTGTCACGTCTGGCCGCTCTCCAACCGTTCGCTTTCGCTTCAATGGAGCCACGTTCATTCAAACGTGGAAACGCGCAGACGTTCGGATGTGCGAGATTCGTCTATAACAGCTTCAATGGAGCCACGTTCATTCAAACGTGGAAACTCGCCGCGTAGGGCGAAACGATTGCTTGATTCCGGTGCTTCAATGGAGCCACGTTCATTCAAACGTGGAAACGAGAGTGCAGGGAAACCCCATAGCCAACCGAAAAGGGCTTCAATGGAGCCACGTTCATTCAAACGTGGAAACCCCGCAAGCGCCGCCTGCTCGCGGCGTGGGAGCAAGGCTTCAATGGAGCCACGTTCATTCAAACGTGGAAACCCTCCTGTTTAGAAGTGCAACCAAAGCAGAGCAGAAAGCTTCAATGGAGCCACGTTCATTCAAACGTGGAAACCTGAGCGAGCAGACCGATTTGCAATCTGCGCTCGATGGGCTTCAATGGAGCCACGTTCATTCAAACGTGGAAACACGGCCTTAGCTATGAGAAATACGCGGAGCGAGAGCTGCTTCAATGGAGCCACGTTCATTCAAACGTGGAAACCCGCCGCCGCGCGATGGGCCGATACCTTGAGATGGCGGCTTCAATGGAGCCACGTTCATTCAAACGTGGAAACCCATTGATTTCAAAGCACAAAGTCTTGGAATCCGTAGCTTCAATGGAGCCACGTTCATTCAAACGTGGAAACGCTGCCGCGAGGTCGGCCATCCGATTGCTTGTGCCAGGCTTCAATGGAGCCACGTTCATTCAAACGTGGAAACTGTAGTGCTTCGATATGGTTTGCCTGTGGCTCTGTGCTTCAATGGAGCCACGTTCATTCAAACGTGGAAACCGGAGGTAGGTTAGCGCCAGTTCCCAGGCAGAGGACAGCTTCAATGGAGCCACGTTCATTCAAACGTGGAAACCCCCCGAACGCACGCGCAGGCAATGCCGTTTTTGAGGCTTCAATGGAGCCACGTTCATTCAAACGTGGAAACGTTTGTGAAAGAGCATTGCGAAATCGGGCTACTACGAAGCTTCAATGGAGCCACGTTCATTCAAACGTGGAAACACGTTGACTGGGGGCTTTGGCCCGTGGAGGAGGATCATGGCTTCAATGGAGCCACGTTCATTCAAACGTGGAAACAGGGCAACGCGAACGCATCATGGCGACCGGGAGCGGAGCTTCAATGGAGCCACGTTCATTCAAACGTGGAAACCTCGCCGATGGTGAAGGTCAGAAGGATTTGATCGAGCGCTTCAATGGAGCCACGTTCATTCAAACGTGGAAACCCGAAGTGCGAGTCCTCGCCGAACCGCGACCCAACGCCGCTTCAATGGAGCCACGTTCATTCAAACGTGGAAACCGTCCCTTGAGGCTGCCAACCGTGCGGGATCAGTAATGCTTCAATGGAGCCACGTTCATTCAAACGTGGAAACGAGGATATACAGGTTCGACTCACCCGCCAAAATTGGACGCTTCAATGGAGCCACGTTCATTCAAACGTGGAAACCAGATCAGCCTCAGCCCTTTTGTATTCCGAAAGATTTGCTTCAATGGAGCCACGTTCATTCAAACGTGGAAACGCTCCGTCTGCCAGTCGGTGAAATCGCCTTCACGGTCGCTTCAATGGAGCCACGTTCATTCAAACGTGGAAACTTTGTGGCGGGGTTTCTATCAACCTCTGGCGTAAGGGCTTCAATGGAGCCACGTTCATTCAAACGTGGAAACCATTCAGGCCGGTAGTTACTTCCGGCATCCGGGAAAGGGCTTCAATGGAGCCACGTTCATTCAAACGTGGAAACGCGCTTCCCGTCCGGTTCGCTCTGACCCTGAATAGCTGAGCTTCAATGGAGCCACGTTCATTCAAACGTGGAAACTGGGAACTACGAATGCCGCCTTTTCCTCGGCTCTTGTGCTTCAATGGAGCCACGTTCATTCAAACGTGGAAACGCGCAAGGTAGTTGCTCGCGTTCACGAACGAGTCACGCTTCAATGGAGCCACGTTCATTCAAACGTGGAAACGTTAGAGTGTCGGGCCAGTGAAGGCGGGCGGCGAGTCGCTTCAATGGAGCCACGTTCATTCAAACGTGGAAACGAGCACACTTCCGACAGAACCTTCGAGGCTGACGAGCGGCTTCAATGGAGCCACGTTCATTCAAACGTGGAAACGAACCTTGCATCGATATACTTCATTGAGCGTTGATGCTTCAATGGAGCCACGTTCATTCAAACGTGGAAACGATGTCTTGACAGGTCAAATCCCCTACAAGCAAGCCTGCTTCAATGGAGCCACGTTCATTCAAACGTGGAAACGATGTATATGGCCGAAATCGGAGCGCGCGGTGGTCGGAGCTTCAATGGAGCCACGTTCATTCAAACGTGGAAACAGCGCACGTCCTAAATTCGCTTGTCAATCGGCTTATCGCAGTCGTTGCGAGCGGTCGCCTGTCAACGCCCGTCATTCTACTCTCTACCCCCACCTCCTTCAAGCTTTCGCCGTTATTCTTCATCATTTACTCCCTTCGAGCGATCCCCGCCTCTCACCTCATCGGTCGACCGCTCGCCTTATACGATTACCGCAACCCTCTCCCTGTTCCCCTCGTCCAATGCCCGTCCTATCGCTTCTATACTCTCCCGCCCCCGCCCCTCTGACGGGCCAAGATCGATGACCATCACCTGATCCTCACGCAGGTTTATTATTTCAGTCAGAGCCTCTATCAACAGCATTCGCTCCGCTCTCGTCAGGTCGCAACTGAATACCGAATACTGCAATGCCTCGCCAAATCCTCGCACTGCCTTATGCACCTGCCGCAATCGCTGCGCATCGCTTATGTCATAACTCACTATGTACCGGTTCCTCATCTCTATCACCTCGCGCAAGTCGGTCGTCATCGGTCCTAGCGCAGAATGCGAAGTCGACCAATTCCGCATTCCGCATTCCACACTCCGCATTCGAAGTGTGGGCAGTTGCTTTATTCTGACTCCTCGCTCCCTCACCTCGTGCAAAACGGCGGATAAAGCTCTATCTCGCCCGAAAGAAATCTCCCAAGCAGCCGCGCCTGAACCTCGAACACTCGCCGGTAGCTGATCGTGTATCCGAACCTCGGATGGGTGATGAGCGTGTCGAGCCTCCGCTCGTAAGCTTCTATCACCCGCTTCCGACCGCTGTCCGTGAGCGCCGCCGCTCCCGCCCTCCTGACGAAATCCGAGGCGCGAATCTCCTGATTGTTTATCATTCCTATCGCTACCGAGTCGGCCACCAGAGGACGAAACTCCTCCATCAGATCGAGCGCGAGCGCGGGCCGTCCATATCGAGGCTGATGATAAAAACCGAGATATGGATCGAACCCCACGCCTACAGTCGTCGCCACTAAATCCTTGACGAGCATCGCGTAGAGAAACGAAAGCAGCGCGTTGACGGGATCGCGCGGCGGACGGCGATTGCGCGATTCGAAATCGAAATCCCCCGCCTCGCTCGCCGCCGGTCTCAGCATACGCGCGAACTGGCTGAAATAAATCCTCGCCGCCGTCCCCTCTATGCCTAAAAGCTGTTCGAGCGACTGCGCCCGCTCCGCCTGATGACGCGAACGCGCAAGCGCAGCCATCGCGCCGTCATCAATCTCCCGCGCATTTCGACGCAACAGCGTCCGCGAATTCCTTATCTTGCCCGATACCGCCGAGCGCGCCAGCCGCAGACACGCTTCCGCGTCGGAAGCCGCCTCGAACTGACGGCGGCGAAGCTCTATGTTTTTATGCGGAGGCGCAGTAGTGACCGCCGCAAGCCATCCGCCGTAGGAGAGATGCAGCACGGGGACTTCGCGCGAGGCGAGTTCACGAAGAGCCTGAGCCGAAAGCTGAACATTGCCGAAGAGATTCAACTGAGACATCTCCATCAGTCGGGCTTCGCTTACAGTCTTTCCCTTGTCACGGATTTCCAGCACATCACCCTTCAGCCCGACGCTGTAGCCCTGCCCCTGAACGTAGACCGCGAGATTATCGTCGCGAGCGGGCATCAGTCGGCGAGGCTCCGACCTCTGAGCGCGCAGGATTTCTTCGGCGCGCGTTTCGGGATCTGTGGCGCGCAGGAGATTGATCTCATCCGGGAGACAGATAGCGGCAAGCGAGCAGCGAAGACATTTGGGAGAGTTGACGAGCGGCGGAGGTATCTTTCCTTCAGCGGACACTCGACGCGCTTCGTCTAAAAGATGGAGCGTGCGATCTATGAGTTCATCGGTGAATGGAACCTCTATGCGATCCTGAGATGAGACGAAGTAGAGAACGCCCTCATCGCATTCGTAACCGTTATCGCGAAGGATCAACCCTTGCAGGCAAAGCTGAACGCGCTCAGGCTCCCAGGCCTGTTCGGGGATATTGGGAGCAGAGCCGCGCTTGTAATCAATGGGGATGACCTGTCTTCCTTCGCCTTCGATGAGATCGATACGAGCGATGGCTCCGATTTTCGCCGAGCCGATGGTGACAGAGCGGGCCTGGATGCGTCGGTCTTCGTTGGCATCGGGGGCGGAATCGATGCGGCCTTCCTGGCGGTCTACGCGGCGATGAGCGAATCGGCCTTCGATAGTGTCTGCCGAGTGCGCCCACTCTCCCTGAACGTGTTCGAGATAATAAAGGCGCGGGCAGTAGGCGAATTCATTGAGCATGCGCGCGGGCATCTGATCGGGTGATTGATCGATATTCATATTCCTGCGTCCTCCGTCGAGGGACTTTCAGTTTTCAGTTTTCAGTTTTAACTACTGAGCCGCGTCAGCGGCGCGTTGAATTTAGCCCGGTCTTTCAAGGCCGGGTTCTGGGCCATATTGATCTTCCGCGTCGCGCGAGCGACGATTGAATCAGGTTTACAAATTCTGTCGCTCGTGCGACGCGATAAATGATCCTGCGGGACGAAAGCCTGAGCGAAGATCAAAAGGGCATAAACAGCCCGAGGCCGAAGTGACAGGCGAAGCCGAGACTGATAGGGCCGCGGACAAATTCATTGAATTCGATTTCGAAACCCGCCAGTCCGTGGCCTTCCGATCCGTTGAAGCGACGCGAGTGGAAATCGAGCCAGCGGACTAAGGGACGGTCGCCTGTCGAGTAACCTTCGATGCGGTTGATAGAGAGAGGCGCGGGCAGGCGACGGCTTTCGAGTTCGCGCGCAAGTTGGGCCTGTGGCATATCGCGCGGGCGGGGAGGTTTGCCCGCGCCGCGAGAGGAGAAGCGGGGAAGAGAAAAGGGAGTGACCGAACGCCAGCGTCGGGAAGCGGCGAAGAGGGGCGCGTCCGGGAATCGCTCGCTTGCGCCAAGCCCTGTGAGGATCATACGCACATCGGGGCGATTGCCATGTCGAAAGATGCAGGTCAGTTGACCGAGGGCGGCGATATCATCGGAATCGAATCCGCCAGGAGCATAGATAGTGATGTGATCGATACGCCCGTCCGTGTATTCATCGGTAGCGAAGTAGTGAGCGTGCATGTGGCCTTCGAGGGGCTGCCCGTTTGATGTTTTACCCGTGATAGCTTCTGAGTGAGAAGTATCTACGCGAGCGCGAATGAGCGCGCGTCGCACCAATTCGGCGAAGGAGAGGGAATCCTGAACAAGAGGAAGAACTGTTGAATCGAGGGCATAGCGCGCGATAGTGACTTGTTTCGTTTTACCGGGAAGACGATGTTGCTGTGATCGGCGCGGCGAAAGGATTCCGATTGGGCGCGTGTAGGTTATCCATCGCGTTCCTGTCGGCTCAAGCTGTTTGTTCTTTCGCATAACCGAAGTTTCAGTTTCGAGAACCTTCATCAATTCATCCGATGTCAGTGTTGGCTGCGGCATTAACAAGCGAATCGTATCCGCTTCAAAAATAGTTGCGCCCTCGTCAAGCGGCTTACTGTTGATGATAATCCGGGAGATTGCTTGCTGAGATTTTTCTTCACTCAACAACTCGGCTTCACACCATGATTCAGCGCGCCCGAATGTGCCTAACGCAGCGAGCAACTTTGCCAGCGTCGCGCGCTCTTCTTCGCTAATCTCTGCATCTGGCCAAAACCACAACACTTCATCCTGCGGCATGAGTGAAACGAAGGTGTCGAAGAACTTAACGCCGTCGTTGTCCTGATCGTAGTGTCGGGTATGGGCTATAGAAGCTCGTGGCAGGCAAAACTCCGGAGGCGCAGCAAGTGCAGAGACGATTCTTCGAAGTTGTTCCTCTGTGATTTCGCCCATAAATGCGCGGCGGGCCGTTGCTATCAACGAGCGCAGCAGTCGCCACAAAGATGGAGGATATTCCACAACGCCCTCGTTGACGTGATGTCCCCAGGGCGTGGAATGAAATCTTCCGGCTAGAAAACGCATTCGTATGGCAATCATGGCTTTCATCTCCTGAAACAGTTTTGGTTTAGCGATCTTCTTTCATTTCGCTTGCAGCTTGCCCTTGAGCCTGAGCGGTTGCTCGCCGAACTCGCAATCTTTTATCATCTGCGGTAATGACGCTCTGAGTTCTGCTAAAAGCTCGCTCTGTTTCGGCAAGTCAACATTTTCAGGCCGCGTCGCTTTCAGAGATTGAACTTCGAAGTCGCAAGCCGTCCGTAACCGCAAACTCGTTTCGAGAAACAAGAGAATCTTGAACAGCGCAAGAGCAGTCAGAAGTTTTTCAGGTTTTTCGCTCAGGCCGTAGCCGCGCATAGTAGCGAGGTCAAGGTTGAAATAAGCAACGATGCGTCTTGCCGTGAATTCAGTGCGAGAATAAATGATATTGCCTCGCCCCTCTTCCGATCCTTTCTTCCCTTCCTCTCCGGCAGTTCCTTTGGGGTCGAACCTGTCGAGCTTGGCCCCGCCGGAAACAGCTACTTCGTATCCCTCAGCTTCAATGAAACTTGAAAGCAGACGTTGCAGCCTGGCGCGACCTCCATATACATCTTTCTTGGCAATGAAGACGCCGTGCAGAACCGAGCCGACATCCAGATAAAATATAGCCTTAGCCAGCTTTCTAATATCGAGCGATCCTTCCAGGGCGCTGCCAATCTTGTCGGCCAGAATGCTTTTAAGATTTGTGGCCTCAATCAGGTAGTAAGAGCTTAGTCGATGCGCTTCCTGAATCGAGCTTGTCTTCATCTCGTTCCCCATATCGACGACCACATGGGGCAAACCTTCGAGCAGTTCGATTATTTCGCCTTGCGCTTCGTTCCAGCACACAGCCTCTAATCGGTTTGCCATGGATTGCGCTGATTCGATAAGCAACATTGGCGTTCTGTCAGGACGCTTGTAGGTGGCTGGCCCAAGATCGGGGAAACCCGTTGGTTGAAAGCGGTCGCTCGGAAAGGAGCGAAGTTCAGCTTCGATCAGCAGGCGTGGCTTGCCTGCCAGTGCAGAGAAGATAGATTCGAGTTGTGACATGTTTTCACCCTCCTGTGTTGAAATGTTATTGGTCTTCTGTTTTTTCGCGCAGAACCAGAGCGGCAAGCGCGCGAATCGAAGGCTCGTCAATAGGAATCAACAATGCAGCGGCGAGTCTCGCTCCATCTGCATCGTCGAAGTGAAACTCTTTCGAAGCCGGAGTCAGCCCTGAAATTTGCAATCGCTGATATGCGATCCGCAGCGCATCAGAAACCCTTTGCGCCCGCAGTAAGGGGACGATGGAAGGCTCATGCCGGATTATTATGGCCTCTTTCTTTTCGTCGCACTTGAATCTGCCTTCGGGCAGGAACAGGAGTTTGAGCAGGGCATAAGCGCGCGGCAGAGTTGGCGGGATATTCCGATACTGACTTATCGGCTCGAAGTCCTGTTTTGCTTTCGGCCAGTCCAGCAGAATCAATCCGCGCAACAGTTCTTCGATTCTCTCGTCATCAGTCTCATAATTCAGAAAAGCGTTTACAGCCTTGAGCGGAGTAAAACGCAGGCTCGTTAGCACAGGATGCGAAAGGCTCTGCGCTCGCGCATCTATCGAACGCCTGAGCAGCACATCTGTGAGGTTATCTTCCAGTTTGCCTGTGCCCCAAACCATGCGTGCTGAATCATTTTTCCAGTCAACTCCCTTGACGGAAACAGTCACCGGCTCAATGTTCTCTCGGATTGAAGCGATTCCCTCTCCACCACAAATCGAAGCTATGGCCGTTGCAAGCTTGAACTCATCCGAGCCGTCATCGCATTCGGTGGCCCACTTCAATCTCAAGCCTGAAAGAGGATGTAAGAATTCTTTTTTCTCTCGGAAGCTCTTCCCCTTGGCAAGTTCCGCTTCTGCTGTGCCAAGCGCAATCAGGACTTCGCGTAGATGATCGGCAGAGCCACTTTCGCACAACCGAAAGATTGCATCTTCGACTCTTTGTTGTGCGCGCGCTAAACGCGGCGGAGTTTTCTCTCCAGTGGCCGCACCACCCATCGATTCAAGCCAGCGGTCAAAATTATGTACTAACGCTGCGCGCGGACGCTCGCGCACTTCAAACCGTCCGTAAGAAACGGCCAGGTACATCTTCCCGTAGCGTTTAATAAAGCCATATCTCTGAAACTCGTCGATCCCTCGATCAACCCCAAGCCCTGCGATTGCGCGAGCGAAATCAAATCCGGTCTTTACAACCTTATTCTTATTGCTGCCCAGCCTTGCACGCCCTTCTCTGAAAATGTGACTCACTTCCGAAAAATTCATGGAGCGAAACCAAAGAGGCAACCACATTTCCGAACGAACCTCCTCATCTGAGGCTGCTGTTCCGTAACCGACAAGTGACTTTTCCACCGTAAAGGGGAAAGACATACGAGAGTGTTCCCCCGAACCGAACCGCCGAACCGCCGCGCCTGCAAATACCAACATCCCTTCGAAACAAAGAATGTAATCCCATGGATTCACGAATGCCCCGCCACTTATGCCTTGTGAAGCGTTAGCGCCGCCAGCACCAGCAGGATGAAATTGGCCTATAGCTGCACTTTCCAATTTCACACCACCTTGCGCGAAAAGTGCGTGTTCAAGCCGCTCTCGACTTTGATCAAACTTTTTTCTTTGTACTTTCTCATCTCCGACTCCCGGCAATGCCATTAAAAGATGGCCCATGAAATTATTGGCGAATTCGAAATGCCCATCATTTCCCCCTGTGCCAAGCAGCGGAGAGTATTCAGGCTTGTTTGTTCCAATAACGAAGGCAGAATCAAGATATGCAACCGCTCTATCCGGGAATATATTGCGACAAGTTTGCAGCATCCTCATCTTCTCGCCTTTGCTAGGCGCTTCATCTCTATACTCGACAACCTCTTTGCCTATTCTTATTGTTTCTCGATAATCAGCTAAACGTGGCAGATCGGATGTGAAAATCGCCGTAATCGCTCGGTCATTGTCTTTGGGATAGAACCCGCTTGAGCCATTCCAGGGAGCGACAAGCGGAGTCGGACTGTAATCGTTCAAAAAGAACTGAATCATCTCATCCTTCGCTTTATTCGTTTCCATAGCAAAAGCATCCCCAAGCCACGCCCCGCGAACTTGCGGGTCGAGTTGCTCCGCGACGATGCGCAACACGCCGAGGGCTTTCATATAATGAATCAACGGGTCAGGAGCGCAGCCATACAGAACTATCGTATTGCTCATTGTGTTTTCTCCTCCACTGCCATTTCAGACAGTATCTCCTGCGGGTTCTGGCTCGCTCTCACATCAGCCGCGCGAATCAGGCATTCAAGGTAAGCCAGACGAAAGATGCCCAGCCGATCACGCAATGCCAGCATTCTTTCCAACCACGATGGCTCGCCCTGTTCATTCCTGCCGAGCAACATCGGCTCAAGATCGAGAGATACTTCTGATGTTCTAACCCCGTTGCCCAAATCCGCTTCAGGTAATTTGTCGCTGTCCCAGATGCCGCGAGCATATCTTGCATCTTTGGCTTCAGGCTTGACTTCACCGGGTAAAGCGCGAATGCTCAAACGCACCTTGCCGTGATGACAGGCTGCGAGATAAACCGTTAAATCGCTCGCGCCGGTTTGCAGAAGCGCAAGCGCGCTGGCGAGTTCATGTCTGAACTTAGGGCGCGCATGTCTTCTGTTCGACATGGACTTCGCCAACAGCGGTTCCAAAGCGAGACTTTCCAGGTCTGCGTCCTTCGGCGCATCATGCAATGTAGCTTGAAAGATTCTATGGGCTTTGCCCCAATCGTGGTGGTGTGCGGCTCGAAGAAGTTCGTCGCGGAATTCATCAATCTCAGGCAAGCGCAAGTTTTCGATGAGCAGTTCTGCCGCCTGACGTGTTTCGCGGGAATGCGCCGTAAGTGTCTGGCTGTATCTCAAAAACTCTTTAGGTTGAAACGTCAATGGGTCGTCGTCGTATGCTTCGTTTGCCTTACCTTTTTCGGAGCGTTCAACTGAAACTGCTTTCTTGCTCTTTGCATCCCAACCGCGTTGCTCGTCGTATCCGCCATCTTTGGAATCGAGCAACAGAATCATTCCGGGACGCAATTCGTTGGATGTGACTTCGCGCCACTTCCCGTCAAGCGCGTCCCATGTCCAGGCAGCTTTGCCCTTGATGAATCCTTTGATTTCGTAAATCGGCACGGAGCATATCTCATCGCGCACTGGGCGCGGCTCTGATTTGTCCGGCGCGCTGCCCTTCAATTCACGCCACGCAACAGACACATCGCGCTCATCGCCTGCGCGAATGAAACGAGAAACGTCAAGGTCATAGCCGGACAAATCCGGTGTTGTATCGAAAAGGTCTACAACGTCGCGCTGTCGCAGAACGTGGGCCGGATTGTAAGGCTCTTCGTATTCGACTTCGGCGAGCGCATTCGGAGAGGCGGATTGCAGATCATCAAGCTTCTCCTGCGCTCTTTTCAATTCCTGCCAATCGTATGGAAGAGCTATTTCACTCAACTCATCTTCATCGAGAGCTTCCTTCTGAGCGAGGTTGCTTCTTTTCTCCATCAGCGGTCGATCAACCCAGTAGATTTCAGCAGAATCGAATTCACCGCTACGATTACATCGCCCGAACCTTTGGACAAGGCTTGAAAGCGGAGCGAGGTCTGTAACGAGCAGGCGAGAAGATATGTCTACGCCAGCCTCGACAACCTGTGTGGCAACGATGATCCGTCCTGCGCTTGATTCGTCGATCTGTTCATTGAAGAGTTGCCGCCAGCGATTTCTTTCGGCAGCGCGAAACCGAGAATGAATCAACTCGATTTGCGGGGTTGATTCAAAAGTTTGCTCTATCGAAGATGCGCTTCCTTTCCTCGCTTTGCCTTCGAAAATCCCGTATGCCTTTTTGATCTCGTCATAAATTTCACGAGCGCGATTCACGGTGTTGACGACAATCAAAGTCTGCGTACCTACCGAGTGCTTGCCTTTGGCGAATTCGGCCAGACCCTTTGGCATACGACAACCTAGTGAAGCCTGCCGCAATAACTTTATTGCGCCGAGCCTCTTCGCCAGCATCTCAGCGGCACGATCTTCGTCCGAGAGTTCAAGAATGCTCAGACGCTCTACTTGTTCTGTAAGGTCAACTTGTTTAAGCCAGTTTCGATCCAGCGTAGCAGACATCCAGATTGACTGAGTTGAACCAAAGGTATTGAACTGCTCACGAAACGCGGCAAGTTGAGCGGTCGTTGCCAGCCCGTCACTCATCAACTGAATTTCATCCATCACCCACAGGCAATCGTTATTCAGCAATCCGAACTGAACAGGCCAGCGGAAGCGACTTATCGCATAACCGCGATTGAGCGCCCGCGACAGCAGCATGTCCTGTGTGCCAATAAGAATAGATTCGCGTTCAGGCTCTGTGTCCCATTCCTTGCTCACATCGCCTCCCATCAAAACGTGAACCTGAAACCGATCTTTCAACCTGGGCCATTCTCCCTCGATGTTGGCAACGGCTGCTTTAGCCACATCGCGCGTTTGCTCGACGAGCGTTCGCATCGGCAGGCAATAAATCAGGCGACGACCCGCGCTTTCAGCATTCTTCAGCCTTCGCCATATCCACGCGCCGAGGATCGCATTCGTCTTTCCCGCGCCTGTAGGCACGTTGACTAATGAAGCCATCAACGCCTCCATCGCCAGCCTTCGTTGATAGTCGAAAGGATTTTGCGCTTCGCCATCCTTGCTCTTGAAGACAGCACGAAAGAATTCATCATATTTGTCCGGTAATTCATTCTCATTCATCGTCAGCCTCATTCTTTGTTCGTTCATAAACCGCAGCCGCGCGCTTCAACTTCTCGCGCATCATCTCTTTTAATTCCAAAGGGCCGATGGCAATCGCATGCTCGCCGAAACTCATCAGCCAACGGGCGACCTGCTCAAGAGCCGCTTCCGATGACTCGAATGTTACCCTCAGTCGCCCCTCTCCTATCTCCTCGCTCTTTTGCGTCTCGTGATATTTTCGCTCCCGCGCATACCGCGCCTGATATGCATCGAATTCCACCTCTACCACTACATCTTTCCCCCCGCGAAACATCCCGAATCCCCGCTTCAAATACTCCTCTGCGTCCCACCCCGCGGGCGGCTCGAATGCGCGCCCCGTCCTCCAAAGATTCAATATCCTCCCCGCATGAAAATCTCTTCTCTCCTTGCTTCGGTGGTCGTGACATACCGCATACCACTCTCCCAGATGATTGTGAACCAGCAATACATCAACTTCTCTTTCCGCGCGCTCGCCGCTGTGGAGCGAATGATACTCGATTCTCAATGTCTGACGGTGCGCCGCCGCTCGCGTCAACTGACGCAACACCTCAGGCGCGGAATCGAGCGCAGGATCGGGCGCTATGCTTATCGCCTCTTCTATCGCTCCCACGTCTACGACCACTTCGCGCGGCAAGAACGCCGCAAGCTTTCTCACTGCTGCGCGCGCAAGACGCACCTCCGCCGTCTCGCCCAATCGGCGAAGAATGCGCTCGGCGGCGAAGAAACTTATCAACTCGCCTTCTGTCAGAGTGATTTCGGGCAAACGCCACGCTGGGTCGGTGAAGTAAAACCCCCGCCGCTCGCGGTCGAACTCTATCGGCGCGTCGAAGTCGTCTCTCAATCTCTCAAGGTATCGCTGGATGGTTCGCTCATCGCGCTCGACGAGGCGCGCAAGGTCGCGCTTTTTCGGATAACGCCCGCGCTGAATCTCTGCGCATATCTTCACAAGATGATGGAGCGCGTGTATGTGAATGCGGGCAGGCAATCTCTTCTTCGCAGTCATAACTTCCTCCTGCGACAGTCTCACTCAATCGGGGAGACACGGTGTGTCTCAATGTCTGCCTGAAGGAAAAAACTGTCTCGTGGAGATCAACCCTGCCCCTGGCCCAAACCGGCGCAAGCTTATATGGCTGTCGGCGCTATGTCAACAATGCTACGAAGGCAGTGGTCGGTTGTCGGTGGTCGGTGATCAACGATGCTGCGAAGGCCGGATGATGGAAAGGCAAAGGGTTGCTATGAATCCATCGGCGATTACTTGAGCGCCGTTGCTCTATCCTGTAACCTGACTGCTCGACTGCGAGTCTTTACCAGAGTCCGGCGGTAGTCGGTGGTCAGTGGTCGGAGTAGGGAACAGGTGACAGGCGGGATATCTCCTATTCTGTAACCTGTAACCTGTTCCCTATAACCTTCTGACTTCTGACTTCTGACTTCTGACTTCTGACTCCAGACTTTCACAAGGAGATATTATGAAAAAGATGCTGGTTGCATTGCTGCTGCTTTCACTCTCCGCGCCTTTCGCTCCCGCGCAGACGAGCGCGGCGCAATCGCTCAAGCCGCTTGAGATGGCTGATGTTCTCAAATGGAAGCGTATAAACTCGGCTTCGGTTTCGAGCGACGGGCAATGGTTCGCTTATCGATTGTCGCCCGCTGAAGGCGACAGCGAAATCGTCATACGCCGAACGAACGGAGATAAGGAACTGCGCTTTCCCACGGGCGATGCGGCCAGTTTTGGGACGCACGCTTTTTCACACGACTCGAAATGGATCGCTTTCAGCGTCGCCCCCACCTTCAGAGAATCCAAACGACTCAGACGCGAACGCAAGCCGATTCAAAACAAAACCGTTTTAGTGAGCCTCGAAACGGAAAAGAAAACTGAGTTCGAGAAAATCAGGCGATTCGATTTTTCAGGCGAGCGGTCTTCGTGGATCGCGCTTCATCGCTATGGCCCTGATAGTCCGCCCTCAGGCCCGCCGACGGGCGGCCCTCCCGTGGGCATACCCGGAATCGGGCAGGGCGGCGCATCGTCGAACAGACCTTCGGGAAGCGATCTGATTCTTCACGAACTTGCAACCGCCAATGATCTGAGCTTCGGCAACGTCTCCGAGTTTTCATTCGATAAAAAAGGCGACTGGATGGTGTGGATCGTCGATGCTCAGGATAAAATCGGCAACGGCATTCAGGCTCGCAATATGACTACGGGCGCGGTCATCCCTCTCGACACCGACAAAGCGAACTACAAGGGATTGAACTGGACTGAAAAATTCGACGGACTCACTTCGGTCAAAGGCGTCGAAGACAAGGCGTGGGAAGATAAACTCTATTCGGTAGTCGCTTTCTCGCAACTCGCGAGCGGCACGCCTAAGAAGATCGTTTATGATCCTAAGAGCGACAACACATTTCCTGCGGGTATGACGGTAAGTGCGGATCGCGCGCCTCAGTGGATGGAAGATTTGAGCGCGGTGACGTTCGGCATTCGCGAAGTGAAAAAGAAAAAGGAAGACCCAAGAAGGCCCGGTGCGTCGGGCAGACCCGCCGAAGGCGAGCGCAGGGCGGAAACTCCGCCCGCCCCGCAGGACGATCAGGAAGAGAAACCCGACCTCGTGATGTGGCACTGGCGAGACCCAAGACTGCAATCGCAGCAACAGGTCGAAGAAGGCCGCGACAAGGCGTTCAGCTATCTGTCGGTCTATCACGTCGCGGATAAAAAATTCGTGCGCCTCTCGGATGACCAGTTGCGTCAGGTCTCGCTTGCAGCAAATCACAAGCACGCGCTCGGAGTGGATGACGATCCTTATGAACTGATGGGCAATCTCGACGGGCGTCGTTACAGGGATGTTTACGCGGTCGATCCGAAAACAGGCGCGCGTAAACCTGTTATGAAAAAATCTCGCTGGACCTACGGACTATCACCTGACGGCTCGCATCTTCTCTACTACGAAGACGGTCACTTCATGACTTACGAGCTTGCAACGGGCAAAACATTCAACCTGACGAGACAGGTTCCTGCCGTCTTCCATAACGAAGAAAACGATCTCAACATCGTCAAGCCGCCCACGCGGTCATTCGGGTGGTCTTCGGACAGCAAGTACGTTCTGCTCTCGGATAACTGGGACATATGGAAAGTCGCCGCTCAGGGCGGGCAGGCCGCGAATCTGACCGCGAACGGAAAGAAAGAAAAGATTCGGTATAACATCCGTTACCGGCTAGACCCGGAAGAGAAGGGGGTGGATTTCTCAAAGCCCGTTTACATAGGCGCGATCAGCCAGCAGACCAAAAAGGGCGGCATCTTCCGCCTTGATCCCGGCCAGCAGAGGTTGCAATCTCTCGCGTGGGAAGACGCCGCGTTCGGCTCTTTGATGAAAGCCAAAAACTCGGACACATTTTTCTACACACGCGAAACCATCAGTGAGTATCCGAACTACTACGTTGCTGATGCGTCGCTGAGAAACGGGAAACGGATCACCGATGCCAATGGGCAGCAGAAAGATTTTCAGTGGACTTCCGGGTCGCGGCTCATCACCTACACAAGCCCGCAGGGGCAGGAACTTCAGGCGGCGATTTATCTTCCTGCCGGTTATGAGCCGGGAAAAAGCTACCCGACCATCGTGTATATGTACGAGAAACTGACTGACGGATTGAATCGCTATCCGTTTCCGACCGCGAACGGCTTCAATATGAGCGTCTACACGAGCAACGGTTATGCGGTCGTGATGCCCGACATAGTTTTCAAGGTGAACGATCCGGGTACGGCTTCGACGGGCTGCATAATGGCGGCGTTGAAGGCGGCCATAGGCACAGGGATAATCGATAAGGATCGCGTAGGCATTCACGGCCATTCGTGGGGCGGGTATCAGACGGCTTTCATCGTCACGCAGACCAACGCATTCAAGGCGGCGGTCGCGGGCGCGCCGCTCACGGACATGATCAGCATGTACAATCACATTTACTGGAACACGGGCGGCGGCAACATGGCCATATTCGAGAGCAGTCAGGGCCGCTTCACCGGAGGGCCGTGGGAAGTCGAGGACGCTTACATCCGCAACTCACCGCTCTATCATGCGAAGAATGTCACTACGCCTCTGATAATCCTGCATAACGACAAGGACGGGGCTGTAGACTTCACGCAGGGCATAGAGTATTACAACACGCTTAGGCGATTGCAGAAGCCCGTTGTGATGTTTCAGTACAAGGGCGAAAATCACGGGCTGAGAAAACCGGCCAATCAGCGCGACTACACTGTGAGAATGCGCGAGTTCTTCGATCACCATTTGAAGGGCAAGCCTGCTCCTCGTTGGTGGATAGAGGGAGTGCCGCATTTGAGGATGAAGGATCATCTCGAAGAGCGCGGAGAAAAGCCCGCGCCCGCTGATCCTTTGAGTGATAAGAATTGATTAGCAAGTCGAACGAGGCGACGTGTCAAGGGTGCGTCGCCTCGTTGAGATATTTTCTTTTCTTGAAATTTCAACCAACAGGAAAACAGGAGTGTTGCATATCAGGTGAGTTTGTATATGTACACATCATCGATGAAGACGCCATGTAGGACATTTTGAGATAACCTGATCCCTGTAATTTTTTGGCCTGTGTTGATCGCCGTACGCAATGGAGAGATCAACGGATCATTCGATTTGACTACGAATATATCGGCAAGAGGTACTTTTCGCTGATCTTCAGGCATATTCATGAGAATCGAGCGAACTTTCTCATATACTTTCCTCGGGCCGAGTCCACTCACTTCCGGACTGGCTATAATAAAACGCCATACGTTGGCTTCGGAATTATAAAGCCACAATAACGCATCCGTAGCAAGGTGGCTGTTATGAAGGTATTCCGCCAGTTTGTGACCAGCAGAAATCATTTCACTTGATAGAAATTCTTTTACCAGTAATTCTTCAGCCATGACAAAACTCCATCAGTGCCGACTACAGCAGAATAAAAATCCTTTGCCTCGGCTTCCGACTTGCCGGTTTGGTATCTCGACTGTTCAGACCATTTCTCCACTTCTTTCCAACTACTATCAAGAGCCACATTTGCTTGCCTCTGAGTTTTAAGCTCTGTCTCCAGCCCGGAAGCTTTGAGAAGCTTGCTGGGATCGTGTTGATAAATGGCCTCCACGGTTTTTCGATCCGGCGGAAAATCATATTCTTTCGTCGTTTTCGCTATGCATGCTTTGAACGCGCACTCTACAGCATACCCCAGAAGATAATAAGCTCCATCGAAGTAATTCTGATTCAATAATGCCTCTGCTTCTTTGACTCTCAATTCAGCCAGTTCTTGAAAGTCAAAGCGATTCATAGATTCATTATGCTCAAGCCGAAACGGGTTTACAATACACAGATATTGAAGGAACTAAAACATCGAGGCGACAGACCATAACGATAAGAGTGACAGCCCGTCGCCGTTGCGTCTGTTTGCTTCGATCAATCGTTGCCCGTTGCGCCGATCTTCAAAGTCTGCTCCGAGGCTTGGGGAGCCACCGTGTCAGTTTCTTCGCTCTCCTTCATAGCTTCATCCTTCATGCGATGCTCGTATGCCGCGCGAATGAAAGATACGAACAGAGGGTGCGGGACGAGCGGTTTGGATTTGAATTCGGGGTGGAACTGACAGCCTAAAAACCACGGGTGATCAGGCAACTCGACTATCTCGATGAATTTTCCGTCAGGCGATTTACCTGAAAACACAAGCCCATGTTCGCTCAACGTTTTTTCATAAGCCGGGTTGAACTCATAACGATGGCGATGGCGTTCGCTTATCTCTCCCGCCCCGAAAATACGTTCAGCCATCGACCCGGCTTTCAACTCGCACGGATACGCGCCCAATCGCATGGTGCCGCCCATCGCCTCTACTCCTACAAGGTCGCGCAGTTTGAATATGATTCGGTGCGGCGCGTCGTCATCGAACTCGGTCGAATCAGCGCCTTCGAGTCCTGCGACGTTGCGGGCGAACTCTATGCAGGCGCACTGCATGCCGAGGCAGATTCCGAAAAAGGGCGTCCCCTGTCGCCGCGCGTAACTGATCGCCCTGAGCATCCCCGATATGCCGCGCTTGCCGAATCCGCCGGGAACGAGTATCGCATCGAAGTCGCGCAGGCGATCCTCACCTTTTGCGTCATCGACCAAATCTTCCGATTCCAACCAACGTATGTTGACCTTCAATCGATTCGCAAAGCCGCCATGAATGAGAGCTTCGTTGAGGCTCTTGTATGAATCTTCCAACTCGACATACTTGCCGACGATCCCTATCGTCACTGATGCGTCCGGGTGCTTGATCGTCTCGACCAGTTCAGTCCACGCCCTAAGGTCGCGCTCTGCGGCTTCGAGTTTCAATTTTCGGATGATCATATCGTCAAGCCCCTGATTGGCGAACATCAACGGCACTTCGTAAATCGTCCCGACATCCTGCGCCGTGATGACTTCATCCTCGCGCACGTTGCAAAAGAGCGCGATCTTCTGTCGCAGATCATGCGGCACGGGGCGATCACATCGGCATAACAACAGGTCGGGCTGAATACCTATCTCGCGCAGTTCCTTGACGGAATGCTGAGTCGGTTTGGTTTTCAACTCGCCCGAAGCGGCTATGAAGGGAACGAGCGTGAGGTGAACGAAGAGAGCGTTCTCGCGTCCGACTTCGTTGCCGAGTTGTCGGATAGCTTCGAGGAAGGGAAGCGATTCGATATCGCCCACAGTTCCGCCGACTTCGACTATGACGACATCATTACTGTCAGCGACGGCGCGCGCCGCGTCTTTGATTTCGTTGGTTATGTGCGGGATGACCTGAATGGTTTTGCCGAGGTAATCGCCGCGTCGTTCCTTGTTGATGACTGAAAGATAAATGCGCCCCGTAGTCCAGTTGTTCGACTGTGTGAGATGAGCGTGAGTGAATCGCTCGTAGTGGCCCAGATCGAGATCGGTTTCCGCGCCGTCGTCGGTGACGAACACTTCGCCGTGTTGAAAAGGCGACATCGTTCCCGGATCGACGTTGATGTAAGGATCGAACTTGAGAATAGTGATTCGAAGGCCGCGCGCTTCGAGCAGGCATCCGATGGAAGCGGCGGCCAGCCCCTTGCCGAGCGATGACACGACTCCGCCTGTGACGAAAATGTATTTAGTCATGACAGTTCTCCTCAATCATCTTTTTCACTTTCTGGTAATCCTGCTCCGTATCGACGCCTATCGAACGATGCGAGACGGCGACGACTCTGATGCGAAATCCGTTTTCAAGCGCGCGAAGCTGTTCGAGGCTTTCAAGTCGTTCGAGCGTGGACGGCTCCATTCGAGCGAACTGCTGAAGAAAATCACTTCGATAAGCATAGAGTCCCGAATGCTTTCTGAAATGCCTGAGCAACTCCGCGTCCCGCCGCACCGATTCCTCAAACCCTAGTCCGGGGGCTGGTCGGACGTAAGGGAGAGGCGAGCGGGAAAAATAAAGCGCGTACCCGCGAGCATCGGTCACTACTTTGACCACCGCAGGGTTGAAGAGGTCTTCTACTGATTCGATAGGCTCGCTCGTCGTGCTGATCGGAGCCTCCGAGTTTTGGGTGAGAGCTTCTATCGCCCGGTCGATAGTCGCAGGGTCGATGAGCGGCTCGTCTCCCTGAACATTGACGATGATCGGGTCAGGGAGCGAGCGGGCGACTTCGGCTATGCGATCAGTGCCGGAGAGAGCATCGGGAGAAGTCATTCTCGCTTCGCCTCCGTGAGAAGTGACTGCATCAAGTATGCGCCGGTCGTCGGTTGCCACGATGACGCGAGACACGAGACTGGCTCGTGAAGCGTGTTCTACGACATGCATTATCATCGGAATTCGGTTGAGGGGGAGGAGTGGTTTACCCGGCAATCTTGTCGAGGCATACCGCGCAGGGATTATCGCCACGGCTTTTTCCCTCACGGGCCTCCATACTAACTCACAGCGAAGCGGTAGTCAAACCTGCGCCCGAAAATCGAATTGAGCCGCGCCCCCCAGCACGGTAAACTTTCACTGAAGCGCCGCTCTTGCCGAGGACTACATAGATGACCATCAATCTCAAACCTCTCTATCTGGGTCGCATCTTTCATATACCTATACGGGCGCACTATAGCTGGCTGCCGGTTTTTCCCTTTTATGCCTGGGCCATCTCGACGGCGCTTCTGCCGCGCGAGGCTCCGGGATACCCGGCGTGGCAATACTGGGCGCTGGGGTTTCTCACGACCGTGCTGCTCTTTGTGTCAGTCATCATTCACGAACTCGCGCACGCGCTGATGGCTCGAACCGTCGGCGTTGGAACTTCCGATATCACGCTTTATATGTTCGGCGGGCTTGCGACTCTCGAAGGCCAGCCCGCAGACCCCGTGGCTGAATTCAAAATAGCAGTCGTCGGCCCTGCGGCGAGCTTCATCTTAGGCACTATCTTTTTCGCCGCCGATCAGTTGTTGCTCCACGGCACGCCTTATCTCGCGGCGGCTCAGGTCCTCAGACATCTGGGACTTGTCAACTGGATACTCGCCGTATTCAACATGCTGCCCGGTCTCCCACTCGACGGCGGGCGCGTGCTGAGAGCCTTGCTATGGAAGATAAACAGAAACTATCGCGCGGCGACTCAATCAGCCGTGCGCTTCGGGTTGATGACGGCCATCACTCTGTTCGCCATAGGCGTCTACTGGTTTTTGTTCAAGGATTGGGTCACGGGGATGTGGAGCATGGCGGTCGGACTTATGATCGCGCTGATGCTCGGCGCAAACGAGGGGCGCACGCGCCGATCCGTGAAAGTGCGTCGCGGCACAATCGAAGAGGTGATGCATCCCGACGTTGTAATGGTTCCGCCACACATGAAAATTCAGGACTTCATCGACAAGGTGCTAAAGAGCAATAATCAGACGAGCTTTCCCGTAGCTTCGGAGCGCAGGCTTCACGGAATGCTGATGCTCGAAGAATTGAAGACGAGACCGCGCGAGGACTGGCCGCAACTGGAAGCCCGCGACGTGATGCGACCCGTCGATACGTCTATGTTTATCGCCTCGACAACGCCCATCGCTCAGGCCCGCGCGGTGTTGTCTTCTAACAAACTCGGACAGGTTGTCGTCATCGACTCGAACGGATTTATCATCGGTCAGGTCAGCTTGCAGGATATCAGCAAAGCCTGATCGCCTGCATCATTTGTCGGGCAATTTCACCTTGATGCCCTTTAGCGAAGTGCCTTCCTTTATCTTTCGCTCCAACTTCGTGGCCAGTTGGTTGTTCATGCCTTTCAGGGTTTCGCACTCCCTGCGGGCTGATTCTTTATCCTCAAGCTCGACATAGCAGAAGCCGAGCCAGAAGTGCGCCTCCGCATAGTCAGGCTTGATTCGGAGGGCTTCCTGAAAGAATTTCTTTGCTCGCTCGTGGCGACCATCCCAAACCCAACTGTCACCCTCCATCGTCGCTATCCCCAATTCGAGATGGGCGCTCGGATCATCCGGCTTTGCACGCACTGCTTTTTCCGCCCTGTCGAGCTTTTCCGCCCTTTCAACATAGAGTTTTATTATGTCCGCATTCGGGCTGTTGAGCTTCTTGAGGGTGTTGAGCTTTTCACGCGCGGCGGTAAAATCCTTCAGCTTTATATATAGCAGGCAGAGATGAAAAAATGACTCTGAGTTTGAAGGGTTGAGAGCGATAGCCTTGTTGTAGGAAGCTATGGCATCCTCATCTCGCTTGAGCAGCCCGTAGACTTCGCCGAGCTTACAGTGCGCTTCGAAATAATCAGGCTTCAGTTGAATAGCTTTATTGAGCGCATCAGCCGCCAACTCATATTTCCGCAATGCCCAGCACGCGCAGCCGAGCCAGTACTGAACATGAGGCGAGCGGGGATACATCTGAGCCGCTTTCATCATTGCCTCTTCAGCATGCCCCGGTTGGCCGAGACCTATGTCAACCTCGGCTTTGAGAAGATATGGAGCCAGCCATCGGGGAGCGATTTCAATGGCCTTCGCCAGCGCCTCGGATGCGCTCTTGTAGCTGAACTGAAAATAGTGAGCAGCCGCCAGACCGTAATATGCCTCATGTTGACCGGGATCGAGTTTGATCGCTTTTTCAAATGATCTCCGCGCTTCGTCATACTTGCCCTGCTCAAGCTTGGTTGTTCCTGCTTCGATTGCAGCGCGAACTTCCGCCTGTTTCCTGTCGTTCGGAGCAGACGAATTATTCTGAAAAACGTGGAGAGCCATTGCGTTCGTCGTGAGATTTACGGCAGCAAGGATCAAAACAGCAAAACGTCCGAGCATCTTATCACTCTCCCGATTTTGTTATATGGATGAGGCAGTATATATTACTCCGACGCGACCCTCCACAGGCCCGCGTCAGGCAGAGGAAAAGCAGGATCGATCATTTCATTTCTTCACTTCAACAGGACGATTCTTTTTCAGATAGGCATTGAGTCCTGCAAACAGAGAAGCCGCGATGCGCTCGCGGAACGGCCCTGTCTGAAGCAACGCTTCATCGCGCGGGTTTGAAAGGAAGGAAACTTCTGCAAGCACGCTCGGCATCGCCGACCCTCTCAGCACCGCGAACGGCGCGTGCTTGACTCCGCGATTGGCGGCAGCATCGGGCGAGTGCGCGCCTATGCCGCGAACCAGTCCCGATTGAATGTAACGCGCAAGCTCGCGCGATGCCGCGACGCGATTTCCCACAGTCACACTTGCAAACATCGGCTGCGCCTTGTCCGTCTGAGACGCGGGTTTGGCCTCTTTGCCAGTCGGTTGATTGGCTGGAGCTTCACCGGCCCGGTCGGGACTTACGAAGAAAGTTTCTACTCCGCTTGCCGCTCGCTTCGCGCTGGCGTTTGCGTGAATCGAGATAAAGAGATCAGCCGCGCGAGAGTTTGCAATGGCGGTTCTCTCTTCGAGCGCGACGAAGCGATCAGATTCCCGCGTCAGTATCACTTCGATATCAGGATAATTGCGCTTGATGTAAGCGCGGAGCCTGCGGGCAACGTCTAGCACCAAATCTTTTTCGCGCATGCCCGTTGGGCTTATCGTGCCAGTGTCGTGTCCGCCGTGACCCGGATCGATGACTATGCACTTGATTGGCGAATCCGCCGCTTTGCTCTCGACCGCCTCGGCGAGTTTTTCAGTCAGGCTGCCTTCGGTTTTCTTCGCGTCTTCTTTTTTCGCATCTTCCCCCATCATCAGAATCGGGTCGTTGATTTCAGGCAATCCGAGAATCGGCTGCTGACGAGTCGAGTTCGACCGCGCGGGTGATGAGAACAACGCGCCTGAAGACTGTTCTTTTCGCGTTTCACTGGCTGGCGTTCTGACAGCAAGCGCGGTTTCGCGCATTCGCGCTCTTGCAATCGAATTCGCGCCGTGAAGATCGATCACTAATCGGGAGGGATCGGGCAGGCTGAAGGTCGAATACTCAGCAAGCGAACTTACATCTATGTCGATTGAGACGGAAGCCCCCTGTTCGGAGATGACTATTCGTTTGAGCAGTGCGGACTGGCCGACGATGAATCGCCGATTGTAGAGCGAAGGCGAGATGGCCGCTTTGTTTAATTGAATGCTTAGTCGGCCCTCTCCTGCGCGACGTTGAGAGAAAGCGGCTTCAGTTGAAAGATCGACGACGACGCGGGCATAATCCGGCCCGCTGAAGTTGCGCACGTTGGTTATCTGCAAACCTGTGACGACTTCCGGCTGCGCGACTCTTTCGAGAGGAACTATGACATCTATGGGACGGTTGGCAATCTGCGCATCGAGTCGCGCGAGTATGGCGCGCGCCTCGCGCGCAAGCACGGAAGAGGGGAAATGCTCGATCATCTCCCGGTAAGCCGCCGCCGCGCCATCGAGGTCTTGAAGATTTTCTTCGTAAATCTGAGCTATCTCGATGAGCGCATCTCCGACAAACGCGCTGTTGGGATGCTCGATGGTGATGCGGCGGAAAGTCTCGATGGCTTTTTGATAAAGCGCCGAATCGCCCGTTGAGTCGGCCATCTCGCGTTGAAGCTCGGCTATGCGGGCGAGCGAGTCAGCCGAAAAATGAGAATCGGTGTTGAGCATAGCGACCTGATTGAAGGAATCTATCGCCATCAGGTATTCGCCCGCACTGCGTTCATCGAAAGCCTTGTTATGAAGAGTCGAAGAGAGAGTATTTGCGTGCTGGAATAATTTTTCTGCAAGCGAGCGAGGCCCGCGATCCGCCGTCACCGGGTCGGCAGCGTTGAGCGTAGGACGGGCGGCGAGATAGAAGACGAGCGCGAAGACGATAGCGCGCGCTGCCAGATGTTTGCGTTTTTGCTTCCGCATACCGATTTCGTATCACTCATTCGGGGCGGGTCGTTCCAGCGGGGATTATAAACGCGACAGATGCTTAGTCAAGGGGACAGGTGACAGGGAACAGGTTACAGGGGACGGGGAAGATGCGGCAGCGTCAGAATTTCTGATCTCTATCACCTGTTCCCTGTCCCCTGTAACCTAATAATTATTCGACAAGCGACTCGCTGTTTTCATCGCTTCCGGGGCGCGCGGGGCGGCGACGGCTTTCTGACTGCGCACGACGTGCTTGTCCGACCCGTAGCGCGCCGAGATGTTTTTCACATAGTTGCGAGTCTCGCGATAAGGCGGCACGGTGTAGCCGTAGTTGACCACCGCGCCTTCGCCCGCGTTGTAGCCTGCGAGCGCGAGTTTCACATCTCCATTGAATTTGTCGAGGAGGAACCTCAGATACTTCGCGCCGCCTTCGATATTCTCAGCCGGATCGTAGAAGTTGTTTACTCCGAACCTGCGCGCGGTTGCGGGCATAAGCTGCATCAATCCCATCGCGCCTTTGTAAGATCGCGCATACTGTTTGAAACCGGATTCCTGACGCATGACGGCGACTATGAGATTCGGATCGATATTATTTCGCGCCGCGGATGTCTTAATTATCTCGTCGATTTTCTTATCTCCGGTCGAGATGAATTCGCCCGCGACTACTTCCTGTCGCGCATCGCTCAACACCATAGGCGGCGGAGCGGTGGGTGTTGCGGGGGTCTTGGCTTGGGCATCTTTCGGAGTGACAGTTTTTCCTGCGATTTCTTTCGCGCCCTTCTTCGCGGTCGGCCCTTGCGCTTTCTTCACGTCAACCGAAGCGGGCTTGGGAGTGATTACGGGCAAGCTGTGTTCGGCTACGGCCATCACAGGCGCGCGACGGTTTTCTTCAACGGGTTCGAGAGAGCTTTCCTGAGCGCGGGCATCACTGGCAAAGAGTCCTGTGAGGACTAATGCCGCGAGTGTGACAAATGACTTCATCGATCCTCCGAGGCTTCGGGGCTGTTTCGTCGGTTAAGGGCAACACGCCGGTTTACGCTCTGAGGGCATAGTTGAATATCAATTATGGGAGTGGAGTTGAAACTTCGGTGGGGACCGTCTTCAACTTCACTTCGGCAGCCAGTCATCCTCACTCGGAGGCCACGGCTTTGCGACCCAGGATCGCTCCTGGTGTGCCTTTATCGGTGACGTTTCAAAACAACCTTTGACGACGCGACGAGTCTATAATGCTGCTCTTGCTTTGTCAATAATTTAGATTGGTTTCGCCTGCGGGCCGCAGCGGTTTATAATGCGTGAGACTTTATGATAATTAAACCTGCGGGCCGCGAGTCCGGCTGGGGCTTTTCGACTCCAGACTCCAGACTCCAGACTCCAGACTTTCCACAGGAGATTTTATGAACGGCATTCCTGAAATCGGGCAGACGGTTTTGAATTTTATAAACGGCCACTGGGAGGAATCCAAAGGGGGCAATTTCGTCGAACGATTCGACCCGGCAGACACCTCCGTTTTAGTCGCACGCGCTCCCGATTCCTCGCGCGAAGACGCCGCCCGCGCTATCGAATCAGCCGCCCGCGCTTCAGAAAAATGGCGCGCGACTCCCGCCCCTGCACGCGGACGCATTCTCTTCCACTGGCTCGCGTGGATCGATAAACATCGAGACGAAATCGCCTATCTGCTCACCCGCGAAGAAGGGAAAATACTCCCTGAATCGAAAGGCGAAGTGCGCCGCGCGATGGATATTCTCGAATACACCGCGGGCATGGGCCGCCGTCTCGAAGGCCACGTCTATCAGTCGGAAGAAGAAGACGTGTTCTGTTATTCCCGCCCTCATCCACTTGGCGTCGTCGGACTCATCAGCCCGTGGAATTTTCCCGTAGCCATCCCTGTGTGGAAACTCGCGCCCGCGCTCGTCGCTGGCAATACCTGTGTGCTTAAACCTTCGCCGCTCACGCCCCTTACAGCCGCCGCGCTCGTTCGCGGACTTGAAGAAGTCGGACTGCCTCGCGGCGTGGTCAATCTCGTTCACGGCGACAGCGCGCCGGGCGCGGAATTGATAGCGAATGAATTGGTCGGCGGAGTCTCTTTCACCGGCTCGACGAAAGTCGGAAAGATCATCGCCGAAGAAGGCTCGCGCCGATTGCTCAAACTTCAACTCGAACTCGGAGGCAAAAACCCGCAGATAGTCCTCGAAGACGCAGACTTGGACCGCGCCGTGTCAGGCGTCGTTACGGGCGGACTCGGCTCGACGGGCCAGCGATGCACCGCCACCTCGCGCGCTCTGGTCGAAGAGACGGTCTATGACGAATTTTTAAGTCGATTGGTAGCTCGCGCGAAATCGATGAAGGTCGGCCCCGGCACAGATGAAGGAATAGAGATGGGGCCGCTCGTCGATTCGCGCGCCATGGGCGGCGTGACGCACTGGGTCGAAGCGGGCCGCAACGAAGGCGCGCGTGTTTGCGCCGGAGGCGAGTTGGTGAAAGAAGGCGGACTTGAGCGAGGACTCTTCTTCGCGCCGACGGTCGTTGAGGCCGAGCAGGGAATGGAGATAGCGAGAGAAGAAATTTTCGGCCCGGTCGTGGCTGTCATGCGCGTTCGGGATTTCGAACACGCCATCGAAATAGCGAACTCTGTGCGCTATGGATTGACTTCGACCGTTTTCACACGCGATGTCGGGCGCGTACTCCGGTTCGCCGAGAGGGCCGAAGCAGGCATCATTCATGTCAATCGACCGGGAGTGGGCGGATTTTCTCATGTGCCTTTCGGCGGGATAAAAGAGAGCGGCTATGGCGGGCGCGAAGTCGGCTCGGAAGTGATGAGCTTCTACACTGAGACCAAAGTGGTTTATGTGAATTACAAGTGACCCCGTTCGATTCCAGCAAAGGAGCCTGCATAATTTGACCGGATCGAAACGAGTCCGCGCGGGATTTCGCATAGCCGTCTGTCTGGCATGCGCGCTGATGCTGGAGGACGCGACTCAAGCCGAGCGTCTCTCCATTAAAACTTACACTTCAGCGCAGGGACTGGCGCATTCCTACGTTCCCAGAATCTTCCGCGACCCTCAAGGCTTTCTCTGGTTTTGTACGCCCGATGGCCTGAGCCGTTTTGACGGCCAGAATTTCACCACCTACGGGCTGGATGACGGTTTATCGTTTCCGGAATTCACTTATTTTCTCAGGACAAGCGATGGCGCTTACTGGGTCGCTACGAATGGCAGCGGCGTCTGCAAATTCAATTATTCCGAATCAGCGCGATCCGTCAGCGTTTCCGTCAAAGAAAAATCAAAACGATTATTCACAACTTATCAGGTCGGCGACACTCAGGCTTCCAATCGCGTCAATGTTTTGTATGAAGATAAAGAGGGCAGACTATGGGCAGGCAGCGATGGCGGGCTGTTTGTGATGAATGCGCGCAGTGGCGAACAGGCTTTTCTGCCTGTTGAGATGGGCATTCAATCGCACCCGGACAGACTGGTGCAAATCTGGGCGATTCTTGAGGATAGTGAAGGGTGCAATTAAAAGTGAGACTGAGGCACAATAAATCCCATCTTGAGGTTATCTTTCCGATTATGGAGGGCTTAGATGGGTATAGAACAGAATTTGGAGATCAAGCGGGCTGAAATCCTTGCT
>Ga0187893_10004077_pt1 | contig 28366 bp, 27 predicted proteins | sample MA1701074metaG_FD_139574 | JGI IMG/M metagenome (GOLD analysis project Ga0187893, IMG submission 139574) | White microbial mat communities from a basaltic lava cave in the Kipuka Kanohina Cave System on the Island of Hawaii, USA - MA170107-4 metaG ... | reverse complement strand
TCCCTCTTTGAGCAGCGCCAGCGCGCGCAGGCGACGACCTTCGAGTTCTTCTGGGCTTCCGGTGGGCCTCATGGAGCACCTCCGGAGCACAGTATAGGACATTATTTACGCAGGGATCAATAATGGCTGCTTTTCAGTACAAGGCGATGGACAGGACGGGACGACCCGCCCGCGGCAAACTCGATGCCGCCAATGAGGTGGACCTCGAACTGCGGTTGAAGAAGATGGGTCTCGATCTCATCACCTCGCGGTTGCTGCGCAGCCACACGCCAACGCTCGCATCCGGCGCCATCACACGCCAAGACCTGATCACATTCTGTTTCGATCTGGAACAGGTTTCGCGCGCAGGAATTCCGATCCTCGAAGGGCTTCGCGATCTGCGCGACGGAATGGAGAACCCGCGGTTTCGTGAAATCCTCACGTCAGTGCTCGAGGACATTGAAGGCGGGAAGACGTTGTCCCAGGCGCTTTCCGGGTTCCCGCGCGTTTTCAGCAACGTGTTCGTCAGCCTGATTCGCGCGGGTGAACTGTCGGGTACCCTCACCGAGGTGTTCGAAAACCTGGGGGGAACTCTCAAGTGGCAGGATGAACTCATCTCGCAAACGCGTCGTTTGCTGGTCTATCCCGTGCTGGTCTTCGTCGTCGTCCTGAGCGTGCTCCTGTTCCTGCTGCTCTACCTGGTACCGCAAGTCACCACGCTACTCAAGACCATGGGTCTTGCCCTGCCTCTGCAGACGAGGATACTGATCGGGCTTTCCAATTTCACTGCAGCTTACTGGCCGATCCTGCTGTTCCTGCCGGTCGTGATCGCCATCGGCATCAGCGTAATGGTGCGCACCAACCCGCGCGGGCGCTACTGGTTGGACTATGCGATCCTTCGAGTGCCCGTTACCGGAGTTATCCTGCAAAAGATAATCCTTGCCCGCTTCGCCAATTTCTTTGCGCTGATGTACCGCTCCGGAATCACCATTCTGGATGCGGTCAGGACCAGCGAGGACATCGTGGCAAATCGGGTGATCGCAGAAGGTTTGCAGCGCGCCGGGCAACAGATCAACGCCGGCGAAAGCCTGTCGGAGGCGTTTCAGAATCTCGGAATGTTTCCACCGCTGGTAATTCGCATGCTGCGCGTCGGAGAAAACACCGGCGCGCTCGATACCGCTTTGATGAACATCACGTACTTCTACAACCGGGACGTCCGCGACTCGGTGGACAAAGCACTCAAGCTGCTTGAGCCGGCGCTGACACTGGTTCTCGGCGGCATGCTCGCTCTGATACTGTTTTCGGTATTGACGCCGATATACGATATCATCGGCAAGATTCGAGTCTGACAAACGATGGCAGCCAAGCTCCTGCTTTGCGTATCCGCTGATCAAGCCACGGTCGCGTCATGGCGAAGAGGCCGTCTTGTCGGATGCAAACGGTTCGGCAACGACGAGACCGGCTGGAACGCATTCGGCAATTACCTTCGTGCCGCCCGAGGCACGCCGATACACATAATGGTGGATTCGGTTGATGAGGATTACCGTTTTGAAACGCTGCCGCACACGACGGGCCGCGATCGTGTGGAAATGGTGGCGCGAAAGCTGAGGCAGCTCTACCGCGGCACCACTTACTACTCTTATTCTCTGGAGGAACGCGGCGCCGGAAAACGCAAGGATGACCGTTATCTTTTCGCCGCTCTGACCGACCCTGAGCTGTTGAGTCCATGGTTGCGCGGCATTGAAGCCAATGCCCTGCCGGTCGCGGGTGTTTACCCGCTGCCGATGGTGAGCGCATTTCTTATCGAGCGCCTGCGGCTCAAGCACTCGAATCTGCTGATCGTCACCAAGAACAACGCGGGAGTGCGGCAGACTTTCTTCAAGGATCTCAAGTTTCGCATCAGCCGCCTCACGCCATTACGTGATGCGGCCGAGGTCGCCGATCAGTTCTACGCCGACGAAGTCAGCAACACCCGAATGTACCTCGACGCGCTGACGGTCACGCACGTCGACGACACGCTGCAGGTAGTGATCATCGATCAGAACGATTCGCTCGCGGGCTTGCCTGCGGCGATTGCACGCGGCCGTCCGAACATGCAGTGCCACCTGGTGACCCGCGCCGACATTGTCTCCCGCCTGGGCATCGCCCCGGCAGAACTCGAGGGTTCCGCCGATACCTTGCACCTGCACCTGCTTGGTGAGAGCAAGCCACCTATTAATTTCGCGCCGAGACAGGTCACCGGCGGATTTCAGCGCTACCTGGGACGCCGTTGGGTGTACCGCGCGTCGGCCGCGACGTTGGCCGGAGCGATGATATGGAGCGGCGTCAATACCTTCGAATTGATGCAATTGGACGAGTTGACGGCGAACCTGCGCAGGCAGACGCAGGACTTCCATGCACGGTATCAACAAGTGACGGTGCAGTTTCCGCAGGCGCCAACGACCGCGGAGAACCTGCGCCAGACCGTGGAATTGGCGGCGCAGATCAAGGCGAGCCTGCGCACGCCGGATGCGATGTTTCTGGTGGTCAGCCACGCCCTGGATGCCTTGCCACAAATTCAGCTAACCCGGATCGCCTGGTATTACGGTCGCCACCCTGCAGCGCTGGATGCCAGCCGGTCACAGGCACCCGCGACGAGTCTGGAGGCGCTGGATCCAGGGACTCGGGTGCAGAGCGCGGTCGTCCGCGCAGAGATCAGGCCTTTCAACGGCGACTACAAGGCGGCGATGGGACTCATAAATGCTTTTGCGGCCCAACTCGCAACCGAAGGCATGGTTGCCGAGGTCCGCGCCGTAAGATTACCGCTCAATGTGAGTTCGGATGCGGGATTGAGTGGCAGCACCATGGCTGCGAGCGACAGAAACAGCGCCGAATTCGAGTTTGCCATCGTTTTCAAAGCGGGGGTCTAGTAATCGATGAAGCTCACAACGAAAGACCTCGCAGCGATGAAACTTCCGTTGCTGGTGCTCGCTATCTCGATCGCAGCCTCGGTCGCGCTCGTCAAGTTCGCGGCCGGCAAACGTACGGCCGCGGAGACGCAACATCGCCTGCAGACCACGGCATTGCACGATGCGCGCACCCGCTATCAACGCTCCGGCGAGGAGCGCGAGACCATCCTTCGTTACCTGCCGGCTTATCAACAGCTGGAAAAGGAAGGCTTTGTCGGCAGCGAGCAGCGCATCAACTGGCTTGAGAGCCTCCGTCTCGCCAACGGTCAAACAGGCTTGTTCGGCGTGAGCTATCAGCTTGACGCCAAGAAGCCCTTTGCCTTGACCGCGAAATCGAATTCGATGCCGCAGCAGTTGCAGCACTCGCAGATGAAACTTTCTTTCGGCCTCGTGCACGAGGGGGATCTGATGCGCTTCCTCCGCGCCCTCGAAGCCCAACAAACCGGAATATTCATACTTAACGGCTGCCAGCTCGACCGTTTCGGCCGCAGCGACACCCCCGCACCCAGGCAGGCGAATCTGAATGCGCAATGCGATCTGTCCTGGCTGACGATCGATCCGGGAAAGGGCAAGTTGTGAGACGGGGTTTGCGGACAATTCTGATCTTGGCCTCGATGCTGCCTTGGGACATCGCGAGTTCTGCGGAACCCATGGGCCGGTTGTTTTTTAGGCCGGCGCAGCGCAATGCGCTCGACGCCGGCAAGCAGCTCAGCAAGCCTCGTGCGGTGAGGGAAGCGGCCCGGGTGCCGCGCGGTGCGATCAAGCTCAACGGCGTGGTGACGCGCAGCGATAACGAAACCACGGTATGGGTTAATGGACGTACTGTGGGTAACAAGGGTACACCTACGGCGGGCGTGGCAGCCTCGGGCCACGACCCCGCAGCAGCCCGCGTGAAACTGCGCGGCTCTGATACGCAGGTCACGCTGCGGGTAGGGCAGAGTCTCGACCGTTCCACGGGGAAGGTCACCGAAGTGTACGAATCAGTGGCAGCTACACGGTCCGTGCCGAAGTCGGTCCGACGTCACTCAAACGATCCACCTGCCGGGACAGTTCCCAGCTCTGATGAGACCCCGCAATCTTCCGATCCAGGCAGTGACGGCGCGAAGAACGACTGAGGCCTCATCGACAAGGGCAGCGAAGTGGCGGGAAAATTGTCACCAAATGCCGGCCGGGAGGGTCCACGGTGCGCCAATCGGCAGCGCGGCGTTACATTGCTGATTGTCATCGTCCTGCTCTCCCTGCTGATCGGATTCGTAGTGATTGGATTCGCCGGCGACCTGGCGCTACAGAATAGAAAGAATCAGCAGACCACTGACGCGCTCGCGATGGCCAAGGAAGCGCTGATTGGTTATGCCAGCGGCGTTGATCTCAATCCATCACCCTCCTGTACCGGTGCCCCCAACTGCGTTCGTCCAGGTGACCTGCCGTGTCCGGATACCGATAACGACGGCGTCGCCGAAGGTTCCTGCGGCAACGCATCGGGAACGACGGGGCAGGCAGCACGGCTCGGCCGGTTACCCTGGAAAACGCTGGGCCTGCATGATCTGCGAGATGGCGATTCAGAAAGGTTGTGGTATGCGGTATCAAACAACTTCAAGAACAATGTTCGCAGCAGTTGCCTCCTGCCGGGCCAGGCCGGCTACGTCCCGGGCGCCGAAGCCGCCTGCCTGAACAGCGACGCAAGAGGGTCGATTACCGTTCGCGATAACGCCGGTGTCATCGTCAACAATGGCACCAATCCGGATCCGTTCACGCCCAGCGGCGCGATTGCGGTCATCGTTTCTCCCGGGTCCGTCCTTCAACGCCAGGGCAGCGTGGCAATGCAGGACCGCAGTGCCGCCGGCGTCGATGACCCGATAAACTATCTCGATGTGGGAAACGGCGAAGACAACGCTGCGTTTTCGGACGGCGGCGTGGACGGCTTCATCGCTGGCGCCATCTACGATACCGGCGGAGCGTTGATCGTGAATGACCGGTTGCTTTCCATCACGTATGCCGACCTGATACCGGTATTGGAACGCAGGGTGGCGCGAGAAGTGCAGAACTGCCTGACCGGTTATGCGGCGGCCTCGTATGGCCGGTACCCCTGGGCAGCGAGAATCGATGATTCGGCGACCGGAGATTACAGCAGCAAGCAAACCTACCGGTTTGGGCGGCTTCCGGAGCAGTTTGGCGATACACTTCTTGGGCTGGTTCCCGCGGCAGGCCCGCTGGCGGGCGTGGTGAGTCTCGTATGTGGCTTAACACCTTTCATATGTATGAGCAACGGTTGGCCTTCTCCCACCGCTACGCCAGCCTGCAATATTGCACTTGGTTCCTGGTGGAGCAACTGGAAGGAGCAGGTTTACTACGGCGTTGCCGCCGCGTACGAACCCGCGGCCACGGTCCAGCTTATCCCGCCGGCGGTAACGGTACCGCCACCGGGGGGATGCGGCGTCCCCGGAAACTGTATGACGGTAAATCCTCCCAGCGCAGCCGAGGACAAACAGGTCGTCGTAATCGTCGCAGGAAAACAGCTTGCACCGGTTGCCGGCGGCCAACCCCGCGGGACTACGGCAGAGAAATCGGACCCGTTCAATTACCTTGAAGGTTCGAACGCGACGAACGTGGCGAACGCGCCGAGCAACTTCACCTTCAGTCAGCAGCCTGCCACCGCGTCGTTCAACGACTATCTCCTGTTCCAATGAGCGAACGCCGCCTGGACGCATTCCCCGCTCCGCAGGCGAACAGCCCCGGCGCTGCATCACGCGGTTTCACGCTGGTCGAGGTGGCAATCTCCATACTCGTGATCACACTATTGATCGGAACCCTCCTTGTACCGCTTTCCACGCAGGTCGAGCAACGCAAAACGAACGAAACGCAGAAAGTCCTCGACGAAATCAGGGACGCTCTATTGGGTTTTGCCCTGGCCAATGGTTACCTTCCCTGCCCGGACATGACCACCGGCGGCGCCGGTGCCAACGACGGCCAGGAGGACGTGGACGTGAGTACCGGCCTGTGCGTGACGAACGAGGGCAATTTGCCGTGGGTTACGCTGGGTGTGGGCGCATTCGATACATGGGGTAACCGGTTTCGCTACCGCGTAGATGGCCAGTTCGCGCAGAGAAGCCCTCTTTTCAACCTGGGGACCATCAACACCACGCTCGGGGTGTGCACCACGCAGGCTTGCTCGTCCCGGCTTACCGCCGGCTCGGACGGTCCGCCTGCTGTAGTACTCTCTCACGGGCGCAACGGCCTGGGGGCGATGAATTCACTCTCCAATTCCCAAAACCCGAATCCAGGCGGCGCCGACGAACTCGAGAACACCGATGGCGACACGCAGTTCGTCAGTCGTACGGCGAGCGCGGCAGGCTCTACCGTGGGGGAATTCGACGATATCGTGACCTGGCTGTCGCGCGAAGTACTGCTCAACCGCATGGTGGCTGCGGGACGCCTGCCCTGATCCGTTCAGCGGGACGCTGCCTTCGTCGCGGCATGGCCGCGCTCGCGCGGTGCCAGCGAAAAGCCGACCCGCCCAGGACGATTGGTGTCGAGTGAAACCTGGTATCCCTGCTCCCGGGCAAACTGCGACACTTGATACAACCCGACCCCGAGTCCGGATTTCGACTGCACCGGTGAAGCAAACAGCTGCGCTACCAGTGCGTCCGGAACGGGCGGTCCGTCATCCGATACGGACAGGTTCGCGCCGTTATCCCAAAACAGGCGGGCGATGATCTTGAGCCCGGATTGTATCTTTCGCTTTTCCAGCGCGTTCTGCAGGAAATTTGCGGCGGCACTCTCGAACAAATCCACCGGCAGCGTCGCGCCGGCAGGAAGAGTTCCGGTGTCGAATTCAACGCGTTCGTGCGCAAACCTCTGCCTGAGGGTTTCCCACCACTGCGCTGCTGCGGCTGCTGCCGCCTCATTGCCAATCGGCGGTTTGGTGTTGAGCTTTTCAAGCGTGATCTGCAGGCGCTGAGTGATTTGCGGAAGTTGTCTCTGCATCAGCAGGCGCACCGCGTCGGAATCGCCTTCACTGCTGGTCTCGACGGCAGCGCACAGGGACCGCAGCGTCTGCAGCAAGTTCTTCACATCGTGCGTGAGGCGAGAGCCGGTTTCATAAATCGCCTGGACGTATGCATTGCGCCGTTGCTCCTGTTCGCGGATCTTGGCATCGTAATAGTCGCCAAGCAGGCGCGCGAGCAGGCGCATGTGCAGCATCAACGCCGGGCTGGGCGACCAGCGCGTATAGAAGGAAAGTGTCAGTCCGCCGAACGTGAACTCGGTGGAGTGCTTGGTCGAATCTCCCGCGCTTCCCGTCGAACCCTGCGATTTCCAGCGGATTCCCGACAGCCACGGCAATTCCGACATCTCGTGTGCGGCAACGATTACGAACTTGTCGGGGTCGCGCTCGCGGCCGGCGAGCGCGGCCAGACTGTGCATCCAGCGCTCAAAGGGAATGCCGATGCTGAGGAAATAGCGAGTCAACAACTGTCCGATGCCGGCAAATCCGGCACGCGGATCCCACAACAGCGACAATGCCACCAGGAGGCCGGCGATCACAATCAGTGCCTGCGCCAGCGCCATGACGTAATTTCCATGGCTGACTTCCTTGATGACGAAAGCCCCCAGAACCAACACGACGACCATGAGAAACAGCAACAGGCTATAGAACAGATCGACCGAATAGGGCGAAGCGGATTGCTGTTTCTCGGTACTCACGAAAAATATTGCTGCTGCCGGGATAACCAGGCCGTAGCGAACGATTGCCAGCAGTCCCTGTGGGAACACCTGGTCAGGGAACAGGTGCGGCACCACCCAGGCGAGAAGGATGGAGAGAAGGTAAATCGCCGCCAAAAGCGAGACAACGCGTTGGCCGATATTCTTGATGCCGGGCACGTTTCCGCCGATCAGCGAGAACAACACCGAAATCCACAGCGCCATCAGCCACCAACTGCCGGCAATGATCAGCAAAACCGCGGCGCCGATGATCAACAAGACCTGCCCGGGAATCAGCTTCTGCTCGCCGCGCCAGAGCGGCTGCCAGAGCAGAAAGAAGCCGAAGTGCGAGAGCATCAGCGCTTGGGCCAGCGGATTGGCCAGATCGAGAATCAGTGCGCCGTGCAGAGCGAGCAATGCGAGCGACAGCCAATGTTGCTGTCGCAGCGCCGCTGTCGTGCGAGCGATCACGCCACCGGAGTTGATTTCCATCGCCATTTCGTGACAACCTCAGCGCCGTCTGTTCCGTTCAGTATGGAACCATGAAGCAGACTTCTACACTTACTCATATGACGTCCGGCAGCAACGCGCGGCGCATCAGCGCGGTCGCACGTTATACCCTGCTCGAGGCCTGGCGCAATCGCCTGCTGCTGCTTGTCGTCGTGGCGGTTGCGCTGCTGACGCTGCTTAGCGTGTTCGCCCGCGAACTGGCAGTCACCGAAAGCGTCAGGCTGCAGACCGCAATCCTGGCGTCGACCTTGCGCGTCGCCAGTGTTTTCCTTATCACCCTTCACATTCTCAGCGGCCTTACGCGTGAATTCAATGACAAGTTCCTGGAACTCATGCTGTCGCTGGACCTTCCGCGCCCCGCTTACCTGATGGGCAAGTTCCTCGGTTTCGTAATCGTGGCGCTGGCCGTCGCTGGGATCGCTACCATACCGGTGGCAGTTCTCGCTCCTGCCGACGCGGCTCTGGCATGGGGATTCTCGCTGGCACTGGAACTGCTGATCATTACCGCGCTCAGCGTGTTCTGCATCACGACGTTCACGCAACTCCTGCCCGCTGCCGCCTTTGTGACGGCATTTTACCTGCTCGCGCGTTCGATTACCGCGATTCAATTGATGAGCGCGTCCAGCCTGCTCGGGGCCGACGAACTCGGGCAGAAGGCGGGCGCCATGCTCGCCGATGCCCTTGCGTTCGCGCTGCCCCGCATGGATGCGTTCGCACAGACTGCGTGGCTGGTGAACGACGCAGGCGCTCAACCTGCCCTGCTCAACATGCTGCTGCAGACTGGGGTGTACGTGGGTCTTCTGCTTGCCGCGGCGATGTTCGATCTGTACCGCAAGAATTTCTGAGCCGCGATGGCCGAACGCGCTGTTTCGACCGTCCCCGTCGCCGTGTTCGTGCTGCTTGCGGCGGCGCTGGCTTCCCAGCTTGCGCTGAAGGTACTGGAGGCGCGCCCCGCAGCGACTGCCGCGGATCTCCGCCACGCTCCTGCAGCCGCGACGCTACGTCTGGCATCGCTTGGCGAGCCAATTGCAACCGCCAATCTGCTGTCCCTTTATCTGCAGGCATTCGATACCCAGCCCGGTATCAGCATTCCGTTAAAGGATCTCGACTACAAACGCTTGGAAGACTGGCTGATCCGCATTCTGGATCTCGATCCTCCCGGTCAGTATCCGTTGTTGATGGCCTCGCAGGTCTATTCGCAAGTTCCGGACGAAAACAAGCAGCGGCAGATGCTGGATCTGGCGTATCGGCAGTTCCTGCTCGATCCAAACCGACGCTGGCGCTGGCTCGCGCACGCGTCGATCATGGCAAAGCACCGCCTTCATGACCTCAGCCTTGCGCTTCGCTACGCGCGCGCCATCAACGAGCATGCCACTTCCGCCGAGGTCCCCCACTGGGCCAAGCAGATGCACATATTTGTGCTCGAGGACATGGGCGAACACGAAACCGCCAGAATTCTCCTCGGTGGATTGCTGGCAAGCGGAACGATCACCGACGCACACGAGGCCCGCTTCCTGACCGAGCGCCTGAACACCTTGCAAGCTGTTGAAAAATCGTCACAAGCGTCGAAAAGATGACAGTCGGCAGGCTATGCGCGAAGCCCGATGACGCGCGTCAAAGAGTCCATGAAGGTTCCACTCACAAGTCATTAAGTATTGTTATTCATATAGTTACAGTTAACCATTGGGCGCTTGATGGCCTCGTCAGACGGCGGATACCATCCCCGAGAGCACTCCCTAAAAATACTGGTATCTTCTTATAATCAATGAGTATTTTTGATTTCTAGCGTAATTGGCACGCTTCTGGCGATACAAGGCTCACCATAACGCTCCGAGCATGGAGGTCAGTCAACATGAGCCGCAATAAAAATCAGGGCTTTACCCTTATCGAGATCGCCATTGTGCTGGTCATCATCGGCCTGTTGCTCGGCGGCATTCTCAAGGGCCAGGAACTCATCACAAGCGCCCGGGTACGCAACCTGATCTCCCAGCAGGATGGGATCAAGGCCGCCTATTTTGGCTTCCAGGATCGTTTCCGCTCGCTTCCTGGCGATTACACCCAGGCCTCCACGAACATCGTGGGCGCGACCGCAAACGGTAACGGCAACGGGCGTATCGAGGCGCCAGCCGCGGCTTGCGCGGCGCCTTGCGTGGCGGAGGAAAACATTCTGGTATGGGAGCACCTTTCCCGGGCCGGGTTCATCAATGGAAGTTTCACGTTCGCAACGGCGGCGACCGATAATACCAACCCGAAGAATCCGTACTCCGTTTACATCGACGTTGCGTTCGACGCGGCATATGGCCTGTCGACCGGAACAAGCCCGACCCGTCACAACATCAAGACGGGTAGCCAGGTTCCCGTCGAGATCATCGGCGAGGTTGACCGCAAGGTTGACGATGGTTTGCCGTATAGTGGCGCGTTCCAGTTCTCGGTTTATCAGGGAAATGGAGCGGCAGCCCCGACAGACGTCGGCGCGAACGCCTGTGTCAACGCGGCTACGCCGGTAGGTTGGGCGGCGACCAGCGGCCAGACCAACTGCGGAGCTGCCAGTCTGCTTTGACGTAGGCCTCACAGACTTTTGTTCCAGGCAAGCCCGCCCGACACGGCGGGCTTGCTCGTTCCTGGCGCTGCGTCGGCAAATCTCCGAAAATGCCGAATCTCCTCGCCGCCTGCGGATGCTTAACGCAGCGGCGTCGCCTCGACACACGGCACTTCCATCTTCGGCCCAGGCAAGCTTCACGATGAATCGAAGGCGAACGCACGGTTTCACGCTCGTCGAGACGGCCATCGTGCTGGTCATCATTGGCCTGCTGCTGGGCGGGCTGCTCAAGGCCGCGGAACTCATCAACAGCGCGCGATTGCGAAGCCTGATCGCTCAACAGGACGAAGTCAAAGTTGCGTTCTTTGGATTCGAGGAGCGATTTCGCGCGGTCCCGGGCGACTATATTCTCGCCAAGGCTAATATTCGCGGCGCCACCGAGAACGGCAATGGCAACGGCCGAATTGAAATAACGGCAACCCCGACTGAGACCATCCTGGCCTGGGAGCACTTGTCGCGCGCGGGTTTCCTGATTGGAACCTACACCTACAACGCTACGGAATCAGCGGCGACCAGTCCGGTCAATCCTTACGGGGTGTATCGGCAGATCGCGTACGACGGCATTTATGGTGCGGGGACGACGGGAATTCCGAGCGTGTTAAGACACAATATCAAGACAGGTTCGCAGATTCCGGTGGCGTTTCTGGCGGAAATGGACCGGAAGATCGACGACGGCGCGCCGAACCTGGGAGGTTTCCAGTTCTCCCGCTATCAGGGCAGCAATGGCCTCGCGGCTCCGACCGACGGATCGACCACGGCGCCCGCCTGCACCAGCGCCACGATCGATTCAGGAATCTGGAATGCAACCAACGATAGCGCCAACTGCGGCGGTGCCAGCCTACTGTAATCCGGACAGACTCCGAGATAGAATAATTGTCGTTTTCATGCGCGCATTGTCCCTTTCGGCAGCATAGCAATGGTGGAAAATTCCGGCCGCACGGTCGTGTGCAGCGTGCTGTTTCTCGACATTGTCGAGTACTCGAAGCAGTCGGTTGCCGAGCAACTGGAGCTCAAGCAGTCATTCAACCGTGTGCTCGCCAGCGCGCTCGAGTCCGTCGCTGCGCGCGACCGGGTGCTGCTCGACACGGGCGACGGCGCCGCAATAGCCTTTCTCGGGGATCCCGAGGATGCGCTCTTCGTCGCCCTTGCGATTCGCGACGACGCAGCGCACCTGGCGGTACGCATGGGAGTCAATCTCGGTCCGGTGCGCCTGGTCAAGGACCTGAACGGGCAGATAAACATCATCGGCGACGGCATCAACGTCGCGCAGCGGGTGATGAGTTTCTCCGAGCCCGGCCAACTCCTGGTGTCGCGCTCGTTTTACGAGGTCGCGTCGCGTCTGTCCAATGACTATGCGGGTCTGTTCACGCATGAGGGCTCCCGCACTGACAAGCATGTTCGCGAGCATGAGGTGTATTCCGTTGCCGTGGAAACGCGCACTGATCGCCGTAAGGCAACCGAATCACGCCGGCGAACCCATGGCCCCGCCGTTTCTCAGAAAGACCGCTCAACCCCTGAAAGAGATTCTTCCGCACCCCCTGACCTCGACGAGAATGTTCCTAAACAGCCAGCAAAGATTTTTGATGCGGGCGCAAAGCTCATTATTTCCGGCAACAGCAAGTCGAGCGTCGAGGACGCGCTGACTAAACTCGCGAATGGGGGCGCACAGCTTATTTCACCGATCACGCAGGTGAACAATAAGTGGATCGCAGCCTGCGAACACCCGAATGTGCCTGTCAGTGCCTGTAAGGTCGAAACCTTGGGACATAAGCGAATCGTTACTGGACCGACGCGAGAAGCGGTTTCTGCAAAAGTCGAGGAATTGGTTCAGTTCGGTGCGATCCTCGTCCACGACATTCGATCTTCAAACGGGGTGTGGATAGCCGTTTGCGAAACTGACGCACCCATGCGTTGATCGTATTCTTTGGCAATTCAGGTTCCACCCTTGCTGCCGGGACTTCTATGCGCAGGCCAGCATCACGATGCGCGGACAAGGAAATCTGTTATGCGCGCAGCAACAGGGATAGCTGACGACCTGGCGTCATCCACCGCATACAGGAAAATTTCGCACACCCGGTTTCTGTCTAGCCCTGCATCAGGAAAATGTCTGCGACCGCAAGGTCTTCCTGCCTGCCACGCAGCACGATGACGTCTCCTTCGGAAAGTCGGGTCTCCGGATCGGGGGCGGAACTACGGATGTTGCGCCGGCGGATTGCCGGGACCTCGACGTTCATGCGCGCGAGGTCCAGCTCCTTCAGGGTCCTGCCCACGGCAGCGGAGCCGGGTGGCAGGATGACAGAGTGCAAACGCGGTTGCGAATTGTCGCTTTCGTCACTGACCTCGTCGGTCACGCCCCGGTAGAAGCCACGGAACAGACCGTAACGCTGTTCCCGCGTCTGGCGAATGCGTCTGAGAACGCGATTGAGCGGCACGCCGAGCAGCATCAGCGCCTGGGTTGCCAACATAAGGCTCCCCTCCAGGATCTCCGCCACGACCTCGGCCGCGCCCGCTTCCTTGAGCCGATCGATGTCGCTATCGTCCAGGGTGCGTACCACCACCGGCAGGCCCGACCGCAATTCTTGCACCAGCGCCAGAATTTTCAACGCGGAATCGGTGTTCGCATACGAAATCACCATCGCGTTCGCCCGCAACAGCCCCGCGGCAATCAACACCTCGCGACGCGCCGCGTCGCCGAACACCACGCTCTCCCCCGCGGCCGCGGCCTCCTTGACCCTCTGCGGGTCGTAATCAAGTGCAATGAAGCTTACCTGCTCCTGCTCGAGAAAACGCGCCAGGTTCTGGCCGCTGCGCCCATAACCGCAGATGATGACGTGGCGGTCGGTGGCCATCGCGCGGATCGCAATATCGTGCAGCACCATTGCACGGCTCATCCACTCGCCGGCGCTGAAACGCCGAATCAAAGGCTCGCTTTGCTCGATGAGGAACGGCGAAATCATCATCGACAGCACCAACACGGCCAACGCTATCTGTATCATCGACGTCGGCACGATCCCCAGCGGCGCAGCCTGCGCCAGCAATACCAGGCCGAACTCGCCGGCGCCGGCAAGGGCGAACCCGGTGCGTAACGCCACGCCCGGATCACTCCCGAACAGCCGGCTCAGCGCGGTGATGATCGCCGCCTTGCCGATTACCACAGTGGCCAACAGCGCCGCAACCCAGGGCCATTCGACAACCAGTACGCCGACCTGGAGGCGCATGCCGACAGTGACAAAAAACAAGCCCAGCAGCACGTCGCGGAAAGGCTTGATGTCATCCTCCACTTGATAGCGATACTGCGTCTCGGAGATCAGCATGCCGGCGAGGAACGCCCCCAGCGCGAGCGAGAGCCCGGCAAGCTCGGTCAGCCAGGCGAGTCCCAGCGTGATCAACAGCACGTTGAGCACGAACAGCTCGGAAGACTTCTGTCGCGCTACCAGCGTGAACCACTGGCGCATGAATCTCTGTCCCACGGTCAGCAGCACCACTAAAACGAAAACCGCCTTGACCAACGCGACCACGAGTTCCTGCACGACGGCCTCGCCGCCCGTTCCCAATACCGGAATAACGATCAGCAGCGGCACAACGGCGAGGTCCTGAAACAACAGGATGCCGATGATTTGGCGGCCATGAGGGGAATTGAGTTCCAGGCGTTCCGCCAGCATCTTGGCCAGAATGGCAGTGGAGGACATCGCGAACACGCCGCCGAGCACGACACCCGTCCGCCAGTCGTGGCCCAGAACTGCGGCACAGATCAGACAAAGCCCCAGCACCGCACCAACCTGCGCGGCACCAAGTCCGAAAACCATGTGCCGCATGGTCACGAGCTTCGGCAGGCTGAACTCCAGCCCGATACTGAACATCAGGAACACCACGCCGAACTCGGCAAGGTAACGGGTTTCGCCGCTATCGGGCACCAGACCGAGCGCGTGCGGCCCGATAACGATGCCAACCAGGAGGTAGCCCAGCAGCGCCGGCAACCTGAGAACCCGGAAGATCGCCACGACCAGAACGGCCGTGGCAAGCAGTATCAACACGAGTTCCAGGATTCCGGGGTTCACGGGCGGAGCGTGGCGCGACGTTGCGAAATGTTGCGGGCCGATGGCTTCGCGAACTCTAACACAGGACTTTTGCGGTTCCCCGAAGTCCCCGCGCAGGTGCTCGCCCGGTGCCATAGGTTATACTCCATCACCATGACAGCACTGGGAAAGATCGCACCAGCGCAGGCAATCATGCTGGGTCGTCGGGTGCTCGAGATCGAGGCCCGCGCGGTCGTGAAGCTGTCGCAGCGGCTGGATGACAGTTTCGTGCGTGCGCTTGAAATCGTGCTCGGTTGCGGCGGTAGAGTTGTGGTGAGCGGCATTGGCAAGTCCGGCCACATCGCCCGAAAGATTGCATCCACCCTGGCGAGCACCGGCACTCCCGCGTTTTTCGTCCACCCCGCCGAAGCCAGCCATGGCGACCTCGGCATGGTCATGCGGGACGACGTGATGATCGCCTTGTCCAATTCGGGAGAAAGCGCCGAACTCCTTGTGATCGTACCGCTGATCAAGCGCCAGGGCGCTAGGCTGATCGCCATTACCGGCAATCCGCGCTCGACGCTGGCCACCGAAGCTGACGTCCATCTCGACGCTAACGTCGCCGAGGAGGCCTGCCCACTCGGACTCGCGCCTACGGCCAGCACCACGGCAGCGTTGGCGCTTGGTGATGCGCTCGCGGTCGCGCTCCTGGAAGCGCGCGGATTTGGCGAGGAAGATTTTGCCCGCTCCCATCCCGGTGGCAGCCTGGGACGCCGTCTACTCACCCGTGTCTCGGATATCATGCGTACCGGTGAGGCGATCCCGCGCGTCGCGGATAAAGCGTCCCTTTCCGAGGCAGTGCTTGAGATGTCCAGAAAGGGAATGGGGATGACCTCCATCGTGGATCACGGCGGTCGCCTCGTTGGCATCTTCACGGACGGCGACCTGCGACGTACCCTGGACAAACTCGGTGATCTGCGCGAACAGAACGTGCGCGACGTCATGACCCCCGGTCCTCGCACGATCGGCCCCACCCGGCTTGCCGTGGAAGCGGTGCAGCTCATGGAGGAACACAAGATCACTCAGCTGCTTGCGGTGGACCCCGACATGCGCCTCGTTGGCGCGCTGAACATGCACGACCTGATGCGTGCAAAGGTCATATGAGCGAGATCGTCTCCCCGCATCGTTTTTTCTGGCGGGAACGCTGATTGGTGAACAAACGGCTTATCGCGCGCGCACGTCGCATCCGTCTTGCGATCTTCGATGTTGACGGGGTGCTGACCGACGGCACGCTGCAACTCGGAAAATACGGCGAGCAGATCAAGGCATTCAATATCCGCGACGGCCTTGGCTTGAAAATGCTGGCAGCAAGCGGTGTACGATTGGCGCTACTGTCCGCCCGCAAATCGTCGGCGGTGGCGCTGCGTGCCAAGGAAACAGGTATCGCGCACGTGCTGCAGGGCAAGACCGACAAGCTGGAGGCCTTCCACGACCTGCTGCATAAGCTCAAGTTCGCGGAAGAGGAAACCTCGTTCATGGGAGATGATCTCCCGGACCTGCCAGTACTGCGCCGGTGCGGTCTGGCCTTCAGCGTACCAGACGCACCGCAGATTGTGCGCAATCACGTCCACTATGTAACCGAGAATGGTGGGGGGCGCGGCGCAGTTCGCGAGGCTTGCGAGTTCCTGATGCGCGCCCAGGGAACTTTCGAATCACAATTGGCGCCTTATCTACGATGAATGACAGACTGGTAGCGTGGTCGCCGCTGATTCTGCTGGCGCTGCTCGCGGCGCTGACATTCTGGCTCGATCACAAGGTGCAACCGGCAGCAAGGTTGCCCGACGGCAGGGCGCGCCACGACCCCGATTTTTACGTAGAGGGCTTTTCGGCGATGAAGATGAATCCCGATGGAACGCGCCGTTACGCCTTATCGGCAAAACGCATGGTGCACTACCCGGACGACAACAGCACGCATCTCGAGCTACCGCGCCTCGTTTATTTTGACTACGCGCGAGCGCCGGTGACGGTGCGTTCCGATACCGCACTGGTCTCGCACGGGGGCGACGAAGTTTTCTTCAACGGGGACGTACAGGTGGTGCGCTCTGCTTACGCAGGCAACGCTGAACTAGGCATGTTCACCAGCTTCCTGCATGTCATCCCTGACAACGATCTCGCTAAGACCGACAAGCCGGTAAGACTGGTGGAAGGCAATTCCACGGCCAGCGCGGTTGGCTTAGAATTCGATAATCGGACCCGTCAGATCAGGCTACTGTCGGAGATCAAGGCAACGTATGAAGTTCCCAAGCGTGTCCAAAAAAGACTCGCGCGACCTTAGGCGCGCGTGCGCCATGGTCTGCGCCGCCTTCGCCTGCGCCATATGCGCGATGCCCGTTGTTCTGGCCGAACGCGCCGATCGGGATAAGCCGGTCAATCTCGAAGCCGATCGCGTGGACCTCGACGACGCCAGGAAAGAGGCGGTTTTCGAGGGCAACGTGACACTCGCGCAGGGTACGCTGATGATCAAGGCCGACAAATTGATTGTGAAACAGGACGCGGACGGTTTCCAGTACGGAATTGCCTACGGCAACCCGGTTCATTTTCGGCAGAAGCGCGAGGGTTTCGACGATTTCATCGAGGGCTTTTCCGAGCGTCTCGAATACGATGGCAAGGCCGACAAGGTACAGCTGTTCACCAACGCACGCATCCAGCGCGGTCGCGACGAGGTGCGCGGCGACTACATTTCCTACAACGCGATAACGGAGTTCTTTCAGGTGATCGGCGGGGGCAAGACGGCCGCGACGCCGGGAAATCCGCAGGGCCGCGTGCGCGCGGTCATCCAGCCCAAACCCAGGGCGCCCGCGCAGCCCGGAGCCGCCTCATCCATGGAGTTGGCGCCCTCTGACACGCTGCGGCCTTCGCGACGGGGGCGTTGCAACGCTGACCACAGGCGGCAGCGTTCCGTTGCAACTTCATTCATGAGTCAGCTGCGCGCGGAACGACTGAGCAAGCGCTACAAGGCGCGCACCGTGGTGAAGGACGTATCACTCGACGTGTCCAGCGGCGAGGTGGTGGGATTGCTCGGCCCCAACGGGGCTGGAAAAACCACCTGTTTCTACATGATGGTCGGACTGGTTTCTCTCGATGGCGGGGAACTTTTTCTCGACCGGCAGGCGCTGACCCACACGCCGATCCATCGGCGCGCGCGCTTGGGGCTATCGTACCTGCCGCAGGAGGCCTCTATTTTTCGCAAACTCACGGTGGCGGAGAACATCCGCGCCGTGCTGGAACTGCGCGCACTCGAGGAAGACCAGATTCGCGATCGACTCGACACGCTGCTTCACGACCTGCACATCGTGCACTTGCGCAACAGCCCGGCCATCAGCCTTTCGGGCGGCGAGCGCCGGCGCGTCGAAATCGCCCGTGCTCTCGCCACGCAGCCCCGGTTCATTTTGCTGGACGAGCCGTTCGCCGGCGTGGATCCGATCGCCGTGCTCGATATCCAGAAAATCATCCGCTTCCTGAAAGACCGCGAAATCGGCGTCCTGATCACCGACCATAACGTCCGCGAGACCCTGGGGATCTGCGACCGCGCCTATATAATCAATGACGGCTCGGTTTTGGCGGCCGGAAAACCCGAGGAAATCGTTTATAATGAAAGCGTAAGAAAGGTTTATCTGGGCGAGCATTTCAGGTTGTGACAGGGCCTGGAAAACCGTCCTTTCGCAACCTACGCCTGCGGCCCCCAGCCAATGAAGCACTCCCTGCAACTCAAGCTGTCCCAGCACCTTACGCTCACGCCGCAGCTGCAGCAGTCCATTCGACTCCTGCAGCTATCCACTCTGGAACTCAATCAGGAAATCGAGACCTTTCTGCAGGAAAATCCGCTGCTCGAGCGTGACGACGAGGAAGAGGGGGCCGCATCCGTTCCGATAAACGGCGCGCAGCCGACGGCATCATCAGCGCCAACAGAGTCCGCCCCGGCTCCGGCCGATACGGGATCTTCCGACGAACGCGTAATGCCGGAAGGCGAGTGGTCTGTTGACGACGGTTATGGTTCGTTCAGCGGACAGGATGCCGACGACGAGGCCGACCCGCCGCAGGTTGCCTCGGAGCCGGCCAAGCTGCGCGACCATCTTTTCGGGCAGCTCAATATCATGCAGATGCCGGACCGCGACAAACGCATCGTCGCCTATCTGATCGACAATCTCGACGACGACGGCTTCATGACACAAGACCTCGCCGAGCTTGCGGGATTGTTGCCAGCGGAACTGGAGATCGGTGCGGATGACTTGACCATCGCGCTGAAGTACCTACAAAGCCTGGATCCGCCGGGTGTCGGCGCACGCGCGCTCGGCGAATCGCTGGCGCTGCAGCTGGAAGCGCTGCCGGAAGACACCCCTTATCGAAAGGAGGCGCTTCAAATCGTGACGCAGCACCTGGATACCTTCGCGTCCCGCGATTATTTCAGGCTCAAGAAGCTGCTGCGCTGCGACGACGACGCGTTACGTGGAATTCAAAGCCTGATAACCAGCTTGAATCCGCGGCCTGCAGCGAGCTTTTCCGACGGCGAAACCCGCTATGTAATTCCCGACGTGGTCGTGCGCAAATTAAAGGGCCTATGGGTCGCGTCGCTGAATCCCGAGGCGATGCCGAAACTGCGCGTCAACCGCATGTACGCCGATATTCTGCACCGCAACCGGGACGCGAGCTTCCAGCAGCTTGCTGGCCAGTTGCAGGAGGCGAAATGGCTCATAAAAAACGTGCAACAACGCTTCGACACCATCCTGCGCGTTTCGCAGGCGATCGTTGACAGACAGCGCCATTTTTTCGAGCACGGAGAAGTGGCGATGCGACCGCTGGTTCTGCGCGAGATCGCCGACACGCTGGGGTTGCACGAATCCACTGTGTCACGCGTAACGACGCAAAAATTCATGCTCACTGCGCGAGGCATATTCGAGCTCAAGTATTTCTTCGGCAGTCATGTAACCACGGAAACAGGGGGCGCCTGCTCTGCAACGGCGATCCGCGCCCTCATCAAGCAACTGGTCGCCGAGGAAGACCGGCGCAAACCGCTGAGTGACAGCCAGATATCCGAGATTCTCGGCAAACAGGGCATCGTGGTGGCACGGCGTACGATTGCGAAGTACCGCGAGTCGCTGCAAATACTGCCTGTCAATCTTCGCAAGAGCATCTGATAAACCAAAGCACGGAGGTTAAAAGTGAATCTTCAATTGTCCGGCCACCACCTCGAAATCACCCCTGCCATCCGCTCCTATATCACCGACAAGCTTTCCCGCGTAACCCGCCATTTCGATCACGTCATCGACGTCAACGTCATTCTGTCCGTGAACAAACTCGACCAGAAGATCGAGGCTAATGTTCACGTGCGCGGGAAGGACATTTACGTCGAGTGCGTGGACGCCGACATGTATGCGGCCATTGACGGCCTGGTAGACAAGCTCGATCGGCAGATTCTCAAGCACAAGGAGAAAACCGTCGACCACCATCAGGGAGAATCAATCCGCAACAGACCGGTCACACCGTAAGCATCCAACGCGAATCCAGGGCGCCCGGCATGAGTCTGCTATCGAAGTTGTTACCTGTCGCGAACGTCATTCTCGATCTGGATGTCTCCAGCAAGAAACGGGTTTTCGAGCACGTCGGACTTCTGTTCGAAAATGCGCTCGGCGTCGGTCGTGGCCCGGTGTTCGACGCGCTGTTCGCGCGGGAGCGGCTGGGCTCTACCGGACTTGGCCATGGCATAGCCATCCCTCATGGGCGCATCAAGGGGTTACGCGAGGCCGCCGGCGCGTTCGTTCGCACCGAGGCCCCCATACCTTTCGAGGCACCGGACGGCAACCCAGTCCAGTTGATCTTCGTTCTGCTGGTCCCTGAAAAAGCGACTGATTTGCACCTGCAGATTCTTTCAGAACTGGCACAGATGTTCAGTGACAAGGAAATGCGTGCGCAGCTTGCGACATTGCGGGATCCGCAGGACGTCCAGCGGCTGATCAGCGAATGGGAGCCCCATGCCCCAGGTAAGCGTCGCGCAGCTGTTTGAGGAAAATGCCGACGCGCTCAAGCTCGCCTGGGTATCTGGGCCGCGCGATCTCTCGCCCTTTCTCGACAGCAGCGAAATCAATCACGCCTCGCAGGGTTTGATCGGACACCTGAATCTGGTCCATCCCAACTGGATACAGATCTTCAGCCGTACGGAAGCCGCCTACTTTTCGTCGCTCAACGAGCAGACGCAGCGCGAGGCGCTGTCCCGACTCGCCGGAAGCGGTCTGGCCTGCATCATTCTGAGCGACCAGGAGAAAGCGCCGTCGACTCTTGCCGAGTTCGCGGCCTCCCGCAATGTCCCGCTGCTGGGATCTCCCATGCACAGTCTTCAGATCATCTGGGTGGTGCGCACTTATCTCGGACGTGCGTTGGCAGAATTCGTCACCCGCCACGGCGTTTTTCTGGACGTTCTCGGAATGGGGGTACTGATCACCGGGGAAAGCGGCGTGGGCAAGAGCGAACTGGCGCTGGAACTGATCTCCCGCGGCAGCGGTCTGGTTGCGGATGATGTGGTCGAGTTGTACCACATAGCGCCACAAACGCTCGAAGGTCGCAGCCCCGAACTGCTGAAGGATTTTCTCGAAGTGAGGGGGTTGGGCATGCTCAACATCCGCACCATCTTCGGCGAGACAGCAGTGCGTATCAGAAAGAATTTGAAACTGATCGTGCAGCTGGAAAGACCGGTCGGCGGTGTGATACCTGGTCTGGAGCGCCTGCCGCTCAACGCCAGCACGGAAGACGTCATGGGAATCGGGATCCGCAAGGTGGTGCTGCCGGTTGCAGCCGGCCGCAACCTCGCCGTGCTGGCGGAAGCGGCCGTTCGCAATTATGTTCTGCAATTGCGCGGAATCGATAGCACCCAAGAGTTCATACAGCGTCAAGAAAAACAATTGAGCAAACGAACATAGTGCGCTGAATCGCTCGATCGCGGCTGCGTACCAATCGAAAATCGCAGCCATGCGGTGTTACGGGTCGTCGCCGTGTGCGTCGGATAGCGAAACAGGTTCCTCTCCGGGATGTGGTCCCGAAAACACGGGAGTCCCGCTGAAGACCGCGTGTCGTCCGTTTCCGCGGTAGCATCTTACAAACGCCGCTCCGGCCAACGTCACCGGCTCGGGCCTTTGCGGGCGGCGTTCTCGCGGATTTTCCGATCGATGTTGGATTATTGCCAAATGGATGCCAGGTCGACCCTCGAAGGTTTTTCAGTAGTTCGACGAAGCGGTGGTACGGGACACTAACGGCCATGCGGCTCATCGTCATCAGCGGTCTGTCCGGGTCGGGAAAGAGCATCGCGCTGAACGTCCTCGAAGACAGCGGCTATTACTGCGTCGACAACCTCCCGGCGAAGCTGTTGGCCGCTCTCAAGCAGTTCCTCGCCCAGGAGGGCCAGCAGCGCGTAGCGGTCAGCATCGATGTGCGCAGCGGCGCGACGTTGTCCGAACTGCCCGATTACCTGCTTCAACTGCGTCACAGCGGCAACGACCTCCACGTGGTCTTCCTCGATGCCAAGACCGACACATTGGTCAAACGTTTTTCCGAAACCCGCCGCCGGCATCCTCTCGCACACGAGGCGCGCACACTGCCGGAGTGCATCGAGCGCGAGCGCGAACTTCTCGCGGACATCGGTGGCCTGGGCCATCGCGTCGACACCAGCGATCTCACTCCGAACGTATTGCGGGCCTGGGTGAAGGATCTGCTCGACCTCGGTGCGTCCGGGATGACCTTGTTGTTCCAGTCCTTCGGTTTCAAGCACGGCATACCTCTGGATGCCGACATGGTGTTTGACGTGCGTTGCCTGCCCAATCCCCACTACGATCCGCAACTGCGCCCGCTTACCGGAAAGGACGCGCAGGTGATCTCGTTCCTGGAGAAAGACATCAACGCCCGCAACATGCTTGCGGATATCCGGAATTACATCGAAAAATGGCTGCCATGCTTCGCGCGCGACAACCGCAGTTATCTGACGGTGGCGATCGGTTGCACGGGGGGCCGGCACCGTTCGGTCTACTTCGTCGAAAATCTTGCCGCACATTTCCGCCCCAGCCAAAGCGTCTTGATCCGGCATCGGGAGTTGTCCACGTGAGTCGGGCGTGCGCGGCCGTTACGCCGCCGGCACGAGGAGCGTTTCGAACGCTAGCGCCGGATTCGGCGGAAGGCGACGCCACCCGATGAGTTCGCGGACCATCGCACTCGCTTTCACTGGTGCGTCGGGCATGCCCTACGGTGTACGGCTGCTTGAATGCCTGCTGAAGGGCGATGCTCGCGTTTACTTGCTGTACTCGCAAGTTGCGCAAATCGTCGCACGCCAGGAAATGGGGCTCGCTTTGCCCGCGCGCGCCAAAGAGGCTGCCAAGTTCTTCACAGAACGTTTTGCCGCTCGTTCAGGACAACTGCAGGCGTTCGGGCGCGACGAGTGGTTTGCGCCGGTTGCTTCGGGGTCGAATCCGCCCGACGCCATGGTGGTATGTCCGTGCACCATGGGCACGTTAGCGGCTATCGCAGGAGGGCTCGCGGACAATCTGATCGAACGTGCCGCCGACGTTACCCTGAAGGAAGCGCGCAAGCTGGTACTGGTGCCGCGAGAAACGCCTTTTTCGGCGATCCATCTGGAGAACATGCTCAAGCTCGCGCGGGCGGGCGCCGTTATCCTGCCTGCGAATCCCGGTTTTTATCACCACCCGAAGACGCCGCAGGACCTGGTGGATTTCGTGGTCGCCCGCGTGCTCGATCATCTCGGCATCGAACATGAACTCATGCCGCGCTGGGGCGAATCCGCCGAGTCCGGTGAATGAGCCGGGCGCGGATTTCGCATCAACCTCGGCGGCACAGGGTCACATAATGTACCCGACCGGCGTCTCTTTTCCGCAGTATCGTGGGGCGAGCTGCGACCGCGCTTTCGCACCATTGCAGCGCACCAAGACGCTAGGGTTCCGAATCCGCGTCGATGACTGGTTTCGATGCTGACTGCCAGACCGCCCTGTATTGCTGTGTCTTGTCGGTGAGGATATGACGTCGATCCCCATCTTCCCTCTCAACACCGTGCTTTACCCCGGCGGCAAGCTGGCGCTCAAGATCTTCGAGCAGCGCTATCTGGAAATGACACGGGACTGCCTTCGCGACATGAAGCCATTCGGCGTGTGCCGCATAAGGGAAGGCGTGGAAGTGGGCAACCCAGCCGTTCCCGAAGCGGTTGGCTGCACGGCCGTCATCGAAGAATGGGATATGCCTCACCTGGGCGTTTTTCATCTCAAGGTCCGGGGCAGGCAGCCGTTTCGTATCCGCAGCCAGACCGCAGGACCGCGAGGCCTGATCCGCGCCGAGATCGACCTGCTGGAAGAGGTTGCCGGACACACAAACGACGCATCGCTGGTGCTGTGCCGCAGAGTGCTCGAGCAGATCATCAGCCGCCTCGGCACCGATCCGTTTTTTCAGCCACTTGCTTTCGACGATCCGCGCTGGGTAAGTTACCGGCTGGCAGAAGTCCTGCCACTCGCTTTCGAAGAAAAGCAGGCGCTTCTCGAGACGCGCGACGACCGCGAACGGCTGACCCGCCTGTGTGGGCTGCTGAAGTCGTCTGCATGACGCTCATCCATCGCGGTCGCGGAGTCGGTGCAGGATGGTGCGTACCGGCGCCGGTACTGCCGCTCCGATCGCATCGTCGACGGACAACCACACATGGCCTGGTGATTGAGCGCGCGGCTCTGTCTGCATCACGCGCAGCAGAGCCGGCGTGATGTCGAGCGTGAAGTGGGTAAATCCATGACGGATCACGGGCAAGGCTCCTTCTGCCTTAACCGTAGCGCCGAAGCGGCCGCGGGATAGCGTTTCCGCCTGCGACGGATCGCTTACTTCAGGAAAACTCCACAGGCCACCCCAGATCCCGGACTCCGGTCGCCTTTCCAGCAGGATTTCACCGTTCCTCTGCAGGATCAACATGACGGTGGATTTCCCGGGAACGGATTTTCCCGGCCGTCGCGACGGCAGTTCGGCTACGCGGTTCTCGTGCAGGGCCACGCACTCGCCGCCAAGCGGACACGACTCGCATTGCGGGCGGTTCCGAGTGCACACGGCGGCCCCGAGGTCCATCAGGCCCTGCGTGTAATCCCCGACGTCATTCTCCGGCAACAGTGCAACTGCGAGTGTCCACATGCGCTGCTCGATCCACTTATTTCCAGGGAAGCCTGAAATACCAAAGCAGCGCGCCAGTACTCGCTTGACATTGCCATCCAGGATGGCCTGGCGAGCGCCCGAGACGAAAACTGAAATCGCGCCGGCGGTGGATCGTCCGATTCCCGGCAATGCGGCAATTGCCTCGAATTCCTCCGGGAACGCGCCACCATACTGCTCGACGACGATACGGGCGGCGCGATGAAGGTTGCGGGCACGCGCGTAGTAGCCGAGCCCGCTCCAAACGGCCAGTACGTCGTCCTGGCCCGCAGAAGCCAGGCTGGCCAAATCGGGAAAACGCGCGATGAAACGCTCGAAATACGGGATGACTGCGGCGACTTGCGTCTGTTGCAACATGACCTCGGAGATCCACACCGGATAAGGATCCCGGGTTGCCTGCCACGGCAAGTCATGGCGGCCATATTCGCGTTGCCAGGCAATGACACGCTGGGCGAATTTACTCATGGCCGAATCGTCGCTCAAAACAGCTTCTTGAGTTTTTCCTTCAACTTGTCTTCCGGCCGCGGCGGCGATTCCGTCCCGCTCGCAGGTGCATCCTCTCCCGCCGGACCCGCAGCCCCCGGCAGCTTCGACCTGATCTTGTCTGCAAGCTTGCCCTTGAGTTCCTCTTTCTTCGCCTCGACCTGCTGCTTGGCGCTGTCGGAAAACGCGGATCCGATTTCGAGTTTGTACTTCAGTGCAGTGAACGGCCCCGACGCGCGCACCGGCAGCGTCAGTCCCCGGATATCGGCAAGATCCTTTCCGCCCTGACCGGAGCTTGTCGCCACGGCCGCCGCCTTCACCAGGTAGTCCAGGCTGCCTTCCGCAATGTCGATTTCACCCGCACCGGTCAGCCGCAGGAATGGCGACTTCGCCAGCAAATCGTCGTTGTGTGCGACGCCCTCGCGGATGACGAAACTGGCGCTCAGCTCCGAGAAATCGGTCTTTTCGCTGGTGGCGGCGGCCTGCTCGAATTGGCGCTTCCCGCCTGTGAACATCGCTTTGGCGTTGCGCAGCGACTGCGCCAGGTTGATACCCTTGAGTGCGCCGTCCTTGAGATCAAGCGACGCAGTACCATTCATCGTCTTCTTGATCGCGCGCGCGGTGTTGCCAGTGGCAGCGAGGTCCAGCGCGACGTTGCCGCGTCCGTCGAGCATATCCTGTTTCAGCGCATCGCGAAGCAGCGGGCCGATCGATACGCCCAGGAGATTCTGCTTGATTGCGAGCTGGTTGGTGTCGGCGTCGATCGAGACTGTTCCCTTGAGGTTGCCATCATAAAGATCGGCAGAAAGCGGACTGACCGCCAGCCTGCCGTTTCGGGCCTTGACGTCCATTCGCAACGCCTGGACCTTCAGGTTCGAGGCGATCAATTCGTCGATGCGCAAACTTCCGGCCAGGTTGAGTTTCCTGATCGGCGAAAAATCGATAGGGTGTTCGGCCTGCGGGGCTGATGCCGGTTGGGCGCCCGCCGCCGTTTTCTCCGTGGGCGTCAGATACTTGTCCACGTTGAGCTTGTCAATGGCGATGTCAAAGCGGGTAAAGGGTGCCGCGAACTCGGTCATGCCGACTTTGGTCTTGACCCTGCTCTCGTCGAAGCGGGTGGTCAGCTCGGCCTCTACCGTCTGATTCTTCAGGTCGGCGCGGACCGCGCCCGCCAAGGGTATTTTCAGTGTCTTCATCGGCAGTGCCGGCGAGGCCAGGTCAAATTCGCCGGCGAGCTTCGGCAGTTCGAACAGTTGCGTTTCCAAGTCGGCCACGATCGACGTCGAAAGCGTGCCCTTGACTGCGTTGTCCGCCTGTTTGGCGTCCACTGTGATCACCATTTCTTGAACCCGGAGCGCTTTGGCCGACGCTTCGGCGTTGGAGAGTTTGAAGTTCGACACCGCTTCCAGTTGCGGGCCCCGTGCGCTGACCGACGCGGTCAGGGCGGTCATCGAGATACTGCGATTTGCCGGGTCGGCGGTGACGTTTCCGGCGCCCTGCAACTTCACGTCCATCTTCGGTTCCGATGACGCGAATGCGGCGGCCAGTTCGAAGTTGACCGGCACCCCCGGGGTCATCCGCCCGGTCTCAAGTTTGAAATCCGACACAATGTACTCGGTTCCGGCCGCCTCATCCTTCCAGCTCACCGCCGCCTCGCTCACCTTGACGCCTTCGATATCGAACTTGATCGGGGACACTTCCGTGGACGCCGAAGCAGGGGCTGGCGCCGGCCTCTCGGCTTGATCGGCGCCGATCAAGTCGGCGAAATTAGTGGTCCCGTCCCCGTGCTTGACAAGATTGACCCGCAATCCACTAAGCTGAATCTGGTCCACCACCACCTGTTTGGACAGCAAGGGGAGCAGAGCCAACGACACCCGCATTTGCTCCAGTCCGGCAAACTCCTTGTCTCCGTTGAATTCGGACAGGCGAGTTTTGCCCAACTGCACGCCCAACCTGGGGAACAAAGTCAGGCTGATATCACCTTCGATGGAAAGCGTTCTCCGGGTTTTCTCCTTCACCAGATCGGTAACCTGTGACTTGTAGTCATTGGGATCGAAAGTGGCGGCAATGAACGCCAGCGCACCTGCGAACAGGATAACGATCCCTCCAACTGCAATCAGAATCCACTTGAAAGTCTTCATTGCGCGACCTCCCGTTAGTCCGGTTATTCGAATCCGGCGCACCGCGCAAGGATCTCCAGTGACAGGTCAGGCCTCCGGCGGCACTTCACCAAATGAAATAAAGCCGCATTGCGCGGCTCTATTTTAGTGGAGCGGGTGATGGGAATCGAACCCACGTCTAAAGCTTGGGAAGCTTTCGTTCTACCATTGAACTACACCCGCATGCTAGCATTGTATCTCAATGAAAATGGCTCGTACCCCGAAGTGATCGCGCTCACCATCAACGGCAAATCACGATCGTTCGCTGGCCCCTTGAACGTTGCCCGCCTCATTGACGAACTGGAGCTCGGAGGCAAGCGCATCGCGCTGGAGCGCAATGGCGAAATTGTTCCTCGCGGCCAGTTCGGCAAGGTGGTACTTGCCGACGGCGATGCGCTCGAAATCGTGGTCGCTGTTGGGGGGGGATAAGAACCAGTCGCTGGTGGTTGGTGCCTAGTGGCTGGGAAAATACATCTTGCGTGAACGCGCTACCGCTCACTAGCCACTAGCCACTAGCCACTAGCCACTAGCCACTGAAATTATGGACCAACTCGTCATCGCCGGCCGGCACTATGATTCCCGCCTGCTGGTCGGAACCGGCAAGTACCAGGACTTCGCACAGACCCGCGCGGCCGTCGAGGCCAGTGGCGCACAGATCGTCACCGTGGCGATCCGTCGCACCAACATCGGTCAGAACCCGAACGAACCCAATTTGCTCGACGCGCTGCCGCCGTCGCGTTACAC
>Ga0187893_10004076_pt1 | contig 28366 bp, 20 predicted proteins | sample MA1701074metaG_FD_139574 | JGI IMG/M metagenome (GOLD analysis project Ga0187893, IMG submission 139574) | White microbial mat communities from a basaltic lava cave in the Kipuka Kanohina Cave System on the Island of Hawaii, USA - MA170107-4 metaG ... | reverse complement strand
GGTCCTCGATCGCAAGGCTCGAATGCACCCCCGCGACCGGAGGTTCATCGTCTCGGTCGAGGTGGTCGACCACGGGGACAGCTGGCGGGTCCTGGCCGCGGGGGTCGCTGCCGCGGACTGATCCGGCACCTTTGCGGCGCCCACCTCCCGAGAGGCCGAAGCGCAGGGGGGTTATCGGGCTGCAACCCTACCGAAGCCGACGATCTGGCCGGACTCGTCGACCAGGACGGTGACTCCCCCGGGTTCGTTCAAGGCGTTCTTGGCATCCGTGGCGTCCTCCTGGAGGGCGGGGTTCGTCGACCTGTACGTTCCGGCCCCAGGCGATCCTTCCGGGATGAAGACCTCGGTCTCGACTCCGCCGGCCGCGTCGACCTTGACCGAGATGGAGGAGCCGCGGCCAGAGACAGGGATCTCCCGGGCGACCCTCTCATGGGCGTCCGGCTGTACCGTCCGGCAACCCTGAAAGGCCACCATGCCGAAGAGAGCCACCGCGAGGACGCCGAGGCCACGCTTCATGGCACACCTCCATGACGAACCCACCCCCGAGAGTGTAGCCGGCGCGGTGGTCCCCGGGACGCCAGCGAACTTGGTTCCGACCCCGCAGGAACGCCACCGGGGGTGCGGCGCCATGGCCCCAGGGCCTCAGAGCGCCACCTCGCGCGCTGTCCGCCACCCAGGCGATGTAGCCCAATTTGTATCCGTAGCATCCGCCTGTTTGTGCCGCGGGGTGCCGCGAGGTTCCCTCCCGCTGGGTGGTCGGGGGGCCGCGGGGCGGTCGGAACCCCCGCCCGGGGGCCGGTTTGGTGCGTTTACCCCGGGTAGAGAGTGGAGCGGGTGAACGGGCTCGAACCGTCGACTTCCACCTTGGCAAGGTGGCGCTCTGCGACGGGGAGGCGGCGGAAGTCGCGGCGGGGTCGTGGGTTACGACGGCGCCGAATCGGCCGGGAGGTTGATGATCCCCAACCTGATCCCCAGGGAATCAAGAGTCAATGCATCCCCCTGTCGCGCCACGGGTTGCGGTGTGGCGCGGCGGCGCGGAATCGAGAGATCCGGGAGTCCTGCGGTTGGGCCGAGCGCCAGGTGGGCGCCCTGAGTGCGGTCGGGCGGGGAGGGACCCGCGTGAAAGGGACGCGCTGACGGGTAGAAACCGATTCTCGACACGGCGACTGGGCATGGAGTAGACTTCATCAGGTTGTTGGGCCGTGGAGGCAGGACTCCACTGGACGTAGCGGTGACGGGTCTGTCCCCGCGGCCCTTGTTCTTTGGTGGGTTGCCACTCCCTTGCGCGCACCCGGATGGGGCGACGGGAGGGGGCACCCCCGGCAGTGCGGCGCGCGGGCTACGGCTGGCAGGGAGCGGTCGTGCTCTTCAAGGGAGGAAGACCACCATGTTCAGGCACTTCCGTAGGGTGGGTATCTGGGGGATGGAGAACGCCTTCGGGCTGCTTCTCGTGGTCGCCCTCCTCGCCGTCGGTCCCGTCCTGCTGCGTCCCGGCCCCGCGCGGGCCGACGAGGCGGTGAACGACCTCAAGCAGGTGGCGCTGAGCGACATCGCCCTCGGCGAGCGGCTCCTCGCCCTCGAGGCGCTCAAGGAGAAGGGGAGCGAAGCGGCCGTCGAGGCCCTCGCGGACATCGCCGCCAGCGGGGACCTTCGGATCGCCGTCGCCGCCTGCGCCCAGCTCGGGCGCGTGAAGTCCTCGGGCTCGAAGGGGGAGCTCAAGACCCTCCTCGAGAAGTCGTCCCTCGGCGTCCACGTGCGGACCGCCGCCGCGAGCGCCATCGCCGAGCACTGGAAGGACTCCGGCGACATGGACTACCTCGAGGGCAAGTGCGAGTCCAACGACGCGCTCAAGGCCCACTACGCAGAGCTCAAGAAGCGGGTCTACAAGGACGAGTAGCCGAGGGGAATGGGGAGACCGCACATGAGACTGCACCGGAGGCTCGGCTACCTGGGGACGTTCCTGGCGCTCGGCGTCGTCTCGCTGGTCCTGTCCCTCCGGGGCGGGCCTCTGGCCGAGTCCGCCTTCGCGCTGGATTCCGATTCGGACGGTCTCTCGGACGATTTCGAGTCCGCGTACGGTACGGACCCTTTCGATGACGACTCGGACGGGGACGGGTGGACGGACTGGCACGAGGTTTTCGTGACGGGGACCGACCCCAACAACGTGGACACGGACGGGGACGGGCAGAACGACAACGTGGACGCCAACCCGCTGGACGACCTCACCGTCGGAGGCGGGAGCGCGGACGGGCGGACGACGCCGAGCACGTCCTACGCCTCGAACCTCACCCGGCCGAACCTCAACGGGACCTCCCCCTCCGACGGGAACGGGGTCCTCGTCCACAGCGGCGAGCTGGTCCACACGGTGGAGTTCATGCGCATCGACTCGGGCTACGGGCCGCCCATTGTGCTCACGGGGACCTACCGCTCCGGCATCTCGACGGACAACATCTTCGGCAACAACTGGGTCTTCAGTTTCGGCGAGCGGGTCGTGGAGGACGGCGGCACCGGGAACGCGACCTACTACCCCGGCCGGATGACCGTCGGCGGGACGATGGTGTCGGACTTCTCCGCGGACTGCTGCGAGGACCCGTGGATGGGCATCGTCCGCGGCGGGGTGCAGGCCGGCGGACTCTCCATTCCCTTCACGAAGCCCGGGGGCGCCGGCAGCACCTTCACCTTCAACGGCCCCACGGACGCGGTCTACTTCACGATGGCCAAGGGGAGCTTCATCGTCGAGGACACGCACGGCAACAAGAGGACCTTCGACAACTCCGGGAAGATCACCTCCGAGAGCGACCGCTTCGGGAACACGACCACCTACACCTACAACGGGAGCAACCAGCTCACCAACATCACCGACGCCACGGGCCACTACGTGGACATCACCTACTACTCGACCACGGGCCGGGTGAAGGACGTGACGGACGACAGCGGGCGGAAGGTGGAGTTCATCTACAACTACTTCGGCCAGTTGGCCAAGTGGAAGACGCCGGTCTCCGGGGAGTACCCCGCCGGGCGGACCTACCAGTACCTCTACACGAACGGCTCCTCCACGGGCACGCTGAACGACAACCTCATCGCCGCCATCGACCCCAAGGGGCAGACGTGGCTCAAGGTCGAGTACGACGCGAACGACCGTGTCACCAAGCAGTACGTCGGGAACGACTACCTCACCTTCTCCTACGCGGGAAGCGTCACCACGGTCTACGACCGCGAGGGCAACCAGCGGGAGTGGACGACGAGCTCGGGGCTTCCGACGCAGCTCCGCGAGTACAGCAACAGGGACGTGCGGGCGGGGGACCCGAGCTACTGGGACACGACCTTCGGGCACTACACCTCGGGGCTCCTCAAGAAGATCGTCTACCCCGAGGGGAACCGCATCGACTTCACGTACGACTCCAAGGGCAACGTGACGGAGGTCCGGCGCCGCATCACGGACACGGACACCAACGCCGGGACGGATCTCGTCGAGAGCAACGAGTACGACGCCACCTACAACCTCCGGACCAGCCACACCGACGCCAACGGCAACGAGACCACCTTCACGCTCGACACAAACGACAAGGTCGTCGAGACGATCACCTACCCCACGGTCACCTACCTCGACCCGGACCAGACCGTGGAGGAGACATTCACCTGGACCGGGACCGGGCTCCTGGATTCGGTGACCGACGGAGAGGGCAAGGTCACCGACTACCAGTACGTCGGCGGCGGCACGGTGAAGAAGGGCTACCTCTGGAAGGTGGTCTTCGACTCCGGGGGCCTGGGCCTGGCCCTGACGACCGAGTACGGCTACACGAACTGGGGCACGGTGACCTCGGTGAAGAATCCCCGCGCCTACACGACGACCTACACGGTGAACAACTACGACTGGAGGACCGCCGTCACGACGACGAGCCCGCAGGGCTACGAGGTGAAGTACACCTTCGACGCCAACGGGAACGTGACGAAGAAGGAGGTCGAGAACGTCGACAAGACCAATACCCGGGACACGGGGAACCCCTGGTTCGACACGACCTGGACCTACGACATCCTGAACAACCGGACCGCAATGACCGAGGAGATCGACTCCTCGACCACGCGTACCACCTCCTACTCCTACACAAAGAACGAGCGCGTGGAGATCGTCACCAACCCGGAGGGCAACAAGGTCAAGTTCGAGTACGACGAGCGGGATCTCCGTTTCAAGAGGATCCGGGGGTACACCTCCGGAGACGCCTCCACGGAGCAGTGGGACTACGACGGCAACCGCAACGCCGTCACCTACAAGAACGGGCGCGGGAAGTCGTGGACCTTCGCCTACGACGATTACGATCGCCGCATCAAGGCGACCAATCCGCTCGGCCACTACGCCGAGATGGTCTACGACGACAACGGCAACCTGACGGAGCTCAAGCAGTACGAGGAGGCGGGGCTCACCGACGTGCTCATGGCCCACACGAAGTTCACCTACGACGAGATGGACCGCCGCTACATGACCGAGCGGGGGCTCGAAGGGTCGCCGTCGTGGACGTGGTACGCGATGACGCACGTCTTCGACAAGCGGAGCCTCGTGGTGGAGATGGAGGATGCCTGCGCCAACTCGACCTTCTTCACCTACGACGGCGCCCGGCGGAGGACGCGAACCGAGGACGCCCTCGGGAACCAGGTGGACTTCACCTACGACGCCAACGGGAACGTCACGAAGGTCGAGGAGACCGAGGTCACGGGCCACTCGAGCGCCAAGGTCTTCGTGACCGACTTCCAGTACGACGAGCTCGATCGGCGGAAGCAGCGGGACGTGGTCGACCAGACCAACGGCTCCAACAAGCACACGACCACCTGGAAGTACGACTCGCTCCACGTCCTCGTCGAGCAGGTGGACCCCGAGAGCAACACCATCACCTGGACCCACGACGGCCTGGGCCGGGTGCTCACGCGGTCCAAGGACCTGGGAAGCAGCCAGTACATCGTCACCACCTGGGGCTTCGACGACAACAGCCGGCTCGTGAGCCACAAGGACGACGGGAACAACGAGACCACCTGGGACTACAACGACCGGGACCTCGTGGACACGGAGACCTACGCGGACACGGGGACCAAGACCTACTCCTACGACCTCGCGGACAACGTGGTCGAGTGGGTGGACCCCAACGGGACCGAGGTGGACCTCACCTACGACGACAACAACCGCAACACGGCGCGGACCATCACGCGGGGGACCGGGGTGGGGGGGACGACGAGCGAGTCCTACAGCTTCGACGCCCTGGACCGGCTGCTCGAGGCGCAGGACAACGACGTGACGGTGCAGTTCACCTGGGACACGCTCGGGAGGAAGTTGACGGAGACCTCGGGCCCGAACCCCATCTCGACCTACGGGAAGACCACGTCCTACGACTACGACCCCTGCGGGCAGGTCATCGGGATCGACTACCCCGACGGGTCGTTCTCCGTCACGCGGACCATCGACGAACTCCACCGCACGACGCTCATCGAGGACGGGTCGGGGAACGACATCGTGGCGGCGACCTACTTCGGGGCCGGCGGGCGGCTGAAGCAACTCGCCTTTGAGAACCTCACCACGGCCGACCACGACTACGACGGCTTCCGGTGGCTCTCGGACCTCGACCACAAGACGTCCACGCCGACCACCTTCGCGGGCTACGACATGGCCTATGACAAGGTCGGCAACATGGTCTACGAGGAGTGGAGCCACGACTCGGGGAAGGGGAACAACTACTCCTACGACAAGGCCTACCGGCTGAGGACGGCTCTCCTCGGCACCGACGACCCGAGCAACGAACACGCCAACCCGAACTCGGAGGCGTACGTCCAGAAGCGCGAGTACAACCTGAGCGACGACTCCGACCGCAGCTCGGTCGTCACGACCCCCTATCTGCAGCCGCCGGTCTCGGTCTCCTACACGAGCAACGCGGTCCACGAGTACACGGTGGTGGGCGGAGTGAGCCGGACCTACGACGACAACGGGAACCTCACCGACGACGGGACCAACACCTACGAGTACGACTACCGCAACCAGCTCATCGAGGTCTCCGACGGCGTCGGGACCATCGCCGAGTACCAGTACGACGCGCTGGGCCGGCGGACGAAGAAGGTCCTACCTGGAGGCGCGGAGGTCCGCTTCTACCACGCCGGGGTCCACGAGATCGAGGAGTTCGACGAGAACGGGACGCTGCTGCGGAAGTACGTCTACCGCGACACCATCGACTCCATCGCCATGATGGAGGCCCCGGACGTGGCGGACGTGGACGACGATCTAAACACGTCCGAGCTCAAGCGCTTCTACTACCACTACGACGGGCGGACGAACGTGGCCCGCCTCACCGACCCCGACGAGGCGGTCGTGGAGTCCTACGAGACCGACCCCTACGGGCAGGTCTCCACCAAGGACAAGAGCGGGAGCTGCGTCTCGACCACCCAGGTCGGGAACCCGTTCACGTTCCAGCGGAGGCGGCTGGACGACGAGACTGGACTCATGTACTTCCGGGCGAGGCACTATGACCCGGTGACGGGGCACTGGCTGCAGAGGGATCCACTGGGCTTCGAGCCTGGGCCTAATTGGCACGAATTCGAGTCGTGCAATCCTGTGAATCGCGAAGACCCCTTTGGGCTCGACGACAAGGACGACAAGGAAGCGAAGGAAGATGCCGAACAGGCGAAGAAAGATGAAGCCGCAAAGAAGGCCCTGAAGGAGGCAGCTAAGGAATACGGGGATGAACTGAGGAAGCTGAGGCGAGCCCTGTTCTGGTGTTGCTTTGGGAAGAAGGGCTCCGGTTCTCAGGCAATTGTGGATAGGGTAAAGGAAATCTGTGATGAGCTCATGTATATTCAGGATTGCCTGAAGAAGATCGAAGACAAGGAAGTGGAGAGGGAAAAGAGGCAGAAGGAAAGGGACAAGAAGAAGAAGAAGTGAGAGGCGCAAGTAGGTGACGCGTGCTGGTCCGGAAGGGCCCACATGGCGCGGTCAGGTCTCGCCACGGGCTCGGGCTATAGCCGCCCTCGTATTAAGCGTCCCGTTCCTGTCCCGCGCCTTGAATCCCATCGGGCGCATCGCGGGAGAGACGGTTGCCGAGTTGTGGAACGTGGGCTTGATCCTCGTACTCCTTGTTGGCATCCGTGGCTGGGCCGGATTGAGAGTCTCAACATCCCGCTGGTTCGGCGCCGGGGGGGGAAGAGGCTTGGCCTTGGGGCTGGCGCTGACCGTGCCGCTAATCCCAGTAATGGTCCTCCTTCACGGCCCGGCAGCCCTAGAACTCTGTAGTGCCGACGTTCTTCCATTCGCGGCAGCTGGCATTCTCATTGCCCCGGTCATTGAAGAGGTTCTCTTCCGTGGCTTCCTCCTTGGAGTCCTTGCCAAGGAGGTGCGTCTCCCTACTTGGGTCGCCCTCGCAATCAGTTCACTAGCATTTGGCTTCTATCATGATCCGGCACTTGGGGGGCTGTTCTCGCTCGCAGTGTGTGTCCTCGTTTTCACAGATCACACGGTTGCAGGCGGCTTCCTCGGTTGGGCGTGTGCGCGGAGGCAGGGGGATCTCTGGCTACCCATCGGCTTCCACGCTGGACTGAACTTGTGGATAGCTCTCATCATGCCAAGAGCCGAAGTGTTCGAGGAGCACTCGGATTACGAGCGGGTTGCTCTAATCCAGTTATGTGCAGATACCCTCACGATGACCATTGCGTATTTGGTGCTGCGCATCGTCGAAGGGAGGAAGTCCCGGACTCTGCTCGGAGCCGGGGAGCCAAGCGGTCGCACGTGCCGGGATGAGCGAGACCTCCACGGGTGTCATGCCGGTGGGCCGAAGCCGTCCGGGTAGCCGTCCGGGCTGTGCCATGTGCGTTCGTGAGCCGGTGCCGAGCGGCCGTGGCGCGGGCCGTCGGAGTGACTGTCCGCAGAGCCGGTGGGTAGCCCAGGCGTGCGGTTGGGTGAACTCGGCGGCGCCGTCGGCGGGAAGGCCCGGGAGGCCGGCGAGGAGGTCGGCGCGGTAGGCCAAGAATTCGATCAAGGCAAAGGCCGGCTCACGAACGAACGCGGTTGTGCAGGAACGCCACGGGTAGCAGGAGGTCGATGACCTCGTCGGCAAGCAGGATCCCCCCAAGGACGGGGAGTGCCATGAGGCTGGTGACCTCGGCCCCGGCGCCCGTTGCCCAGAGCATCGGTACCAATGAGAGCACGGTCGTTGCCTCGGTGAGGAGCTTCGGGCGCTGTCTCTTGACGGCGCCCTCCAATACGGCCTCGCGCAGTTCGTCGCCTGACTGAATCGCAGCCATCCCGCCCCGTCGTTCGACCGCCTCGCGCAGGTAGACGAGCATGATCATGGCGCTCTCGACCGCCATGCCGGCGCAGGCGATGTACCCGATCCAGATGGCGACCGAGAACTCGGCTCCCCACATCGCCTGAAGGAGGAGCCCCCCGGCAAGGGCGCCTGGGATGGCCCCGAGCACGAGAATCACGTCCACCCAGTTCCTGTAGGTCCAATACAGGATCGCCCCGAGTAGGAGCAGGACGAGGGGGACGACGAGGAGCAGCCGGTTCCTCACGCGGACGTGGTGCTCGTACTGGCCTCCCCATTCGAGGCGTACGCCCCTGGGAAGTTGCACCCGGTCGCGAAGGGCGTCGCGGGCCTCCTCGACAAACCCCACGAGGTCGCGCCCGCGGACGTTGAATTGGACGTAGGCGCAGGTGAACCCGTCCTCCCCTCGGATCATCGCCGGCCCCTCCGTCACGCACAGGTTCGCGACAGAGGACAGGGGTACGTATCCGCCTGCAATGTGGCTGTCAGTGTTGGGAACGTCGGTGGCGACCTGAGGCGCACCATGTGCGTGCCGGGGGGCGGCGCCCGGACCATCTTCGCCGGTTGCCCCTGTGGTGCCCGAAGCAGGGCCTCCCTGGAGCGGTACGGGTATGCGCCGAAGTGATCGCTGATCTTGGCGGAAGTCGCGAGCGTAGACCACGCGGACCGGGATGTCCTCCCCCGATCGGCGCATGACGGCGGCGACCTGTCCCGCGACGGCCGTGTCGAGCGATCGCGCGATGTCGGCGACCGCCACGCCGTACCCGGCGGCCCTGGCCCGGTCGGGGACGACCTCCAGGTACCCTCGGCCCATCCCCTGGTCCACCACGATGTCGGCCGCACCCGGGACCGTGCGAAGCACTGCAGCGACGCGCTCCGAGACACCCTGGATGGTCTCGATGTCCGGCCCGAAGACCTTGACCCCGACCTGGGTGCGGATGCCGGTTGCCATCATGTCGATGCGGTTCACTATGGGCTGGGTCCAGATGTTGGCCCACCCAGGCACTTGAAGGAGGGCGTCCAGCTCCCGGACGAGGTCCTCCTGGGTCTTCTTCCGAAGCCGAACGGAGTCGCCGATGGCCGTTGCGCACGACTTCTCGATCTCGCGCGCTGCTTCTGCGGTTGGAGGCTCCGCGAGCATCGTTCTGGCCTCCGCCTCGAGGAGCAGAGCCTCCACGGACGCTCGCGCGAGGGCTCCGGGACCGGTCGCGGCGAGTCGCCCAGCCCGGTCCCCATGGCCCTCCGCTCGCGGCGGTCCTTGCTGCCGGCAGGCTTCCCGCATCTCCGTGTCGAAGCGGCCCGATGCCCGGGAGACGATCTTCTCGACGAATGCCGCCTCGTCCTCCAAGGGGTCAGGGAACAGGCCCTTGGCCCGAGCTGCACCCAGGGCGCGCTCGGCCGCCCACCGGACCTGCCCCTCCTCCGCGTGCCTCCGGGGCCACTGTTCCCGAGGGAGGAGGTTCACGAGGGTCTCGACCATCTCCATCGGGGCCGGGTCCGTCACGGTCTCCGCCCGGCCGGCCTTCCCGACCACGACCTCGACTTCCGGGAAGGTGCGGAGGAGGGCGTTGCGGGCCTTGAGGTCATCCATGACCTGGGCCGTCGACACGCCCGGGACCGTCACTGGCATGTCCACGAGGTCCCCTTCCTGGAGAGGCGGCATGAACTCCGTCCCGAGGGGGGTGGCAGTGGTGGTCAGGAAGGCCAGCGCCGCGGTCAGCCCGAGCCCTATCCCACGGGACGTCCTCCGGCCGAAGCAGGCCGCGGCGACGCCGGCCGCGGCCGCCAGGACCCCCGTGAGCACCGTGGACCCGAGGAAGGCCGAGGCCCCGAGGAGGAGCATGAGGACCACCCAGGCGGCCACCGCAGGGCGGGGGAGCAGCCAGGCGAGGACCGGCCGGTAGACCGCGATGAACGACCTGACGAGCCAGTTCTCGGACTCGTCCCGGATGCGCCCGCGAAGCACGTAGGGGAGTAGCGCCGGCAGCACCGTCACGGTGAGGAGGAGCGCCCCGAGGAGCGCGAAGGTCTTTGTGAGGGCGAGCGGCGTGTACATCCGCCCCTCCATCCCCTGCAGCGCGAATACAGGCAGGAAGGAGAGGACCATGATGAGGACGGAGTAGAAGAGGGGGCGGCCGACCTCGCGGGCGGGAGCCTCGAGGACGGGCGCGAGGTCGCCCGTGGCGGGGCTGTCCCCGAACTTCCTCCGCAGGTGGTGCATCGAGTTGTCCGTCAGCACGATGGCCTGGTCGACCAGAACGCCGACGGAGATCGCGATGCCGGCCAGGGACATGATGTTGCTCGGGATCCCGAAGAGCCGCATCAGGGTCAGGGAGAAGAGGACCGCGAGCGGCATGGAGAGGCAGACGACCAGCGCTCCGCCTGCGTGCCCCATGATGAGCAGGATGGCGAGGCAGGCCACTCCCATCTCCAGAAGGAGCGTCGTCGTGGAGGTGCGGATGGCCCGGTCTATGAGTTCGGTCCGGTCGTAGAAGGGAACCACCGACACCCCGGCCGGGAGCCCACCGGAGAGGTCCCGAAGCCTCGCCCGGACCCCTTCGATGACCTCCCGGGGGTTGGCTCCGTGGCGCATCAGGACGACCCCGCCGACGGCCTCCCGACCGTCCTTCTCGAGGATGCCCCATCTGGGTCCTGGCCCGAACTGAACGTGAGCCAGGTGGCGAACCAGGACCGGGACGCCGTCCCGCTCGGCGACGACGGCGTTCTCCACGTCTTCGGAGGACTCGATGGCCGTGCGCCCCGTGAGGGCGAGCCCGGCCGACCCGTGTTCCAGAACCCCTCCACCGAGGGTGGCCGAGGACCTGGCCACGGCCGCTACGACCTCGTCCACGGAGACCTCGTGCGTCAGGAGCCGCTCGGGGTCCACTTCCACGTGAAGTTCGCGCCTGGCTCCCCCCGCGGACGCGACCTCGGCCACCCCGGGAACGGACTGGAGGTGGGGCCGGACGAAGGTGTCTTGGATGGAGCGCAGTTCCCCGATGTCGTGTTCCGGGCCCTCGACCGTGTACCAGAAGACCTGTCCCACGGCGGTCGCGTCGGGGGCGAGGAGGGGGGTGGCGTCCCGCGGGAACTGGGGAGCGAGGAGGGTGATTCGTTCGCCGACCCGAGCGCGGGCGTCCTCCCGCGAGACCCCGTCCTCGAAAATGACGTCCACCATGGAGGTGCCGGCGGAACTCATGGTGCGGACGACGCGCACGCCGGGGACTCCCCGCAGTCCCGACGCCGCCAGGGACGTCACCGACTTCTCGACGTCCTCCGGGCTGCGACCCGGCCATTCCACGTGGACGGTGACCTGGTTCTCGGAGAGGTCCGGGATGGCGTCCACGGGCGTGTGGAGAGTGGAGTGGACGCCGACGGCGACGAGGAGGGCCCCGAGGGCCAGGACGATGCGTCGGTGACGGAGGCTCCAGGTGATGAGCCCCTCGACCACGGCTACTTCCCCTCGGGCTTGGCGGACTTCTCGGAGGTACCCGACCCGCCGAAGTAGGTGGCGGAGACGGAGGGGTTAAGCCGTGTCTCGGCGTCCAGGAGGAAGGCGCCGGAGGAGACGACGGTGTCGCCGGCGACGAGACCCGCGATGACGGGGTAGGAGTCACCGGCCCTGGGAGCGAGGACGACCGCACGCGGCTCGAAGAGGCCCGGCTCGACCTCGAGGTACACCACCATCCGGCGGCCGGTGTCGATGACGGCTGAGGCGGGGACGGCGAGGACCGTGCCCTCGGGTGCCCACTTCTCCAGCTTCGGGAGGAGCTCCATGGTGCCGCATTTCCGGCAAATGCCGGGGTTAGGCCCGAGGGTTTCGGGGTGACCGGGGCACCAGTACATGAGGCGCTCGTCGGCGCGGAGGGAGCTCCCCTGGAGGGTCGCTCCACAGCGATGGCATGTTCCCGCATCGGTGGCGACTTCGTCCCCGTGCTCGGGACAGGTGTAGACCGTGGTGGGAGCGGAGGAGGTGGCCACGGGCCGATCGCGATCCGCCCCCGCGGGAGTCTTGAACGAGGCCGTGTCGGCGACCGGGACCCGAAACGTCACGGACACGTGCATCCCCTCGCGCAGCGGGAGGTGGCGGGGGTTCTCCAGCGTCATGCGGACCTCGACCGCGTGGGAGGGGTGGGAGACGATAGAGGCGATCTCCACGATGCTCCCGCGGAACTCCTCCCCGGGCACGGAGTCAAGGCGCCCCACGACCTCCGTGCCCTCCCACACTAGGGCGAGGTCGTCCTCGTGGAGGAACGCCGAGGCGGTGAAGGTCTCGAGGCCCACGACGTCCGCGACCTCGGTCCCCCGGTGGACCGTGTCGCCGAGATTTACGTAGCGCTTGACGAGGACTCCGTCCGTCGAGGACGCGACGGGGCGGACGGAGACGGGCTCTCCCGTTCGGATGACCTGTTCGATCTCGGCCTCGGTCAGGCCAGCCTGGAGGGCGCGTGCCCGTGTCCTCTCCTCATCGCGGCGGGCGCGCTCGACGGCCGCCTGGTCCGCGGCCTGCTCGGCCTCAGCGCGGGTCTTGGCCGTCGACACGAGGGAGGAGCAGAGGGAGAGGAGTTCGCTGCTCTGGACCTGGAGGATGGGGTCCCCCTGCCGCACGGGGACCCCGGTCCGCTCGACCGCGAGCACGCTCACGCGACCGGGGAAGGTGGCGAGCACCTTCGTGGTCTTCGTCGTATCGAATGTGACGGTACCGGCGGCGGTGGCTTCGTAGACGAGAGGCTGCGGGGAAACGATTGACGTCTTGATGCCCGCCAGGGCGAGGCGCCACGGAGTTAGCTGAATGCGGCCCGCGAGCCTGGTGGAATCGGATCCTCCGGCCTCGGCCCGGCTGAGGGGCATCCCGCAGAGGGGGCAGGATGCAGGCTCCGCGCGCTGGACGGAGGGGTGCATCGGACAGAAGTACGCCGCGGGGCCTGAGGTCGTAGCGGGTGCGGCGGCCTTGCCGGACCCGACCCTGGCGAGGTACCCGGCGATGGCGTCCCACTGGCTCGCGCCAAGAGCGATGAGAGCGAAGAGAACCGGGAATCGCAGACGCAGCAGGATGGCGCGAACCGCGAGCGGTGCACCGGCGGGAGACGGCGCGGGGCCTTGTTCCCGTTCGGACACTCCTGGTCCCCCATTGCCCGCCCAGACCTCGCCCTTGGATGGCCCATCATACTCGCGGGCATGGGGTTACGGGGGCTGTTTCATCCAGGAGGGATCAGGCCCCTGGGAAGTGGGCCAGAGGCGGCGGGGACGATGAGGCGCCCGGGGGGACGGGGGTTGCCAAAGGAGCCCGGGGAGCGCTTGGCAGGCACTCCCCGTGGGTTGCGCCCGCTTCCTCCAGTGCCAGTATCGCCATCTTGGCCGCGTCGACCGGCGCGTGACGCCCGTACAGGGCCGCGCACCGAAGCGTCGAGTGCCCCGTGACCCGGGCGACGGCGGACAGGGGTACCCCGGCCATGACCATACGGCTCGCGCACGAGTGCCTCAGCGTGTGGAGGGAGACGCCCTCGACCCCCAGCCCCCGGACCACCCGCCGGAACTGCGTGGTCAGCCGGTTCTCGACCCGTCGGCGGGGGGTGAATTCCGACCCCCAGGCCTTCTTCCGGACGGGGGGGCGCTGGAGTTTGTACTCCCGGGCGAGAACGAGGTCCTTCCCGCGGAGGGGGACCGCCCCCTGCCCGGCGTCGAGGTGCTCGAAGGCCCCCCGCGCCCGGGCGGTGAGTGGGACCTCGCGGCCCCGGCCGGTCTTGGAGTGCCGGACGAGGACGGTGCCGCGGTCCAGGTCGACGTCCCGCCACTCCAGGGAGAGGAGTTCCCCGCGCCGGAGTCCCGTGTCCGCGAGGATGGCCAGAAGTGGCCGCAGGTCCCGGGGTGCGGCGGCGAGGATCCGCCGGATGTCCGCCTCACCGAGGTAGGGGACCTCCCGGACCTCGACGCGGTGCTTCTTCACCCGGCGGGCGACGTTCTCCTTGGCGAGCCCTCGTTCCACGGCCTCGGTGAGGACCGAGGACAGCGAGGTCAGGTACCGGTTGAGGGTCGTCCCCTTCCGCCCCTGACCGGCCAGCGCGGTCAGCCACTCCTCGACGTGCCGCGCGCGGAGGTCCCGGACGGGCAGGGTGCCAAAGTGGTCGATGGCGGCCTGGATGTGGTCTCGCTGGACCTGGAACCCCCGGGTCGTGAGGCGCGCCTTCCGTGAGGCCTTCACCGCGTCCCAGGTCTCCTTGAGGGACGCCCGGGCGACGGTCCGGACCCCCAGGGTCTCCTCCTTGGCGATTTTCGCCTGGATGTCGGCGAGGAGGTTCTCGGCCAGCTTCCGGGTGGGGCCGGCGGCCTTGAGGACCTCGGTCCCGTTCACGCGGTAGCGCACATAGAAGGTCCGCCCGCGGAGGATCACCCGTCCGAAACGGCTGCGTGCCATGCGGCTCCGTCCCTTCCGCTTCCGGGCCCGGGTCCTATGCCCTGACGCCCCCGAAGCGGGGCACACTGAGCCTCGGGTCGCGTGGGGGCTCAAGGGCTTTCCTTGGCCCTTTGAGCCCCGGGAACGCCCCGGAGGATCCGGACAGCGGCGGCCCGGTCCCGGCTGTGGGAAGTCACCTTCTCCCCGATGGCCCGGTCGAGGTCCTGGGCCCGGACGTACCACCGCCGGCCGATCCGGAACCCTGGCAGCTCCCCGCGCTCGAGGACGAGGCGGGCCCCGCGTGGGGTGACCCCGAGGACGCGGGCGAGATCCTGGACCGTGAGGAGGGGCGACGCGTCCGAGCCGAAGGCCGTCGGAGGCGCGGGCGGGGCGCCATAGGCGGACGTAGGACGGTTCCCGCCCCCCGGTTCTTCCGCTGGTCCCAAGGACGCTCCTCCTTCGGGTTGGCCCTCTGCCCGAAGAATGTGGTCCGAGAGGGGTCGGCGGGACGGAAGACGAGTCGGCCTGCAGGAGGTGTCCGGGAAACGGGACTGCCATTCTGTCTGGGACGCCTCGGGCTACAATCAGGAGGCGAGCCGTCCGTTCGGGGTGGGGCGATCGGGGGCCGGGCACTGCGAGATCCGGCCTTGGGGCCGTTACCTCCAGCCCCCGGCCTCCGCCCAACTCCTGGCGCCAGCCGCATCCCGAAGGAAGGCACGAGACCCGAGAGGCAAGGGTGCCGGCAGGGAACGAACGCGACATCATCCTGGGCCTGAAACAGCGCCTCGTGGAGGCGGAGCGGAGGTTCTGCGACCTCTACTACGACGATGTCTTTCGGCATGTCGTCGCGGCCCACGCCCGGAACGGCTGCGAGGCCGACGCGGAGGACATCACCCAGGACACCTTCGTGCGGGCCCTTCGCGACGTCGGCCGTTTCGAGGGAAGAAGCAGGCTACGGACCTGGCTCTTCGCCATCGCCCGGCACGCCGCGAAGGACTTCTACAGGGCACGCGCCACCAGGTACCCGGAGCCGCGGACCGTGGACGACCCCGAGGCCACTGGGCGCGTCGCGGCGCCTCCGACCGCGGCGGGCGCCAGGCCCGCGGAGCGGGTGCTCGCCCTGGAGAGCCGTGACCATTTCGGGGATCTCTTCGCCCAACTGACGGAGGACCAACGAATCGCACTGACCTTGCGCATAGTCGACAAGCTCTCCGTCGAGGAGACGGCCACCGCGATGGGGAAGAGCGTGCCGGCCGTGAAGATGCTCAAGTCGCGGGGATTGCGGGCTCTATCGAAGCTGGCCAAGGCCAGGGGATCCTACTTCGCGGACTACCTCAGAGGGGAGGAGGGGGTCGGCCATGGCGGAGAATAATCCCGGGACGGAGGAGCGGCTCGCGGACGCACTGTCGGAGTACATCGACTTGCTCAACTCCGACGCGGCGCCCTCCATCGACCGTTTCCTCGCGAAGCACGCGGGACTGGCAGTGGAGCTCCGACCGATGCTCGAGGCGGCCAATGTGGTCGGGGAGGAGGCCTGCCGGATCGTCCCCCCGTCCGTATCGGAAGGCCGCTTCGCCGCCATTCGGGCCCGGGTCTTGAGGGAGCGAGGGTGTGTGGAATCCCCTCACCAGGTCCAAGAGGGACCCCCTCTGATGGCCATCAACAAGCGCCCCGATTTCCTCATCCTCATGGTGGAGGCGATGGGGGAGCTCTGGGGGGTCACGCGGATGGTGAAGATGCTGCTGCTCCTAGGCGACCAGGTGAACGCGGTCCGCTTCGCGCCGGACTACTACGCGCACACCGCCGACAACTACGGTCCCTTCGACAAGACCGTCTACAGGGACATCAAGGGGCTCGAACGCACGGGGATCCTGGAGGCGGCAAGGCCCGAGGTGCGAGTCCGTCGCGCCGACGAGGACCTAGACCTTCGCCGGGAGGCGAAGGCGGTCGAGGCCGTATACCGTCTGACCCCGAAGGGAAGGCAAGTGGCCAAGGCGCTCACCGCCAGTGCGGAGGCCGCCGACCCGGCCATCCTCGCAGGCGTTCGCGAGGTCGCCGCCAAGTACGGGAGACTGCCACTCGAGGACCTCATCCGCATCGTCTACAGGCGGTACCCGCACCTCACGACGAAGTCGAGGATCCGAGATCGGATCCTCGGGGATGACGAGTGACGACCGGGAAGCCCGCACCTCGGGCCTCGATTGCCGAGAAAGCGCTCTTGGCGCCACTTCGACGGCTCTTCCCCGCAGAGCGGTTCGCGCTTCGGACCGAAGTACCGTTCCGCGGGAAGAACATCGACGTCCTCCTCCTCGATCGGAAGACCAGACGGCTCGTGGCGGTGGAGCTCAAGGTCCGGAAGTGGCGGAAGGCGCTTCGCCAGGCAGCCGTGTACCAGCTTGGCGCCCACCAGGTCTATGTGGCGCTCTGGCACAAGCACGTCAGCGACGAGAGAGTGGCGCGCATGTCGAGCCACGGCCTCGGGGTCATCGAGATCGCGGAGGGGCCGAGAAGGCGGTGGACGGCACACGTCGTTGCGAAGCCGAAGCGGACATCGCTCCTCAATCGGAGATACGCACATGATCTACGAGGGGAGTTCGTGTGAGCCGGTAGCAGGACGAGACTCTGGGAGGCGCGGATGAAACCGGGCAACGGCAATCCGGGGCCGCTGATGCTCCTTCGCCCGCTGAGCGGGAACAAGCGACTCCTCCGGGCGGCGGAGGGCCTCTACCACGGGCTTCACGTCCCGGTCACCGTCGCTGATTTCATGGCGGACTTCGTCCTCGAGACGGACAAGCCCTTCATTGCGGACCCCTCCACGTACCTCTTCGTCCTTCGCCCCGAGCAGCTGCGCGACCCGGAGACGAGGGCCATCCGCCCGGTACACAGGAAGCTGGCGGTGGGCTTCGGAGCCCCGTTCGAGAACGTGCTCGGCCGCCGCGCGCTCACCGTCGCCGACTTCCCGGAGACAGGGACCGCGGCAGACGAGGCGGTGCAGCGGGTGCTCGCACACCAGAAGTCCAAGTTCGCGGGCCAGATGAACCTCCCGCTCGACCCCTACTATTCGAAATACCTCCTCTACGCCGACCAGGCCCCGACCGATGCCGCCCCTCCTCCCACGGGTCCGGCCTACCTCATTCCTCCGTACTTCCCGTTCCGGGGAGTGGACGACCCGTGGTACGCGCTCAATCTCCGCCTCGCGGAGCGGGCGCTCGATGTCCGTGCGGAGGGGGAGCCCGTAGCCCCCACAATCCATGTCACGGCGAAGGCGCTCGAGGACGCCGGCACGGTTTCGCGGGTCGCGGAGGACTACCGCGCCCGGGCGTTCGACGCCTTCTTCCTATGGGTAAATGACCTTCCCGAGGAGCGTGCCACAGCGTTGCGGCTCCGGGGGCTCATGCACCTGGTCCGGGGGCTTTCCGCAGACGGGCGCCGCGTCTTCAAACTCTACGGGGGTTACTTCTCGATGTTGCTCTTCGCCCAAGGTCTGTCGGGATTCACGTGTGGCCTTGGACAAGGAGCCTGGAAGAACTCCTATGCGTACGGACCTGGAGGAGGGGGGAAGCCGAAGCCGAAGTTCTACGTGGGCCCGCTCCATCGCTCGCTCGAGATCGTGGACGCCGAGCGGCTTCTTCGTGAACACGAGTCCCTTCGGTGTGCCTGCAAGACCTGCCAGGAGGTGTACGGCTCCAACTTCGATCGCTTCGCAGAGATGGGAGGGGACGGCCACTGCGAGGAGCACTTCCTGTACGCGCGCCGCGCGGAAGCGAGGGCCATCCTCGATGGCGGGGTGGACGCGTGCCTGAGCGGACTCGCGGGAACCGTCCGGGAGTTCGGGGACATGAATCCCCTCGTGCTCGTCAACTCGCTCCGGACTTGGCGCGAGGTCCTCACGGAGGCGTAGCCCCCGAAGAGTGGCGCTGCAATTGCTGCGGCGCGCTGCTCGGCGTGGAGCGCAACGGGAGGCTCTTCCTCCGCCACAAGAAAGCCCAGTACATCGTCGTCGGCGAGGCGATCGCCATCTGCCGCTCCTGCGGCCTCGTGAACGATCGGTCGCCGCTCCCGAAGGCGCCGGCCGACCCGAGCGGCCCGCCGCCCCCTGCTCCTTGATCGCGTAGTCGCACTCCATCCACAGAGAGGCGCTTGACGCCCTGAGCGGCCAGTAGAGGCGCCCGACGCCCGGCCAGGAAGGCCAGGCGTCCGTGCCCCTCTCGTACGGGGTCCCGGAGCACCTCCAGCGCGAGGTCCTCGGGGCCGAGTTCCGGAAGCACTTCGACGGGACTCTCCGTAGCGACGAAGCCATCGAGCCGTTCGACACCCCGACGGCCCTGCTCGCGTTCCTCCACGGGCGCACGAAGGAGTACGCGCGGAAGGACGCCGCCCTGTGCGCCCTGCTTCGTGCATTCCAGGCGGGCGGTCCCAGCCGGGCTGGCGTCGGCGCCCTGCTCCTGCTCGCCATGTGGCCCGGCCTCACGGCGGTCGCCCGGTCGAAGCGAAGGCGCGGCCGGGACCCCGAGGAGGTCTGGGCCGAGGTCCACTGGGCGTTCCTCGAGACGGCCTGGCGTTACCCCCTGGATCGACGCCCCGCCCGGGTCGCCCAGAATCTCAAGTTCGACACTCTCCACCGCCTCGGGGATGCCGAACGGGGCCGGACCCGCGAGGCCGAGACCGCGGCGCGCCTGGTCCGGGAAGCCGAAAGGGACGGCGGGAAGGGGCTCGCGTCCGCGTCCCTCGACCCGGCCCTCATCGCGGAGGAGGCGGAGGCGGCCCGGAAGGCGAAGGCCTTCCGCGAAGTCCTGGTCCGGGCTTGCGACAGGGCCGTGGCGGAGGGGCTCATCTCCGACCTCGACCGGAACCTCATCGTGGCGACGCGCCTGTACGGCCGCGATCTCCGGACCCTCGCCCGGGATCGCGGACTCGCCTACGAGATGGCCAGGAAGCGCCGCCAGCGGGCGGAGGCGGTGGTCCGGAGGCTCGTTGACCCCGGCGACCTTCCGTGATCCGGCACCGCCGAGTCCCGAGGCCTCGCCGCCGACCACATTCTTCCCGTGGAGGCCGGAAAGCCGGCCGGTTGAGAGGAAGCGGACCACGGGAGGCACGCAGGGCCATGGACCGTCGGGAAGCGCAGGCGCTGGTCCGGGACATCTTCGAGGAGGAGGCCCTCCTCATCGGGGGCCTCGTCGCCCTCCATCCCGTGGACGACGCCTTTGTCTGGCGCCTCATGAGGAACCTGGACGCCCTCCGTCGTCGGGTGGTCTCCGCCGTCCGGGCGAGGACCAGGGGTTCCAAGCCGCATCGTGGCAAGGCCGTGGCGCCGCACCCGGCCGTCGAGGAGTTCCTCGAGAGCCTCCGTCGGGACGACGAGGAGGTCGGCTCCGTGGCGGTGCGTCGATGACTCCCCGCAGTCCGGCCCCTCCCCCCCTCGTCCTCGGCGGCCAGGGACGTTCGGGAGCCGAGCTTCTCGTTGGAGTCCGGGTCCTCGCGCTATGCGCCGTCGGGATCCTCGCCGTCGCCCTTCTCCGGGCACTGGGGGCTCTGTGAACCTCCTCACCTCATCCAGGATGCGGGCTTTCCGCGATTGCGCCCGGCTCCACCGCCTGAAGTACGTCGAGGGATGGAGGCCGTCCCGGGAGGCCGAGGCGCTCCGGTTCGGGACGCTGTTCCACCGGGGTCTCGAGGCCTGGTGGATCGCCTGGGGCCGCGGGGAGCCCGCAGCGGCGCTGGAGTCCGCCCTCGCGGCCGTCGCCGGCCATGGCGCGGACTCATTCGAGCAGGCCAAGGTCGAGGAACTCCTTCGCGGTTACGACGAGGCCTGGGCCGTGGACGCGGTCCAGTACGAGGTCCTCGGGGTGGAGGCCTGCTTCGAGGCCCCGCTGCTCAACCCCGAAACCTGGCGCCCCTCGGCCACCTGGCGCCTCTCGGGGAGGGTGGACCTCCTACTCCGGCGCCGCATCGACGACCGCGTCATGGTCTGCGAGCACAAGACGACGAGCGAGTCCTTGGAGGACCCGGCCGCCCCCTACTGGACGAAGCTCCAGATGGACCACCAGATCTCCGCCTACATCATCGGGGCAGAGGCCCTTGGGCACCAGCCGACCGACGTGCTCTACGACGTCGCGCTCCGCCCCCAGCAGAAGCCCCTCCAGGCGACACCCAAGGAGTCGCGGAAGTACACAAAGGACGGGCGGCTTTACGCGAACCAGCGCGACCGGGACGAGACACCCGCGGAGTACCGCGCTCGGGTCCGTGCGGCCATCCAGGAGAACCCGGCCCGCTTCTTCCAGCGCCGCATGGTCCCGAGGACGGAGAGCCAGCTCCGGGACTTCCTCGCCGACGCCTGGCAGCAGGGCGCCGCGATGCGGCTGTCGGAGCGTCTGGGGCACGCGCCCCGCAACCCCGACGCCTGCCACCGCTTCGGCACGTGCTCCTTCTGGCAGGTGTGCTCCACGGGCCTCGCGCCCGCGGACTTCCCCCACGAGTACGAGAGGCACGAGGACGTGAATCCGGAACTCAAGACCGAGGAGGTGCAGCGATGACTCGACCGACGACCAGGCCGGCGCCGACGCCGACGACGGGGGGCGGGTCGCCCCCCGCGGGCGGTGCGTCAGCCGCCGGCGGCGGGAAGCGGTTCACCCTGGCAAATGTCCGCCGGGGCCTCACCCCGGGACCCGACCGGATCCTGCTCTACGGTATCGAGGGGGTCGGGAAGAGCTCCTTCGCCGCCGACGCGGAGGCGCCCATCTTCCTCGCCGCCGAGGACGGCGTCCGGAACCTCTCTCCCGTCCCCGACTGCGTCCCCGAGATCCGGGCGTGGGGGGACGTCCTCGATGCGCTGGAGATGCTCCGCGCGGAGGACCACGACTACAAGACCGTCGTCGTCGACACGCTCGACTGGCTCGACGGCCTCCTCCGGGACGAGGTCTGCCGCCGGAACGGCTGGTCGGTCGAGGACTTCGGCGACTACGGGCGGGGCCTCAAGGTCACCCCGGACGAGTGGCGGCGGGTCCTGAATGCGCTCAAGCGCCTGGAAGACGAGCGGGGGATGGCGGCCATCGTCATTGCCCACGCGCGGACGAAGAACTTCCGCAACCCCGCCGGCGCCGACTACCTCCGGTGGGAGCCCAACCTCGCGGGCGACCTCGGGCCGGCGCTGTGGAAGGCGTGGGCCCACTCGGTCCTCTTCGCCACCTACGAGGCCGGGGTCTCCGTGGAGAACCGCGGGAAGGAGCCCGAGTCGCTAAAGCGGGGGAAGGGCTGGAGCACCGGAGCGCGGATCCTTCACTCCTCCTGGAACGCCGCCTGGGACGCCAAGAACCGCTACGACCTCCCCGAGACCCTGCCGCTGTCGTGGGAAGAGTACGTGAGAGCGCGCGAGGCGCGCCGGCCCGCCGATCCCGCCGTCCTCCTCGCCGAGGCCGAGGGCCTCCTCCAGAAGGTCGACCCCGAGACGGCCGCCGCGGCGCGGCCGCTCATCGAGAAGCACCGGGACAACGCCGCCAACCTGGCCAGGGTCGTGGATCGCCTCCGCGCCAAGGCCGCCAACACGGAGGTGAGGTAGCCATGGCGCTCCGCGACGGGCAGTGGAAAGTCGACGCGACGGTCGTCCAGTCGGTCCTCGGCGTGGCCGGGACCGGGAAGCAGCAGCTGGCGGTGACGTTCGAGTACCACGACGAGGAGGGAAGGCGGCGGCTCGTCACCTCGTACCACTTCTTCACCGACGCGGCCCTTCCCTGGACGGTCGAGGCGCTGCGGGCGATGGGGTGGGACCCCGAGGCGAACAACTGGGACATCCTCTCCCTGGACGAAACCAGCATCCTCAAGGGCTGTGCGGTGGTGCTCGTCCTCGAGGAGGAGGAGCGCATGGTCCGCGCCCACGATCTCTTCCTGGAGGCGCTCGACCGGGGGTTCGTGGCGACGGGAGAGGCGCTTGCGGACATGGCCGAGGCCATGGACACCGGTTCGGAGGAGGCCCTCGATGACCTCCTGCGGGACGCGGGATCGGAGCCCGCCGCCAGCTTCGACGTGGCCCGGCTCCGGGCGGCCGTGGAGTCGGACCGGGACCTCATGGCGGACTTCGGGAGGCGCGCCGCATCCGTGAAGATCGAGGACGACCCCAAGTTGAAAGCCCTCACGGACAGCCTCGTTGCGCTCCTTCAGCAGGCCGAGCGAGCCGGAGGCGATCCAGAGCACGCGAGGGACTGCCGCAAGGTCCTGGTCTTCTCCTACTTCGCCGAGACGTTGGACTGGATCATGCGGCACCTGGATCGGGTCCTCGCTTCCGACCGTAGACTGGCCGCGTACCGAGGAAGACTCGCCTCGGTGAGCGGTCAGGAGAGCCGCGGGGGCGTGTCGCGCCGGGACGCGGTCTTCGGCTTCGCGCCGAGGTCCTCCGAGGCGCCGCCGGGCTCCGACGACGACCGCTTCGACATCCTTGTCGCGACCGACGTCCTCGCCGAGGGCCTCAACCTCCAGCAGGCCCGCAACATCGTGAACTTCGACCTCCCCTGGAACCCCATGCGCCTCGTCCAGCGCCACGGCCGCATCGACCGCATTGGGAGCCCCCACGAGCGGGTCTTCATCCGGTGCTTCTTCCCCGACGCCCGGCTCGACGAGTTGCTCGCCCTGGAGGACCGTATCCGCCGGAAGCTCGCCCAGGCGGCGGCCTCCATAGGGGTCGAGTCCGAGGTCATCCCCGGGGGAAAGACGGCCGAGGTCGTCTTCAGCGAGACCCGGGAGGAGATCGAGCGCCTCCGCCGGGAGGAGAAGGCCCTCTTCGTCAACGGCGGCGAGTCCGACCGGGAGCACTCTGGCGAGGAGTATCGCCAGGATCTCCGCAAGGGCATCGAGCGGTTGGGAGAGGACGCCATCCGGTCCCTGCCGTGGGGGGCCGGGTCCGGCTTCGTCGGGGGCGCCGAGAATGGGCATGTTTTCTGCGCCCGTGTCGGCGACCGCTCGTTCCTGCGCTTCGTCCCTGCCTCCGGCGCGAAGCCGGTGAGCGACACCCTGGCATGCCTACGCCTCGTCACTTGCCACGAGGCGACCCCGAGGACCCTAACCCCGGAGATGCGGGAAGCCGCCTACGCCGCGTGGGATGTCGCCCGGAAGGACGTCTTCGAGGAGTGGTCCTTCTCCACTGACCCCGCCAACCTCCAACCGAAGGTGCGCCCCCTCTTCCGCCGCGCCGCGGACCACCTGCGCAAGCATCCCCCTGAGGGCGTCGACCAGCCGGACCTCGACCGCGTCATCTCCGCCCTGGAGGCACCCTGGGGCATTCGCATCGAGAAACAGGTACGACCCGTCCTGGACGCTCCCGGGGAGGACCCTCGCACCATCTCCGCGGCACTCGTGGCCAAGATCCACACCCTCGGCCTCCAGCCTTTCGAGCCCCCGAAACCGCTCCCCGTGATCGACGAGGGAGATGTTGTTCTCATCTGCTGGATGGCGGTGGCGCCCGCGGGTGCTGCGCCGGAGGCTGGGACCTAGTTGCCGAGCGCGCACGGGCCCCGTCCGGAGCCAGAAATCCAGAGGATGTGCAAATGGCTGCACGCGAATGCGGAGCTTCAGTGCGATTTTGCGGAGGCAACACTCCTCCCCATTGTGCGGAAACTGGGCTCCCCGGATGGGCCGCCCGCGACCGAGGCGGGACTCACACTCAGGGTGATCGCCTGGCTGCAAACGGTGAAGGTGCTCGATCATCCCCGTCACCTCCAGGCCATGGCGGTAGCCGCTCGAGCTCTTCTGGAATTGGCCGTCGACATCGAGCTCCTGGCCAACGATCCTGCTTCGGAAGCCAAGGTCCGCCTCTGGGAGGAGTCGGCGAAGCTGAAGCATGCAGAGTGCTCGGCGCGCCACGTCCGTCGAGATGGGGGAGACCAGAGACTGGACGAGCTTCTCGGGATTTGGGACGGCGCCATCGCCGAGAGGGGACCGAACATTCGTCGACAACGCGAAGCGGCGTGGGGTAGAGATCGACACCCTGATCGCTGGACCGGCAGGGGGCTACTCGATGACTGTCGCGAGGTGGATCGAATCCTCGGTCTCACTGACGACGAGCGGTTTGAGGAGGTGTACGAGATGAACGTGCGCCCTCTGCACTGGCAGGTGCACGGCAGCGGCCTCACCATCTATCGTCATCCATCTCCACTGGCCGTCCTGAACGTCGTCGCCATGTCATTGGCGCTCGTGAACAAGCTGGGCGAATGCGCCGTGCGAGCGGCCTTCAGGGCACTCCGGCTGTCGTTCGCCCAGTCTGCCTTCGAGGAGATGGCGGGGCGGTCAAACGAGATCCACACGGCACTGGGTCTTGGTGGCAGTGAAGAGCCTCAAGATGGCGGTGCGTGAATCCCGATCCATCTCACCGACGCCTCCGCGCTACCCCCGGAGGGAGTACGGGTGGCATTGGTACTCACGTCACGCCCTGTGGCACCCTCCCGCCCCGGGGAGGCTCCGTCCGCCCCATCCCCCCGCGCGGGCCTGCGCGGGCCGCCCTGGGGCGCCCGGGGCGTGACACGGGGAATCCAACACCCCCGGCCTCCCGCGGGTAACGGGCGCTCGCGGTCCGTCGCGGTAGCCCGCGGCACCCCGAGCCACCCACTGCTGTTGACCGCGAGGCCCGGAGGGGCGACCGGGCCGTTGACCCACCTCGGCGCCACGGTCACGATCCCATCGCTGTCTCAGCCGGCTCCACCAGGGGGCCGGGGACGGAAAACGGGTAGAATCGGGGCCGTCTCCAGCACTTGCTCAAGTGCGGCGCCGTTCGATGGTGCGCGAGGAGGGCACATGAGGACTGGCCGGCTCAAATTCGCGATCGATGAGATCCAGATCCGAGCCAGCACTCCGATGACGTCCGCCGAAATCGCGGCGGAGGTTTCTGTGAAGGAGGGCGAGGCGGTCACTGCGGACGAGGTCCTCGCCGCGCTCATGCGGTTCAAGGGGGAGATGGGCTGGACAGAGCGGCCGGGAGGCGGGTGGGTCAAGGGCACGAAGGTCGGGGATGTCACCCGCCCGCCGGACCCTTTCGATCCATGAGGATCGCCATCCCTAGTCCGTGAAGTCGTGCTTCCGCTTCTCCTTCTCCGACTCCTGGAGTCTGAGAGGCTTGACCTTGCCCGCCTTGGACTCCCCGGGGACGGGCGCGGGCTTGGCCTTTTTCGACGGCTCCGTGGCGGGCTCGGAGGGCTTCTTCTCTTCGCTCATTGCGCTGGCGCTCCTGTCGCTACGAACACATGACCGCAATCCTAGCCAGAAGAGCGGCCACGACCCCTGCTGGAATCGCCCACATCGCCCAGAACTCGGCCTTCCCCATGAGGAGGGCTTTCGACGACGCTTCCTTGCGAGCGTCCTGCTCCGTACTGACCAAGTGGTCCCGGACCCCACGCCACCGCGCGGCGAGGGGAACCTCCTTGTCGTCGTCGATCAGGAGGGCCCGGGGGTTGGGGTAGTTGGACGCCGTCACGCAAAGGGCTGTGAAGGCGCGGCACGCCGCGAAACCGGCGCAGACGCCCTGCACGAGGAACGAAGCCCACAGGCCGAGCAGGAGCCACCCCGAGGCTCCCTTCTCAAGGGAGGTGACGCTCCAGAGGAGGACCGCCGCGATGGCGGCCACTATCTGGGCCGCCTTCGCGTCGAGGGCCCTCCTGCGCTGGATCTGGGCGTCGAACTGGCCTAGTAGGACGTCGCAGGACCAGCGGTGGTACTCGACCAAGAGCTCCGCGTCCGGCCCTCCCGAAGAGGGTTCCACGGCCAAATTGGGTCCTCTCATGCGCCGACAGTGTACGGGACGGGAAGCAGCCCCGCCGCGTGCCTCTTGGCCTCCTCCGGTCGCCGGTCGCACCGGGCGGTCGTGACGGAGGAGGCGTGCCCGGCCAGCCGTTGCACTGCAGGGGGAGCCCCCGCGCCGAGGAGGTCCGACAAGAAGGATCGCCGGAGATCCTAGGGAGAGACCCGGGGGATTCCGGGAGGGCGGAAAGCACCCGCGGACAGCGCCTGATCCCCAAACTGATCCCCCCGCGGGGTGCCGTCAACGGCATCTCCGTGCCGCGAGGTTCCCTTCGGCTGTCCGGCCGGGGGTCGGGGGAGAGGTCCGAAGTCGCGCCCGGTGGCCCGTTTGGGCCGTTTACCCCGGGTAGAGTGTGGAGCGGGTGAACGGATTCGAACCGTCGACATCCACCTTGGCAAGGTGGCGCTCTACCACTGAGCTACACCCGCTCCGTCGTCGGGCGTCGGGCGGATCGTAGGGAGGCCGCTCGGCACGAGACAAGAAAACGGGGGCCCTCGCGCACCGCGCGCGGCCGTCCCGGTTGTACACTCCACGGTTTCCGACTCCGCCGGGCCCGGAGGACGCGATGGCACTCTCGATGGTCGCTCTGGTCGCGCTCGTCGTGGTGGTCGGGCTGATCCTCGCCGCGTCCCGGAGGGGCTCGGGCGCGATGCCCTGGGTGATCGGGATCGCGGCCCTCGTCGTGCTCGGGGGCGCGGGGTTCCTCCTCCTCGGCGTTCGCACGACCGCCGTCCCGCCGCAGGCGGCCCCAGCGGCGGTCGTCGTCGCGCCGGCGGCGCCGGCCGCGCCGACCGCCGTGCCCACGAGCGACTTCGCGGTCCGGACGATCCGCGGCCGCGTCCTCCGCGGCGCCGAGGGCGAGGAGCCGATCGCCGGCTCCGCGGTCGAGGTCTTCGCGGACGGGAAGGCGAGCGTGGCCTTCGCCGCGCCGCTGACGTTCACCTCCAGCGATCCCGACGGCCGCTTCGCGCTGGAACGGGTCCCGACGGGGGCGCTCCGCGCCCGCGCGTCGGCGCCCGGCTGCGCGTCGGCGGTCGCCGCCGTCCCGGGGGGCGACGCGGCCGAGGTCACGATCCGCCTCCTCCCCGGGACCTTCGTCTCCGGACGCGTGCTCGACCAGGAGACGAAGTCCCCGATCGCCGGCGCGCGCGTCTCCGCGGGCGACGCCGTCGGCGCCGTCGCCGCCGAGGACGGCTCGTTCCGCCTCGAGGGGGTCCCGCGCGGCGCGGTGGCGATCGTCGCGACCGCGCCGGGTTACGCGCGGCGCTCGGATTCCGTCGAGCTCCCGGAGTGGGGCCGGACCGGGCTCGAGATCCTGCTCCGGGCCGGCGGCTCCGTGGCCGGCGTCGTCCTCGGCCCCGAGGGGGCGCCCGCGGCGGGCGCGCGCGTGCGCGCCACGGGGATGCTCAAGGTCCCCGTCGCGGGCGAGGTCCCCGTCCCGCTCGACGCCGAGGAGGCCGTCTCCGGCGCCGACGGGGCGTTCCTCCTCGAGGGGCTGCCCGCGAAGCGGAGCCTCCGCCTCACCGCCTCGACGGACGAGGCCCTCTCGGAGCCGGTCGAGGTCGCCGCCCTGGCGAAGGGCGAGGCCCGCACCGGCGTCGAGGTCCGCCTCGAGCCGGGGGCCGCTTTCGCCGTCGAGGTGCGCGACCCGAAGGGGGCGCCGCTCGAGGGCGTCTCCGTGACCGCCACGGACCCCGACGACGGCGACCGGAACTTCGGCATGATCCGCGTGGCGGCGGACCGCGCGGCGTCCCCCGCCGTCACGGGGGCCGACGGCCGCGCCGTCGTCCGGCCCGTCGTGCCGGGCGCGAAGCAGGTCCGCGCGGTGAAGAGCGACTGGAGGCCCGCCTCCGCGCCCGCCGTCGCCGTCGCGGGCCAGAGGATTCCCGTCTCCCTCGTCCT
>Ga0187893_10004075_pt1 | contig 28367 bp, 27 predicted proteins | sample MA1701074metaG_FD_139574 | JGI IMG/M metagenome (GOLD analysis project Ga0187893, IMG submission 139574) | White microbial mat communities from a basaltic lava cave in the Kipuka Kanohina Cave System on the Island of Hawaii, USA - MA170107-4 metaG ... | reverse complement strand
GTCGGCCGGCATGAAAGCCCAGTGGCAGCGCGAGAAGGAGGCGTTAGGCTCCGTCGGAAAGATCAAAGCGGAGATCGACGCAGCCAAGGTCGAGGCTGAGCAGGCCGAACGCGCGGGCGACCTCGGCAAGGCGGCGCAGATTCGTTATGGCACGATGCCGCAGCTCGAAACGAAGATGCGGGAGGCAGAAGCGCAGATCGGCGCGCAGGCCACCGGGGCTCGCCGTTTTCTCAAGGAAGAGGTCACGGCGGAAGACATCGCCGAGGTCGTGGCCAAGTGGACGGGCATCCCCGTGACGCGAATGCTCGAGAGCGAGCGCGAACGCCTCGCCAAGCTCGAGGATGAGCTGGGCAAGCGAGTGATTGGGCAGCCGGAGCCTGTCAAGGCCGTCGCCAATGCCGTTAGGCGCTCCCGTGCGGGACTGCAGGACCCCAACCGTCCGATCGGCTCGTTCATCTTCCTCGGTCCCACAGGCGTGGGGAAGACGGAGACAGCGCGCGCTCTCGCTGAGTTCTTGTTTGACGACGAGCACGCGATGGTGCGCATCGACATGTCCGAGTACATGGAGAAGCATGCCGTCGCTCGGCTCATCGGCGCGCCGCCTGGTTACGTCGGCTACGAGGAAGGCGGCCAGCTGACGGAAGCCGTTAGGCGGCGGCCGTATTCCGTTATCCTGTTCGACGAGATCGAAAAAGCGCATCCGGATGTCTTCAACATCCTGCTGCAGATCCTGGACGACGGTCGCCTCACGGATTCTCAGGGTCGCACTGTCGACTTCCGCAACAGCGTGATCATCATGACGTCGAACGTCGGCAGCATGTACATCCTGGAGCACGCGCAGGAGGACTGGGGACTCGTCGAAACGCAGGTGACGGCGGCGTTGCGGCAGACGTTCAAGCCCGAATTCCTGAACCGGGTGGACGACGTCATTCTGTTCCGCCCCTTAGGCCCCGAGGACATCTCGCAGATCGTCGAGCTGCAGCTGGCGCGTCTGCGACAACTGTTAGGCGAGCGCAAGATCACGCTCGAGTTGACAGATCGCGCCAAGCAACTGCTCGCTACTGAAGGGTACGATCCGGCATTCGGCGCGCGTCCGCTCAAGCGGTCGATTCAGCGCCTCGTTCAAAATCCGCTGGCGCTGCAGCTGCTCGAAGGCAAGTTCGCCGACGGCGATCATATCGTCGCCGACGTGGCAGCCGACGAGACACTCACTTTTGTGAAGGCTGAACCTATAGGAGCGAGTGCCTAACAAGCGACAAGAGCGGGACGAGCAGTATCTCACTTTGGCGTTCGCGCTGGCCGACGAAGCCGCGAGCGCGAACGACGTGCCGGTCGGCGCCGTAGTGACCTGCGGCGACGAGATCGTCGGCCGGGCGGGGAATCGCACTGTTCGCGATCAGGATCCCACGGCGCACGCCGAGATGCTGGCAATCCGCGCCGCCGCGAAAACGTTAGGCAGGTGGCGGCTCACGGGGTGCGAGCTATTCGTCACGCTGGAGCCGTGCGCGATGTGCGCCGGCGCTATCGTGCTCGCGCGACTCGATCGCGTTGTCTTTGGCGCCTGGGACGACAAAGCCGGGATGGCAGGATCCGTCGGCGACTTGTTGCGACATGCCCGGCTGAACCATCGACCGGAAGTGCGCGGTGGTGTGCTCGCGGACGGCGCGGCGAAAAGGCTGCAATCGTTCTTTGCGTTGACACGCTCCGCGGAGGGCCGTTAGCCTTCGCCCCGCGATTGGACAGGTGTCCGAGTGGCTGAAGGAGCCGGTCTCGAAAACCGGTATACGGGTAACCGTATCGTGGGTTCGAATCCCACCCTGTCCGTCGTTCGCATAGTCAAAACGAGGAGCTTCGAGTACTCAGTGCCGAGTCTCCAGTATTGAGGACGAGTAGCTCACCGAGTTGGCGATCTGCCAAGACACAAACTCGGCGAGCCCGCCTGTCCTGGATTCTCAAGACCCAGTACTGCGCACTCAAAGCTCCATGTTTTGGTTTTACAGCGGGACCTCCCTTACAACCTGGACGGGTGGCCGAGTGGTTTAAGGCGCACGCCTGGAGAGCGTGTGGACTCGCAAGGGTCTCGTGGGTTCGAATCCCACCCCGTCCGTCGCAGCGCCCGCGGCGAATCGCCTAACGTCAGTCGACATGTTTGACAGCCTCGGCTACTTCCATCCGATCGTGGTGCACTTTGCAATCGCACTCACGTTCGTGGGCGTCGGCGCGCGGCTGCTCTGGGTCGTCTTCAAACGTGACTGGCTCAGCCACGCTGCCACGTCGCTCCTGGTCTGCGCCACACTCGGCGCACTCGTCGCGACGTTCACAGGCGACAAAGCGAACGGGCCCGTCGAGGAAGTACCCGGCAGCCGCGACGCCGCCGAGGAACACGAGGACTGGGGCAAGCGCTCGCGCAATCTGCTGATCGGCATCGCACTGATCGAGCTTGGCGCGCTCGCGCTGAGTGGAAATAGACAAAAGGGTTTGCGGTACGTCTCAGCGGCTGCAGGCGTCGTCGCGATGTTCTTCATGTACGAGACCGGCGACCATGGCGGAGAGCTTGTCTACTCGTATGCGGGCGGCGTCGGCATCAGGACAGGCGATGATGTGGACGTCGAGCGGCTATTGCTCGCGGGACTGTATCATCAGGCGCAGAACGATCGCACTGCCGGGCGCGCGGAGGACGCAGCGCGTCTTACTCGCGAGCTCGCGCGGCGCTTCCATAACGATTCGTCTATGCGATTGCTCGCTGTCGAGTCGCTGCTCGTCGACTCGAAGAATCCGGCTGCCGCGCTGGCGACACTGGACTCGATTCAGCCTCCAAAAACGAGCCGTGGTTTGTACCTGAGTGCAGCTATTCTGCGCGCCGATGCGCTGAGCGCGATGGGTCAACGCGACAGCGCTCGCGCAGTGCTAAACGCGCTCACAACCGACTATCAGACGTCCGCACGCCTGCGCGCCAGGCTCGATTCCGTGCGCTAGGCAATCTGATTCACGCGCGCCTCACGCGTAGACGACACAGGCCTCTTCTGAGGGCGGCTGAGTCGCGAGCGTGACACTGGCGCAGGGACGCAAGTGCTCGGGTGGCCGTTTGCGTGACGAATCAACTGGCACACGCCGTGCGCATCGCGTCCGCGAGGGGTCGCATGCGGGTGCTTTTACCGAGGCCCTCCCTTGCAATGCGCCACGCCGTCGGCCCCTCACTACTCATCGCACAAGAGATCTCCCGAGAGTCCGTGCTAAGGCGCACCTTTCACGGCGTGACGCGTAACATCACGCCACTGCTTCGTGTCGCGCTCCTCGTCGCCGTCGGCGATCTGCTGACCAAGCAGATGGCCGTGATGATGCTGACGGGGAATGACGCCGTCTTCGCGAACTGGCTGCGCCTGACGCTCGTGCATAACGACGCCGGCGCGTTCGGTCTCTCGCTCGGCGCGCATGCGTTCGCGATAAACGTCGTCATCAAGACCGGCGCCATGCTGCTCATGCTCGTGGCCAGCCGGGATCTCGCTCGCATCGATCCGGACGCGCCGGTGGGACTTGGCTTCATCGTGGGTGCCGCGTTAGGCAACCTTGCGAGTTTGCTGGTGAACCCGGCGGGCGTCGTCGACTTCATCGCGATCGAAACCGGCAAGGGCCGCGAGCTCGTGCTCAACGCGGCCGACATCGCTGCATATGTCGGCTTGGCAATGCTCGGTCGTACGGCGTGGCGCGTCTTCTCGGCGGCCCGCTCGCCCGCCCGCGCTGTCATCTCGGAGCGGCTCGCCGGGCGTCCGATCGCGCTCAGGCTCATGGGTGATCGCGAGATCGTGCGCAGCATCGCGACGGCCGCCGACGCGCGTCCGAACGAGGAAGATGAACTGTGGGTGCCGCGCCGAAAACCGCGCATCGATCGCACCGTCGTCCCCGTCTTCGACGAACGCCCTCGCTCCATGGGTGCCATGCAGGAAGAGCCACCGCGCGTTGCACAGGTCGTGGATCTGCGCGCGCGACTCGCCGCCGAGCGAGAGGTTCGACCCGACGTTTAGTGCGGTCGGCGGCGCGGGCCTCGAGCCGCGCTTTCATTTGCAGGTGTGGCACGTCACATTGTCGCCACGCGCATGCCGCTCTCGACTGCCAACAAACTGACGCTAGGCGCCGCGACAGCCGGTGTGCTGCTCGGCGCGCTCACTTGGTCGACCATACGCGCGATCCGTGCCGCACGACAGTTGGGCAACGAAACTGCGTTCTCTTCCGTGTTGGAGCTGCATGCCGACTCGCTCGCTCGCGCCGCCACGGAAGCCCAGAGTAGCACCCCAGGACGCACGTTAGGCATCCAGCAGCTGGCGCACGCGGTCGGGGCGCTGAAAACGCTCGCCGTGGCCGATAGCACGCTCGCCGGCCCTATCGCGTCGCTTGAGTCGAGTGTTAGTCGGCTGGTCCTTTCGCTCTCGAATGCTGCCCGCGACTCGTCGCGTCAGGCACTCGCTGCGCGTTATGAAGCCGGTGTGCGCGTATCGGCCGCACTCCAGGAAATGCGTGATCGCCGCGCCGGCACGGTCTCCGCCCGACGCAGCGATGCGCTGACAGCCGCCCAGCAGGCGAGCGTCGCGACGCGCCTGACGTGGATCGCAGCGATTCTGCTTGTCGGCGCGGGGTTCTTTGTCTTCCGCAACGAGTTCGCCGCGCGACGCGATGTGGACGTCGCTCAGCGCACGCGGCAACAGCAAGAGGAGCAGTTGCGCGCACTGTCACTGGTCGACGACCTGACAGGACTCAATAACCGACGCGGATTTCTCGCACTCGCCGAACAGCAGATCAAGATCGCGCGACGCAACAGCAAGGAATTGGTACTGCTGTTCGTCGACATGGACGATTTCAAACACATCAACGACAGGTACGGCCACCAGGAAGGGGACGTCGCGCTGCAACGCGCCGCGCGTGTGCTTCGCGCAACGTTCCGCGATTCCGACATCATCGCGCGCCTCGGCGGTGACGAGTTCGTCGTGCTCGCCGCGGACACGGGGACGAGTGCTTCGATTGTCGAACGTCTGCGCCGCTCGCTGATCGAGCGGAATCAGAGCGAGGAGTATCCGTACACCTTGTCATTCAGCGTGGGAGCGGCGCGCTTCGATCCAGAGGATCCACCGACTATCCAGGAGCTGCTCCATACGGCGGACGCGATGCTGTATGAACAGAAGCGTTCGCGGCCGCGCTCGGCTGTTGTGGCGGACTGACAAAGCCAAAGATCGCGCGTTAGGCGCCTCGGGACTCGATGTCACAGCTGCCGAACCCCCACTGCCACCAGCGGGGCTGACGCGCCATATTGGGCCCCAGCTTATGGCGGCCAAACGCAGGACCATCCTCGACGCCCGGTCATTGGCCCGTACCCTGCGTCGTATGGCCGACCAGATCGTCGAGCTCTATGGTGCGGACGATCTGGTACTCGTAGGCATTCAGCGGCGCGGCGTGCAGATCAGCAATCGCATTGCCGCAGTCATCGACGAGCGAGAAGGGACCGCGCTTCCGCGTGGTGCCCTGGACATCACGCTCTATCGCGACGACCTGCAGACCGTTGGCCCACGCCCAGTCGTGGGCGCCACGCACCTGCCATGGGCCCTGGACGAGAAGTGCGTCGTTATCGTCGATGATGTGCTGTATACCGGGCGCACGGTTCGCGCGGCGCTCGACGAGCTCGCCGACTTCGGCCGGCCAGCGCGAATAGCGTTGGCTGTTCTGGTGGACCGCGGCGGCCGCGAACTGCCGATTCACGCCGACGTCGTCGGCAAAGTCATCGAGGTCCCAGCGGGAGACCGCGTGGACGTACTTGTCGAAGAGCTGGATGGCGAGGACGCGGTGGTGATAGTGCCGCGGAGGGAGGAGGAGTGAATCCTCGCGGCGCAACAGCCAACGACCCGGCGCCGCATGTCGTTCCCCTCGGAAAAGATCTCTTAGGGCTCGAAGACCTAACGGCAAACCAGATCCGCCTCGTTCTCGACACGGCCGAGCCGTTCAAGGAGATCAGCGAGCGTCAGATCAAGAAAGTTCCGACGCTGCGCGGCGCGACTATCGTCAACCTCTTTTTCGAAGCGTCCACGCGCACGCGCATTTCGTTCGAGTTCGCCGAGAAGCGACTTTCGGCCGACACGGTGAACGTCGCGTCGTCAGGCTCCAGCGTGCAGAAAGGCGAAACGCTGGTGGACACCGCGCGCAACCTCGAAGCGATGCGCATCGACATGGTCGTGATTCGGCACGGGGCGTCAGGCGCGGCGCGCTTCCTCGCCGATCGCATCGATTCGAATGTCATCAACGCTGGCGACGGCACGCACGAGCATCCCACTCAGGGCTTGCTCGATCTGCTCACGATTCGCGACCGCCTGAAGACGCTGGCAGGACGGCGCGTCTGTTTATGTGGCGACGTTCTGCATTCGCGGGTCGCGCGCTCGAACATCTGGGGACTCAAGCGGCTCGGCGCCGACGTCGCGGTTTGCGGGCCGCGATCGCTCCTGCCTAACGCGATCGACGATCTGGGCGTACGGGTCTTCCATCGCATTGAGGAAGCCATCGAGTGGGCCGAGGTCCTCAACGTGCTGCGACTACAGCTCGAACGGATGACCGCTGGCTATATCCCTTCGCTGCGTGAGTACAATCGTGTCTTCGGCGTCACGCGTGAAAAACTGGAGCGTGCGCCGCGCGACATCCTCATCATGCACCCCGGTCCAATGAATCGCGGTGTCGAGATCGACTCCGACGTCGCCGACGGTCCGCACAGCGTGATTCTGGATCAGGTGACGAATGGCGTCGCAGTACGAATGGCGGTGCTCTATCTGCTTGCCGGTGGGAAGCCGGAGCTGGCGGAAGCGGCAAAGGGTGAAAGATGAGGCCAGAGGCCAGAGGTCAGAGGCCAGAGCAGGCGACACTTTTGTTGCGCGGAGGGCGCGTGCTCGACCCTTCGCAGGGGCTCGATGCCGTCGGCGACGTGCTCGTCGTCGACGGAAAGATCGAGCACGCAGGAAACTCGTTAGGCGACGTGCGGCGCGACGACAATCCGCAAGTGATCGATTGCGCGGGGCAGGTGATCGCGCCCGGATTTATCGACGTGCACTGCCATCTGCGCGAGCCGGGGCGCGAGGACGTCGAGACGATCGCCACAGGCGCCCGAGCAGCCGCGGCGGGCGGATTCACGGCCATCTGCGCGATGCCTAACACGGATCCCGTCACGGACAATCAGGCCGCCGTCGGCTTCATCGTGCGTCAGGCGATGCGCGCACACTCCTCGCGCGTGTATCCCATCGGCGCGATCTCGCTCGGGCAGAAAGGGGAAGCGCTCGCCGAATTCGGCGAGATGGTCGGCGCCGGCGCCGTGGCGTTCAGCGACGACGGACGACCAGTTGTGAGCGCGCACCTGATGCGCACCGCCCTCGAGTATGCGCGTTCGTTCGAGATCCCAATCGCGGACCACTGCGAGGAGCCGACGCTCGCTCAGGGCGGCGCGATGAACGAGGGTATCGTCTCGGCGCGCCTAGGCTTGAAGGGCGTGCCTAACGAAGCCGAAGAGATCATGGTGATCCGCGACATTCTGCTGGCGCGCAGAACCGGCGGGCACGTTCACCTCTGCCACATGAGCACGAAGGGGTCGGTCGAGCTGATTCGCTGGGGGAAGGAGCGCGGCATCCGCGTCACGGCGGAGGTCTGCCCACACCACCTGACGCTCACTGAGGATTCTGTCGAGGGTTACAACACCAACGCCAAAATGAACCCGCCACTGCGCACAGCGGCCGACGTGGCAGCGCTTCGCGAGGCCGTGCGCGACGGCACGATCGATCTCGTTGCCACCGACCACGCCCCGCACCACTACGACGAGAAGGAACGCGAATTCGCCGACGCCCCCAACGGCATCGTGGGCCTCGAGACCGCGCTCGGAGTCATGCTGACGCAGGTCGTGCATTCCGGCGCGCTCGATCTGCCAACGTTGGTCAATCGGATGTCCGTCACGCCGGCTCGAGTTTTTAAGCTCCCCGGCGGCTCGCTAAAAGCTGGAAGTGTGGCCGACATCACTATTTTCGACCCCAAGCGACCCTGGGTCGTGGATCCCGCCAATTTTCAGTCCAAGGGGCGCAATTCGCCCTATGCACAACAGCAGCTGACAGGGCGTGCGACCTGTACCATCGTTAGCGGTCGGATCGTCCATAACCTGGACGTGCGGTAGCCGACCGGAATCGTTATGACGGTGTCGCTCAAGGTCAGGCGACAGGTCGTCACGGTGTGTCGACGACTGTACGACCACGGGCTAATCGCGGGCGCCGACGGCAATGTGTCGGTCCGGATCGACCGGGGACGAGGTGGGGATGGCCTGCTTATTACGCCTGCTGGTGTTAGCAAAGTCGATGTCGGGGTGGACGACTTGGTGGAAGTGAGTCTCGAGGGATCGCACATGCCGCGCTCGCGCGCATCTCGTCCCTCGACCGAGTTAGCGATGCATGTCCGCCTCTACCGTAGGCGAAGTGACGTAAGCGCAGTCGTGCATGCACACCCACCTTTCGCGACGGCGTTCGCGGCGGCGGGCGCAACTCTCCCGGCGGACGTCTTGCCCGAGATGGTCTATCAACTTGGTAATATTGCGTACGTCCCTTTTGTTGTTCCCGGATCAGAAGCCGTCGCGGATGCGATGGAGCCATATATCAGCGAGCACGATGTGTTTCTGTTTGCCAATCACGGAGCGACGACAGTGGGCACGACGCTGAGCTCGGCGCACCACCGGATGGAGAGCCTCGAGCACGGGGCGCGCATCGTTTGGCTCGCCCGATCGCTCGGCGGCGCGCGTTCGCTGCCGGCTGGCGCCGTTGCCGCCTTGCACGCGGCTCGGGCGGCAAACACTCAGCGGACACCTAACGAATCTCGGAGTAGGTCATGACCGAGAGCGGCCACATGGATGCACTCACTGCGCTCCTCGAGGAGCGCAAGCAATACGAAACGTGGATCGCGCAGCTTGATGCGCGTCGCGGAAGCGCGCCGGGTCATGTGCTCGAGCGGGTACGCGGCGATTACGCCGCGCGGCTCGGCCAAGTCACGGAGCAGCTCGTGCAGCGGGCTCCTGAGTTGCGCAGTTCAGCACACGAGCTGGCTGTGCGTCTCGCTGGGCTCGAGCGCGATGAAGGCGAGAAGCGCGACGAGCGCGCCGAATACGAGTTGCGCGCCGCCGTCGGCGAATTCGCGCCGGAGGTAGCTCAGGCCTCGTTCACGCGTTGCGACGAAGCGATCTCGCGTCTGGCCTCCGAACGGCACGGCATCGAAGCGGAGCTCAACCGCATGCGTGGCGTTCTGGCCGCGATCGACGTTGCCGCGGCGGCGATCGGCGCTCCGGCGGGCGCGACTCCCGCGGTTCACGCGGCAGCGGCGGAGCCTGTGCGCGAACGCCCGCCGATGGACGAGCTGGCGTTCCTCAAGTCCGTCGTTCCAGATTCGCGCCTAACGCCCGCTCTGGGGCATCAGCCGGTAGCGCCGCCACCCACTGTCGAAGAAGCCGAGCCTAACGAAGAGGAGCCTGTAGAGCCGCCGGCGCCGGCCTTCACCGGGCGCCGCGCCGCGCCCGCCGAGCAGCAGCGCGGCGGGGGGAGCGTGGCCGCGCAGACGATGACGCCGTCGACAGTTCCCTCGATCCTCAAAGACGTGCCGACCGAACAGGTCAAGACACTCCGTTGTCAGGAGTGCGGCACGATGAACTATCCGACGGAGTGGTACTGCGAGCGCTGCGGCGGCGAGCTGGCCGCCATGTAGCGCGGGCCCGCTAGTGCCGTTCCAACTTCGCGGCCATAGCGGCGTCGCTAGGCGTCATTGTTGGAACGGTACTAGGCTTTCGCCAGCCTGGCGATGCGGCGCTTCTGACGCGCCGCGGTGTTCTTGTGGATCAGCCCTTTTCGCGCGGCTCGATCGAGCTGCGACGCGGCGTCGCGCTGCGTCGGCACGTCAGCGCCTGACGAGATAGCCTTCTTGAGCGCGGTGCGTAGCGCAGCACGCTGCGCGCGGTTGCGAACGGTGGCCGCTCGGGCCTTCCGCATGTTCTTTTTGCCCGATCGAATTCGCGGCACGAAATACTCCCAAAACGTCAGTCGTTAAGCAGCAAAGCCAGCGGAGAATGCTAGACCTGCCTGTGAGGCATGTCAAGGCGCCACACAGCTTTACTGAGCTTTCACACGTCGCTAGCTTGCGGCCAAGTTCGGCGTCGCTCGCGTTCGCGCGTCCACCTCCCTCCAGCCGCCATTGGATAAGGTCCAGAACTTCGCGCTCGTCCTGCCGGTCCTGCTGTTCTCCATGGTTGCGCATGAGTATGCGCACGGCTACGCGGCTCTCAAACAAGGCGATCCAACGGCGTACCAACTCGGGCGCCTAACGTGGAACCCGCTCAAGCACATCGATCCGTTCATGACGGTGTTGCTTCCAATCCTGACCTACTGGTCAGGTGGTTTCATTTTTGGGGGCGCCAAGCCGGTCCCGGTGGTCCCGCGCAACTACAGAACCTTCAAGCGCGGGGACATCATCGTGTCGCTGGCGGGGATCGCGACGAATCTCGTGCTGGCGCTGATCTTCACGCTTCTCGTGCCGCTCCTTGGACTTTTGGGCAACGCTTTGCCTGCGCTGGCGCTCACGCTGTCTATCATCCAGGTGATGTTCCTGTCTGGAATCCAGATCAATCTCGTACTCGCGTTTTTCAACCTGCTGCCGATACCGCCGCTCGACGGTTCGCATGTAATGAAGTATTTGCTTCCGCCCGCGTGGTCGCTCAAATATCAGCAGTTAGGCATGTACGGGATATTTATCCTGATCCTGCTCTTTGCGACTGGGATCGGTCGGCCGCTCTTCATGCGTTGGATGTGGCCGGCCACAACGCTCACTGACCTGGCGATGGGTGCGGTGCGTTCCTTCTTGCTTCCAATTTCCTGGATGGCCGGATGATCCTCGCGCGCGAGATGATTGTCGACGACGCACGGGAACCGTTCGTCGTCGAGCTGAGCGAGTACTCGGGACCGCTCGATCTGCTCCTCACGCTCATCCGCGACGAGAAGGTCGACATCTACGACATCCCGATCGCGCGCATCGCCGAGCAGTTCCTGCAGCGCATCCGCTCGTTAGGCCTGGATCAGGCGGCAGACTACCTCGAGATGGCCGCGCGGCTCCTGCGCATCAAGGCGCAGTTGCTTCTGCCGCGCAGCGGCTCCGAAGACGAGTGGGAAGACCCGCGCGCCGAACTGGTGCGCCGCCTGCTCGAATACCAGCAGATCCGCGAGATCGTCGATCATCTGGAACGCCTTTCGGACGACAGGCGCCGCCGTTATGCGAGAGCGTATCTCCCCGAGCTGCCGGCACCGTCACAGGCCCCGCTCGCGATGTCGCTCGTGGAGTTGCTCGCCGCCGTCGATCGCGTGTTGCGCACGTCAGTGTTGCCCGATTTGCACGACGTCATCCCGCGTCCACTCGACGTAGACGGTGCGATGGCAACTGTCCGTGGCGTCCTCGCGCTTCGTCAGCGCGTTGCTTGGCGCGACATCGTACCGAACGAGCCGGAACGGTGGCAAATCCTGTCGGTACTCCTCGCACTGCTCGAGATGGCGCGCCGTGGCGAGCTATCGCTTGAGCAATTGGCTCCATTCTCCAACGTATGGATCTCCCGTGAGCCCGCTGGCCAAGTTGCTTGAAGCCGCCCTGTTCGCCAGCGCTCGGCCGATCCCGGTCGGCGAGCTGGCGGACCTGGACCCGGAAGCGTCGCCAGCAGCCGTGCGCGCTGCGCTGGACGAGATCCGCGAGACCTACGACGTGCAGGGGCATGGCGTGGAGCTCGTCGAGTTAGGCGACGGATGGCAAATCCTAACGCGGTCCGAGTACGCCGAAGTCATCGAACGCGCGCAACTCGCCGTGCGACCGCATCGGCTCTCCGGGGCAGCGCTCGAGACGTTGGCAATCATCGCGTATCGCCAGCCCATCGGCCGCGCGGAGATCGAAGGGATTCGCGGCGTCAACGTCGGCAGCATTCTCAAATCACTGCAGGAGCGCGGTATCATAGACGTTGTCGGACGTGCAGAAGGGCTCGGACGTCCGCTGCTGTACGGCACGACGTCGCTCTTCCTCGAGCACTTCGCGCTGCGACACTTGGATGAGCTACCGCGAGCAGACGAACTTGCAATCGCCCTGAAGACGGAGCCGCATCCGGTCGCATGAGTGGCGGGAGTGGAATGCGAATCCAGCGCGCCCTCGCGCGCGCCGGGGTCGCGTCCAGGCGGAAGGCAGACGAGTTGGTGCAGGCGGGCCGAGTGCGAGTCAACGATGCCGTGGCGCAAATCGGACAGATCGTCGATCCCACGAGCGACCGCCTAACTATTGATGGCACTGCCATCGACATCGTCCCGCGTGCGTCGACGTGGTTTGTTCTCAATAAGCCGGCGGGGGTGATGACGACCAAGCGCGACCCGCGCGGCCGTCCAACGGTGTTCTCATTCGTTCCGGACGTTCCGGGTCTCACGTATGTGGGTCGCCTCGACTTCGACACTGAAGGTCTGCTGCTTCTCACGACGGATGGCGATGCAGCGCACGCACTGACGCACCCGAGTCATAAGATCGAGCGCGTCTACGAAGCGACGGTTACTGGCGATGCCAAGCTCGCGGCGCAGCGCGCGATGCACGGCGTCACGTTGGACGACGGCCCGGTCCAACTTGTGTCGGCGAAGGCACGGCGCGAAGGCGCTACATGGATCTTCGAAGTCACTCTCACCGAAGGGCGCAAACGCGAGGTTCGGCGCCTGTGCAGGGCGCTCGGCCTCTACGTGCAGCGCCTGCGACGGACTCAGTATGGGCCTGTGCGCTTAGGGGACTTGGCAGCTGGGGCGTACCGGGAACTCACAGCGCGCGAACGCTCCGCGATCGACGCGGCCATCGACAGCAACCGGCGTCCGACTCTATAAACCCCACCCATGGCGTCTGAACCTGATGCGGGAGCGGGAGGGAAACTTGCGGGTATGACGCTAAGATCTAACCAACGCTATCAGCCGACCGCTTTGGTTGATTTTTCGAATCAACTCTATTCCGCACGGAGAAAGTGTGGCGACCACTGTAGCGACTACAAACCAGGCTGACATCGCGCTGGTGCACTCCGTGATGCGCCAGGTGGGGAAGCGCGTCGTGGGCCAGGAGTACATGGTCGAACGCCTTCTGGTGAGCCTGCTGACCGGCGGCCACGTGCTCCTCGAAGGTGTTCCAGGATTGGCGAAGACGTTGACGGTGCGAACGCTCGCCGAGACGATCGATACGACCTTCCAGCGCATTCAGTTCACGCCCGACTTGCTACCGGCCGACGTGCTTGGCACGCAGGTCTTCGAGCAGGCAACGGGTCAGTTCACGGTAAAGAGGGGCCCGATTTTCGCGAACATCGTGCTGGCGGACGAGATCAACCGCGCGCCGGCCAAGGTGCAAGCGGCGCTGCTCGAGGCGATGCAGGAGAAGCAGGTCACGTTAGGCGGGCACACCTTTCGGCTGGAAGAACCGTTCCTCGTACTCGCGACGCAGAATCCGATCGAGCAAGAAGGGACGTATCCGCTTCCCGAGGCGCAGGTCGACCGTTTCATGCTCAAGCTGCACGTGGACTACCCGTCGCGCGACGAAGAGAAGGAAATCATGCGGCGCATGGCGAGCGGCATCCCAATTCCGATCGAAGTCGTTGCGTCTCCCAGCGCGATTCTCGACGCTCGCAGGCGCATCGCCGAGCTGTACATGGATGAGCGAGTGGTCGACTACATCGTGGACATCGTGACGGCGACTCGGCGGCCAGCCGAAGCCAAGCTCAAGGACCTAACGCCGCTGATCGAGTTCGGCGCATCACCGCGTGCGACGATCGCGTTGGCGCAGAGCGCGCGCGCGCACGCGTTCTTGCGCGGCCGCACCTACGTGACGCCTGACGACGTCAAGGCGATGGCGCCTGACGTGCTCCGGCATCGCGTCCTAACGACGTACGAAGCCGAAGCCGAGGATGTGACTTCGGATGACATCGTGAAGCGCATTCTTGGAGCGATAGAGAGTCCATGACGGCAGGTCTAAGGCCAAAGGTCGAAGGTCAAAGGTCACAGGTCGAAGGTCAAAGGGCGGAGCGACCCTTTGAGTCCTCGGTCGAGGCGCGCCAGCGTCGCACGTTAGGTGTTCCTCCCGAGGTGCTGCGTCAAGTGCGCCTGCTCGAGCTGCGCACGCGCGGACTCGTGAACTCGGTCTTTGCCGGCGAGTACAGATCCGTCTTCAAAGGGCAGGGGATGGAGTTCGCCGAGGTGCGCGAGTACCAGCCGGGCGACGAGGTCCGCACGATCGATTGGAATGTCTCGGCACGTACTGGACGCACGTATGTGAAGCGCTATGTCGAGGAACGCGAGCTGACCGTGATGGTCGTCGTCGATTGTTCGGGCTCCGAGTACTTCGGGACTTCGCGGCGTTTCAAGCAGGAGCTGGCGGCGGAAGTTGCTGCGTTGCTCACAATGTCGGCGGTGCGAAACAACGATCGCATCGGTGTGCTGCTGTTTAGCGATCGCGTTGAGCATGTCGTCCCGCCGCGCAAAGGAAGGCGCCATGCGCTGCGTGTGATCCGCGACATCCTGTTGCACGAACCCGAAGGTCGCGGAACCGACATCGCCGGAGCGCTGGAGTATCTGCGCGGGATGCTGACGTCGCGCCATGCGATCGTCTTCCTCCTCTCCGATCTCATCGAGGAGGGGCTGGAACGTTCGCTCAAGCTCACGGCTCAGCGGCACGACCTCGTCGTGGCGACGATCGAGGATCCGCGTGAGGGTGAGCTGCCTAACGTGGGTCTGGCGCGCTTTGTGGACCCTGAAACCGGCGCCACTGTCGAGCTGGATACCGGGGACTCGCGCGTGCGCGCAGGCTTCAAGGAAGCAGCGAATGGCCAGCGGCTCATTCGGCGCAAAATGCTGCGGCGTCTCGCTATCGACGAAATCCCGCTCAAAACGAATGCGCCCTATATCGAGGCGCTGCTGCGCTTCTTCCGCGCGCGTGAACGCCGGCGAGGGAGAGCCAGACGCTGATGATCGGCACGCTGCTGATGCTGACGCTCGTGGCAATGCAAAGCGTGCAGGACATCCGCGTGCAGCGCGCCATCGTTGTACAGCCGGAGACCGTCACAGTCGGCGATCCGTTCCGTGTGATCGTGCGCGTGAAGGCGCCACTCGGCGCAGACATCGGCTTTCCTGATGCCCCAGATTCAGCCGGCAAGGTCGAGGCGATCGATCCGGTACAGATCACCGCGGCGCAGGATTCTACAGCCACCGACCAGACGGCTGTGTATCGCGTTGCGGCGTGGGACGTCGGACGCATCGCCATCCGGTTAGGCGATGTTCGCGTCGCGATCGGACGCGAGGTCAGCGAAGTCCCGTTAGGCGAAGCGTTTATTTTCGTGGCCAGCGTACTGCCGGCCGACACGACGCTGCACGTCCCGAAGCCGGCACGCGACGTCATGGCGATTCCGGCACCGTGGTGGCTGTGGGTACTCGTTGCTTTAGCGATAGCGGCTATCGCGGCACTCGTGTGGTGGTGGTTGCGCCGGCGTCGGCGCCTCAAGCTCATCACGCCGATCGATCCTTACGAGGAAGCGCTCGCTGGCTTCGCGCGTGTGCAGGGCTTGGGGCTTGTCGAAGCAGGGGAGCGTGGTCGTTATGTCGCGCTCATGGTTGAAGTGCTACGAGAGTATGTGGCTCGCATCGACGAGCGCGCGGACTTGGCGCTGACCACAGCCGAGTTGCTGTCGTCGATCCAGGAGGTGTCGCTGATCCCGGCCAACCGACTCGCCGCGCTCCTCGTGGAGGCCGACCTGATCAAGTTCGCGCGACGACCGGTGACAGCGGCGCAGGCTACGCAGCTGGGCAGTGAAGCACGCCAGATCGTTGAGCAGATCCACGCGGCGCAGCAGGCCGCGAAGAGTTCAGCTCCAGCGCAGGCGGCCGCATGACGTTCGACTTGCTCTGGTTTGTGCCGCTAGCTCTCTTGTTAGGCGCTGCTGTTGTTGCCGGCCTTATGCTCGAACTACGCCGCCGCCGGCAAAGCCTGCACCGCTTCGCGGAAGATCCGCTCCTCGCGCGATTGGTCCCTGCTGGATCGCTGGATCAGGGGCGCGGTCGCGCGGTGCGGTTAGGCGCGGCAGTCGCTCTAGCGGCCATCGCGTTTGCCGGGCCGCGTTGGGGCGTGGAGCAGCGCGCTGTGCGCGGCGAGGGGATCGACGTAGTGCTCGCGCTCGATGCCTCAATGTCGATGCTGGCGCAGGATGAGCGCCCTAGCCGTCTCGACCGGTTGAAGCAGGAAGTGCGACGGTTGTGGGCGCTGTCGCCGGCGGATCGCTTCGCCATGCTCGCCTTCGCCGGACGCAGCTACATCCTCACTCCGCTGACTGGCGACGAAGGTGCGCTCGAGCTCTTTCTTGACAACCTCGATCCGTCGATCGTCGGCCAAGCAGGCAGCTCCCTGTCGCGAACTGTTAATCAAGCCACCGATCTATTGCTCGCCACGCAGTCTGCCGGGGACAAAGCCGTCGTCGTCATGAGCGACGGCGAGGCGTTCGAGGAGGCGCAGGAAGTCGCAACTGCGGCGCAGCGCGCGGCCAGCAACGGCATTACGATAGTGACCGTGGGCTTCGGCACGACCGAAGGGGCCACGATCCCCATTCGCGAGGGTGATCGCATAACGAGCAAGCGCGATGAGAACGGGAACATCGTGACGACGCGGTACCACGCTGAATTGCTCTCGGCGATGGCCACGGCGACGCGCGGCACGTTCGTAGAGGCGAACGCGAGCGATAAGGCGTCGCGCGTGCGTCAGGCACTCTCCGAACTGCGTACGACCGCGCGCACGATTCAAGCTGGACGCACACGCACACCGCGCTTTCAGTGGCTGGTCCTGCCAGCGCTGTTGCTACTCATACTCGACACGTGGCTGCGCGAACGCCGGCACGCGCCGATCAGGGTGCAGGCGCGCGCGCTGGCAACGGCGACCGTCCTATTGCTGGCGCTCGCGAGTTGTCACATGCCGTCGCGCTACGCGGCCGACGCGGCAAAGGCGTACCACGCCGGTGACGTTGCCCGTGCGGCGGCGCTCTATCGTTATGCACTCGAACGTGCGCCGACGTCTGGGACGCTGGCGTACGACTACGGGACGGCGCTCGTCACAATGGACTCGCTTGGCCCTGCGGCCGAACCGCTGGAGCGCAGCGTGCGAGTGCGCGATGAAGAGCTGCGCTTCCGATCGCTCTTCAACCTTGGCCTCGTGTATCTCAAGCGCGGGCTCAAGAGTGAGCCTTCGTCAGACAGCACTCGTCAGGCTCTAGATGGTGCGCTTGAGAATTACAAGCGCGCGCTGCGCATGCGGTCGGACGACTTTGACGCGAAGTGGAATTACGAACTGGCTCTGCGCGCAGAGGAGAAGAACGGCGGTGGTGGTGGAGGAGGTGGTGGTGGTGGTGGTGGCGGCGGCGGGGAGCGTCCCGAAGATCAACCGGCGAGCCAACGGCCGGCCGGCGGTCTGGGTGAGCAGCAGGCGGAGCAGCTGCTCAATAGCGCTGCGCGCGAAGAGCGGCAGGTGCAGGGAAGGCAGCAGCAGAATCGTCCACGGCCGCCTAACGTGGGCAAAGACTGGTGAGCACGTTGCGTTTGCACGCTCTTTTGGCGGCGATCGTCGCGTGTCCGCTGTCGTTGGTGGCGCAAGCGCCGGCTGTCGTCGCGCAAGCGCCTGTCGATCCATCGGCTGACATTGCCTTCCACGCGATCCTCCTGCCGCGCGACATTTTCGTCGGGCAGCAGGCGACGTATCAGGTCGGCGTCTTCATCGCCGAAGACGCGCGCGCGCGTTTGCGCCGCAATCCGGAATTCATTCCGCCCGAGCTTCGTGCGATGCTGGGCTACGACCTCTCTTCGCCGACGACGTTCACTCGCATGGTGGGGGCTCGGCGCTACGAGGTGCACGTCTTTCAGCGCGCGATCTTCCCGCTCGTCGCCGGACGCCACGCCATCGCACCGGCGCGGCTCAGCTACTCGCTGCCGCTTTCCACGTCCTTCTTTAGCAGAGAGGAAAGCCGCACGTTGCGCGCCGAAAGCCTAACGGTCATCGCGCGTGATCCGCCGCCAGCTCCGGCCGGGCGCCCCGCGGGTTTCGCGGGAGCGGTTGGCATGCTCGGCATCGAACGTCGCGCCGATACCGATCGGCCCCAGGTTGGGCGGCCGTTCGTTCTTACCGTGTCCGTACGGGGCGTTGGGAATGTTGCACTGCTTCCACGGCCGAGCGTTCGCCTAACGTGGGCCCAGCTGGTGCAAGGGCCGGAGCGCGTGCAGATCGACACGACGGGGCCGTTGGTACGCGGCGTCAAGGAATTCGATTACATCGTGACGCCTACAACTGCTGGTGCGCAGAGCGTACCCGCACTGCAATACGCGTACTTCGACCCCTACGCACGGCAGTACACAGGCGCGACAGTGCCGGATCTGGAGTTGAGTATCGGGCCGGGAACGCTCGTCGCGACTCGCGCGCAAGTTGGTGAGGGAGCGGAGCCGCTGAGCATTCGGCGCTCTTATCGCGGAGCGCTGCCGCCGCCGATTTCGTCCCATGCGACGTATTGGCTGGCCCTGATTGCCGCTCCGATCCCGGCAGCCGGTGTCGCGTTCGTTAGGCGCGTGCGACGGCGTGCTGTGCGTCGCAAGGGACACGCCCTGCATCAGCTGGCGGCGCACAGCAGGTCGACGAGCGGAGCTGCAGTCCGCCGCGCTCTTACGACCGCTCTCGCTGACCGACTGCAAGTGGATGCGGCGACCTTGGCTGACCCGCGCCGCATAGTACGCGCGCTTCGGCGGCGCGGAGTTACGCGCGACACCGCGCATCAAGCGGCGCACTTGCATGCCGAACTGGACGCCGCTGTCTTCGGCGGCTCACAACAACCCAGCGATCCGTCCGTCGCCGCGCGAGCGGCCAGGATCTTCGACGCCATCGATCGCGAAGCGACGCATCGGCGATCCTCGTTAGGTAGGCTCGGCGGTTTTGCGTCGGCGTTCTTGGTCGTTGCCGGTACGTCAGTAGCAGGAGCGAGCCAAGGGTCATCTGTCGATGCACAGGCATTCGAGCGCGGCGTTGTTCTTTACCAGTCGGGCGCTTACTCCTCGGCGCAGCGCGTCTTCGCTGCGTTGGCGGCCGCGGAGCCACGTGCTGCCGACGCATGGGCGAATTCCGGGACCAGCGCGTGGCAGGCGCACGACACCGCTGCTGCCGCCGTCGCATGGCAACGTGCGCTGCGTTTAGATCCGCTGGACAGCGAAACGCGTGAAAGACTCGACTTCGTGCCCAGCTTCCGCAGCGGATTCCTCGGCGACGTTCCGCCACTTCCATTGAGCGTCGTGGTGTGGCTCGGCGCCGCGGCTTGGGCGGCAGCGTGGGGGCTGCGGCCGCTTCGGCGCCGCCGGACGTCCATCGTGGCAACGGGATCGCTCATCGTCGCTGGCGCGGCGCTCGTGATTGGCGTTCGGCTGAGCGAGATCGCACACGGCCGGCAGGCCGCGGTGGTGCGCGTTCCCGAACGGCTGCGCAACGGCCCCTCGTTAGGTGCCGATCTCGCCGAAGAGGTGATGCTCGGCGAGACGGTGCGCACTCCCACCGCGCGCGGGACGTGGACCTTTGTTCGCCTCGCTGACGGCCGTGAAGGCTGGCTTCCGACGGAAGGTCTCGTGTCACTCGAGGTTCGCGACTGAGGTGCCGCTCGGCTCTACTCTAGTTGGCGCCAGCGCGAACGTTGCGACGCGCGTTGCTGTCCTCCCGTCCGCCGTCGCCGACCAGATCGCGGCAGGTGAGGTCGTCGAGCGTCCCGCGTCTGCGGTCAAGGAGCTGATCGAAAACGCGCTCGACGCCGGCGCGACGCGCATCGACGTCGAAGTGGACGATGGGGGACTCGCGTGTATTCGCGTGAGCGACGACGGCATCGGCATGTCACCGGAGGACGCACGCCTGGCAATCGAGCGCCACGCGACGTCAAAGATTCGCGCAGTGTCCGATCTCGTCGGTGTTGCGACCTTTGGATTTCGCGGCGAGGCCTTGCCCTCCATTGCCTCCGTATCTCGCTTCGAGCTTGTAACGGCGCCTAATGTGCCACCCGGCACGCGCCTGCGTGTGAGCGGCGGAGCCCTGGAGGCGACCGAGCAAGCCGTGCGACAACGTGGAACGACTGTCGTTGTGCGCGATCTCTTCTATAATGTGCCGGCGCGGAGGAAGTTTTTGCGCAGCGCACGGAGCGAGTGGCGTGCGATCGTCGATGTTGTAACGAACGTCGCACTGGCGAGGCGTGACGTGCACCTAACGCTCGCGCACCAGGGGCGCGCCCTGGTCGATCTGCCACCCACGCAAAAGCTGCGCGCGCGCATCGCCACGCTGTGGGGCTCGCGTTCTGCGGATCGGTTCATCGACGTGAGTGACATTCACGGGCCGCTTACTGTGATGGGCCTTGCCGAACGTCCTTCCGACGTCGGGACAGCGACGCGTCGTGCGGCGCTCCTCGTGAACGGACGTCCGGTGCGCGACGCCGGGATGGTCCGCGCGGCAGAAGCTGCGTATCGCAGTACGCTGCCAGCCGGTGTGCGTCCATCGCTCATCCTCGAAGTCACGCTCCCGGGCGATCTGGTGGACGTCAATGTGCATCCGGCAAAGGCTGAAGTGCGCTTCCGCGATCGTTGGACCGTGGAGCGCGCGATCGAGACGGCCGTTCGGCGGGCGCTCGGCACCAGCGACAGTGCGGCGGTGTTCACGCGCTGGCGCCCGACGGCGCGCAGCGTCGAGGCGCCACTGCCTAACGAAGCGCCACCATATTTCGACGAAGGTAACGGCGCTGGCTCGGCGACGCTTCCGATGCCGGCCGCGCCCCCTGACGAGGACACGCTGTTCGCCGTGGAGCTGGAAGTCGACTCGCCGGCGGAACAGCCGCTGCGGCAAGAAACGCTTCAATTCGACAGCATCCAGCTGCGGCGCACGTACCTGCTCTACGAGCACGAGGACGGCGTCGTCCTCGTCGATCAGCACAGCGCACACGAGCGCGTAGTGTACGATCGACTCATGCACGCGTTCGAAGCGGGACGGGCGCCTTCGCAGCGGTTGCTCTTTCCCGAGACGCTGCATCTGAGCAGCAGCGAGCAGGAGGCGCTCGACGAGCATCGCGCCGACCTCGAGAAGATCGGCTTCGAGATCGAGGACTTTGGTGGGCAGAGCATCGTGGTGCACAGCGTCCCCGTGTTACACGCGCGCTTCGACGCGATGCGCTGTCTGCGCGAGACGCTGGCGAGCCTGACTGGCGATCGCGGGCCCGCCGTGCATAGTCGCCACGAGCACCTGGTGGCAACGATGGCGTGCAAGGCCGCGATCAAGGCCGGTGACGCGCTGCAGAGCGGCGAGATGCAGGCGCTGTTGCGCGATCTGTCGCGCGTATCGTTCGCGGCGCACGACGTGCACGGTCGCTCGGCTGTGGTACGGCTCTCATGGCTGGAGCTGGAGCGCCGGTTTGGCCGACGTTAGGCTCCGGGTCATCGTCGGGCCCACCGCCGCCGGAAAATCAGTCCTCGCACTCGCGCTCGCTCGTAGCACCGGCGCCGCCATTATCAGCGCCGACTCGCGCCAGATTTACCGCGGGTTCGACATTGGCACGGCGAAGCCATCACCTAACGAGAGGAGAGAGATCCCGCACATCGGCATCGACGTCGCCGGTCCCGAGGAGCGCTACTCCGCTGCGAAGTTCGCCGGCCTTGCGCGCGCAGCGATTGCGGACTTCCGCGCGCTGGGCCGCGATATCGTAGTCGTCGGAGGAACTGGCTTCTATGTCCGCGCGCTCGTGCAGCCGCTCTTTCCCGAGCCTGAGCTCGACGCCAGTCATCGCGCGGAGCTTGGCCGCTATTTGGCGACTATGAACACCCCAACTCTGCGCGAATGGTGTGTCCAGCTAGATCCGCCCCGCAGTACGCTCGGTCGCACGCAGCTGCTTCGCGCTCTCGAGATAGCGCTGCTCACCGGCCGCCGGCTGTCCGATCACTTCCGCGAGGTGGTCTCCGAAGCAGGTGTCAGCGCGCGCTACCTGGTTGTAGATCCTGGCAAACCACTCGCGCAGGTGATCGAGAATCGCGTTGACACCATGCTCAACAGCGGCTGGATAGATGAGGTACGCCGGCTCGTTTCAGACGTGCCATCCACAGCGCCGGCCTGGAATGCTACGGGTTATGAGACGCTCCGTCGTTATGTTGCAGCCGACGAAGCTCTTGATCTGGCGTCGGTGCGGAGCCGTATCATTCAGGACACGCGCCAGTACGCCAAGCGTCAACGAACCTGGTTTCGGCACCAACTTCACGGTGACATGCAAACACTCGATCCTAACGAGCCAGTAGCATTTGAACGGGCGCTCGCCTGGTGGCGAGGAGACGCATAGTGGCCATGCGTGTCGGCATTACGTGTTATCCGACGTACGGCGGCTCCGGTGCCGTCGCGACTGAGCTGGGGATGGCGCTTGCGGCGCGCGGGCACGAGGTGCACTTCATCACCTACCGCCAACCGTTTCGTCTTCCTCGCTTCCTTCCCCGCGTCTATCTGCATGAAGTAGACGTCGGGAAGTATCCGCTTTTTGAATATCCGCCTTACGACCTCGCGCTTGCCGTGCGCATGCACGAAGTCGTGCGCACGCACAAGCTCGATCTCCTGCACGTGCATTACGCGATCCCGCACGCCACGAGCGCGTGGATCGCCAAGGAAATGCTGCGCAAGGATGGCGACGACATCACTGTCATCACGACGCTTCACGGGACCGACATAACGCTCGTCGGGCAGGATCGCTCGTACTATCCGATCACGCGCTTCTCGATCGAGAAATCCGATCGCATCACCGCAGTTTCGGTCTTCCTGAAGAAGGAAACAATCGCCGCGTTCGGCTGCACCGGCTGTGACGTCGAGGTCATACACAACTTCATCGACCCGGATGTTTACCGTCGCGCTCGTTATGCAGCGCAACTGCGCGAAGTAGCGGGCGACAAGAAGGTGCTCATCCATGTTTCCAACTTCCGCGACGTCAAGCGCGTGCGCGACGTCGTGCGCATCTTCGCGCGTGTGCAGCAGGAAATCCCGAGCATACTCGTTATGGTCGGCGATGGTCCCGACCGCGCGGACGCCGAGGACGAAGCGCGCGAACAGGGCCTGGCCGACTCGGTGCACTTTCTCGGCAAGATCGACACGGTCGCGCCGCTACTCGCATCATCTGATCTCTTTCTCCTTCCTAGCAACTTCGAGTCATTTGGTCTGAGCGCGCTCGAAGCGTTGGCGTGTGGCGTTCCCGTGGTGGGTTCGCTAGCCGGCGGCCTTCCCGAAGTGGTTCGGGAAGGGGAGACCGGCATGCTGCGGCCGGTCGGTGATCTCGACGCGATGGTCCAGGCTGCGATCGACATCCTCGGCGATCCAGCGCGCTGGCGCACAATGAGCGAAGCCGCAGCCGCCGATGCCCGCGCGCGCTTTTCGCGGGATCAGATCGTGAGCCGCTACGAAGCACTGTACGTCGACGCCATCGCCGGCGCGGCGGCATTGCCGCCAGCCACGAAGTCGCCAGCCTAACGAATGACGGTCTTTCAGGCGATCGTGCTCGGCGTGTTGCAAGGCCTCGCCGAGTTCCTTCCGATTAGCTCGTCGGCCCATCTCGCGCTCGCACCCTGGGTTTTTGGTTGGCAGTACGCGGGCTTGGCTTTCGACGTCGCATTGCACCTGGGGACGCTTGTCGCGGTACTATGGTACTTCCGGCGCGAATGGATCGCGCTGGCGCGGTCAGGCGTAGCGATCCTGCGGCAACGAAAGGTCACCACGCCAGAAGAGTGGCGCGTCGTTTTTCTTGTCATCGGCACGATTCCGGGTGCCATTGCTGGCGTGCTTCTGGAGGACGCCGCGGAAACAACGTTGCGTGCGCCCGCTCTGATCGCCGTCATGCTGATGATCATGGGAGTCATTCTGTGGGCCGCCGATCGTTATCCGGCAGCCGATCGGCCGCTTCATGCAATGAGCTGGCGCCACGCGTTGCTCGTTGGCCTCGCGCAGTCGTTCGCCCTCGTTCCCGGTGTCTCGCGGTCGGGCGCTACAATGACCGCGGCGCGTCTCCTGCGTTTTGACCGTCAGAGCGCCGCGGTCTTCAGCTTCCTGCTGAGTATGCCGATCACGGCGGCGGCCGCCGTGGTGAAGGTCCCCGACGCGGTAGCCGAAGGCGGCTTTTCCGCACCACTCGTGGCTGGCGTATTGGCCGCCGCGCTCAGCTCCTGGCTCGCCATCGCCGTGCTGCTGCGCTACCTGGCGCGCCACTCGTTCGGCATCTTCGCGCTCTACCGGTTGTTGTTAGGCGCCGGCATCCTGGCGCTCGTGGCCGCGCGTGGCTGACGCTCTGGCCGCGGAACTGGACGGGCTCACTAGCGACGCCATTTCACGCGAGCTGGATCTTCCGGTCGTACAGCTGTACGAAGAAGTGACGTCGACGATGGACATCGCTGCTACGTTAGGCGACCAGGGCTTGCCAGCCGGCTCATTGGTGGTCGCCGCGGCGCAAAGCGCGGGGCGGGGACGCGGTGGTCGTCGCTGGGCGTCGCCTGCCGGCAAGGGCCTCTGGCTCACGCTGCTCGAACGCCCCAATGACGCGAGCGCTCTCGCGGTTCTCCCGCTGCGGATTGGACTCCGCCTCGCGGGAGTGTTGGAGCGTTGGACGACGGGCCCTATCCAGCTCAAGTGGCCCAACGACCTGTACGTGGCCGGCGACAAACTGGGCGGAATCCTGCTCGAAGCGCGTTGGCACAACCAGCGCCTCGACTGGGTTGCAATCGGCATTGGGATCAACTTCTCGGCGCCGGACGCGATTCCTCATGCGGCACACCTAACGAATACGGCTACGCGACGCGAAGTCCTGGCTGAGACGATTCCTGCAGTACGCGCAGCTGCGGCGGCGAGAGGGTCGTTAGGAGCTTCGGAGCTGGCCGCGTACGCCGCACGCGACTTGAGTGTGGGACGTCGTTGCCGCACACCCGCCGAAGGCGTCGTCCAAGGGATCAACGCGGACGGCGAATTGGTGGTCAAGACCTCTGCCGGCGAGCGGCGGTATCTTACAGGTACGCTTGAGCTGGAGCCTGAGGTGAAAGCTTGAGGGCTTTGACCTTTGACCTCTGACCTTTGACCTATGCTCTTGGTCTTCGACGTCGGCAACACAGAAACGACGATCGGCTGCTTCTCCGCTGAGGATTTGCGCGCACACTGGCGCATCACCACCGACGTGGCACGAACGGCTGACGAGCTCGCACTTGTCATCGGCGGTCTGCTGCACGGCGCGGGCATCGCGCCCAATGAAATAACCGGAGTCTGCATCGGCTCTGTCGTGCCGATGCTCACTGCGCCACTCGCCGACGCGTGTCAGAACCTAACGCGGGTGCGGCCCATTATTGTTGATGGCAGGTCGGCGCTGCCGATCACGCTCGACGTCATCGAGCCTCAGACTGTCGGTGCCGACCGCATCCTCAACACGCTCGCAGCGAGCCGCCTGTTTGCGCGGGATACGATCGTCGTGGACCTCGGCACTGCTACGACATTCGATTGCATCACCAAGGACGCCGTCTTCCTGGGCGGCGTGATCGCTCCTGGCGTGCGCACAGCGATGGAAACGCTCGTGCGGCGCACATCCAAGCTCCCTCAGACCGAGCTGTACGCGCCGAGCGAGGTCATCGGTCGCCGAACGGAAGACTGCATCCGCTCCGGTGTCGTCTTCGGTTCGGCTGAGGCGATCGACGGGCTCGTTAGGCGTATCCGCGCCGAGTGGCCGGGGGACGACGAGCCGCTCGTCGTCGCGACCGGCGGGCTCGCCGAGGCGCTGGCGCCGTTCTGCGAGTCGTTCGAGCGGGTCGCACCGGAGCTCACTCTGGTCGGTCTGCGGATGGCGTTCGAGCTGCTTACAGCCGCTCCACCAAGCGCCGCGCATGGCGTCGCTGCAGCGACGCGCCGATCTCTGTCGTAAGGTGTTGTAAAATCGGTATTTAGCCGATTCTGCACTGCGCACTTTCCCGACTTGATAAGGCATCCCCGCCCGGTTAGACTTGTGGCCCTGTTAGCACTCCGGTTAGACGAGTGCTAAGTCATCATCAAATGCCCAATTAAGGAGGGGTGATACGCTATGGCTACGAAAAGCGCAGCGTCCGTGAAGGTAAACCCACTCGCGGACCGAGTAGTCGTGAGAGCGCTCGAGGACGCCGAGACGATGCGCGGCGGCTTGTATATCCCGGACACCGCCAAGGAAAAGCCGCAGCAAGGAGAGATCGTTGCGGTGGGCCCCGGACGCTTCGAGGATGGGAAGCGCGTGCCCATGGATGTGAAGGCGGGCGACAAGGTCCTCTACGGCAAGTACAGCGGCACGGAAGTCACCGTCGATGGCGAACAGCTGCTCATCCTGCGCGAGTCGGACGTGCTCGCGATCATCAATTAAGCGTTCGCCAACTCAGGCACTCACCTAACGAGATCATCTCCGATCAGGAGCAATCGCAATGGCTGCAAAGGAACTCCATTTCAATACTGAGGCGAGAGCGGCGCTCAAGCGCGGCGTCGACAAGCTCTCCGAGGCAGTGAAGGTCACACTCGGCCCCAAGGGCCGGAACGTTGTCATCGAAAAGAAGTTCGGCGCCCCGACGGTTACAAAGGACGGCGTCACGGTCGCCAAGGAAGTCGAGCTGGCCGATTCGCTCGAGAACATGGGCGCGCAGATGGTGAAGGAAGTCGCGACCAAGACGTCGGACATCGCGGGCGACGGCACCACGACCGCCACCGTGCTCGCTCAGGCAATCTTCCGTGAAGGACTCAGGAACGTCACCGCTGGCGCCAACCCAATGGCGCTCAAGCGCGGCATCGATCGCGCTGTTGGTTCGGTCGTCGAGGAACTCAAGAAAATCTCGGTTCCGACGGCTGGGAAGAAAGAAATCGCGCAGGTCGCGTCGATCTCGGCGAACAACGATAAGGAGATCGGGGACCTCATCGCGGACGCGATGGAGAAGGTCGGCAAGGACGGTGTCATCACAGTCGAAGAGGCGCGCGGTATCGAGACGACTCTCGAGACAGTCGACGGCATGCAGTTCGACCGTGGCTACATCTCGCCCTACTTCGTCACCGATCCGGACAAGATGGAAGCGGCGCTCGAGGACGCGCTGATCCTGATCCACGACAAGAAGATCTCGTCGATGAAGGATCTGCTTCCCGTGCTGGAGAAGGTCGCGCAGTTCGGAAAGCCGCTGCTCATCATCGCCGAGGATGTCGAAGGCGAAGCGCTCGCGACGCTGGTCGTGAACAAACTGCGTGGCACGCTCAAGGTCGGCGCGGTCAAGGCACCCGGCTTCGGCGATCGTCGCAAGGCGATGCTGCAGGACATCGCGATCCTAACGAACGGCCAGGTGATCTCGGAGGAAGTCGGCTTCAAGCTCGAGAACGCTGTCATCTCCGATCTCGGCAAGGCCAAGCGTATCGTCGTCGACAAGGACAACACGACGATCATCGACGGTGCCGGCGAAGCCGACAAGATCAAGGGTCGCATCAAGGAGATCGACGCCGCGATCGAGAAGGCGACGTCGGATTACGACAAGGAGAAGCTGCAGGAGCGTAAGGCGAAGCTCGCTGGTGGCGTCGCAGTCGTGAACGTTGGCGCGGCGACCGAGAGCGAGATGAAGGAGAAGAAGGCGCGCGTCGAGGACGCGCTGCACGCGACACGTGCGGCGGTTGAAGAGGGAATTGTCCCGGGCGGCGGCGTTGCGTTCCTGCGTTCGCAGCGCTCGCTCAAGTCGCTCAAGCTCGAGGAGCAGGACGAGCAGATCGGCGTCGAGATCGTGCGTCGCGCGCTCGAAGAGCCGATTCGCATGATCGCGCAGAACGCCGGCGCGGAAGGCTCGATTGTTGTCGAGAAAGTGCGTTCGTCGAAGGACGACGCGTTCGGCTACAACGCGCTGACCGATGCGTACGAGAACCTAACGCAGGCTGGCGTCATCGATCCCACGAAGGTCGCTCGTACGGCGCTACAGAACGCGGCGTCGATCGCGAGCCTTCTGCTCACGACGGAAGCGATTGTCGTCGAGAAGAAAGAAGAGAAGCCAGCCCCGGCCGGTCCGCCGGGTGGCGGCATGGGTGGGATGTACTAAAACCTAGGAGTAGGGATAGGGTTAGGGGTAGGGAAGAGCGAAAGTGGGCCCGGGCATTTGCTCGGGCCCTTTTCTCGTTATGCATGTTGACTAACCTGCTCCCTCTCTACCCCTGTTACTCCATGCCTATTCGATACAAAGGGGTGGATGGCCGTCTGTCGCAGCCTACTTGTT
>Ga0187893_10004074_pt1 | contig 28367 bp, 15 predicted proteins | sample MA1701074metaG_FD_139574 | JGI IMG/M metagenome (GOLD analysis project Ga0187893, IMG submission 139574) | White microbial mat communities from a basaltic lava cave in the Kipuka Kanohina Cave System on the Island of Hawaii, USA - MA170107-4 metaG ... | reverse complement strand
TATTCGATTGCGCACTTCATTGTGGACGTGTATTCGAGCGCGTTAGGTGTTTTTCAGCCGCTGCTGGCGCGCACACACGGACTCACTTTCACACAAGCCGGGATACTGGGCGGCACGATGGTTTTCTCAGGATCTGTGATGCAGCCGGCCTACGGGTATCTGTCGGACCGGTTTCACAGCCGGATGTTCACGGTGCTGGCTCCGGCGGTTGCAGCGGTGTTCATTTCCTCGATCGGGCTGGCGCCCGGATTCTGGTGGATGGTTCTGATGGTGTGTTTGGGCGCGGCCGGAGTGGCCTCGTTTCACCCGCAGGCTTCGGCGCGAGCGGCGCTCGATTTGCTCGAGACCCGCGGGAAGGCGATGGCGGTGTTCATCAGCGCGGGCGCGCTCGGGTTCGCCATCGGGCCGGCGTATTTCTCGATGGTGTTGAACCGGCTGGGGCTGGAGAGCGCGCATTGGGCCGCGATTCCCGGCGTGCTGGTGACGCTATGGCTTCTGGTTTCGCTTTCCGCGCCGGCGCGTCCGGCCGGGCACAGCGCGCGCGGTACGGATTGGAACGCGCTCGTGCCGATCTGGCGGCCGCTGCTGTTGTTGTACCTGCTGGTATTTCTTCGTAGCGTGGTGCAGATCAGCTTCACGCAGTTTCTGCCGCTGTACCTGACCAAGGAGAGAGGCTTCAGCCTTTCCGGCGCCAGTCTGGCGCTGTCGCTTTATTCGACGATGGGCGCGCTTGGCGGCTTCGCGGGCGGGCATATTGCCGACCGGCTCGGCGGACGGCGCGTGATCCTTTTCAGCATGATCGGATGCATCCCGTTCCTGCTGCTGTTTTTTTGGGGCAGCGGCGTGTGGGCGCTGATCGGACTGGCGTTGGGCGGACTGGTGCTGCTTGCGACCAACCCTGTCAACATCGTAATGGCGCAGGAGCTGGCGCCGGGGCAATCGGGTACGGTGTCGGCGTTGATGATGGGCTTCGCATGGGGCATGGCGGGTATGATTTTTATTCCGCTGGCGGGTGTGGCCGCCGATCATTTCACTCTGCATACGGTGCTCGAATCCTTTGTCGTGTTTCCCTTCATCGGGTTTCTGCTTGCCTTGCGGTTGCCAAAATGAAACGGGCGGTTTGTCTTCTGAGCGGCGGGCTCGATTCGACCACCTGCCTTGCGCATGCGCGCAGTGAGGGGTATGAATGTTATGCGCTCACGGTGGATTACGGCCAGCGCCACCGCGTGGAGATTGAGGTGGCGCGGCTGGTGGCGCGCGCGTCGGGTGCGGCCGGGCACGAGATTATTTCGGTTGATTTGCGCCGGTTCGGCGGGTCCGCCTTGACTGCCGATATCGATGTGCCCAAGCACCGGGCGGTGGAAGAGATGGGGCAGGGAATTCCGGTCACTTACGTTCCGGCGCGGAATACGGTGTTTCTTTCGCTGGCGCTGGCCTGGGCTGAGGCGCTCGACGCCGGAGACATCTTTCTGGGTGTGAACGCGATTGACTATTCCGGTTATCCGGATTGCCGGCCCGAATACATCGAGGCCTTCGAGCGCATGGCGAATCTGGCGACGAAGGCAGGCGTGGAAGGCCGGCAGCGGCTGCGCATACACACACCGCTGATTCAGTTGACCAAGGCCGGCATCGTGAAACGGGCGGCGGAGCTGGGCGTCGATTTCGGGCTCACCAGTAGCTGCTATGATCCGGATGAGAGCGGACGCCCGTGCGGCGACTGCGACTCGTGCCTGCTGCGGCGCAGGGGATTTGCCGAAGCCGGCTTGAAGGATCCATTGGAGTATCCACAATCATGATCATCGAAGAGGTTTTTTACGCAATCCAAGGAGAAGGCCTTTTGTCTGGCACGCCTTCCGCTTTCGTACGAATGGAGGGGAGCACGCCGCGCGGCACATGGTGCACGCCTTCGGAGAAGCACTGGACGCCGGGGCCTGGGGAGCTGCAGCTTGGTCCTGTGATGGCGGCGATCCGCAAACACTATTGCGGGCACGCGGTGCTCACCGGCGATGAACCTCTGCACGATCCGGATATCGGCGCGCTGACCGAACTCATCCGGACGATCGACCAGCACATCACGATTGAGACCAGCGGCGCGGTCTTCGCGCAGGTCGAATGCGACCTGATGAGCATCGCGCCACGGCTGGTCATGTCTTCGGCGCGGAAATCGCGGAGCCTTGCCTACAGCAGGGAGGCGATCAAGCAACTGATTACGTCCTATCCGTATCAACTGAAATTCGCGGTAGGCAAACGCGAGGAAATGGAAGAAGTAAAGAACCTCGCCGAGGAGATCGGGGCAGATCGCGCGCGCGTGCTGCTGATGCCGGCGGGCGTGAAGGGGAAGGACCTCAAAGAACAGACCGAGTGGGTGCTGGAAGCGTGCCGCTTCTTTGGCTACCGCTTCTCTCCACGTTTGCAACTGATGTCGCCGGTGGCGAAAAAGCCGGATGGCGCAATGCGGTGAAGATCGCCGAGGCGTTCTACTCGATCCAGGGTGAAGGCCGTTTGGCGGGAACGCCGTCGGTATTTCTTCGCACCTCCGGATGTAATTTGCGCTGTGTGTGGTGCGACACGCCGTACACTTCCTGGTCGCCGGAAGGCAAGGATTGGACGCTTGAGGAACTGCTTGCCTGGGTGCGGCGGCAGGGGTGTCCCTATGTGGTGATTACCGGCGGCGAACCGATGATCCAGCCCGATTTGGAGACCTTGTGCGCCGGTCTGCGCGGGCTTTGCTCGCATATTACGATCGAGACGGCGGGTACGGTTTACCGGGATTTGGCCTGCGATCTGATGAGCATTTCGCCCAAGCTCGCCAATTCGACTCCATGGGAGCGCGAGGAGGGACGCTTTGCGGATCAGCACGACAGGCTGCGCTACCAGCCTTCCGTTCTGCGGCGGCTTCTTGCGCGCTACGACTGCCAGTTGAAATTTGTCGTTCAGCAACCGGACGATCTGGAGGAAATTGGCGTGATCGCGAAAGAGATTGGCGCGACGCCGGCGCAAGTGATGCTGATGGCGGAGGGGACAACGGCTGGCGGGATTCACGACCGTGAGGAATGGATCGTTGAAGCGTGCAAGTCGCTCGGCTACCGGTACTCACCGCGGTTGCATGTGTTGATCTGGGGGAACCGCCGCGGCGTGTGAAGCAGGCGGGCGTAGCCGCGGCTTCGCGCATGCTCTATAGTGAGGATAATGTGGCGGAGGCGTTTGATCGCGCTGGCGGGGGTTGTCCTCACGGTTGTTGCAGGCTATGCAGCCTGGACGATTTACCGGGCGCAGAGGATCGTTAGTGAGAGCGCCGCTGAGGTTGAACTGCGGCGCGAGGCGCCGCATTCCATGCGCTCACTGCCGGCGCTGGTTCCAGCGGGCTGGGAACGCATTTCGGCTTCCGCATCCTTTCAGGACGCGGCGATTTATCAGGATAAGCTCTGGGTGTTGAGCCAGGACGGCGTCTCCGTCTATTCACTTGACGGGACGTTGGAGAAACGCTACCTGGCGGGGCCTGATCTTCCGCCCGCGCCGCTGGTTGCGATGGCGGCGGCAGTCACCGCGCGCGGGCAGGCCAGCGAGATGTTTGTCGCCACGCGGGGAGAGGGTCTGATCATATTCAATGGCAGCTCATGGCGGCAGGCGCGGCCGGAGCATGCGCCGCACCGTAAGCTGACCGCGCTAGTCGCGCTGGAAACCGGGCGGCTGCTGATCGGCACCGAGAGAGCAGGCGTGCTGGCTTTCGATGGCGAGCGCTTTTCACGCTTTCATGAAGGGCTTGCGGCGGCGCCGGTGACGGCGCTGGCGGGTACGCTCGATAATCTCTGGATCGGGACGATGGATCAGGGCGTGTGGCGATTGCGCGCGGGTGAGATTGAGCGCTTCGTTCTGCCCGATCCGCACGTGTTGTCGCTCGCTGTAGCAGGTGATGAGGCTTGGGCGGGGACTGCGCTCGGTGTTACGGAGTTTCGAGCCGGGAAGGTGTCGCGTCAACTGGCTGAGGGCGTTTTCTCTTCGGCTTTGCTGGCGCAAGAGGAGCGATTGCTGATCGGCACGTTGGAGGAAGGGCTGCTGGAATTACCGTTGACGCCTCGTGCGCGCCTGGCGCGGGATGGATTGGATTCTTCGAGTAAACGCGTAAACCGGGTTGTGGCAGCCGGCGGCTGGACGCTGGCCGTATCGCCGGAATCACTCTCGATGCGCTCGGGCGGAAAAGGCGGCTGGAGCAAGGCGATTGCCGCCGAGCCGGCGATGCTTGCCGATTCCAATGTTGCCGCGCTGGCCGTGGAGCCGGCGGGGCGGCTCTGGGCCGGATACTTTGATCGCGGCTTGGATGTGCTCGATCCCGGGGCCTCCGCGGCGCGCCATGTCGAAGACGATCACATCTTTTGCGTGAACCGCATCGTGACGCGGCCCGGCGGCGCGATCATCGCAACGGCTAACGGGCTGGTGCTCGCCGATTCTTCGGGCAAGCCGCGACAGGTGCTGGGACGCAACGAAGGTCTGATCGCGGATCACGTCACCGATGTTGTGGTGGAGCCCGGCGGGATGGTGGTGGCTACCCCGGCTGGCATCACATTCTTTTCGCGCTCGGGATCGCAAAGCATCTACGCCTTCCACGGACTGGTGAACAATCACGTATACGCGCTTGCGCACAATGGATCACGACTGCTGGCGGGAACTCTGGGCGGTGCTTCGTTGATTGAAGGCGGTGACATCAGGGCCAGTTTCACGAACGCCAACTCGGGACTCCGGCACAACTGGATCACGGCGCTTGCCGCGGTAGGGCAGGAGTGGTTCGCGGGAACCTACGGCGCTGGAGTGATGCGTTTTGACGGCTCGCAGTGGCAGGGTTTCGCGGATCTGCGCGAAGGCTTCGAAGTGAATCCGAACGCGCTTGCGGCGAGCGGCACGGCAGTGTACGCCGGAACGCTGGGGCGCGGCCTGGCGGTATTGAACCGCGCAAACTCGCGCTGGGCTTTTCATACAGTGGGGTTGCCGTCGACCAATGTGACGGCGGTTGCGGTGGGCGGCGGCTACCTATATATAGGTACGGACAACGGTCTGGTGCGCGTGCCGGAAAGGAATCTGCCGCTGCCATGACCGTAAGACTGGCGGCTATCGCGGTAGTGTTGGCGCAACTGCTGGCGGCGGATGCGGGCGTGATTATTCCTTCCACGCGCCAGCAGCCGGACCCGAAGATTCTATCGCTCGCCGAGATGGAGATGGATGTTCTTATCGACAACCAGACGGCGCGGGTGCGGGTGAAGCAGATTTTTCAGAACCATACGCCAGGCGTGCTGGAGGGGCGTTACCTTTTTGCGCTGCCTTCGCGGGCGGCGGTGTCGGACTTTGCCGTTTGGGACGATGTCGTTCGCATTCCCGGCGTTATTCTGGAGCGGCGCAGAGCGGAGGAAATCTACAACGAGCTCAAATGGCAGGCGATCGACCCCGGTTTGCTGCAAATGGGCGAGCGGGACGAAGCCGAGGCGCGGCGGGGGGCGATTTTTTCGGCGCGCATTGTGCCGATTCCCGCGCATGGGTTCAAACGCGTCGAAACCGAATATTACGAAACGATCCCAGTGGAGCAGATGCAATCGTTGTTCGCCATCCCGCTGCGGCCGGATGCGTACAACGTGCAGACCGCGGGGCGGCTTTCGATCCGGTTTGAGATGCGCTCGCGGCATGCTCTGAAGGATTTTCAGATTGCGGGCGCGGTCTATCCGCTGCGTGTTGAGGAGAGGACCGCGACGCGCGTTCGCGGATCGTTTGAGGGACAGAACGTTTCCTTGAACGAAGACTTCGCCGTTCAATGGGCGCTCGACGGCGGGCGGGAACGAATCGAAATCCTGGCGCACCGCGACGCGGGCGCGGCGGGAGAGAGCGGTTTTTTCCAGGCTTCGCTTCTTACCGCGCCTGCTCCCGCGGCTACCGGGGCGCGAACCATTGTGGCGTTGTTTGACGCATCGCTATCGATGCAGTGGGAAAAGCTGGAGCGGAGCTTTTTTGCACTCGAAAGCCTGTTGCGCTCGCTGCGGCCGGAGGACCGGTTCAGCGTTGTGGTCTTCAACAGTGAAGTGCGGGCATTGCATTCCGCGCCTGTGGGGGCGACGCCGGCGGCAGTGGATCAGGCGCTGGCGGCAGTGCGGGAGACGCGCTTACGCGGCGGGTCCAGTTTGCAGGCTGCTTTAGCGGTGGGGTTGAAACAGGCCAGCGGGCGGGCCGGTTATCTGGTGCTGCTTAGCGACGGCGGCGCAACTCGCGGCCTGGTGCATAACGGTAAACTCGCCGATTGGTACGCAGCGCAGTGGAATGGGATCGAAGCTGCGTCACGGCCGCGCACGTACCTGTTCGCGGTGGGTGACGACGCCAATCTGCCGCTGCTCAAGATGCTGGCGCGGCACGATGGATTGCTGGATTGGGTGCGCTCCACCGAGCCCGTCGACTTTAAGTGGAAATCGTTTCTTTCCAAGATCGGTCAGCGGCCGCTGGAAGGGTTGTCGTTGCGGGCGGAGCCGCCGGCCAATTTCGATTTGATCTACGCGCTCGAGGAAAGCGTCTTCCCCGGCGCGCTTGCCGGATGGGTGGGGCGCTACCGGCAGCCGGGGCAGGCCAACTTCCGCGCGGGGGCGAGCTCGGTCAGAGTAAACCTGCCGGCGCAGAGCACCGATCACGCGCATTTGCCGCGCGCCTGGGCGAAAGCGCGCGTCGACGCATTGCTTGAAAAAATCGAGCGCGATGGGGAAGATCAGGCATTGATCGACGAAATCATCGCGCTTTCGCGGAAGTACAAGTTCGTAACGCCGTATACCTCCTTTCTTGCCGCGCCGCGCGCGCTGCTGCGGCCGAGGCTGATAAGGCCCGGCGATCCGGTGCTGCGCGTTAAGACGGATTCCTCGATTGTTTCCGTGGTCGCGCTGTTCCCATTTGGGTTGGTGAAGCCGCTACGTTATCTGGAAGGCGAAGATGTTTGGCAAACTCGCTTCCTGGCTCCCACGGATATGACGGATGGCGCGCACCAGGTGCGCATGATTTTGCGCGATCGCATGGGGCGCGTTTTCCGGGAATCGAAGACGTTCGTCATTGCGGGGAAGCCGCCCATTGTGCGGGTGAAGCTCGACAAGGCGCAGTTCCGGCGCGGGGAAACGATCGCGCTGCGTGTTAGCGCTTCGGCGACGACGCGCACGATTGTTGCGCGGCTTGCGGGAGCGTCGCCGGTTCATTTGCGCTGGAACGAGCAAATGAAGTCGAACACGGGAACGATGGTGGTGCCGGCGCACCTGGAGGCGGGCCGCTACAAACTGACGGTGAGCGCCGAGGATTTTGCGCACAACATTGGCAGCCAGGAGGTGTCCATTGAAGTGCTGCCATAACTTCCGGCGCGCGCGATGGTTGTTGCTGGCCGGACTTCTCGTTGCGGCGGCGGTTCGCGGAGAACTGCCCGAATGGATTCGCGGGCTGGAGTCCGGCGACCGCCTGCAAGGAGTTTTCTTCCGCTCGATGAATCTGCCCGCGGGTCCGGTTACGGCTCGTCGGCCGCCGAGGGAAACGCGCGCCGAGCTTACGGCGCTGATCGGCGCCAACCAAAAGCAAGCGGAACTGTACTCGCTGCGGGCGCGGGAAGCCGAGTTGAGCCTTGATTTTGAAGCGGCCGAATCGGATTGGAAGCGCTACGCTGAACTGGCTTCGAATAAAGCCGCTGCTCAAATTGCGCTTGCGGATTACTACCACAGGCGTCTGAGAGTGGATGACGAATTCAAAACGCTGAGCGCGGCTGCGCGGGAGCCGTCGCCGGTCCGCGAACGGTTCACGGCCCCGCCGGAGCAAACCAGTTGGCGGCTGTTTGAGCGGATGCTGGAGCTGGCGGACAGGCAACTGCTTCCGTGGCAGACACGCGACTCGGTGTACCGCCAGTGGGCCCAGCGTTATCCTGGCCAGCCGTTCGTTGCGCAGAGCCGTGTGCGGCTGGCGATCGCTTCGCGCCAATTTGCGGACGCCGAAAAGCTTCTGGCGGACTATGCAAAGCAGAACGCCGAGGACAAAGTGTTTCCGGTTTCAGCGGGCGCCGATCTCGAAAAAGGGCGCGGCAATGCGGAGCAGGCGTTGGCGGTTTACGAGCGCTCCTTTGAGGCGCTTTGGCCGCAGCCGCTGATCAACTCCTATTTTTCATTGCTGCGGGAAACACGAACGTTGCGGCGGTTTCTCAACAGCGCGCGCGCGGCGGCGGCGGCCGATCCGATGTCGCTCGATCCTGTGGCCCGGCAGTTTCACTTTCATCTCCAGGAGGGGAATGCGGCTCTGGCGCGCAGGGTGCTGCTTGAGTTTCCGCAACGAAAGGAAGCGCGCAAAGGGGTCTGGACAGAACGCGACCTATTCACGCTGGCGCGGCTGTTTGAGCAGCAGGGCGAGGACCCGTGGCAGGCATGCCGTTTTTACCACGCACTGTATAGTTTGCCCGGTGCGTCCGCCGATATGCGCCGGGACGGCCTGGCCGGCCTGATCCACATTCTGCTGAACGCGCCGGCGGTTCCGCAAGGAGCGGGCGATCTCACGTTTTATCGCGATATCGGCGCGGCCGATCCTTATCCAGGCTTTTTGAACGGTGTTTTGTCGCTTCTGCTCAATTCCTCCCAGCCAGCCTGGCAGTTCGCCGATCAGCAGCGTAATTCGGTCGCATACTTCGCGCGGGCGAAAGCGTCGGAACTGATCAGCCTGTTCGAGCAGGGCTATCCGAGCGCGCCGCAGATTTCGTCGCTTAATCTGCGAGTGGCGGAGGTGTATTCGCTTCACGGGGAAACGGATGCCGTGCTGAGCGCGGGCCGCCGCTTCCTTTCCCGCTTTGCCAATGATCCGAGGCGAACGCAGGTGATGCTGCTGATGGCCGATGCGCATGCGCGCAGAGACGCGGTGGCCGACGAGATCGCCACTTATGATGGCCTGCTGGTTGAGCTGGCCGGCAGAGCGGGCGGCGCGCCGTTGGGAGAGGGCGTCATCCCGCAGTCGCCTGGATCGACGGTGGGGACTAAAGGGCCCCGCTCGCCGGAATATGCGAGAGTGCTGGATCGCTATCTCTCGCGCCTGGTGGCGCTGCGGCGTCCCAAAGATGCGCTGGCGGTATTGTCGAAGGAAGTGGGGCGCAACCCGGATGATGCGGGCCTGTATGAGCGGCTGGCGGCTTTTTTCGATCAGAACAAGCTGGCCGCCGATGTAGAAGCCACTTACCGGCGGGCCATGGAGCGGTTCCCGGACGCATCGTGGCGTCATAAGCTGGCGCGGTTTCATCTGCGGCAACGGCAATCGGCGAGGTTCCGTGAGCTGACAGCGGAAGTGACGCGAATCTTCACGGGAACGGAGCTGGAAGCGTACTTCCGGCAGGTGGTGGCGGCGGCGAATCTGGATGCGGCGCTCTACCTTCAGGTGAACCTGGCCGCCCATCAGCGGTTTCCGGCGAATCTTGTTTTCGTGGACAATCTCTTGAGCGCGTATCAGAACCGGGCGACTGCGAACGCGGCTGCGTGGGAAGCTTTACTAAGGCGGTACTGGTTCTATAATGATGCGCTGCGGTCGCGCTTCTTTGAATTTCTCTCGCGCACGGGAAAGCTGGAGGCGGAGTTACGGGCGCTGGAGGCAGCGGGAGCGGCGGCGCATCCCGCCACTTTGCGGATGCTGGGCGAGGCGCAAAGCTGGCGGGCGCACTTTGAAGCAGCCGCCGGGCCACTGGCGGCGCTGGCCAAAGAGGCGCCCGGCGATGGGGACACAGGAAAACGGGCGGCGTCTTTGTGCCGCTCGCTCGCGGCTTACAACGTGGCCAGGGCCGCGGAAGCAGCGGCTATCGAAAACAACTTGAGCCGCGCCGCGCCGCGTGACACCGGGCCGCTGACACGTGCCGGCGAGATCGCGGCGGAGTACCCGAAATCGGGCAGCGCGGACGCATTGTGGAATCGCATTGCTGGAATCGATCCGGGCAGCAGCGGCGGGTATCTGGAAGCCGCCACGCTTTATTGGGATTACTTCCGCTATGACGACGCGCTGCGGATGATGGACGCGGGCCGGAAACGTTTGGGTCAGCCAGCCTTGTTTGCTTATGAAGCGGGCGCGGTTTATGAGAACAAGCGCCAATACGAGCCGGCCGTCCGCGAATACATTGCCGGGGCGCTGGCGAATCCGGGCGGCTCGCCGGCGCAATCGCGTCTGCTGCGGCTGGCGCGGCGGCCGGCGCACCGGGCGGCCATCGACGGGATGACGGCGCAACTGGCGGCTCCCCAGACGGCGACGCAGCAATCCCTCTCACTTCGTATCGCGCTGCTTGAGGAGCAGGCGCGGAAGACGGACCTTGAGGCGGAGCTGTTGCATCTTTCGTCTCAGACCACCAGCTACGAGATGCTGGTCCGGGTGCAGCAGGAAGGGTCGCGGCTGGATCTGGTGGCGGTGGAAGACCGCGCACTCCAGCGGCGAATCGAGCTGACCCCCGATCCAGTGGACAAGCTGAGGCTGCGTCTGGAACTGGCCCGGCTTTACGAGCAGCGGCGCAACGTCACCGCGGCGGCGGCGGCGATCGAGGCGCTGTATCGTGAGAATCCGATGACGCTCGGCATTGTGCGCGCCGCTGTGAATTATCACTGGCGTCATCGCAATTCCGGACGCGCGCTGGACATTCTGGCCGCCTCCATCAACTCCGCGCACATTTCGCTGAAGCCGCATTTGCGGCTGGAGGCGGCCCGCAAGGCGACCGAATCGGCGCGTTATGACACAGCGCGAGAACATCTGAATGCGCTGCTGAGCGAAGATCCGTACAACCCCTCTTATCTCGGCGCCATGGCGGACACGTATGCGCGCCAGGGCGATGAAGGTGCGCTCCGGTCGTTCTATCTGGAGAAAATCGCAACGCTGCAAAATGCGAATATTCCACCGCCCGAGCGGCTGGAGCGTGTTGCAGCGATGAGGCGGGCGCTGGCGGGTGTATTGGTCCGGTCGGGGGATGCCTCTGGCGCGATCGATCAGTACATTGAGGTGTTGAACCGCTATCCGGAGGATGCGGCGCTGCTCGAAGAGATCACCGGACTGGCGCGCCGGAACGGGCAGCAGCAGCGCGTGCTGGCATACTACCAGAAGGCTGCCGCGGCGTCGCCGAAAGATTTTCGCTGGCCCCTCATTCTGGCGCGGATCAACACGAGTTTCGAAGATTTTCCATCCGCGATCGAGGCCTACGGAAAGGCGATCGAGATCCGGCCGGATCGCGTCGATTTCGTGAGCGCGCGCGGCGGGCTGGAAGAACGGCTGCTGCGCTTCGACGAAGCGGTTGCTACGTTCACGAAAGCCTACGAGCTGAGCTACCGGAATCCGGACTGGATGAAGCGAGTGGCGGAGATTCGCGCGCGGCAAGGGCGAGCGGATGATTGCGTGGCCGCGCTGCGCAAGGCCTACATTGAGGCTCGGGGGGAAACGCCTGATTCACTGTTCGCCATGGCCGGGCGCCTGGAATCCTGGATGCTGCTGCAGCAGGCGCGCGAGTTCGCCGCGCGCGGGGCTGCGCTGGCTGGGGACAAACTGCTGGACTCCTACCGCAGCGAGGCGGAAACCTATGTGCGGGTGCTGACGAGGCTTTTGGAGTTTGATGCGGCGCTGGCGGTGGCGGCCGAAGGACAGTTGCTTCCTGCGATGGCTTTGGCGGCAAAGAATTTCAGCGCCGCCGATCAAGCGAGGTTCGCCGGGTTCCTGGACCGGCACAAGGACGTGGCCGGGCCGGAGATCGGCCAAATGGCGGGGCTGGCGGGGTGGGAGGCAGTCCGGCGTCATGAAGCGATTCTGGCCAACATTGGCGAGGCGCATGGCCACATTGAGCGCTTGCGCGAGTTGCAGGCCAGCCGGCTGGCTTTCGAGGAACTCGGCGGACAATTGGAAGCGTATTTCAAAGCCATGGCGCCCGGCGATGAGCGCAATGCGCTGCTCGGCTACGCCGCCGAAGCGTATCGCGCCGCGGGCAATGAGGCGGCAGAGCTGCGGGTCCGTGCGCAGCGAGGCGCTTCCGATCCGCGGTACTTCGAGCTGCTGGCGCGCCGTAATCCACAGCGGCTGATCCAGCTTTCCGCCGCATCGGAGATGGCCGCCAACTACGCCGTCGCCTACGGAAACGCATCGCTGGCGCTTGCGGCGATCAGCGCGCGCGGGCGCGCCTACCCGCCCGTATGGACTCAGGGCTTCACGGCGCTGGCCGGTCTCTACTTCAGTTTGCGCACCCCCAACATCGACGCCGCGTTTCAGCGGGCGCTGGGTCCGGCGGTGATTGGACAGCGCGTGAGCCAGGCAGTGGACCGCCGCGAGCGGCTGGCGGGCAATACCTGGTATTACTTCGGCTCGCGTTATGGCGAGTATCTCAATCTGTTGGGCCGGCCGGAGTTTGAAGACTACCTGCCTGCGTTCGTCGAAGCTTCGCCGGGCAGGGCCGCCTCGTATTTCGAGCTTGGCGAATATTACCGCGTTTCCGGGCGCACCCAGCAGGCGATGGAATGTTTTGAATTGTCATTGCAGCTTGATGCCGCGCACTTCGATTCCATAGAGCGCACGGCCCGCATCCTGGCAGGGCAGGGAAAGACGGAGGAGGCTGCGGCGCGGTACAAACACGCCATCGATACACTGGCGGCGAATCTTGCGCAGCCGCGCGGCGCCGGAGCCGCACCCGTACAAATCGCGGCGCTGTTTGACGAGATGGCTCGGGCAAAGCTGTTTGCGCCGCTGCGCGCGGAGACGGACCGGTTGCTGGCTGCTTATGTGCGCCGCTACGGATCTTTTCAGACGGAACCGCTTCTGGAAACGCTTGTCGCGCATTCGGGAAGCCGGGCTGAGGGAATCGGGCGCATCGTTGCGCTTAGCCGGCAGACAGCGAACAGCGTCGAATTCCTGGAACCGCTGCTCAAAGCGAGATGGGTCAGGCAGGAAGAGAAGGAGCCGCTCTACACGCAGATTCTTCAGGCGTCCGCGGTAATGGCAGCAGGGGCAATCGGCGATTCTCGTGATGAGCTCACCAATCGCCAACACTACTTCCTGGCTGAATGGATCCAATATCTGCTGGATCGCAAAGAACCGGCGCGAGCGCAGGCCACGTTGGCTTCGCTATCGCCGGAATCGCGGAGCCGGCTTTCGTGGCTCGATACGCAGGTGGAGGTGCACGCGGCAGCCGAATCCGGGCGGTTGAACGCGTTACTGGAGCGCTACCGCGCCTCCGGTCCCGGGCTGGCCCCGCCGTGCTACATGATCCGTCAGACGGCGGTGCGGTTGCGGCAGCAGGGCGATGCCGTTTCCGCGCGGCTGTTGCAGCGTTTCTGTTACGAAACGGATTTGGAGAGCAACCGCTCGATTGCGGCGAATTTTCTGGGGTTGGCCGAGGTTCTGCTTGAAACCGGCGATGCGGGAGAGGCGGTACGCCAACTGCGCCGCATGTCGCTGGCCGCCGAACCCGCGTTTGTGAATCTTGCCGATGCGGGGCGCTTGCTGGCCCGTTATAAGCGCACCGCGGAAGCGACGCAGTTTTTGGAAATGGCGGTGAAGGCAATGCCGTGGGATGATGCCGCGCGTAATGCGCTGGAGGAAATCCGGACGCCGCGGCCCGCGCCTCCCGCCCGGCCGTTAGCCGCTCTGATTGCGGATGCCGCCGGGCGGCCGGATGACCAACAGATCAAGCTCGCGTTATTCCGGGCCGCGCGCTCCGCCGGGCGGCATCTGTTGGCGGCCAATGCCATCGAGTCCATGATGCGCCGGGGACCGCTCGATATGCTGTTTCGCTACGAGACGCATGAAGGGCACTTTGAGCCGGTTGCCTATTGGGCCGAAACATTTCTTGCCGGTCTTGGTTTAACCGATCTTGAGCGTGCGCAGGCCGCGGCGGATCTGGCCGATTCGCTCTCTCGCAGCGACCGGAACGGCGGCGCCGTTGTGGCGTTGAAGATGGCTCGAATGATCTCACCCGCTATGCAAGTGGAGACGGCGCGCGGGCGGCTGGAGGCGGAGCTTGACCGGCGCAGGCAAAATGAAACGCGCAGACCGAAACTGGGGCCGAACCTGGATCAGGAAGAACTGGTGCGGCCGATGCTGGCGTCGCAGGGAGGCGGGCGATGAAGAAGGCGGTGATCGGCGTGACGGCGGCCGCCGGGTTGTGGATGCTGGCGCAGAACGTCACTGCTCCGCGCCCGCTGTCTGAAATTACGCCCGCGGGTCCGGTGATGTATCTGGAAGCGCGCAACCTGGCTAGCGTGATTGCGGATTGGGACCAGAGTCAGGAGAAGACCGCCTGGCTCGGCAGCGCCAGCTTTCAGGTGTTCTCGCGATCGAGGCTATTTCTGCGGCTTAAAGAGGTTTTCGACCAATATGCGGCGGCGACCGGAGTGCCGCCGGACATGACGATGTTCCGCTCCGTGGCGGGGAGCGAATCCGCGCTGGCGATTTACGATATCGGGACTTTGGAGTTCCTTTACCTTACGCGCGTGCCTGCCGCGCGGGCCATGGAGAGCTTGTTGTGGAAAGCGCGGGAAAAATTTTCGACGCGCAACGCCGGCGGCGCGGCTTACTACGTGTTGAATGACGCCGCTTCCCGCCGGAGCGCATCGTTCGCGATTTCGGGCGACCTGCTGCTGATCGCCACCAGGGAAACGGCGCTGGCGGAGTCGCTTCAATTGCTTGCCGGCGCGGGCGGCCTGACGGCGGTACGCGGGGAATCGTGGTTTCAGGCGGCGGCCGCGGCTTCCACTCAGCCCGGCGATTTGCGCATGCTGCTGCATATGGAACGGCTGGTTGCGTCGGCGAGCTTTCGCTCCTATTGGGTACAGCGCAATGTGGCTGATTTGCGCGCCTTCCGCTCGGGCGTAGTGGACTTGCGGCGAGCCGACCGCGCCGTCCAGGAGGACCGTGTCCTGCTTCGTTCCGAGCCATCCGCCGCGCCGGATACGGGCGGCGTTGCCGGCCTGATGCCACTGGCGGCGAATGCGGGACTCTATCGCGCCTGGGCGCAGCCCACGCCGGCGGACGCGGCTGGCTTGATCGCCGAAAAGATTCTGCTGGCGGCGGGAGCGGCGGCGACGCCGTCCCAATCCGCACCATCGGTTTCGATTGAAGCGAACGAGCCGGGTGTGGAAACCGATCTCGAAAGCCGGTTGGATGAGGCGCCGTTGCACGCAGGCGTAGCGTATCAACCGAAGGCGCTGATGGATTTGCTGGAGGGGGCGCGACTGTCCGCCGTTCTTCACCGTCAAACGAGCCGCATGATGCAGGACAACGTGTTCATTTCTTCGGATTCACTGCTCGCCGTTGCGGGACAAAACAACTGGGATGCCGCCGCCGTGCGGGCGGCGCTTGAATCCGCCATACGAGGCTTAGACACCGTTTCTTCGCTGGGGTTCGGGTGGCGCGAGCGGCGCGTGGGTGCGGATACGATTTGGGAAACCGATGGTTTGCGCGGACTGGCGGTCGCCGTGCGAGGACGCACCTTACTGCTGGCAACGCGAGGGTCGTATCTGGAAAGCGCGCTCGCGCTGCCCGCCGGAGCGAATCCGGCGGGGGCGGCATACCTGGCCGGGTACAGGCCCGCGGCGGAGCTGCCCAACTATACGCGCATCATGCGCATGATCGAGTTTCCGCAGCGCAATCCGGACCCGAATGCGGCACAGGAGCCGGCATTCTTTTCAGGCAATCTGGGGAGCCTCGCCAGTGCGCTCGGCCGCGTGGATTCGGTTTCCGTGATCGCCGCCGACGACGGGAAGTCGCTCAAGCAGACGGTCGCCTATCAGCTCTCGCGATGATGAAACTGGCGGTGCTCGTCTCGCTGCTGCGGGTGGACATCGAGAGCGGCGCCATACTCGAGAAGAAGTGGGAAGACGAGGCGCCCGTGCCGGCCGGGTCGCTGGCCAAACCGTTTCTCGCTCTGGCTTACGCGCAGCATCATGACTTCCGCTACCCGGCGATACGCTGCAAGAAATGCTGGCTGCCGCGGGGACACGGAGAAGTGGGCATCGTCGACGCCATCGCGCAATCGTGCAACAGCTACTTTGACGCGGTCCGCGCGGCCGTGCGGCCGGATCAAATCGAAGCCGTCGCGTTGCGCTTCGGTATGGATAATGTTTTCGAGGTGCGGCCGGAACAAGTGCTACGAGCCTACATTGAGCTTTCCCGGCGAGGGTCCGAGCCTGGCGTAGGCGCGATTCTCGAAGGCATGCGGCGCGCGGCGGCTGTGGGAACGGCCAAAGCGGTGGGCCCCGGCGCGCTGGCAAAAACCGGCACAGCGCCGTGCCGCCATACGCCTGCGATGCCGGGCGACGGATTCGCGGTGGTTCTTTATCCGGCTGAGAAACCGCGTACCGCTTTGCTGGTGCGGTTACACGGACGCCCGGGGTCGCATGCGGCTCAGCATGCGGCCCAGCAGATGAAGCAATGAGTCAGACACGCGCGGGTGTGACCGACGCGGCAAGCTGCCTCAGCACATAAGGTAGAATGCCGCCGTTGCGGTAATAGTCGGCTTCAGTCGGCGTGTCGATGCGCACAGTCACCGTGAACGTCTTCACGACTCCGCCGGCGTCCACGGCGCGCACGGTTGCGCGTCGCGTGGAGGCAATCCCCTCGGCCACGTTTTCAATCGAAAATGTTTCGGTACCGGTAAGCTGGAGACTTTCCCGAGTTTCGCCCGGAAGAAATTCGAGCGGCAGCACGCCCATGCCCACCAGATTGGACCGGTGGATGCGCTCATAGCTTTCGGCGATCACGGCGCGGACACCGAGTAATTGCACACCCTTGGCGGCCCAATCGCGCGACGACCCCGAGCCGTATTCCTTGCCGGCGATGATGAGCAACCCCACGCCATCGGCTTTGTACCGCGTCGAGGCATCGTATATAAACATCTTCTCGCCCGACGGCTGATGCGTGGTCCAGGCGCCTTCGGTGCCAGGCGCCAGCAGGTTGCGAAGGCGGATGTTGGCCAGCGTGCCCCGCATCATGACTTCATGGTTCCCCCGCCGCGCGCCGTATTGATTGAAATCCTGCGGCGCGACGCCATGCTCCATCAGGTAGCGCGCGGCGGGGCTGTCTTTAGCGATGGATCCGGCCGGGGAGATGTGATCTGTAGTAATGGAATCGCCAAGCATCGCCAGCACGCGCAAACCGGTCATGTCGCCGACGGCGGTTTCCGGATCGGCCATATCCTCGAAATAGGGCGGGTGGCGGATGTATGTGGATTCTTCGTCCCACTGGAACAAGTCTCCCGTAGCGGTCTTGATGCCGCGCCACTGCGGATCGCCTTCAAACACGACCGAATATTGTTTCTCGAACATCTCCTGGCGCACGGACGCCGACACGGCCTCGTCGATTTCTTCATCCGTGGGCCAGACGTCGCGTAAGTAGACGGGCTGTCCGTCTTTGCCCGTGCCGAGCGAGTCGCGCGCCAGATCGAGATCGATGCGTCCGGCGATGGCGTAGGCAACCACAAGGGGCGGGGAAGCGAGATAGTTCGCCTTCACCAGCGGATTGACCCGGCCTTCGAAATTACGGTTGCCGCTGAGCACGGCGGCGACGTTGAGTTTGCCTTCGGTGACCGCCTTGGTGACGGGATCGGGCAATGGGCCGCTGTTGCCGATGCAGGTGGTGCACCCGTAGCCGACCAGATGAAAACCCAGCTTCTCCATAGCCGGCAACACACCCGCGTCGGCGTAGTAATCCATGACGACTTTCGAGCCCGGCGCAAGCGACGTCTTTACCCACGGCTTTACGGTGAGTCCTTTTTCGACGGCCTTACGGGCGAGCAGCCCGGCTGCCAGCATGACGGACGGGTTCGACGTGTTGGTGCAGGAAGTGATGGCAGCGATCACTACGGCGCCGTCGGCCAGCGTGCCGCCATCGTATGGCGCGCTCCTCGGCTCGGTTCCGAACGCCTGTTGGAAATTCGATTTCACCTCGGGCAGAGTAACCCGATCCTGCGGCCGCTTGGGGCCGGCAAGGGAAGGAACCACAGTGGCGAGGTCGAGCTCGATGGCGCCGTTGTAAACCGGCTCGGGCGCATCCGCGCTTAGGAACAGGCCCTGCTCTTTGGTGTAGGCTTCGACCAGCGCCAGCAAGTCCGGCGGGCGGTTGGTGAGGCGCAGGTATGCCAGCGTGGCCTCGTCGACAGGAAAGAAACCGATGGTTGCGCCGTATTCCGGCGCCATGTTGGCGATGGTGGCGCGATCGGCGAGGCTGAGCGCTTTCACGCCGGGTCCGAAGAATTCGACGAATTTTCCGACCACGCCTTTCTTGCGCAGCATCTGCGTAACGGTGAGAACCAGGTCCGTGGCGGTGGCGCCCTCGGAGAGTTGTCCGTACAGCTTGAAACCGACCACCTGCGGGAGCAGCATCGTGATGGGCTGGCCGAGCATGGACGCTTCGGCTTCAATGCCACCGACACCCCACCCTACGACGCCGAGGCCGTTGATCATCGTGGTGTGCGAATCGGTGCCGAGCAGTGTGTCGGGATAGGCGAGTGTTTCGCCGCCCGATTCCGCTCGGAAGACGACCGAGGCGAGATATTCCAGATTCACCTGGTGCACGATTCCCGTGCCCGGCGGCACGGCGCGGAAGTTGCGGAAAGCGCTCTGCGCCCAGCGCAGCAGAGAGTAGCGCTCATGATTACGCTGATATTCGAGCAGGACGTTGATGTCGAAGGCGTCCTTGCGGGCGAAGCTGTCTACTTGGACCGAATGGTCGATGACCAGGTCGGCGGGGATGAGGGGATTGGCGAGAGTGGGATCGGCGCCCATTTTCTTGAGGGCATCGCGCATGGCGGCCAGGTCGACGACAGCCGGGACGCCGGTAAAATCCTGCATCAGGATTCGCGCCGGCCGGAAGTTGATGTCCTGTGCCGGCCGCGCCGTATCCCACTGCGCGACATATTCAATGTCGGAGCGCTTGACGGAGCGGCCGTCTTCCGAGCGCAGCAGGTTCTCCAATAGGATGCGAATGGAATAGGGGAGACGCGCCAGCGGCCCGAGGCCGGCTTTCTCTACCGCGTCGATTCTGTAGATGCGATAGGAACGATCGCCTACTTGCAGCTTGGAGGCTGCGTGAAAACTGTTGAGATTGCTCATGAGGGGTACACCTTCATTTTCCGCCGGTGGATGCGGCGGGCGCAAACGCTCGGGGACGGGCGACTTCAGGCTCCTGAGATAATCTCGAAGTCGTATCCGAAGCCCGCCGCTTCGGATGGCTGCACGTAGATCCCTTCAGGCCCACGCGTAATTTTGCGCTGCTCTTCGAAGAGTTTGTATACGTGATCCGGTCCACCGGGCGGCGGAATCGTGGTCTCAGCCAAGGGGAGCTGAGGCTGTGTGATGAGGTAGTGGATCGCTTCGTTGATGCCCCCGCCATGCGGTATGAGAGGAATTCCACTGGCTAGCGCCATCGAACCGATATGGCGCAGTTCGGTCATGCCACCGCACCAGGCGATATCCGGTTGCCAGATATCTACCGAGTTGTTGACTAGCAGCCGCCGGAATCCGTGCCGAGTGTATTCGTGTTCGCCTGTGGCGAGAAACGTCGTTTTGATTTGGGCGTTCAGCCGGGCAAAGCCTTCGTATTCGTCAGGCTGCAGCACTTCTTCCAGCCAATAGACGCGGTAGGGTGCAATCATTTCCGCAAGCTCGATCGTGTAGGCCTCAGTCAGCGCCATCCAGCAATCGATCATGATCTGGCCGTCCGGACCCAACAATTCCCTGGTGCGCTTCACCAAATCGACGTTCTTCTTCAAACCCTCCCGGCCTTGACCGGGCCCGTTCGGCAGCGCGAGCTTGATCTTCTTGTAACCAAACCGGACGCTCTGTTCGATATCGTTGCCGGTGGCGTAGGCCGGGACGCGCTCCCAGGTTCGGCCTCCGATCAGTTTGTAAACTGGGACGCCCCAAACCTTTCCAGCCAAGTCCCAAAGGGCGAGATCCACACCGCTGATCGCATGAATCACGGCGCCTGCCCGGCCGTAAAACAGGGTGGCGCGCCACATGATGTCCCAGAGCCGCTCCGTGTTGAGCGGATTCTCACCCGTCAGCAGTTTCCGGAGATGGCCTTCCACAAACGGCCCTCCGCCAGGTCCTCCATGGCCATAGCCGGTGACACCCTTGTTTGTGCTGATCTCAACGGTGAATCCGGCCAGCTCAGGCGACTCCGGCATCCACTTGGAGCCTGGCCCGCGCCGCCCTGTGAACTCCGGGTAGATGGAAATCGGCCGGGCCGCTTCGCGATTCACCCAGTACGAATCGGGTGACGGCGTGTAGGATGGCAAAGGCCGCTTCGGCCGGGTTCGCACCAGCCGGACTCGCGTGATTTTCAGATCGCGTTCCACGGGCTCCTGAGGTGGCGCTGAGAAAGTCGAGAATGGCCTGATGAAAAATCCGGCCAGCGCACCGGTCATGGACCGGTTCAAAAAATTCCTGCGATTCATAGCGAAGAGTCCTGAAATTGCAGCCGTCAAGCGGTGAAACGCTTTTGCCTATACTATTGGCGTATGAGGTTCTTGTCAATGCTGATTTGTTTGTTGTGGCTCTTGGCCGCCACGACGCCAGCGGCTGCCCAGTCGTTGTTCGGCACGATTCTTGGGAAAGTCACCGATTCCTCGCAGGCAGTGGTGCCGGATGCCAAGTTGACTATACGAAATATCGCGACGAACACCGCGAGGGCGTTACTCACCGATAGTTCCGGCGACTACCAGGCGCCGACGCTGCCTGTGGGCGTATATGAGGTGACTTGCGAGGCGCCCGGGTTCAAGCGCGCCGTGACGCGCTCGGTCAATGTGGCCGTCGATCAGCGTGTCCGCGTCGACATGCAGCTCGAAGTGGGTACGGTGGAGCAGGTCGTCGAGGTTCGCACCTCCGCTCCGCTTATCGAAACAGACACCGCGAGCCAGGGCATGGTGGTGGACAATCAGCGGATAGTTCAGCTACCGCTCAATGGCCGCAACTTCCAGGCGCTTGCATCGCTTGCTCCGGGCGTAGCCGCACCAGTAGCCGGCTCGGGAGACCGTTTCGCCGTCGCCGGCACCCGCGGACTCAGCAACAGTTTCATGCTCGACGGCGCCACAAATTCCAACATCAACGCCAATGGAACGTTTGTGAATCCATCCATCGATCTCATCGAAGAGTTTAAGATCCAGCGCAACACATTCAACGCCGAGTACGGCCGCGGCGCCGCTCAGATAAACGTAGTCACGCGCTCGGGAGGCAATGTAGTGCGCGCCACCCTGTTCGAGTTTCTGCGCAACGACAAGATTCAGGCTCGGAACTTCTTCGACATTCGCGGCAAACCCGCGCTTCGGCGCAACCAGTATGGCGGAACGGTGAGCGGGCCGGTGTACCTTCCTAAGATTTACAACGGCCGCAATCGCACGTTCTGGGTTTTCAACTACGAAGCTGTACGGCAGCGCAGCCCCTCGACGCTGCTGGCAAGCGCCGCCACGCGGGCGGAACTAAGCGGCGACCTTTCCGGAACGGCTGGCGTCATAAACGACCCTTCAACCCGCCAACCGTTCCCACTCAACCGGATTCCGGCGTCGCGTATCGATCCGACAAGCGCCCGCTACCGGGAGTTCATGCCTTCAACCGATGTACTACGCGGGACCTTCGGCATCGGTCTCAACTGGATAGCTCCGGTCAGCACGAGGAACGATTCCGATCAACTCACTTTTAAGGCCGACCATAACCTCACCAGCACGAGCAACATGTTCGTTCGATACACGTCGAACGATCCGAATAATATCGGCGTCGCCATACTGCCCATCTATCGCGTCGCCGGAGACAGCCGTCAGCACAACGCAGTGGCAGGTCACAATCACGTATTTCGTCCGAACCTCATCAATGAATTTCGCGCCGGCTTTAGCCGTCACACCCTCAACCAAGGCCCCGCAACAGAGCACTCGCAGAATATCGCTCAATATCTCGGCCTGCGGAATCTGCTCAGCCGCGATTTCGAGCGCTTCAACTCGATTCCGGTGGTGAACCTGACGGGGCTGACCGGACTGGGAGGACCCGCGCTCATCACGCAGCGCGTCAACAGTTGGTCCCTGGTGGACAATGTCACCTGGATTCAGGGCAAGCACACGGTGAAGCTTGGCTTCGACATTCGCCGATATATGCTGGATGTGCGGAACATCGGCGCCACAGCGGGGACTTTCGTATTCAACGGTTTATTCACACGCAGCGCAGTGGCCGATTTTCTGCTCGGCATCCCACAGACAGCAGGAGCGGCGGCGCCGCCTGGACCTGATGGAGTGAACCGCTCTACAATCTGGCAGTGGTTTGTGCAGGACGACTGGAAAATAACCAATAACCTGACGTTAAGTCTCGGTTTGCGGTATGAGTATCCCGAGCCGTTTGTGAACGACCGCGGACGGCATTCTCTTTTCGACCAGAATTTTCCGGGCGGGCGTTTGATCTATCCCGCCGATTCTGTCTACTACGTCCCCGGCCCGGGCTTTATCGCGACGGACCGGCCGCTCGCTCGAAGGGGATTGGTCGCTCCGGACAAGAACAACTTCGCGCCCCGGTTCGGTTTTGCATGGCGGCCGCGGGGCAGCACGCGCAACTCTGTCCGGGGCAGCTATGGCATCTTCGCCGAAGCGCCCAATGCGAACAACGAAGCCCTTTTCGGACCTTTCAATTACCCTCATGTACTGAACCACAACCTCGTCAACGACATTACCAGCCCGTCGTTTGTCTGGTCCCAGCTATTCCCCAGCGAAGTGCGTGTCGGCGCCATCGGGTTTAACTCACTTCACACGGAAGTGCCGGTCGGCTACATGCAGCAGTGGAGCCTGAATCTTCAACGCGAGCTGACCACTAACACGGCTCTGGAGCTGGGCTATCTTGGATCGAAGGGCACCGGACTCGACTGGCGGATCCCGGCTAACCAGGCCGTCCTTGACGTCGATCCGTCGCGTCCCACTCCGATAGCTAACCGGCGGCCGTTTCCGGCCTGGGCGGGCGGCAATCTCATCACTCGATTCGGTTTCTCGAACTACCACGGCTTCATGGCTCGCCTGGAGCGCAGGTTCTCCGACGGTCTGCATTTCCTGGTGGCCTATACCGGTTCGAAAGCGATCGACAATTCCTCGTTTGCCGGTAACATCGGATCGCAACCGGCAACGCCGCAGAATCCATTCGACCTTCGCAACGAAAAGGGACTTTCCTATTTCGACGTTCCGCACCATTTAGCCGTGAGCACGGTGTGGGATCTTCCATTCGGCCCAGGGCAGCGTTGGGGGAGTTCAAGCCGGCTTTTGGCACGCTTGTTTGGGGACTGGCAACTCACCACCATTGCGCACTTTCAAAGCGGCAATCCCTGGTCTGTGCTGGTCGCTGGCGACCTGGCTAACGTGGGTGGCGGGGGTCAGCGAGCCGACCAAGTCGGCAACCCATTCCCGGAAGGCTTTAAACCGGGAGGACCGGCACGCCTGCGATTCGACCGGTCGGCGTTTGCGCTTCCGCCGCGCGGCACTTTCGGCAATACAGGCCGCAACATCATCCGGGACGCACCGATCAACAACTGGGACATCGGCATCAACAAGAACTTCCGGGTGGGCGAAACCATCCGGCTGGAGTTCCGCACCGAGTTGTTCAACGCGTTTAACCATACCCAGTTCAACCAGTTCGTGAACACCGTGAACAACGTGGCATTCGGCACCTGGACAGGCGCCTCCGATCCGCGGATCATTCAGTTTGGATTGAAGCTTGTGTACCGCTAGCGCCGCTATGAATCGAACGACTCTGAACGACCAAGGCATCTCGAGGCGTGAGCTATTGAAGGTTTTGGCGCCAGTGGCGGCCGGCCAGACAGCGGGCGCGCGCCCGGCCGCCGAAGACCGCAGGCTAAACATCGTCTTCATCATGGCTGACGACCTGGGATGGAGGGATACTGCCGTTTACGGCAGCCGTTACTACGAAACTCCGAATATCGACCGGCTCGCGTCCAAGGGCATGCTATTCACGCAGGCCTACGCCGCGAATCCGCTCTGCTCGCCGACGCGATCTAGCATCATGACCGGGCTCTATCCGGCTCGCACCGGCATCACCACTCCATCGTGCCATCTGCCGGAGGAGATTCTTGAGAAGCGGCTGGTCGAGAAGGCATCCAACACGCAAAAGGCGCTTCAGGCACGGAGTCTGACTCGCCTCAAGCGGGAATACTTCACGCTGGCCGAGGCCCTAAAGCAAGCCGGTTATGCCACGGCCCACATCGGGAAGTGGCACCTCGGCCGGGAACCTTATGATCCGCTCAACCAGGGTTTCGATGTGGATATTCCCCACACCTTTGGGCCGGGGCCAGCGGGCGGCTACATGGCGCCCTGGTCGTTTTGGAAGAACCAGGGCAGGGATGGCGAGCACATCGAGGATCGAATGGCCGAAGAAGCGGTGAAATTCATCAGCCAGAACCGGCAGCGGCCCTTCTACCTGAACTATTGGCCGTTTTCGGTTCACACACCTTGGAATGCAAAGAAGGAGCTGATCAAAAAGTACATTGCGAAAGCCGATCTGATGAATCCGCAGCGAAACCCTGTCTACGCGGCCATGGTTCAAAGCCTGGATGAAGCCGTGGGACGCGTGGTGAGGGGAATCGAGGAAGCCGGCGTGGCGGACCACACGATGATCGTGTTCTTTTCAGATAACGGCGGTGTCCACTGGGGTTCAGCGGAAGAGCCGTCCATGCTCCACGCTGATTTCCAGGCGGTTCCGGCCACCAGTAACGCACCGCTCCGTGGAGGCAAGGCTACGCTTTATGAAGGCGGCACGCGCGAACCTTGTATTGTTGTTTGGCCGGGCCAGGTGAAGCGCGGCTCGCGCTCGGAGGAGGTCGTTTCGAGCGTAGACTTCTATCCCACCATTCTGGATGCAACCGGAACCAAGCCACAGGCCGGGCAACAATTCGACGGTGTTAGCATCGTACCGGCATTAAGGGCGGGCCGCTTGAATCGCGAGGCGATCTTCTGCCACTTCCCGCATTACACGCCGCGTACAGGCGCGGTTCCGGCCACATGGGTTCGCAAAGGCGACTGGAAGCTGATCCGCATGTACTGCGACAACCCCGACCGGACGGACCGCTTCGAACTGTACAACCTGAAGCAGGATCTAGGTGAGATGAACAATCAGGCCTCGCAAATGCCGGAGAAAATGAAAGAGCTGAACGAGCTAATCAACGGGTTCCTGCAACGCACGGAAGCGCTGGTGCCGCGGCCTAACCCGGACTACCGGCGGGCGTAGACCGCCTTTACCTCCCTGCAGTACGCGTGTTGGTTGGGCAAGGCGCCGGGCCCGCCCCCGAGTACACGATGCCGTTGTCATGCGCCGCTCCGAACGAATGGACGTTGCTTCACTCACCCCCATCCAATTGACCAACCTAACCGTAAACCTAGCCTGCAAGCTCGCTACGACGGAGGCAAAGCATAACATTGTTCCCGTTTCAGTCAACGGCTCGCGATGTTAGTTACGCCGCCGACCACTCCCGGACGGTCGTGGCTCAGCGGAGCCTCCGGGGCGCCGGATTGAACGGTGGGAGACCGCAGCAAGCCAGGCGGGTCCGTGTGTAAACTGCAGGGGAACGCGATTGCAGTTAAGGCGCATAGAGCGCATCGGAAACCGAAGCCCCGGCACATCATTGAGAAACGCGTCAATGGGGTTGTGCGCTTTAACCGGCAGGGCTGGCCGGCTCGGCTCTAAAGGAGCCGTCCATTTTTCGGCCGCGCCAGCCAAAGCCGCGGCCATAACTGTCATCGTTACGATCCGCCGTTCGTGAACCGTTTGGCCAATTTTCCGCGCAATCTGAATTGGAGGGTAACGACACAGATGGCTCCGCCCAAATTCTTCATCTCACCCATGGCGGCCCTGGGGCTATTGGCGCCCCGGCTTCATGCCTATACGGCCACCCTGGCCGCGGATATTCATCTTGATCCTGCCTCCGCTTCCGTCAACTTCGGGTCGGCCGAGAGGCTGAAAGTGGGTGGAGGCAGTTACGCTCTGCTGAAGTTCTCCCTCCCAACCGCTCCTCCAGGGACCGCTTTGGCTTCGGCTACGCTCACGGTATTCGTCAGTGAATTAACTCGCGCCGGTGCACTGAACGTCATTACACCGAACAGCAACTGGGACGAAACAAGGGCTACCTACGCCAGCTATTCACTGCTTGGATTGCCGGCGGGCCAGGCCGTGTCCGTAGCTCGCAGCGCCACATTCGTGAGTTTCAACGTTACCTCCGCAGTCCGCGCGTGGATCTCAGGGGGGCCAAATAATGGGCTGGCTATTACGGGTGACGGCGGCACCGTGGCCTTCCTCGACAGCAAAGAGAGCACCGCAACAAGCCAGCCAGCCCGGCTGGACCTGGTATGGTCCAGTTTGGCGGGCGCGCCGGGCCCCGCCGGGCCTCAGGGAGCGCAGGGGGCGCAGGGGCCGCCCGGGCAGACCGGACCGCAAGGCATTCAAGGCCCACCGGGACCCATGGGGACACAAGGGCCGCCGGGCGCGGGAGGATCCCATTCGCCGCTGAAAATCGCTTTACGCCGCTGGGGCGAAGCGCGGACCGTGGTCGCCAGGATGCTGCTTGGGAATCACGTTCCCCTGGGCCTTGAAACCGATGGGCAACACGTTTACCTGCTGACCGACAAAAACCTTACCAAATATCGCCAGTCCGATGGAGTGATCGCCGGTGGACAGCACTTTGGTCCTCCGAGTCCGTTTCAGAGCTACGACCCGCAACTGTTCGCCCCTGGCGCCACGCTGGCCTACGATGGCCAGACCACGTGGCGCGTGGGGGAAGGGGCCATTTTCGGAGGCGTCGATCCGAATGAAGAATTCTATGGAAGCATCCAGGGGAGTTTTGGCCGCGCCCGGCATATCGTTTGGGACGGCGCCTATTTCTGGGTGGCCACCGAGCAACGGCTGCTCAAGATCTCCCGCGGTGGACAAGTGCAGTTGCAACTGCAAAGTCTGCCAACCGATGGAGAGATATTATGGGACGGATCGGGGATCGTGATGTCCAGTCCCGCAGCCGGAACCATTCGCAAGCTCAACACCGTTGACGGCCTGATCGATGGGAACATCATCAATGTATGCGCCGCCGGGGGACTAATGAGGGGAATGGTCTTCGATGGAGAATCGGTGTGGGTGGCTTGTACTGGTGAGGGCAAGCTGGTGCGTGTTACCCTGCCAACGAAAGGGCCGGGCGGGACCGCTCTTACCACGGACGCTTTCCAAGCCGGAGGAAAGCCGGTGGCTCTTGAATTCGATGGAACGCACATCTGGGTGGCCAATGAGAATGGCGGCTTTCAGCGCGTGGCGCGTAAGACGGGAGCCGTTCTCGAAGAACTGATGTTTCCAGGTTTTAGCAAGCCTTCGCTGTTGCGTTTTGACGGCGTATCGCTATGGGCGGCGGTGGTAAAGAGCGAATTGAACGGCGCGTCGCAGACTGTGCTGATCAAGTTCTGAACTCAGCGCGCGCTTCCTGGTGCGAGCCGGTAATCGGCGGCGCCCATGCGGTCGATGAAGGTGAAAGACAGATTGTGCCGCCGCCGCTCGGGCCCCGGTCGGTTTGCCAACCCTCGCGGCCCGATGTGGGAAAACGCTGGTTGGCGAATGCGATTCTTTGGTAGTGTTCTTCCTTCGCTTGGTTTTCCGGCGTGCCAGGGGTCGGGTCGCGCCTTAGCCAGAACTGCTCGATGAATTTCTCACGCTCCTCGTTGGTCTTGAGTTTCTCGAAGGCGGCTCGTTCTTCGTCGGCAATGATGTGGGCGACGTCCTCATCAACCATTTGAAGTAGGGTGAACTGCCTTGGGCCGCGTTCCGGTGCCCGGCGGGCTGGCCGCGGCCAATGCAAGCGCGGCGACTACGGCCAGGATTACGCTCCCACGGAACTCCCGCTGCTGTTCCGAGCGGAATGAGCGTGAACCCCATCAATTTTGCTCGCGATCGAGGAACTGCAGCCACTGGCAATCGCTTACGTCGGTTCGTCTGCCACGTCGCCATTGCCTTAGCACCACAACTCGGAATCAGGCTAGCTACCGGGCTTGGCAGCTCCATTGGTCGGCCGACCTTAACTGTCGCCGATGATGACCAACGCGATGATAGCTGCTGCTCCCGTTCCTTGTCCGCCATGACCCGTTCGACGGGTCCCCGGGCTAGCTACTTTCCGGCGCAAGAATGCCGCCTTGACGCCGTCGGCCCCTCCCTGACGGTCAGGGCTCATCGGAGCCTCCGGGGCGCCGGATTGAACGGTGAAGACCGTAGCAAGCCAGGAGCGTTTGCCCCTTGCTTGCCGAGCCGTGAGCGTGAGCGAGCGTTTGCGCCGCTTTACTGTTTGATCTGCTTAAAGTTCATCACGAACACCTCCATTGGATCGAGGCGGTCATT
>Ga0187893_10004072_pt1 | contig 28385 bp, 24 predicted proteins | sample MA1701074metaG_FD_139574 | JGI IMG/M metagenome (GOLD analysis project Ga0187893, IMG submission 139574) | White microbial mat communities from a basaltic lava cave in the Kipuka Kanohina Cave System on the Island of Hawaii, USA - MA170107-4 metaG ... | reverse complement strand
CGATCTTCGCCATCTGCATCAGCGACAGCGCCCCTTCCATCATGCGCGCGCCGCCGGAACACGACACGATCACGACCGGCAGCCGGCGCTCGATCGCGAGCTCGATGCCGCGCACGATTTTCTCGCCCACCACCACGCCCATCGATCCACCGATGAAGCCGTAGTCCATCGACGCCACGACCGCCTCGACGCCGTTGATCGCGCCGACGCCGACGATCACGGCGTCCTTGTGCCCGGTCGACTTCTGCGTTGAGGTGAGGCGCGACTTGTACGGTTTGGTATCGGTGAACCGCAGCGGATCGTTCGACGCCAGATTCGGCGCGATCTCGGCCCACTGCTCGGCGTCGAAGAGCGCCTTGAGTCGATCGGTGGCGTTGAGGCGGAAGTGGTGCGCGCACTTGCCGCACACCTGCAGGTTCTTGATCAGGTCCTTGGTGTAGATCGCGGTGTCGCAGTCCGGACACTTCGTCCACAGTCCCTCGGGGACCCGGCTGGTCTTCGCGGGCGCCGCAATCGGTTTGCGCGCCTTTTTGAACCAGGCCATCGGCTGAGTTTACGACAAACCTGAAGGTTTGTCGTCATTTGCGAGCGACGTAGTACCTCGTCCCCTTGTGCATGCCCTTGATCTGTTTCAACAGCTCGTCGAGGGCGGTGTCGTCGGATTCCGGATCGAACTCCGACGTTTCCACCACCAGCAGCGGGCTCGCCGTGTAGTGGAAGAAAAAATGCTGGTAGGCCTCGTTGAGCTCGCGCACGTACTCCTCGTCGGGCAGCGGCGCGTCGAGCTCGGTGTCGTCGGCGTCCGCCCGCGCGCGCGCCCGGCGCGCCTGCAGGCGTCTCATCAGCAGCTCGGTCGGCGCTTGCAGGTAGATGACCAGATCCGGCGGCGGCACGTCGCGCGCCAGCAGATCGAACAGCCGCTGATAGATGAACAACTCGTTGTCGTCGAGATTGAGGTAGGCGAAGATCTTGTCCTTGTCGAACACGTAGTCGCAGATGGTCGTCTGCAGGAACAGGTCGGCCTGGCGCTTGCTGGTCAGTTGGCGATGCCGGTTCAGCAGATAGAACAGCTGCGCCTGCAGCGCGGCGCCCGGCTTCTCGGCATAGAAGTCGGCGAGGAACGGGTTCTCGGCCTGTTCAAGAATAGTGGTGGCTTCGAGTTTCTGCGCCAGCCGCTCGGCCAGTCGTGTCTTGCCAACCCCGATCGGGCCTTCGACGGCGAGATAGTGAAAGGCCACTCCGCTGCCGAGTATAGTTGGTGAGCGTGAAGATCGAGAAGATCGAGCTGTTCCTCTGCCGCCTGCCGCTGGTCCATTTCTTCGAAACGAGTTTCGGACGGTCGTACGATCGTACTTTCGTGCTCGTGCGCGTGAGCGGCACCTCATCAGGACGCCAGCACGAAGGGTGGGGCGAGTCCGTCGCGGAAGCGAATCCGTACTACAGCGGTGAGACCACCGATACGGTGTGGCACATCATCGAGGGCTTCATCGCGCCGCTCGTGCTCGGCCGGACGTTCGATCACCCGCGCGAGATCTATCCGGCACTCAAGCGCATTCGCGGCCACAATATGGCGAAGGCCGGCGTCGAGATGGCGGCCTGGGATCTGTTTGCGCGGATGCAAGGGCAGCCGCTGTCGCGGGTCCTCGGCGGCACGCGCGCTCGCATTGTGTCGGGCGTGTCGATCGGAATTCAGGATTCCTTCGACCAGCTGATGGAGAAAATCGAGAAGGAGCTCGCCGCCGGCTATCAACGGATCAAGATCAAGATCAAACCGGGCTGGGATGTCGAAGCGGTGGAGCGCGTGCGGGCCAGGTTCGGCGCGATCCCTCTTCAAGTGGATGCCAACGCGGCCTATACACTGGACGACACGGAGCTGCTGGCCCGTCTCGATCCCTTCAACCTGCTCCTGATCGAACAACCACTGGACTACGACGATGTGATGGATCACGCGGTGTTGCAGCGGCGGCTCGAGACCCCCGTGTGCCTGGACGAATCGATTCATACCGTCCGCATCGCGCGCGATGCCATCGACGCGAAGGCCTGCCGCATCATCAACATCAAACCCGGCCGCGTGGGTGGGCACCAGGCCTCCATCGAGCTGCACGACCTGTGCGCCGATCACAGCGTTCCGGTGTGGCACGGCGGCATGCTGGAGAGCGGCATCGGCCGCGCGCACAACATCCATCTCGCCAGCCTGCCGAACTTCAGCCTGCCCGGCGACATTGCCGCGAGCAAGCGCTACTACGAGCCGGACCTGATCGATCCGCCCATTGATATCGCGAAAGATGGCACCATCGCGGTACCGACGGCGCCCGGCATCGGCGTCAACATCGTCCGCGAACGGATTGAGAAAGCCACGCTTCGGCACCTGAGCCTATGAGAAGAAACACTTTGCGCCTTCTGTGGCCCTGGCTTTTTTCTCTGTGTCTTCTCGGTTGCGGTCCAAAGGCGACCGCGCCGCCGGTCACGCAGGCGAAGCCCGAGGCGGTCTTCGAACAGAAGATGCGGTGGATCCTGGAGCTCGAAGACGAGCGTCAGTTGCGGGGTGGCGGCGGCGATCTGACGGTGCTGGTCAACGACGCGGCACCGCGCATCCGCCGTCGTGCGGCGCTGGCGCTCGGCCGCGTCCGGCTTCCCGATGGTGTGGCCTCGCTCACACCGGTGCTCTACAGCGATGCCGACCCGGAAGTGCGACAGATGGCGGCCTTCGCGCTGGGGTTGATTGGCGATCCGTCCGCAGCCGCCGCGCTCACCACCGCCTTGACCGACAGCGATCCGACCATTCAGGGCCGCGCGGCCGAGGCGCTGGGGATGATGGCCTACAAGGCCGCGGGCGATCCCGTGGGCGCGATGGTGGCCGCGCACCTCAACGCCGGCGCGCTCAAGAGCCTCGGCGCCGACGACATGACGTATCCGCTGGCGCCGCCAGTGGAAGCCGTGCGGCTTGGCGTGTACGCGTTGGTGCGCCTTGGCGCGTACGAGGCGCTGGCGAAAGCAGTGCTGGACCCGAATGGCCGGGTCCGCAGCCGCTGGTGGCCGATCGCCTACGCCTTGCAGCGCGTGAGCGACGCGCGTTCGGTGCCGGCATTTCTGGAATTGTTGAACGGTGAAGGCCAGCTGACGCGCGCCTTTGCCGCTCGTGGACTGGGCCAGACGAAAGACGCCCGCGGCACCGCGCCGTTGATGGCCGCAGCCGACAATGCCGGTGAACCGACCGCGGTTCGCGTGCAGGCGGTGCGCGCCCTCACGCTGATCGGCGATGTGAAGGCCGCCGCGACCATGCGCCGGCTGATCGTGTCGCCGAAAGTCGACCAGAACCTGCAGCTCGAAGCGATCATCGCGCTGTCGTCGCTGCACAGCCGCGATCTGGTCGAGCTGTTGATCGATTTGGTGTCGGCGCCATGGCCGTCGGTGCGCGCGGCCGCGCTGCAGGGCCTCGCTCGCACCGACGTCGACACGTTCATGACCGCCATCTCGGGACTCGACCCCGACCCGCACTGGTCCGTCCGCGCGGCCCTGGCAACCGCTCTTGGCGACCTGGGCCGCGAGCGCGCCCAGCCGGCGCTGACAGCGATGTTGCGCGACAACGATCAGCGCGTGATCCCGTCGGTGTTGGCGGCGATCGCACGGGTCGGCGCCAGCAATGGCGTGGCGGAAATGGCCGCGCGCCTGACCGTGGACGATCCGGCGGTGCGCGCCGCCGCGGCGCGCGGTCTGGCGACCTTGAAGGCGGCCAACGCCGGCCCGGCCCTTCTCGACGCGCTGAATCGTTCGCAGGCCGACGGGCTGTACATCGCTCGTGCCGCCACGCTCGAGGCGCTCGCGGCGCTCGATCCGAATGCCGCCAAACCCGCGCTAAATTCCGCGCTGAGCGATCGCGATTGGGCCGTGCGCGTGCGCGCGGCCGAACTCTTGAAATCGCTCGACCCTAACGTCGGCGCAGCGCCGGCGCGTCCGGCGCCGCCACCCTCGGTGGCGGAGCTCGCGGCGGTGGACACATTCGTGAGTCCCAAGTACTCGCCGACGGCGTACATCGATACGGCGAAGGGCACCATCGAGCTCGAGCTGGCGGTCATCGACGCGCCTCGCGCGGTGGCGAATTTCATCACGCTCGTCCGTCGTAATTTTTTCCGCGGCGTCCAATTGCATCGCGTCGTGCCCGACTTCGTCGTCCAGGGCGGCGACCCGCGCGGCGACGGTGCCGGCGGCCCCGGCTACACCATTCGCGACGAGGTCAATCAGCGTCCGTATCTGCGCGGCACCGTCGGCATGGCGCGCGCCTGGCCCGACACCGGCGGCAGCCAGTTCTTCATCACGCACTCACCACAGCCGCATCTTGACGGCCTCTACACGGTCTTCGGACAAGTCGTGGCGGGGATGGACGTGGTCGATCGCCTGCAGCAGTGGGACACGATCGAGCGCATTCGGGTGTGGGACGGTGTGAACTGGATTGGTGCTGGACAATAACGAAGAACGAAGAACGAAGTACAAAAGGAAAGGGGCGCGTGAGCGCCCCTTTCACATCTTCTGGCGTGTGCGGCTTAGCGTTTCTTCGCCTTTTTCTTCGCCGCCTTCTTAGCCTTCTTTGCCATCGGTCAATCCCCCCCTTCAGGTTGGGTTATGCGGAAGAACCGGCCGCGCTACGGCTTAGCCTCTGCCGCCTGGCACTCAGCGTTGCCCGTGCCGGCCTTTCTCTTCCTGCTTCACTGCGCCCGCGAAGCGCGCATCGCTTCAAATGCGCACGCGGAGCGTGCGCGAAGGAATAAGGGTGGGGCAGTCTCTCAACCGCCCCTGTAGCGGCCTACTAGCGCTTTTTGGCCTTCTTCTTCGCCGCCTTCTTAGCCTTCTTCGCCATTGTTCTCTCCTGATGGGGGGGTGACTCTGCCTGATGGCGGCCGCCCGGTTGTCGTGAACTAAAAGTTTCTATTTCGACTCAATCTTCTAGTTTTAACCTTTTCACAACCAGTGGCCTGAGTTCTCCACCCTCATACAAGATGTAGATTATGGATGAGAAAAACTTGTTGTCAAGCACAAAGCGTTCGTTGTTGTCAAACAACGTGTCGGCCTGACAGCGAAAGTTCTATAGTCTCGCGCGTCAATGCGCGCGGACGATCAACGAATCGATCGTCGCAGTTCGCGAGCGCGCGCGAGCGCGCCGTACGGCGCGTCGGCGTGCTCCGCGATCAAGGAATCGAGCGCGACGGTGGCCCGATCGCGCTGCTGCAACGCGATCGACTGCCTGGCGATGTTGAGGCGCGCCACCGTAGATGCGATGTCAGGGCGATTGACCTGGCCTGACTTGGCCATCGCGAGCAGCCGTTCCGAGGCCGCGAGGCTGGCGGCGGCGTCGTGGGAGTAGGTATCGAGGATTTCCGCTTCGATCTGGCGGAACAGCGGGTTGCGCGGATAATCATCCTGAAGCTGCCGCACGATCCCGATCGCCTCGCGCCACTTTTTCTCATACCAGAGTAGAGAACGTGAATCTGGTACTGCGCTTCACCGCGTACCAGCTGGCCGTGCGCGGCCGCGCGCTCGAGCTGCCGCAGGCCGTCTTCGCGATCGCCGCCCGGGAGGAGCAGCAGGAAACGCAGCAAGCGAAAGAACGCCGGCGCCACGCCGGCGTAGTAGCGATACATGCCGAGGCCAAACTCTGCATCGTGCATGGCCGGGTCGAGGGTTAGCGCCCGCTCGAGCGATTCCTTGATGCGTTTGCCGTCGCGGGCGGCGGCAAGCCGCTCGACGCGATGGACGCGGTATTGCGCCCGCACGCCATAGGCAGCTCCCACATAGAACCAGGCCTCGGCACGATTCGGTTCCGCTTTTTTCAACCGCTCCGCCTCGGAAATCGCGGCAGTGACCTTGGCCAGGAATGGGGTATCGAGCCCGCGGTTTTCGGGATCGAGCTGGATCCGCCACCACTGACCGAGCGCCTCGAGCCCCAGGCACGCCACCTGCGGCGCCGGCGGACACGTGGCCGGCAATGCCGCGTCGAGCCCGTCGAAATCAGCGTCGAGGATGTGATCGTACGCTCGCGCCACGGTCGCGGCGGCAGTAATGCCGGTCGATACCTCTGGCCTTGTGCTTCCGGCTTCAGTGGAGGCGAGTGCCAGGACCAGCGTCAGCACGATCGCCGGTCGAAGGGTCATACCACGCTCGTTTTGAGTTTCTGCTTGTCCGCGTGACGCTCGAGGCCCAGCTGAATGAGCTGGTGGACCAGTTCGGCGTAGCCGACGCCGGAGGCCTCCCACATCTTCGAATACATGCTGATCGACGTGAACCCCGGCATGGTGTTGATCTCGTTCAGCACGATGTCGCCGCTGCCTTTGGAGACGAGGAAATCCACGCGCGCGAGACCGCTGCCGTCGATCGCGCGGAACGCTTCAACCGCCAGCCGTTGGATCTGTTTCACCACTCCACTCGCCAGCTCCGCCGGGATCACGCTCTTTGAATCATCGTCGAGGTACTTGGCCTCGTAGTCGTAGAACTCGCGTGACGGAATGATCTCACCGGGAAGCGACGCCCGCGGGTCGTCGTTGCCGAGCACCGAGCACTCGATCTCGCGCGGGTTCGCGACCGCGGCTTCGACCACGACCTTGCGATCGAACGCGAGCGCCATCTCGATCGCCGGGACGAGGCCGGCGCCGGTTTTCACTTTCGAAATGCCGACACTCGAGCCGAGATTCGCCGGCTTGACGAACATCGGATAGCCGAGCGCCTCGAGATCCTGCAGCACGGCCGCGCGATCGCGATCCCATTGGGCCCTTACGAATCCGCGCCACGGGCACAACGGCAATCCGCGCCCCGCAAACATCATCTTCATCGCGGACTTGTCCATCCCGGCGGCCGATGCGAGCACGCCGGCGCCGACGTACGCCACGTTCGCGAGCTCGAGCAGGCCTTGAATGGTGCCGTCTTCACCGTAGGGTCCGTGCAGTACCGGAAAGACAATGTCGAGATTGAGGGAGCTGAGCATCGCGGGTTCGCCGCCGCCGAGACGTTGATCCTCCGATGGAGCGGCCTGCCCCGCCGAAGCGGCTTCTTCGCGAAGGCGGGCGTGCTGAATCACTTCCGCCGCTGTCAGCGCCATCGGCGGTTGATTTGGCAGCGTCCAGCGGCCGTCTTTTTCAATCCTGATGGCGACCGGTTCGTATCGACCCCGATCGATGTGCTTGAAAATCGATCCGGCTGACGTCACCGAGATCTCGTGTTCCCCCGATCGCCCGCCATAGACGATCCCGACCCGCAACTTCTTCACTCAACGATAATAAGGGGTCGGGTCCATTTATTTGTCGTTCACGCTGACCCATAACGACGGCGCGGCAAGGCGCGGCATCCTGCGGACGGCGCACGGCGACATCGACACTCCGGTGTTCATGCCCGTGGGCACGCAGGGCGCGGTCAAAGCCCTTACGCCTCAACACCTTGAAGAAATCGGCGCCAGCATCATCCTTGGCAACACCTATCACCTGATGCTGAGGCCTGGCGATGCCCTGATCGCGCGCCGCGGCGGACTTCACGGTTTCATCGGTTGGAACAAGCCGATTCTCACCGACAGCGGCGGCTATCAGGTCTTCAGCCTCGCCGAGCGTCGCAAGGTAGACGAGAACGGGGTCGAATTCCGCTCGCATCTCGATGGCACGGCCCATCTTCTGACGCCGGAGCGCGCGGTTGATATTCAGGCCAACCTGGGTTCCGACATTGCCATGGTTCTCGATGAATGTCCCGCGCTGCCGGCGACTCTCGACATCATAAGTACCTCGGTTGATCTGACCTCCAGATGGGCTAAGCGTTGTCGTGCCAGGCACTTAGAGCGTAGCGATCGCAAAAATGGACCCGACCCCCAATTGCAGTTCGGGATCGTGCAGGGAGGCACGTTTGCGGAGCTGAGGCGCAAGAGCGCGGAACTCACTGTGGCTATTGGGTTTGAGGGCTACGCGATCGGTGGTCTCAGTGTCGGCGAGCCCAACGAGACCATGTACGACGTGATCGCTCAGACCACACCTTATTTACCAGCCAATCAGCCGCGCTACCTGATGGGCGTCGGTACGCCGCTGGATATCGTCGAAGCCGTCGCGCGCGGCGTGGATATGTTCGATTGCGTGCTGCCGACCCGGAACGCCCGCAACGGCCAACTATTGACCAGCGAGGGCCCGGTCAACATCAAGAATGCTCAGTACGCCGAAGACGATGGGCCGGCGGATCCGGCGTGCGGCTGCTACACCTGCCGCAACTTTTCGCGGGCATATTTGCGGCATCTCTACATGGCCGGCGAGATGACCGGAGGCACCCTTAACACATTGCATAACCTGAGCTTTTACCTTGACACCATGCGGCGGATTAGAGAGGCTATATCGTTCGGCAGGTTCGAAGATTTTAGACAAACGTTCCACCAGACCTTTACCCGCCGCGCGTTGATTTCATGACCACGACGGATCCCCAGCTCGGAATGTTGCTCGCTCTCGCCGCGTCGTCTGATCAACAGGTCAGCCCACTCGTCCAGCTCATTCCCTTCGCGCTCGTCCTCGCCATCTTCTATTTCGTGATCCTGCTGCCGATGCGCCGGCGCCAGAAGAAGGTCCAGGAGTTTCTCTCCGCGCTGAAGGTCGGGGACAAAGTCGTGACCTCCGGCGGCATTTACGGCTCGATCGCCAAGATGGGTGATGATGCCGTGCAACTGCAGATCGCTCCAAACGTCCGCGTGGAACTGTCCCGGGCCGCGATTGTCGGCTACCAGGGCCAGGCCCCCGTGGTAGAAGCGCCGACTTCATAAACCCATGGCGAACAATCTCCGTTGGAAAATCCTGGTCATCGTCGCGGTCATCGCCGTCTCGGTGTTCGCGTTCTATCCACCGCAGTCGAAGATTAAGCTCGGACTCGACCTGAAGGGCGGCGTGCAGCTGGTCCTGCGCGTGGTGACCGACGACGCGCTCCGTCTCGAGGTGCAGACGTCCGCCGATCGCCTGGCCGAGCAGCTGAAGACGGCGAACATTCCCGTGACCAACGTGAATGTGGCCGGGCCAACGTCGTTTGCCATCACTGTCCCGCCCGATCAGGACGCGGCGTTCCGTGCATCGCCGGCGCTGGTGGAGCTCGAGGCCAACTACGAGCGTTCGACCGGCTCCGGCGGCACCTACACCTACTCGCTGCGGCCGAACATCGTCGTCCAGCTGCGCGAAGATACGGTGAACCAGGCGCTACAGACCATCGAGCGTCGCGTCAACGAGCTTGGCGTCGCCGAGCCCGTCATCGCCCGGCATAGCGCCGCGGATCAGATTCTGGTGATGTTGCCTGGCGTGACCGATGTGAACCGCGCCAAGGAAATCATCCGCTCCACGGCGCAGCTCGAGCTGAAGCTGGTGGAGCAGGGACCGTTCTCGGACGAACCCGCGGCGCGCCAGGCCTACGCCAACAACGTGCCTCCAGACATGCAGATTCTGCCCGGCACCATGGAAACGGTTCCGGGCCAGCCCGCGGGCGTCGGTTTCTACGCGGTGCGCCGTGTCCCAGCGGTCACCGGACGCGATCTGCGCAACGCGCGGCCCACGCTCGATGAGAACAACCGGCCGGCCGTGAGCTTCTCACTCAATCAGGAAGGGGCGCGCAAGTTCGGCGCCTTCACGCAGGCCAACATCGGCCGTCAGCTGGCGATCGTGATGGACAACCGCGTGGTATCGGCGCCGCGGATCGAGTCGCAGATTTACGACGAGGGCCGCATCACCGGCAACTTCACCAACCAGGAGTCGCAGGACCTGTCGCTGGTGCTGCGATCCGGCGCGCTGCCCGCCAACATGAACTATCTCGAAGAGCGCACGGTTGGACCGTCGCTCGGCGCCGAATCCGTGCGCGCCGGCATCCTCGCGTCGATCGGCGGCGTCGTCTTCGTGATGATCTTCATGCTGTTCTACTACCGCCTCGCCGGATTCAACGCGATCACCTCGGTGCTCGTGAACCTGGTGATTCTGCTCGGCATCATGGCGTATCTCGGCGCCACCATGACGCTGCCCGGCATTGCCGGCTTCATTCTCACCATCGGCATCGGCGTCGATTCGAACGTGCTGATCTTCGAGCGCATTCGCGAAGAACTGGCGACCGGCAAGGCGGTCAAGCACGCCGTGGCGGCCGGATTCGATCGCGTGTTCCTGACCATTCTGGACACGCACATTGCGTCGTTGATCTCCGCCGCATTTCTCTTCAATTTCGGCACCGGCCCGATTCGCGGCTTTGCCACCACTCTCACATTCGGTCTGCTGGCCAACGTGTTCACGGCCGTCTTCGTGTCGCGGACCTTGTTCGAGCTCATCCTGATGCGTCGCGCGAAGGCGGCGTCCCTGAGCATTTGAAATCATGCGCATTCTGACCAACGTCAACATCGACTGGCTGCGCTGGCGGTGGCACTCACTGGTGGTGTCGTGGCTGGTCATCCTCGCCGGCGTCGGCTTGATGGCCACGCGCGGCCTGCCGCTCGGCATCGACTTTTCGGGCGGCACGCTGGTGGTGGCTCGCTTCGAGCAGCCGGTCACCGAAGACGCCATTCGGTCGGCGGTTCCGGGCGACGAAGAATCCGTGCAGCGCTACGGCGACGCGCCGAACGAATTCATGATTCGTCTGCCGCTGCCGGAAGGTGCGGCCTCCGGAGACGAAACGGCCCTTGCCGAGACGGCACAGCGGCTGGTGGCCGACCTTCAGAAAGCGAACCTCGGCAAGATTGACATTCGCAGTACTGAATTCGTCGGCCCGGTGATTGGCCAGGACCTGCAGCGCAAAGGCCTGTTGGCGACCGTCGCGTCGCTGGGCGGCATTGCCGTGTATATCTGGCTGCGTTTCCGTTTCAGCTTCGCCATCGGCGCGATGGTGGCCAGCGTCCACGACGTGCTCATCACACTGTCGGTGCTGACCCTGGCCGGTTACGAACTGTCGCTCAACACCATCGCCGCGATCCTCACGCTGGTCGGCTACGGCGTGAACGACCAGATCGTGATCTTCGATCGCGTCCGCGAGAACCTGCGGATCCGCAAGAAAGAACCGATCGAGACCGTCATCAACACCGCGGTCAACCAGACACTGCCGCGCACGGTGATTACCGCGGGCTGCACGTTCCTCGCGGTGCTGTCGCTCTACATGTTCGGTGGCGAGGTGCTCGAGGGCTTCGCGTTCGCCATGCTGGTCGGCATCATCTCGAGCACCTACTCGACAGTGTTCATCGCATCGGCCATCGCGGTGGCGTTGAGCCCGAAGTCGCCGGCGCCGCGAATGCAGAAAGCGGGACGGCCGGCGTCGTAGCGCCGCACTCGTGGACGTTCTCAACGCCGCGATTCTCGGCGTGGTGCAGGGGCTCACCGAGTTCCTGCCCGTCTCGAGCTCAGGCCACTTGATTCTGGCGCGCGCGTTCTTCGACTGGGATCCCGGGCGCTTCGGGCTGGCGTTTGACGCGGCGGTGCACGTTGGAACGTTGATCGCGGTCGTGCTGTATTTTCGTCGCGAAGTCGCGCAGCTGGTGGCCGCGGCGCCGGGCGCGTTGAGCGGCAAACACGGCGAATTCGAGCGGCTCGGCCGTCTGATCGTGGTCGGGACGATTCCGATCGTGATCGTGGGCGCGTTGTTCGGCGATGTGATCGAGGCGCGCATTCGAACGCCGCTGATTGTCGCGATCAACCTGGTGATCGGCGCAGTGGGGTTGATATGGGCGGAGCGGCTGCTCAAACGCGATCGTGAGCCGCTGGCTCTCGGCTACGGCGAGGCGCTGGCGATCGGGATCGCGCAGGCCGCGGCGCTGGCCCCGGGGTTGTCGCGCTCAGGGCTGACGTTGACGATGGCGTTGTTTCTCGGGTTGCGCCGCGATACGGCGGCGCGGTTTGTCTTTCTGATGTCGCTACCGGCCGTGATCGCGGTGGCGGTGAGAGAAGTGGTCGCGTTGCGTGAGGTTGGCCTGGCCGGTTTGCCGGTAACCATTCTCGCGGTCGGCTTGGTGACGGCAGCGATTGTCGGCTACCTCACCGTGAAGTATTTCGTGCGGTACCTTGCGTCACACTCGCTCGACGTGTTCGCGTATTACCGCTTCGGGCTCGCGGCGGTCACCTTCGTGTGGTTGTGGACGCGGTGATTTGTGGGCTGGCTACGCAGAAGTTTTCTGACCGGCCTCGTCGTGACGGTGCCGCTGTTGATCACCATCGTCACGCTGGTATGGTTTTTCCGCTTCATCGACGGCGTGGCCCGGCCGCTGTCGATCTATGTGTTGGGGCGTGAAGTGCCCGGGCTCGGCGTGCTGATCACCGCGGCGTTCATCTTGGTGATTGGCGCCCTGGCGACGAACGTGTTCGGGCGGCGGCTGTTGCAGCGCGGCGAGCGCTGGCTGCTGAACGTGCCGCTGTTCAAGACGGTGTATGCGCCGGTCAAGCAGCTGGTGGCCGCGTTCTCGCCCGACAGCGAGACCGGCTTCAAGAAGGTCGTGATCGTCGACGATGCGCAGCGCGGGATGGTGATCGGCTTCCTGACGCGCGAGTTCACGATGGATCGCGGCAACGGACCGGAAGCGATGATCGCGGTGTATGTGCCGACGAATCACCTGTATCTGGGTGACGTACTCGTCTATCGGCGCAGCCAGGCGTCGTATCCGGATCTGTCGGTTGAGGACGGGATCCGCATTTTCTTGACGGGCGGGATGGCGCTGCCGACGGCAGTCAAGAGCCAGCAGTCGGCAGTGAAGAGTTGAGTCCGGCAGTCGGCAGTCAACAGTTTACGGAGGAAGAGACGACGCGATGGTGACGAGGCTAATGCAACGAGTGGCGGTGGTCTGTACGCTGGCAGTGCTGATGGCGCCTGCCCTGTTGGCCGCGCAACCTGCCCAGGACGAGGCGCACCACCGGCCCGGCGGCGAGGTCAACATCCAGCTGCCCGATCTCAACCAGGGCGACTTCCTCGGCATGACCGGCCACCAGATCCTGCTCTCTGGTCTCGTCGTCTGCGTGCTGGGGTTACTGTTTGGCCTCTGGACCTACACCGCGGTGAAGAATCTGCCGGTGCACCAGTCGATGGCCGACGTCTCCGCGATCATCTACGAAACGTGCAAGGCTTACCTGATCCAGCAGGGCAAGTTCCTGCTGATCCTCGAGGTCTTCATCGGCATCGTGATGGTCGCCTACTTCCTCCTGACCGGCCTCGAGATCCCGCGCATCGCCATCGTCATCCTGTTCAGCCTGATTGGCATTGCCGGCAGCTACGGCGTGGCATGGTACGGCATCCGCATCAACACGCTGGCGAATTCGCGCACCGCGTTCGCCAGCTTGCGGGGCAAGGCCTTCCCGGTGTGCGACATCCCGCTGCGCGCCGGCATGAGCGTCGGCATGATGCTGATTTCGGTCGAGCTGTTGTTCATGCTCGCGATTCTCCTGTTCATTCCCGGCGAATACGCGGGCGCCTGCTTCCTCGGGTTCGCGATTGGCGAGTCGCTCGGCGCGTCGGCGCTGCGCATCGCCGGCGGCATCTTCACCAAGATCGCCGACATCGGCTCCGACCTGATGAAGGTGGTCTTCAAGATCAAGGAGGACGACGCGCGCAACCCCGGGGTGATCGCGGACTGCACCGGCGACAACGCCGGCGATTCGGTCGGCCCCACCGCCGACGGCTTCGAGACCTACGGCGTCACTGGAGTGGCGCTGATCATGTTCATCATGCTGGCGGTGCAGGACACCGCGACGCAGGTGCAGCTGCTGGTCTGGATTTTCATGATCCGCGTGATGATGGTGCTGGCGTCGGCGGGCTCGTATCTCGTCAACAACGCGATTGCGGGCGGCAAGTACGCCGCCGCGGTGAAGATGAATTTCGAGGCGCCGCTCACCAGCCTGGTGTGGCTGACCTCGATCGTGTCGGTGATCCTCACCTACGTCCTCTCGTACCTGCTGATTCCAAACCTGGGCGGCAATTCCAGTCTGTGGTGGCAACTGTCCACCGTGGTGACCTGCGGCACCCTGGCGGGGGCGATCATCCCCGAGTTCGTCAAGGTATTCACCTCGACCCATTCCGGGCACGTCAAGGAAGTGGTGACGTCGTCGCGAGAAGGCGGCCCCTCGTTGAACATCCTGTCCGGCCTGGTCGCCGGCAACTTCAGCTCCTACTGGCTGGGCCTGACGATCATGGGGCTGATGACGATCGCGTATCAGGTGGCGTTCATGGACCTCGCGGCGGCGACCATCAATGGCGCGCCGCTCATGGTGGCCCCGGCGATCTTCGCGTTCGGCCTCGTGGCGTTCGGGTTCCTCGGCATGGGCCCCGTCACCATCGCGGTGGATTCGTACGGCCCGGTGACCGACAACGCACAGTCGGTATACGAGCTGTCGCAGATCGAAGAGATCCCGAACGTCGATCAGGAGATTCAGCAGAAGTTCGGGTTCGCGGTGAACTTCAAGGTCGCCAAGGAACTGCTCGAAGAAAACGACGGCGCGGGCAATACGTTCAAGGCCACCGCGAAGCCGGTGCTGATTGGCACCGCGGTGGTCGGCGCGACGACGATGATCTTCGCGATCATCATGGCGCTGACGCAGGGCCTTGCTGATCAGGCGGCGATTGCCAACCTGTCGATTCTGCACCCACCTTTCCTGCTCGGGCTGATCACCGGCGGCGCGGTGATCTATTGGTTCACCGGCGCGTCGATGCAGGCGGTCACCACTGGCGCCTATCGCGCGGTCGAATTCATCAAGAAGAACATCAGGCTCGAAGGGGTGACCAAGGCGTCGGTCGAAGACAGTAAGAAGGTGGTTGAGATCTGCACCATCTACGCGCAGCGCGGCATGTTCAACATCTTCCTTGGCGTGTTCTTCTCCACGCTCGGCTTTGCGTTCATCGAGCCGTTCTTCTTCATCGGCTACCTGATCTCGATCGCGCTGTTCGGGCTGTTCCAGGCGATTTTCATGGCCAACGCCGGCGGCGCGTGGGACAACGCCAAGAAGATTGTCGAGACCGAATTGAAGATGAAAGGCACGCCGTTGCACGATGCGTCAGTGGTCGGCGACACGGTTGGCGACCCGTTCAAGGACACCTCATCGGTGGCCATGAACCCGGTGATCAAGTTCACGACGTTGTTCGGCCTGCTGGCGGTGGAGCTTGGCGTTTACATCGGCACCGGCGCGGCGCTGACGCTCGGACTGGCGACGGTGTTCTTCGTCATCAGCATGTTTTTCGTGTATCGCTCGTTTTACGGGATGCGGATTGAGAACTGAGGCCCAGCAGGCGACCCAACCATTGACGGATGGGTTCGGCCACGACTAAGCTGAGCCTCCTTTGTTGGCCGGCCGTTCGGGAACATACGAACGGAGGTTGAAAGTTGTTCTTTTGGCGGGAGCAAGGCCGTAATTCCGGTGTCTAATTGAGCATACGCCCCCTATCTCGGTCCCTTGACCGGGTCTTTGGGGCCCGGTAATAATCGGCGGTCTTTGTGAGAAGTTGAGGAGGAATTAAGTGCCACGCGACATGTTCGGCGATGTCGTGAATCCGTCGATCAAGATGGGCAACAAGATGTGGTACACGGTGCCACTGACGATGTTTGTCCAGGCGACGGCAGTCGCGGCGATGATCATTGTTCCACTGATGGCCATGGGGGCCCTTCCGTCGACGCCCACCATGATGGCGTTTGTGGCGGCGCCGCCGCCACCGCCGCCGCCACCTCCGCCACCGCCTCCGCCCGAGGCGAAGGCGCCGCCGCCGCCGATGGACGTCAGTCCTGACGCCGCGCCGCTGGAGGCGCCCAAGGAAATCAAGGCCGAGACCGGACTCGAAGCGGGATTCGAGCGTGCGTCAGGCGTTGAAGGCGGCATTATCGGCGGCGTTGCCGGCGGCATCACCGGCGGCATTCCCGAACCACCGCCGCCACCGCCGCCACCGGCCGCCCCCGTGCGCGTCGGCGGCAACATCAAGCCGCCGCAGAAGACCCGCGACGTTCGTCCCGTCTACCCGCCGATCGCACAGTCGGCGCGTGTGCAGGGCATCGTGATCATCGAGGCCACCATCGGCCCCGACGGCGCGGTGAAGGACGCGAAAGTGCTGCGCTCGATCCCGCTGCTCGACCAGGCGGCGCTCGATGCGGTGCGTCAATGGCAGTTCACCCCGACATTGCTGAACGGCGTCCCGGTGCCGGTCATCATGACGGTCACGGTGCAGTTCACGTTGCAGTAGAGAGCCTGTCGCAGCCGAAGCGCGTCGCGCGAAGGCGGACGATCATTTTTTGGAGGCAGCAATGGAAGGTCGGAAAGTTTCGTTCGGTCGGATTGCCGGTGCCGCGTTCGCTTTGATGCTCGTCAGCACTCCCGCGTTCGCGCAGGAAGGCGGCGGTCTCGATCTCATCGAGATGTTCGAACAGATGGGCCCAGCGGCTTGGGCGGTCGCCATCGTCCTGTTCATCATGTCGTTCTGGTCGGTGGGCGTGGCCATCGAGCGCTTCTACACCTACAGCCAGGCGACCAAGCAGTCGAAGATGTACGCGCCACTGGTGGCCAAGCACCTCAAGGAAGGCCGCCTGAAGGAAGCCATCGCGCTGTCGTCGGCCAAGGAATACCGCTATAGCCATCTCGCCAAGGTCGTGCTCGCCGGCTTGCAGGAATATCAGTTCCAGCAGGAGAGCGGCGCCAACCTGTCGCGTGAAGACCTGCTCGACACCGTCCGCCGCTCGATTCAGCGCGCCACCGCCCTCACCGCCAACGACCTGAAGAAGGGCGTCTCGGGTCTGGCCACCATCGGCGCGACCGCGCCGTTCGTCGGTCTGCTCGGCACGGTGGTCGGCGTCATCAACGCGTTCGTCGGTATCGCGTCGTCCGGATCGGGCGGCATTGGCGCCGTCTCCGCCGGTATCGCGGAAGCGCTCGTCGAGACCGCGCTCGGCCTGTTCGTGGCCATCCCGGCGGTGTGGTTCTACAACTACCTGTCGGGCAAGCTGGAGTTCTTCAACGTCGAGATGGACAACTCGTCGTCGGAGATGGTGGACTACTTTATCAAGAAGACGGCGTAGGATTCTTTCGATCGGTTGATCAGCTGACCAGTCGATCCGTCGATCAGATCGACTGATCACGAGATCAACTGATCGAGAGATTCAAGGAGCAATTTTATGTCAATGGATGTTGGCGGGTCCAAAGGCGGAATAAAGTCGGACATCAACGTCACACCCCTCGTCGACGTCATGCTGGTGCTGCTGATCATCATGATGATCGTGGCGCCGCTGCTGCAGAAGGGCGCCGATGTCAGGTTGCCGCTGGCCGCGAACACCGCGGAGAAGCCCGAGACGCAGGACCAGACGGTGCTCGCGGTCGACAGGAATGACCGCTACTTTGTCAATGGCCTTCCGGTCCGAAAGGAGGACCTGCGGACCAAGGTCGAGGAGATCCTTGAGACCAAGAAGGAACGCATCATCCTGATCAAGGCTGATGTCGAAGCCCGCTATTCGGCAGTGATGGACGCGATGGACGAGATGCGCGCCAGCGGCATCGAGGACATCGGCCTGATCACCGATCCGAAGTCACGGCAGGGCCTGCTCGGCGGCGGGGGAGGCAAGTAATGGCTCACGCACACATGCACCACGGCGCGGATCGGGTCATCACCGCCAAGAAGCTCGAAGTCTCGTCGGACATGAACATCACGCCGATGATCGACGTCCTGCTCGTGCTGCTCGTGATCTTCATGGCGGCGCTGCCGCTGTCGCAGCGCGGTCTCGACATCAACCTGCCGGCGGAGACCAAGAGCGCGAACCAGACGCAGGTCGACGTCTCGCAGATCGTGATCGAGTACACCGCCGATCGCAAGATCTCGATCAACAAGCAGGACGTCAGCATCCAGGAGCTCGAGGATCGCCTGCGCAAGATCTACGAGGAGCGCAAGGAGAAGACGCTGTTCATCGCTGCCGACGGCGGCCTGCGCTACGGCGACATCGTCGACGTGATCGACGCCGCCAAGGGCGCGGGCGTCGAGAAGGTCGGCATCATCACCGAAGGCATGCGCCGCGCCGCCGCTCAGTCGGGGCGTGTGGGCGGAGGCAACTAGCTCACGGTGTTGTCTGGCTTTGGCCGGATAGAAACGTAAACGAGGGGCGGGTCGTCAGACCCGCCCCTTTTTCTTTTGTCTGTGCGCCATGAGCGACATCGCCATCTGCGATCGGGAGATGCTCGTCGATAACATCGCGTCGTTCGTTGCCCATAAAAGGCGGTGTGCGCCTCGAGGCGGCGCAGGCGTGCGTGCAGAACAGCCTGGACGTACTCGGACCGGCCGCGGTGGACCTACTCAGACGTCGTCTGTTGCAGCCCACCGACGAGTGGTCCTACTATCCGGCCGATCCGGTGGCACGCCGAATCCATTATGCGTTGGCGCCGCTGGTGCTGAGGGATCAGCCACAGGTGCTCGGTCTGTCCAATCTCGATGCGGTGCGGGACCGCCCGCTGATTGTCGTCTCCAATCATCTGTCGTACTCGGACGCCAACGTGATCCAGGTCGCGTTGCATCAGTGCGGCCGGCGTGACGTCACCGAGCGCCTGACCGTCGTGGCCGGCCCGAAAGTGTACTCGGCGCTGCCGCGGCGGTTCTCAAGCCTGTGCTTCGGAACGATCAAATCGCCGCAGAACGATCGCGTGTCCTCGGGCGAAGCGATTATGTCAGCACGCGACGTCGCCATCGCCGCGCGGCAGACGCTGGCAGCTGCCGAAGCCCGTCTCCGTCGGAACGACGCCTTGCTGATTTTTCCTGAGGGCACGCGGAGCCGCACCGGGAAGCTGCAGGTCTTCCTGCCAGGCGTCGCGCGCTACTTCAGGCCGGACGACGTGTGGGTGATACCGATGGGTCTGCAGGGAACGGAGCGCATGTTCGCGATCGGCGAGGAAAAACTCGCGTCCGTTCCGATCATGCTCACGATCGGCGAAGCCGTGCCCGTCGCAGAAATCCGTCGCCGCGCGGGTCACGATCGGCGGACATTCGTCAACCGCGTCGGGAGGGCCGTGGCGGCCGTCCTGCCTCCTGAGTACCGCGGCTGCTACGAATAGATGCCAGAGTCCGGCTGGTTGAGCTAGATTACGGGCCGATGCTGTCGAGACGCGCGCTCATCGTCACGCCGATCGCGTTGCTGGCCTCGCAGGCGGCCTTCGGGCAGTCCAACCGCCGCATGCAGCTGTGCATGCATACCAACACGTCCTCCGGCGCCGGGTATCGCGCCGCGCTCGAAGGCTGGGCGAAAGCCGGCATCAGGAACGTCGAACTCAACCCGTCGCTGATCGACGCCTTTCTGAAGAGCGACACGCTTGATGCCGCCAAACGAGTCTTGACCGACAACGGCCTCACACCGGTACACGGCACCGTGCCGGGCAATCTTCTCGAGCCGACTCCCGATCGCACCGCGATCCTCGAGACGCTCAAGAAACGGCTCGAGGTGCTCGCGTTGCTCGGATTGAAGAAGGTCTACACCACGACGAACAGCACGCAGAAGCCGGTTCCCGATCAGTACGAGCACGTGGCGGAGAACATGCGCGCGCTCGGCGATATCGTCAAGGGCTACAACATGACGATGAGCGTCGAGTTCGTGCGGGCGTCGCCGTACATGTCGACACTGCTCACCGCGCTCAAGGTCACGCGCCAGGCGGCGCATCCGAATTTCGGCTTGATGTTCGACTTCTATCATTTCTGGTCCGGCCACAACCGGCTCGAGGACATGGATCAGATCCGGCAGGGTGAGATTCAGCACGTGCATTTTCAGGACGTGCCCGACATCCCGCGCGAGACGCTCGACAACAATACGCGCGTCATTCCCGGCGACGGCGTTGCCCCGATCGTGCCGATCCTGAGGAAGCTGCGCGAGAAGGGCTACCACGGCCCGCTGTCGGTCGAGCTGTTCGCGCCGCAATTCCGCGACGGGGATCCGTATCAGGTCGCGCGCGAGATCCGGCAGAAGTGTGAGCCCCTCATGCGACGCGCTGGAGTGTCGTAGTTGCTGCGCGCGCGCTTCTGCGCGATCGGGAATCTCGCCGCGCTCTTATCGAGGCTCGGCGCGCCGGGCGGGCGCGCGCCTAAGCGCGACCTTCACTGTCTGCTGCGCTAATGTAGTGATATGGCGCGGCCTTTCGTTGCGGCGCGCTGAATTTCTCGTCGCTACGAGCAGCAAGAAACGTTATTAGGGAGACGACCATGGCGACACCGTACGAAAGCGCGCGACTGAATCTGGAGCTGTTCACACTGCGGCGCGAGCCGGTGTTGCGCGAGGCGCGCAGCTGGTTCCTTGCTGCATTCAATCCTGAGACGGTTGAGGACGTGGTGCGGCTGATCGGCGACGAACGCAATGCGAGCTTCCGAATGGTTTTGGGCTACTGGGACATGGCGGCGTCGATGGTGGCTACGGGCGCGATTGACGGAGATGCGTTCCGCGCCGCCCATGGCGAGGTGTTCCTGACGTTCGCGAAGGTCCATCCCTTCCTGGCCGAGATGCGCGCCGCGTCGGGAGAGCCGGAATTCTGCAAACATCTCGAGGCCGTCGTGCTCGCCGCGCCAGGAGCAGAGGCGATCATGAAACGACGACGAGACGCAGCGCTGGCGGCGGCAAAGGCGAGGGCCCTGATCACCCGGTGACCGCGCCGAACGCGCGTTGCGCGAGACGGTGTCTACCGGAGCGAATGTCGAGCGAGCCCGCCGCAAGTTTCTGCAAAACGAGCGGAGGCGGTGACTCGGCCCTGTTTGAGGGCCAGGCCGTGCTGCCCGAGTTGGCCCAAATGCTTGAAGGATGCCGCAGCGAGTTTTGCCGGGCGAGACGAGTCATTCACGGAGGGAGACACCGTCTCGCGCATGAGCGCGCGGAGATCGACGAACCTAAAGGTTCGTCGCCACGTGGATGATCGGCCGACGGGACCTAAAGGTTCGTCGCCACCGGGAAAATTCTACGACTGTGGTCTAACCGCGCCGACCTCTTTCAGCTCCGGCAGCGTCGGATCCGCCTTCTTCCAGATCTCGCGCAACTCGGCATAGGCGCGCTGCGCGGTGGCGGTGTCCTTCGCCGCGGTGGCCGCGCGTGCCAGGCCAAGCAGCGACAAGGCGCGCTTCGGATTCCGTTTCAGCGACAGCTCGAATGCTTCGATCGCTTCCTTCGGCCGCCGCAAGTCCATCAGCATCTCGCCGACCTGTTCGTTGACCGGCTTCACCGGCACCGGCGGCCCGAACTCGAATGGGAGTCCGGCTTCGACCACGGCGGCCTGACGGGCGAGCACGAGGGCCTCCTCGCGTCGACCCTCGCTGAACAGCAACAGCGCCTCGAGCTGCTGGGCCATCACCTGCGGCACCCGGGGGTCACCGCCGCCCGTGGTGGGAAGGCCCACGGCAGCGGCCTGCGGTGCGTGTGCCTCGTGCGTCGTGGCTGGCGCCACTGGTTGGGCGCCTGGTGCGGGAACGGCAACCGGCCCCGGAGCGGGCGCGATCGGCCTCACTCCCGGCGCGAGCGGTTTGACGCCCGCAGCGGGCTTCACCGGCGCCAGGTTTATCGGCGTGCTCTCCATCAACTGCGCCATCTGCTGCAGCGCCGCCGCCCCCATCGGGCGGTTGCCGGCGCGAATCGCGGCAAACCCGATCGCGAATAGCTCCGCGATGGCGGCGCCTTTCGGCAATCCCTTGGCGATCACTGGCGCCTTGGCATCGCCCCACTTCCGAGTCTCAATCAGCCACGCGGCCCGCCCCAGCGACAAGTGGCTCCGCGTCCGTTCCGAGCCGCTTTCCTTCGCCGCCGCTTCGAGCTCGGCCATGACGGCGCGAGCGGCATCATAGCGGCCCTGCTGTGCGTAGCCGTAGACGAGCCATAACAGCGCATGAAAGCCGCGCGCGTCCACGTCGAGCTTCTTCTCCGCGCGGCGCGCATCGGCGGCCTTCACCGAGCGCTCGTTGATCGCCGACGCCTCGTCCCACATGCCCATCGCGAAATAGATGTGCGATGGCATGTGCAGCGCGTGAGACGCCGCCGGTGCGATCTTCGAATAGGCGTCGGCGAAGCGCAGGCCGAGCGGCGCATGCACCGGATCGTCGTAGGCGTGAATCAGATAATGCGCCGCGCCGGGATGCTGCGGGTTCTTCGCGTAGACCTGCTCCACCAGCGCCGCCGCGCGCATGTAGATCGACACGTCGCGGCCGCCGTGGCTGGTGCCGAGCAGCGCCAGCGCGTAGAACGATCGCGCCTCGTCGTCGGCCGGATACTTTTCGTGCAGCCGCCGCATCGCCTCGGCGTAGGCCAGGTCGCGAGCCAGCTTGTCGCCGGCGCCGTAGAGCCGCTCGACCGCGCCGAGCCAGTCTTTTTCCTTTTCCGTGGGCGCTCTGGCGCGGCGCGCCTCCGGCGTGGGCGCGAGCTTGTTGAGGGCCGCCTTCGCCAGGTCGGGCGAGGTGCGCTGCCACACCGTGTGGTTGAACGTCATCGCCTCGCCCCAGTAGGCCATGGCGAACCCGGCGTCCGCCTTCTGCGCCTCGAGAAACGCCTCGCGCGCATCGTCGTACTCGAACGAGTGCATCAGCAGCACGCCCTTGATGAAATGCGGCTGCGCGGCGGGCGAACCGGAAGTCGGGAAATCAATCGTGCCCAGGTCCTGCGACGAGGCCGGCGACGTCAGGCACACGCCGAGGAGAACCACGAGAGCAGCGAGGTGTCTCATAGAGGAATCTTAAATGAAAAAGGCCGGGGTGGTTACCCCCGGCCCTCCTCGAGCCCTCGAGTCCTCAGGACCCCAGGACTCCTACGATCCGAAGAAGTACTTCACGCTGAACATGACGCGATAGACGTCGTTCAGGTCCGCGGTCTGCTCGAGCGTACGGTTCATCAACTGGCCGTTGATGACGCGCAGCCGATAGGTGGCGCGACCCTGCGCGTCGGCGCCAGGGTTGGTGAGCGGCGAGTTCGACACCAGCCGCTGCGCCACGCCCCAGTTCTTGTTCAGCAGGTTGCCGAAATTGACGATGTCGATGCGGAACTGGAAGCGGTGCCGCTCCCCGCCCACGCTCGCCATCACGTCCTGCGTCACACCGAGGTCGAGGCGGTGCACGAGCGGAAGGAACACCGCGCCGCGAACCACGTACTCACCACGATGCTGGCTCAGATACGGGTCCTGTGCGATCAAGGCTTCGAACGCCGTGGCCTGTTCCTCCGGCGTGAAGGCGCGAACCGTTCCCGCCGCCGGAATCGCCGAGAAGTTCATCTCGCTGGTGTTGCGCGGGATGTAGAGCAGGTCGTTCGACGTTCCGCCGTCGCCGTTAAGATCGCCCGAGTAGATGAAGCTGGCGTTGCCGACCGTGCGCGATTCCCAGAACGCCGAGATCGAGGTGGCGCCAAACCCGAAGTACTCCTTGCGATACGAACCGGTCACGAAGAAGCGGCTGCCCGGCGACGCATCGGCAAACGCCAGGCCCGGGTTGTTCGGATCGTTCGACATCTCGTTGGTGCTCCACGAACCGAATGCAATCGAACCCGGATCGACCGTGTTCTTGCTCTCGCCGTAGTTGTAGCCGCCGGCGAGGTTGCCATAAGTGAAGTTCTTGCGGGCCGAGAACACCGTGTTCCACGAGCGGCCGACGTTCTGATTCTTCATCACCGTGGCATTGGAGACGTTGTTGCCGGGATTGGAGTTGATGCGATTGACACAGCCGCCGGCCGTGCCGCCCGAGCCACACGCCGCGCCGACCCATCGCATGCGGGTGTCGGCGCCGGTGAAGGCGCTCTGCGCCTGCGGCAGGTTGGCGTTGATGTAATACACACCGTTGACGTCGCGGTTGTAGATGAACTCGGCCGTGCCCGAAATGCCCCACGGCAGCCGCCGGTCGAGGGCGAGGTTCGTTCTCCACACCTGCGGGAACTTGAAGTCGGGATCCGTCAGCGCGAGCTCGTAGTTCGCCGCCGGCGCGCCGGTGACATTGGTCGGCTTGTAGGCGTTGGGATCAGGATTGAACGGCCGATCGGTTGCGCCGATGATCTCGCTGAACCCGGTCAGCACGCCGGTGTTGCCGATCTGGTTCGAGATCCACACGAACAGCGGCTTGCCGGTGAAGACACCCGTGCCGCCGCGAAGCTGCGTGGAGCGATTCTCCGACAGGTCGACGTTGAATCCAACGCGCGGCGACCACAGAATCCTCGCGTCTGGCAGCTTGGCCGTGTCGTACCGGACTGGCTGCCCGTTCTCATCGCGGAACGTCAAACCGTCGGCGTTGGCATTGCGAAAACCGGTTGCGCCGAAGAGGGGCACGTCCATCCGGATGCCGGCGACGATCTTGGCCTTTTCGGTCACCGTCCACTCGTCCTGCGCGTAGGCGCCGGCGTAGGTCACCTTCAACGGCTGCAGCGGCTTGTCCTGTCCGGGGATGTTGTTGTAGCGGACCTGGAAGCGATTCAGCGTCACCGGCCGAACGCGGTTGACGTCGTCGTAGAAGTCCTGCAGCGAGTTGTAGACGTAGACGCTCTGCGCGCCGGGATAGAACACATTCTCCGAGTTGTAGCGCTCGAAGCTGAACCCCGCCGTCCACGAGTGTCTGTCGGCGAACTTGTTGAAGTTGTTCTGCAGCTGGAATTCGTTGTAGCGCAGCTCGTTGTTGGGCGTGAACGGCTCGTAGCCGAACGAGGTGTAGACGGTATTGGCGTTGAGGATGTCGACGAACGGGAAGAAGGTGCCGACGCGCGTCGACCGGCTCTCGTCAGAATTGTTGTAGCCGAGAATCAGCGAGTTCGACATCGAGCTGCCAATGACGGTGTTCAGCTCGGTGACGAACGACTTGCGGTTCTCCAGGATCTGGTAGTTGGAGCCCTGGTAGTTGATGCCGAACAAACTGGTGCGGCGGTTGCCGAAGCCCAGCGACGCCGAATTCGAGAGCAGCACGTCGGTGTCGGAATCGAGCTGGTTGTAGCGCAGGCTCAGCTTATTGCGGTTGTTGATGTTGACGTCGAACTTGCCGAGCAGCCGGCGGCCGGGCGTCAGGTGCGAGTAATCCTGGTAAGGACCGGTCTCGTAGTTGAAACGCGACTGCAGGAATGTGCTCAGCTGATCGAGATCCGAGGCCAGCACGCGCGTGGTGCTGCCGGCCGCGGTTTCGCCGCCGCGATTGGCGCGGAACGTGGTGCCGGGCTGCTCGGTCTCCTCTTTCTCCGCGTTACCGAAGAAGAACAGGCGATTCTTGATGACCGGACCTGCCGCCCAGCCGCCGAAGTTGGTGAACTTGAACGTGCCGACGTTGACCCTCAAGTCCTTGGCTTCCTTGCCGACGAGGTCCTGATCGCGCCACTGATAGAACGCCGAGCCGCGGAAGTTGTTGGTGCCGCTGCGGGTCACGGTGTTGACGCCGGCGCCGACGAAGTTGCCCGAACGCACGTCGAACGGCGCGACGTTGACCTGCACCTGCTCGATGGCGTCCATCGAGATCGGCGCCACGTTGGTGCGGTCGCCCGGCTGACCGCCGAGGCCGAATGAGTTGTTGAAGTAAGAGCCGTCAACCGTGATGTTGTTCATACGGTTGTCCTGGCCGGCGAACGACATGTTGCCGCCCATCGCCGGAGTGAGGCGCACGAATGATTCGAGGCGGTTGCTGATGGTTGGCAGCAGCTGCAGTTCCTGCCGCGTCACCGCCGTGGCCGCGCCGGTTCGGTTCGAGGCGAAGATGGCGTCGCTCTGCGCTGTGACGGTTACTGTTTCGGTGACCGCGATCTCCTTGACGTTGAACGTCAGGTCCGTGGCCGTGCCGAGGAGCACCTCGACGTTCTCCTGCGTCTCGGGCGCGAACGCCGCGGCGCCGGAGCCCGTGTAGGCGACGGTCACCGAGTACGGGCCGCCCACGCGCATGTTGATGATCTGGAAACGGCCATCGGCCCGGGTCGTGCCTTCGTAGGTGGTGCCCGACGGCAGGTGGATGGCGATCACGTTCGCGCCGGCCACGCCTTCCTGCTTCACGTTCTGAACTCTACCGGCCATGGAACCCGTGGTGACCTGCGCGCCGGCAGGCAGCGCAAGCGCGAAAGCCGCAATCACGGACAAGACAAAACGGAACACAATCTTCATGTAGGGAATCTCCTGCTGATCGACTGAAAATTATCACCCGGCCATGACGTGCCGGTAAAAGAAAAAACGGGCCTGCGCCAGATGGCGCCGACCCGTCCCGTTCGTGACCGGCGGCCTAAAAGCCGCCTATAGAGGGGTTTAGGTTAATTCCCCGCTCGCGCCTTGCGCATTTCGTTGGCCTTGTCGCCCAGCGCCGTTCCCTCTCGAATCAGCTCCTGCTGCTTCTTCGGGTCTTTTTCGACCAGCGCCTGCGTGCGGAGCAGCAGGCCCTTGTAGGTCATCGCTTCGACATAGTCGGCCTTGATTTCGAGCGCCTTGTTGACGGCGACCAGCCCATCGAGCACAAGCTGCATCTTCTCTTTGTCGGAGAGACGGAAGTCGCGCGACGCTTTGTCCCAGTGATAGGTCGCCAGCGTGTAGTGCGCCTCAGGATTTTGCGGCTCGAGCTCGATGCGTTTCTTGAGATTCTCGACCAGCTTCTCGAAGTCGCCCTGGCGATTGTAGTACCCGGCGACCGTCATGTAGACCGTCGGATCGTTCGGGCGCGCATCGCGGCCCTTCAGGTAGGTTTCTTCGGCGAGCTGATATTCACCCGAGTCTTCGTAAATCTTCGCGAGCTGGAAGTAGTTGAGCGGCTCATTGGGCGCGAGCTCAATCATGCGCTTCACCACCGGCTCAGCCATCGTCGGATCCGCGAGCTTGTCGGGGCCGTAGGCCGCCACAAGGAATTCCAGGGCCAGTGACCGTCTCGGCGACGACTCTTCGGTCAGCTTCTCGCTCGCCAGCTTGTATTGCTCGACGGCCTTGTTCAGCAGCTCGTCGTTCGACGCCTCGCCCTTGCGCGCCGGGCGGTAGAGGTTGTCGTACGAATTGCCCAGATAGAAATGAATCGCCGGGCACCACTCGCAGGTCGGGTCGTTGGCGGTCATCTCGACCGCTTCCTCATACTTCGCGACCGCGGTACGCCAGTCGCTCGTCGTATAGGCTTTGTTGCCGTCCTTGAACGCCTTCATGGCGCGAACCTGGTTCAAGTATCCGCAACCGGCCAGCGTGACGCTGAGCCCGACAAACAGCGCCAGATACGCTGCCGAAGACCGCTTGTTCATCAAAATCCCCCTGTATAAAACCCGATCACGAGCCGCAAGTTGGAGAGTATAGCTGTGTTTTCTCGGGGGCCGCAACCTCTGCCCAGCCTCGGCGTCACACGGAATTCACCCCTTTTTCCTTAGACACCGATCGCAGGTATTCAGGCGTCAAACCGATACAGAATTACATCGGGATCGGGGATCAGGGATCAGTGATCAGGTTCGAAGATTTGCTCGACAAGGTCCGCGGTTACAGCCCGGACGCCGACCTGGAATTGCTCCGGCGCGCCTACGTGTTTTCGGCGCTGGAGCACAAGGGACAGATCCGCCATTCAGGCGAACCCTACCTCGTCCACCCGCTCGAGGTCGCCGACATCCTCGCCGACATGAAGCTCGACCCGGTCTGCATAGCGGCGGGGCTGTTGCACGACGTGGTGGAAGACACGCTTACCACGCCGGAGAAGATTCGCGACAAGTTCGGCGAAGACGTCGCGCATCTCGTCGAGGGCGTGACCAAGATCGGGGCCATCCCGTTCTCGTCGACCGAAGAACGCCAGGCCGAGAATTTCCGCAAGATGCTGCTGGCGATGGTCGACGACATCCGGGTCATCCTGGTCAAGCTCGCCGACCGACTGCACAACATGCGGACGCTGCAGCACATGAGCGACGACAAGCGGGTGCGGATTGCGCAGGAGACGCTCGACATCTACGCGCCGATCGCCAATCGGCTCGGCATGAGCCGCGTCAAGAACGAGCTCGAGGAGCTGTCGTTCCGCTACATCGAGCCGGCCGCGTATCAATCGCTGAAGGGCCGCGTCGAAGCGAAGCGCAAGCCGATCGAGGGCACGATCGGGCAACTCACCGCCGACGTGCAGAGCAAGCTCCACGAAGCGCAGGTGCCGATCATCAGCGTCGACGGCCGCGTCAAGCGCCTCTACAGCATCTGGCTGAAGTTGAAGCGCCAGAAGATCGATTTCGAGCAGGTCTACGATTTCGTCGCGCTGCGGGTGGTGACGCCGTCGGTGAAGGACTGCTATGCGGCGCTCGGCATCATTCACCAGACGTGGTCGCCGGTGCCCGGCCGCATCAAGGACTTCATTGCGATGCCGCGGCCCAACGGCTATCAGTCGCTCCACACCTCGGTGATCAGCGATCGCGGGTTTCCATTCGAGGTCCAGATCCGCACCGAAGACATGCACCGGCGCGCCGAAGAAGGGATTGCCGCGCACTGGAAGTACAAAGAGGGGCGGGTTGGCGCCGGCCGCGACGAGCAGTACTTCCAGTG
>Ga0187893_10004071_pt1 | contig 28392 bp, 19 predicted proteins | sample MA1701074metaG_FD_139574 | JGI IMG/M metagenome (GOLD analysis project Ga0187893, IMG submission 139574) | White microbial mat communities from a basaltic lava cave in the Kipuka Kanohina Cave System on the Island of Hawaii, USA - MA170107-4 metaG ... | reverse complement strand
GAAAAAACACCTTCTCTTCGACAGTTCCTGATTGACTCAAACCGGCCACCCTACGTTACAGTAACCAAACCCTGGCGTTGCTTGAGTCGCAAACGTGGCCGACTACTCCGGAACAGGTGGCCGTTTTCCCCGGAATCCGCAGCCTGCCACAGGCTCTTGGGATAACAGAGAAGTATGAGAATTCTTGGGCCATGCATCAATCGCGACGACTCAGCGTTATACACATGTCGAAACACTTGATTGGAGAGCTGAGAAAGCACATTGCTCATACGTGTTCTGGCAGGGACATGAAGGGCCGGAACGCCTATGGTTAGGCGAGAGACCGTGCGACAGATGCCGTGCTAATGTCGGTTCTGTAGGTCGGCCCAACAGAGTGAACATCTGGTAGTGAGACATCCTGAGGTTAGACCTAGTGTCTAGGCGTTGGTGAAGTCTACTCGATAGCCAGTTTCCAACACGGCCGTGCAGTTTTCCCGTGAAGTTCAATTGCTTTTCGAGATCGAGGAATTCGGGCAGTCGATCCATGTTGCGTTTAACTTCGAAAGCGATAGCTTCAGTTCCAGTCATAAGCTCTCGATGGTCTTGCGAGTATCGCAATCGGATCGTATTATATTGGAAGGACAGATCCTCGTATAGTTGAAGCTCTTTTGATCAAAGCCACCGTCGCACGCGTTGACAGTATTCCGCATACTCCCGCGGGTACATTTTTCTCACATTCTCCTCGTCGAGACGCATCGGAACTCGATTAATCTTAGGCCCACGATTAATATCAGCAGAGTAAGAGCATTTGGAATAATCAGAAAGAGTCCCGACAGCGTAATTACTATTCCGATATATCGGATTTCGCGAGATACGAAAGATTCCTTTTGGACCAGCGGCATGCGATGTTCAGTGCCTATTCCGATTCGCCATTCTTCGCTTATTTGAGCTTGAGCGATGAGGGTGCAAACCAAAGAGAATATTACGAAGGTGACGCGGATCCACTGCAACGGCGGATGCTCGAGCGATCGGATTGGAGCCAAACTGCGGCAAGTGACATATCGGGCCATTACTCTTGAGTCAGCGTTCGACGGCAGTAAATCGTGCGAACTCACAAACTCTGCACTAAACCGGTTCAAAATAGCATGGTCGGGTTTGCTCCTCGAATCGAGGTGGACCATCGAGCATCCATCGGTAATACCTGGCTAAGACATTTACTTTGGAGGATAATTCATCTTCGATCGACTAAACTTGCCCGAGTTATTTAATCTACTTACCAATGTGTCTTTCACTTGAACCTAAAGCCGAAGATTCTGTTTGCGACTGCGGCGAGTCGATGCGCTCTGCCTGCCTCGAGGAGCCTTTCTATAAAGAACGGGAAGGTAAGCGTTATTGTGTGCTTCACTTTCCCAGCAGACAGAAGAGCGTAGATTTCAATAAGGCATTACAGAGAAAACTCGAAAATAAGGATTTCAACTTTCAGGGCGTGTGGTTTCCTGATGAGCTGTGCTTCTCGGAATGTGACTTCACGACGGAGGTTAGCTTTCGCAATGCCATCTTCAGAGCCAAAGCCGACTTCCGTTGTGCGATCTTCAGAGCCGAAGCCGACTTCCGTTATGCGATCTTCAGAGCCGAAGCCGACTTTCGCTATGCCACGTTCAAAGCCGAAGTCTACTTCGACCACTCTACTTTCAATGCGGCGGCGTCCTTCCACTACACTACTTTCAGTACAACGTTCTTCAGCAATGCGACTTTCAGCGACGAAGCTGACTTCAGCGACAGCACTGTGAGTGCAGCGTTCTTCAAAAATACTACGTTCGGCGCGACGGCAGACTTCAGCGACACCAAATTTAACTCGACCGTAACTTTCGCAAGGACCACTTTTCGCGGATTGGCAGACTTCAGTTCTGCCACGTTCGCTGCAGCGGAATACTTTGCCGCGGCCGCGGATTTCAGTTACGCCATGTTCAAGTCGACGGCGGACTTCAGTGAGGTTAGTTTCAGCTCGACGAGGGCAGATTTCACTGATGTCACTTTGGAAGACTACGTCAAATTTACAGGGTATGAAAAGAGATTGGCGTTTGGTGGCAGATCAGCGCTAGACCTCCGGTTTGCGAGAATCGGAAAACCCGATCGGGTTTCATTTCATTCGCTGACGTTACATCCTAACTGGTTTGTGAATGTCGATCCGAGAAAGTTTGACTTTACCGATGTAAGTTGGAACTGGCGCAGTGTGAAGGATGAGGTCAAGATTCTGGAGGACAATAACGTTTCGTCTCCTTATCGATTTCTGGCGATAACTTATCGGCATCTTGCCGTCAATGCCGAAGAAAACAATCGCTATGAGGAAGCTTCAAGATTTCGCTACCTGGCAATGGACACGCGACGACTAAAATGGGTGGAAAAGCTCCAAGGCAATTTCTTTCATGCGCATTGGAAAGCGTTACAAAAAGCCTTGCTCAGACTGATTCGGTCTTTTAGGCGTGACGTTGGAGTACGAGCACCGCTAATTAGATTGAAGCGATTTGTGGGTGTGTACTGGAGGGACTTTAGTTTACTGCATTGGTTTTATTGGGCGTTGAGTGGCTACGGCGAGCGGGTGTTCAGAGCATCCATTGTGCTATTGGTAGTATGGTTACTCTTTGCTGGGGCTTATACGCGAGTTGGTTTCGTGCGGTGGGAAGCTCGGCTAGTTAGCGAACGTGATCTAGCAAGTGTGCAGCGGGACAAAACAGGTGCGCCGCTGAGCCTTAATCGCGCATTGACATACAGCGCCGGAGTAATGACATTGCAGAAACCTGAACCGCGACCGGCGACGACTACGGCGCAGGCTATGGTGCTTTTCGAAACGATTCTCGGCCCCGTTCAGGCAGCTTTACTTGCCCTCGCGGTCCGACGCAGATTCATGCGCTAAACTCGCATTCTAGTAGACAACTATGTTATGAAGGTCGTCGCGAGCAGCGGGAGACCACATTAGTTTGTAAGGCATCAGGCTAACAGTCTTTTGGACTTCGTCGTGAGGAATTCCTTCGCCTCATCGATCTGATCGAGACCTTTCTGAACTACAGCCATAAACTCAATGCGCTCGACGATCTTCTCGAGCGAACAGTCGTCCGGCAAACTCGATTAGTTTCAAGCACGATTTCTCTGTCATGGTCCAATTATGCGATTCAGCGTCAGAATTGTGCAAGAGTCGGAAACAGGGTCATGGTGTCGCAAGAAATCGGCCCAATTTGAGCCCATCGAGCTGGGAGGCGTGAAGGTAAGTTATTTGTCGATGCAACCTAGAAATGATGCCCTCTTGCTGAGCCAAGCGGGCGTCGTCAGTCGACAACTTCCCATATTACAACGACTTACTTTTGCGTCAACATGCTAGGTAGGGTTGATCTTGTTTTCTCTGGAGTTTCTCTTGTGTCCCGTTTCTCACGCCTATATCAAGTCGATGTTTCTAGCCCTTAGCGGCTTTGTTGATGTCGACGCTGTAAGTATACTGCGGAGACATTGGTCGGTTAAGCACCACAAACTTCTTAGAATCAAATGGCAGAACTGTCCTGCCCGGATCGCTCTCACGATCGCATCGTCTCCAAACTCGCCTTAAGTGACAGGGGCGAGATAAATCTGGCTCAGAATACGAAACTCGATCGGAAAGCGGCGCTGAAAATTCCCCCAGGCGAACTCACGGCAAATCGTGAAAGGATGGAAAGGCTCATTCGGCGAAGCGAAGCCGAACATCAGTCACATGGAAGCACTTAGATTGTTTGCCTCGAAGGGCTATGTTCCAAATTTTTGTTTCGCCATCGCCCACACCGCTCTCGGCGATAAAGAAACCGCGTTCGCCATGCTCGAAAGGGACGTTGAAGAGCGATCTTCCTATGTGGCGACGATCGGGATCGAGCTTGCTCTCGAGGACCTGCGCGACGACCCGCGCTTCAAGGAGCTCTTGAAACGGTTGAAACTAACGGAATGATGGAATGAAACACTGCCCCTCATGCAATCGTGTCGAGACTGACGAGAAGTTAGAGTTTTGCCGCGTCGATGGGGCCACACTCGTCAGCGATTTCGTTACAAAGGGAAGGAAATTGATCCGAAAACAATTGCTGCTGAGTTAAATGTGCAAGCGATTGTGACGGGACGCATAGTTCAACGCGGCGATCAAATCACGCTTAATCTGGAGCTGATTGACGGGCAGACCGAAAACATTCTTTGGGGCAATTGATATGAGCGCCAATCGTCTGAACTCGTCGCACTTCAAACCGAGATTGCCCGTGATGTTTCCAATAAACTCAAAACCAAACTTTCAGGCGCAGAGGTAGCGAAAGTCGAAAAGAATTACACGACAAATGCGGAAGCCTATCAGCTTTATCTGAAAGGAAAGTTCTATTGGAACAAGCGGACCGGCGCAGCACTTAAACAAGCGGTTAAATTTTATAATCAAGCGATTGAGAAAGACCCGACCTACGCGCTTGCTTATTCCGGTTTGGCTGAAAGATACGTGCTCTTTTCAAGTTACGACGTGGCACAGGCAACCGACAGTATGCCACAGGCGAAAGCGGCGGCTCTGCGGTCATTAGAGCTGGACGAACAGCTCGCCGAAGCGCACACCGCTCTCGGATTCTACCTTGCCAACTATGAATGGGATCGGGAGACTTCTGAAAAGCAATGTCGTCGCGCTATCGAACTTAAACCTAATTACGCGACCGCCCATCACTGGTTCGGCGCCGACCTTGCTAATGTGAGAAGTTTTGACGAAAGTTTCGCTGAGTTGAGGCGGGCGGAAGAACTTGACCCGTTGTCGGCGATCATCGGCACTAATCTCGGCGACATCCTCGTTCATGCTCGCAGATATGATGAGGCGATTGCGCAATACAAACGAGTCCTGGTTCGTGACCCAAACTTCTCTTACGCTCATCGAGCCTTGGGTTGGGCATATGGCTCGAAGGGAATGTATACGGAAGCCATAGCCGAAACACACACGGCGATAGGACTGGGTGAAGGTTCCTCAGCAAAGGTTCCTCAGCAAAGGATATTTGGGACTGTGGCTGGCGAAATCCGGCAAGCGCGATGAGGTGTTGACGATGAGATGTTGACGCTGCTCAACGAGTTAAAGCAGGAATCAACCCGCACTTATGTTCAGAGCTATACCTTTGCGCTTACTTACATAGGGCTTGGCGATAAAAAGAAGGATTGAATTATCTGGAAAAGCACATGTCGGCCCGGGCGGAAACCGCCAATACGTATGCCACAGCACCGGAGCTTGACGAACCGCGCTCGGATCCGCGATTCAGAGAAATGTTGAAACGGATGATCTGCCAGAATGAATCTAAAAGTAGTGAGCAAGGAACTGGCAAACAACACAACTCTTTCGCGCCACTGCGCACCAATGGCTCGGCAAGATGTTGCTCAATGCCGGCCGGTTCGACGAATTTACTATTGGATACCGTCCCGCTTTGAAACTTGAGCACTCATAGACACAAGCCCCAAGCTCGTCATCACCATCAAAATATTCTTCCTGTCAACTGCGTTAGGTATTAATTGTCCAACTCGTCACCTCAGGCCTCAACCGTGAATTGCTTCGACTTCCAGCCGGTGGTATAAAAATTCAGTTTTCCCTGCTCGTCAGTCGGATCCGGATCTTATCTGAATCAAGATCAGGTTTTATCGTCAGCTTAATTGGAGAAGAAAATGAAGTCTCGCCGTTCTCTGCGTTTATTCCTGCTGCTCACGATCGTTCTGATCGCGACCAGCCTCGCCGGCGTTCAAACTCAATCGATTCGCGCCCAGGCATTGAGCGATGCGATGCCGGTCGATCCGCAAATCACGATCGGCAAGCTGCCGAATGGCGTCCGATATTACCTGCGGGCTAACAAAAAACCGGAAAAGCGCGTCGAATTGAGATTGGTCATTAAAGCCGGCTCAATTCTCGAAGATGACGATCAACAGGGACTCGCGCACCTGGTTGAGCACATGGCTTTCAACGGCACCAAGCACTTTCCCAAAAACGAAACCATCAAGTTTATGGAGTCGCTCGGAATGCGCTTCGGGGCAGACGTAAACGCCTATACCAATTTCGATGAGACGGTTTACATGCTCACAGTCCCAACCGACAAGCCCGAGATGATGGACAAGGCCATGCTGATTCTCGAGGATTGGGCGCACAACCTGTCTTTCGATCCGGCCGAGATTGAGAAAGAGCGCGGTGTCGTTATGGAAGAATGGCGGCTCGGCCAGGGAGCCAACATGCGCCTGCTGCAAAAGGTCTTTCCGATCATCTTGAAGGGCTCGCGCTACGCCGAGCGTCTGCCAATCGGCAAGCCAGAAGTTATTCAAAACGCCAAGCCGGAACGAATCAGGCAATTTTACACTGATTGGTATCGGCCTGATTTGATGGCCGTGGTTGCCGTTGGCGACTTTGATAAGGCAGCCATGGAAAAAATGATCAAGGCGCACTTTGGTTCGCTTCCGGCAGCCCCAAAGCCCCGGCCTCGACCAGAATTCGACGTGCCCGATCGGGCGGAGACGGCCTACGCTATTGCCACCGACAAGGAAGCGAGCGCTACCGTTGTGCAGCTGTTTACTGTGCTACCGGCACGCGAAGATAAGACGATTGGCGACTATCGACAGCGGACGGTGGACAATCTGTTCGCAAGCATGCTCACAGCGCGATTCACAGAGATGGTGCAGCAACCCAACGCTCCCTTTTTCAACGCCGGGGCCGGCCGCGGCGCTTTTTTCGCTCGCGCAAAGGATGCGGCCTCACTGACCGCTTTGGTTAAAGATGACGGCATCGAACGCGGCTTGGACGCTTTGGTAACTGAAGCTGAACGAGTTGCGCGCTTTGGCTTCACCGCGACTGAGCTCGAGCGACAGAAACAGGACACCCTGAGGAACTACGAACAATATGCGCTGGAAACAGAAAACATAGAGTCTGCCCGGCGCGCCAACGAATACGTGCGAAACTTTCTTGACGACGAACCGCTGCCGAGCCCTGCTGATGAATATGCTTTGCACAAACGCTTCCTGCCCGGCATCACCCTGGACGAGATCAATAAACTTGCAAAGGAATGGTTTCCGGATCGCAATCGCATGGTCGTAGTGCTGGCGCCGGAGAAAGCTGGTGTGACTATTCCCGATCAGACTAAGCTCGCAACTGTAATCAAATCGGTTACCGCGAAAGATCTCAAAGCATATGTAGACACAGTAGCGAGCGCCAGCTTAATCGATTCCACCCCTACTGCCGGCAGTGTAGTCAAGAGCACGACCAAAGAGTCTCTGGGCATCACGGAATTGGAACTGTCCAACGGCGTGAAAGTAATCCTGAAGCCGACCACGTTCAAGGAAGACGAAATCGTTTTCCGGGCGAGCAGTCCAGGGGGAACATCGCTGTCCGCGGACAGCGATTACATTCCGGCTAGTTCGGCCACGCAAGTTGTGACGGCCGGGGGGCTGGGTAAATTCAGCGTCATCGAGCTGCAGAAGATGATGGCGGGTAAGATAGCCGCAGCGTCACCGTTTATCAGCGAATTATATGAAGGATTGGGCGGAAGCAGTTCCAGGAAGGATTTAGAGTTGCTGTTTCAGCTTATTCACCTTAGGTTTACCCAGCCGCGCGCCGATACGACGGCTTTCAACGTTCAGGCCACGCAAATGAAGACGCTGCTTGCCAATCAGAGTGCGGTCCCGGAATTTAACTTCGCGAAGGAATTGCAGGCGGCGAGATACCAAAACCATCCACGTCGGCAACTGCCGACGCCTGAAACAATCAACCAGTGGAATCTTGATAAGTCCCTGGCCTTCTACCGCGACCGTTTTGCGGATGCCAGCGACTTCACGTTCGTGTTCGTTGGCAGCTTCGACCTGCCGACCATAAAACCGTTGATCGAGAAATACCTGGCGTCCCTGCCTTCGCTTCGCCGAAAGGAAAGCTGGAAGGATGTTGGCGTGCGCACCCCGAGCGAAATCGTCGTCAGAGAGGTAGAAAAAGGTCTTGAGCCGAAAAGTCTGACCGCCATTGTTTTCAGCGGGCCGTTCGAATATAGCGTAACGAACCGCACGGTCCTTCGGGCGATGACTGAGATTTTGCAACGACGGTTGCTGGAGACACTGCGCGAGGATTTGGGCGGAACCTATAGTGTAAGCGCCTCCCCAGGTTACGAGAAGTTTCCGCAGCCGACCTATTCCATAACCATAAGCTTTGGCAGCTCGCCCGATCGGACCGAAGCTCTCATCAAACGCGTCTTCGAGGAAATCGAGACCTTCAAAAAGGACGGTCCCACAGAGCAGCAGTTGAACGATGAGAAAGAAACGCTTCTGCGCGAGTTCGAGACGAACATCAAGCTGAACAACTATCTGGTGAGTCAGATCATGGGGCGGTACGAGCTTGGGGAGGATGTCGCGGGCCTTTGGGCAGTGCCTGAGCAATACCGGTCGCTGGACAAGCCAACAATTCAGCAGGCAGCCAGGACATACCTCAACGCAAATCGTTATGTCGCGGTGAAACTCTTTCCGGAAAAGAAGTAATTCCCAGGCTGCGGGAAAAAGATTTTTTCACCACGGAGTTCACCAGCAGGCTACCGCCTGCAGCTGTCCTTTAGAAACCCCCTGGTGCGTCTCCACAAGCTTTGGCGCTCGTTCGTGTGGTTTCGTGTGATTTCGTGGATCGCATCTTTTGCGACGCAAGCGATCCACGAAATCACACGAACCTACACGAAACGAACCTACATAAAACGAACCCCCATTAGCTGTGGTGGTTTCTTGGGAGGAGTGCTGTGTCTTGCCTGGAAACAACACCACCTCCAGCAGTCCAATAGGAGTGCCATGCTTAGATGGTGGACTGGTTGCCTGGACCCGAACATTGCACTCCTGACGGAGTGCCAACTTTTTGAGCGTCCCCTACTATAAATTGGGTGTCACCTACTATAAACATGCCACCCCTTCGGGGTGAGGAGAATGCCCAGACGGTACTGCTTCCTACCAAAATATTTAAGTAACCAGAACCCTACTTGCCGGCGAGGGGCTTGCCCTCGACGTCGAGCAGAATAATCTCGCCGAGATTTAACTCGCGGATGCCTGCTTCGATCTTTGATCGGTCACCGACCAGCAGCAGAATGGCTTCCGAGGGCGCTGCATACTTCTTCGCGGCAGCATTCGTCGCCGACAAAGTGGTTCGGTCCAGCTCGGTTGTCTCTCGTTGGATCTCGCTCATCGGGAGGCCTACAGCCCACAGGTCGAGAATCTGGCCGGCAATGCGACCCATAGTTTCAAACTGTTGGGCGTAGCCGCGAATGCGATTCAGCTTTGCCGTAGTCAGTTCCTTTTCAGTGATCGGCTTGTCACCGCCGATAAACTTCAACTCATTTAGGAACTCAACCACTGACTCCTTGGTCTTGTTCGTTTGCACCCCACCCGAGGCGATCCAGGCTCCAGCCTTTGTATATAGCGACGGAAACGAAAAGACTCCGTATGAGTAACCTTTGTTCTCTCTTAGATTCAAATTCAAACGAGTGCCAAAGCCGCCGCCATAAACTGCATCCGCAAGTTTTAGAGCGAAGTAGTCTCCTGAGCCTCGCGGCGGTGCCGTCAGGATGTGGGCGACGACTGTTTGGGCCGCGTCCTGGCGATCGATCAGGTAGATCTTGCCGGGGCCGAAAGGTTTTGGCGCAGGAATGCTGGCGACTGGAGCTGCCCCACCATCCCACGAGCCAAGGTGCCGCCGCGCTAGCTCGATGGCTTCGGCGAGTGTGATGTCGCCAACAAAGGCCATTGCGGAACTACCGGGTTTCCAGTTTGTCTGATGGAACTTGATCAGGTTCTCCCGACTTAAGGATTGAACACTGCCGGGAAGAGTCGCACGCCCATAAGGATGCTCATGACCGAAAGCCAGCATATTGGATACACGGTTGGCGACAGAGTTGGGATTGTTTGCCTGTTGGGAAAGATTGTCGAGGGTGATCTTTTTTTCCCGCTCAAATTCATTTTCAGGGAACGCCGGGTTACGCGCCACGTCTGCCATCACAGTGAGGGCCTGATTAAGGTTGCGCTTCAAAACTTCCATCGAAAGGCTGGCCATTTCTCGCGCACTACCAGCGTTCAGGGCCGTGCCCAGGTCACCAAGCTCAGAGTCGATTGCGAGCGCATTTCTGGTAGCCGTGCCGCGGCGCATAACTCGTGCGGTCAGCCCCGAGAGGCCTTGTTGTCCAGCCGCTTCGTTGACGCTGCCTGCCCGAGTAGCCAGTGAAACAGACACCTTAGGCAAATCGGGCTTTTCGACCACAAAGAGTTCTACTCCGTTTTCGAGTTTGGCAGTCTTGATTTCCGGGGCCTTGAAAGGTTTATCTCCTCCCAGTGGCGGTTCCTTAGTGCGATCAAGCGCGATCTGCAGCTCCCGACCCGAAGGTTCCGGATGGAAGCGCACCAGCAGGCGATTGCGTGTATTGAGCCACTTGTCGGTAGCCTCGCGGACGCTCTCTCGTGTGGCACCGCGGTAGCGAGCGAAGTCGGCTTCAAACATATCGGGGTTGCCGAGGTAAGTGTTGTACTGGTTCAGCCGGTCCGACTTACCGCCAAAGCCGCCGATTCGCTCGAGATTTGTAATAAAACCAAATTCCCATTTGGTTTTCGCGCGATTAAGCTCAGCCTCGGTTGGGCCCTCTTTGGCCAGTCGAGCGATCTCCTCAGTCACGATCTGCTCAATCTGCTGCAGGTTGGAACCCGGCCGAGCGGTTACCCACATCACAAACGCGCCGGTCAGAGGTTGGCCGTTTTGGAAGCTGACCACATTCGATGCCAATTGGCGGTCATATATCAAGGCTTTATTTAAACGCGCTGATAGCCCGTCGCTGAGAATCGTGGCGACCAGATCCATTTCCGCATCACCGGGATCAAAGTAAGCCGGGGTGTGCCAGGCAAAGTAGGTGCGCTCCTGTGGTACCCGGTCATTGACCTCCACAATCCGTTCACCATCAAGTTTTGGAGTGCCCTTTACGGGGCGGTCCAGAGCGGGGCCGGCCGGGATGGTACCGAAGTATTTTTCCACGAGTCGTTTTGCTTCCGCTGGATCGAAGTCGCCGGCAATAACGAGTGAGAGATTGTTCGGAGTGTAGTAGGTGCGGAAAAAGTCCTTTACGTCATCGAGCGTGGCCGCCGAGAGATCTTCATGGATGCCAATTACATCGTTGGCGTACGGGTGACGGTGCGGAAAAAGGTTTTCAGCAATCAACTTGAACCAGCGGCCATAAGGTTGATTCTCGAGACCTTGACGGCGCTCGTTCTTAACAACGTCGCGCTGGTTGTTCAGTTTCTCGATCGTTAGTGCCTCAGGAAGTGTTGCCAGTCGATCGGATTCCAGCCACAGAAGGGTTTCCAGGTTGCCGGAAGGGACCGTCGCAAAGTAATTAGTGCGATCTTGATCGGTGGTGCCATTGACGCCGCCTTCGAACAGGTTGGCGCCGGCTGCCTCGACGTACTCGAAATACTCCTTATTGGCATTTTTAGAGCCCTGGAACATCATGTGCTCAAAGAGATGGGCGAAGCCGCTGCGGCCCGGCCGCTCGTTCTTTGAGCCGACGTGAAACCACTGGTTAACGTGTACGACGGGCAGCTTCCGGTCAACATGCAGGATGAGTGTAAGGCCGTTGGACAGCTTATGTTTTTCAAATTGGATCTTGGGCACACTGGCCGTCGAACTGGTTTGTGACCAGACAGGGATGCCGGGGAGTAAGATCAGAAATGCTGCGAGCAGTAGGCAAAGGGATCTGTTAGCCATTTGAGGGAAAAACTCCTTTTTTGTGGAAGTGGCACTTGGCACCTGAAAACGTGGGCGTATTATCCACGAAATGAGGAATAACATCACGTGGCGAGAGGGGAGCTCTAGAAGATTGGAACCGCTCGGGCGCTACAGCGCGCGCCATTCAACTCGCTACGCACACAAGCCTCAATATAAATTTTCAACTTGGCTAATTTGCAGGTGAGGAAGGGGGCAGCGCGCTGACGCTTGCCCCTTCTTTTCTGCAAATCTTCTACACTTCACCACATCACCTTTCAGGATCTGCTGCCTGGGCTGCTGACCCGGAAGTCGTAGTCGCGGGCTCGTTCAGGTATTTTTTCAGCCAGGCATAAACTTCCCCGTACCAGTAGCGGCTGTTATCACCTTTCAGGATCCAGTGGTTTTCGTCAGGCCAGACCAGCAGCCGGCTGGGAACGCGCAGCCGCTGCAGCACGCTCCAGTTCTCCAATGTTTGATTGAGCGGCACCCGAAAATCGTTTTCCCCGATAGAAAGCAGAATCGGCGTGCGGAAGTTCGCGGCCAACCTGATGGGATTTTGCTCGCGCCAGGTGGGACCTTGCTCCCAGACCGGCCCACCGTTATTAACCTCGCGCGAGAAAATTATGTCGCTTGTGCCCCACTGCGACTCGAGATTAATCAAACCAGCGTGACTAATAAGTGTCTTGTAACGCGTCTCGGTAGCTTGCATCCAGTTTGCCAGGTGTCCACCGTAGCTGGCACCGGCAGCCGCCTGACGCGAAGCATCGATAAATGAGTAAAGCCGGATCGCTTCGTCAGCCGCTTCGTTGATTTCAGTTGCGGGGCCTTTTAAAGGATCACCCTGAATGCTTTGCGCAAATTCCTCACCGAATCCAGTGGAACCTGAATAGTTAGTCAACAACACCACGTAACCCGGTCGCGCTAACATGAAGTAATTCCACCGGAGTCCCCAGTTGTCCCGCCACATGCTATGTGGGCCACCGTGCATTAGAACCAGCAGGGGATACTTCTTACGCTCGTCAAACTCGGGTGGCAAAGCCATCATACTGTGAATGCGCTTTCCAGCCTTGCTGGTAAACCAGAAGTGGCGTAACGGTTGCCAGTCGATCTTCGCTACTTGTTCGGCATTCAGTGAAGTAAGCGGTTGCTGGGTGTTTGAAGTGGGATCGAGGCGGAACACTTCGGGCGGATTTATAGCGCTTTCCCAGTTGGCAATCAGAACTGTTGACGTGGCCCTAGCGGGAATTTTCAGGTTGGTCAGGACGCCCCGGGTGATGTCCATTGCCAGACGGACATCACCGCCATCAGCAGGCAGCGTGAATAGCTTCTCGTTACCAGCTTCTTCCGCCGTTAAGAAGATCGAGCGGCTATCGGGTGTAGGAGCGAAGCTGTCAATCGAACGATCAAACCTGGTGGTCAGCACTATAGCTTCCCCAGGGTTAGGCCAGGAGAACTTTGCCAGTCGGTCGAGACTATATGTTTTATTTTTGATTCGAAGGTTGACTGTAGCGTAGAGCGCTTTGCCATCGGGCCGAAAGGTTGGTCGACCAAAGTTGTCGGCGCTTGTTGTTAGGCGAACCGGCTCGCCACCACTGGCGGAAACTTTGAAGAGGGAAGTATTCGTGCTGGCATACGCAGCAGTATCTCTGTTGGTGCTGGCGACAAAAATGATTGCATCACCCTCCGGTGTCCAGACGGGGTCAAGTTCTTCGCCCGAGTTCGTAAGGCGACCTGAGAAGCCGCGCTCGTTGACTAACTTGGTTCCGGCCAGCAAATCTTTCGCCCTGGCTCCGGGCTGCACATCTTGAACAAACAGGTGAGCCTGAGTGTCATCAAGCCACTTATCCCAGTTACGAATGGGAAACTTTTCGTAAACCCGCACCCGGTATTTTTGGGCCTTACGTTCAGCAGCTACGCGCTTATTGGCTTCGTCGTCCAGAGCTCCTGGATAAACGGTACTGACAAAGGCCAGAGCCTTGCCGTCGGGTCGCCATTGCGGCGAGCGTGCTCCCGTTGAGACCGACGTTACACGAGCAGCCTCTCCACCAGAGGCGATATCCAGTACATAAATCTGGCTTACCTCGTCTCCTTCCCGCTTTGCGGAAAAAGCTATGCGACGGCTGTCGGGACTCCAGGTCACGCCATTCTCGGCGCTCTTGGTAAAAGTCAAGCGACGAGGTCTTGCGCTTCCGTCCGTGGGAACAATCCACAAATCCGAAACCTGATCTTTCTCATCATAGGCAGGCTCGATTAACGGAAACACAACCCACTTCCCATCATGACTGGGCGCCGGGGCTCCGACACGTTTCAACATCCACATGGTTTCGTGCGTGATTGGGACTTTGGATGTGGCTGTCTGGGCGCTGGCGGGTCTAAGGCAGGGATACAAACCCCCGATAACGGTGACGATGACGAGAAACGAGGAGAGTCCCCACCTGGAACGTTTTAAGCTACGTTTGAGGTAAATTGCAGAGTCGTCGAAATTGATCTGACAGCACGGTAGGGACCTGTTATTAGCAGGGTTTTTGCTTCGCATCATCAATCCTCCAAAAGCTGTTGCTTCGAGTGGCAAAAAAGAACGATCCACGAAATTGCGTGCAAACCTTGTGGGTGGGCGTCGCAATAATACCGTAGCCTCGCAAAAATTCCACCCATGCAGTGGCGGATTTACAGCCTAAATCTGTAGGGGCGGCCCTCCGTGGCCGCCCCTCGTGACGATTCACGCGCCCTTTGGGAAAGGACACGACCACAAGACCCCGGGTGGTTCCTGGATTGGACGCCCTACCGTTTTGAACGGCGGCAGCAACTGTGAAAAAATCGAAATCACTCAACTGAGCAAATTTTCAGGTTGGGAAGGGTAGCTTGCCCCCGCTGTTCCGCCAGAGTTCACGTTCATTGGTAAGACGGATTGAGCCTTGCGGAACAGCGGGGGCAAGCCACCCTTCCCAACCTGAAAATTTGCTCAGTTGAGTTATTCATGGCACTGATAATATTTTTTCCAAATGAAACTCGGCTCACAGCTCCCGTCTCTGGATGCGGCCACGGCATGGCTGAATCGAACCACCGAAAATAACCTCGAAACTAAGGGCCGCCTGACGCTTGTCCATTTCTGGTCAGTAACGTCTCAAACTTCTCAAGCCAATCTGTCGCTGGTGGCAGAGCTGCGCGATCAGCGCCGGCATGAAGGCTTGCGTGTAGTAGCAATACACCTGATGCCACCCAATCAAAAGATGGACAGGCAGGCGGTTCAGGAGGCAGTCACCCGGCTGAACCTTACTGAACCGTGCGCGCTTGATAAAGAGCATAAACTGCGCGATGCCTTCTCAAACTACCTGGGTATCATGCCTGCCTATTATTTATTCAACGTTGAGGGCAAGTTAAGCAGGTTCGCTGCCGGAGAAACGGGGTTCGAGGTAATTGAAAGTGAACTCGACCGGATCCTGGCAGAATTGCGAGGTACTCGTCCTTTTTGCCCGGGATGCGAGATGTTTTTGTCGAAGGAGGCGATGTTTTGTTCCGAATGTGGCTTACCACTTAAATTGCCCGGTTCGGGCGGGCCTCATCCGTACTATGAGAAGCTCCGCGCTGCAACTCTCCCGACAATACGCTTGGCCGATCCGGATCCATTAGTTGGTCAAATCATCGATGGCAAGTATGAGTTAACGTCCCGTCTCGGAGAGGGAAGTATGAGTGTGGTGTACCGAGCTCGAAGGGTACACATTGGCGATGAAGTGGCCGTCAAAATACTGCGACGGAAATTTGTTAATGACGAGGCGGCAGTGGCCCGGTTTCGCCGAGAGGCCCGCAGCCATGTTGCACCATCCAAATGTCATCACCATCCATGACTTCGGTGAGACCGACGATAACGACGTTCCTGCCTATATCGTGATGGAATTTATTAATGGCATAACTATGCGCGACCTTTTGAAAAGTGAAAAATACTTCGGGGTTGAGCGGGCCGTGCGACTGATGCGGGGAATTTGCGCGGCCGTAGGCGCGGCTCACCGGGTGCGACTGGTCCACCGCGACTTAAAGCCAGAGAACATTCTAGTGGTCGCACCCGACGGTGACAGCGAGTTCGAGAGTGTTAGAGTGGCTGATTTTGGACTGGCAAAATTGTTGGCAGAGTCGAATTTGGCCTCCACCGGTGCGGTAATCGGCACTCCTTATTATATGTCGCCCGAGCAGTGCCTGGGTGAGCCACTGAATACGCGCTCAGATGTTTACAGCCTTGGTGCAATGCTCCATGAAATGCTTTCTGGGGAACCGCCTTTTACTGCTGAAACAGTTTCCGGAATTATCAGTAAGCAGTTAACAGAGCCAGCGCCGCCGCTACCAGCTTCACTTTCCATCTCTAGACGGATCCAAACCGCCATTAAGCACGCCCTGGAAAAGGATCCGGAGGCTCGACCGCAGACAGCAACAGATTTTGCGCGCCAACTCTGATCGATTCCAGGAACAGCTCACTCTTTACTCTTGGCGCATGCTGCAGGGCTGTATTACTATCCTCGCTCATTCGCTTCACAACATCACGGAGGACCTAATGCTTGGCAAAACCATCTCGCACTATCGCATCACATCGCAGCTCGGCGAGGGTGGGATGGGAGTCGTGTATGAAGCTGAGGATACTAACCTGGGCCGTCATGTTGCATTGAAGTTCCTGACGCCGGCCATGGCTGGCGACGAGAGCCTGCTCCAGCGCTTTCAGCGCGAGGCGCGGGCCGCCTCGGCTCTTAATCATCCGAACATCTGCATCATTCACGGCATCGAGCAATTCGAGTCCGAGCATTTCATCGTGATGGAGTTGTTGGACGGTGAATCGCTAGCCGACCGCATTCGTCGCGGGCCCCTTGAACTCAAGTCGCTCTTGACCCTCGGCATCCAAATCGTGGACGCCCTTGAATCCGCACATTCAAAAGGGATCGTGCATCGCGATTTAAAGCCGGCAAATATTTTCGTAACATCTCGCGGGCAGGCAAAGATTCTCGACTTCGGCGTCGCTAAAGTTGAGCGCCAAAAGGGAGCTGACGCTTCCTCGATGATAGCCACGCTACGCGCGGACCAGCTGACCTCTGCTGGCGCAACCGTCGGCACAATTGCTTATATGTCGCCGGAACAGGCTCGAGGACAGGTTGCAGACGCACGGACAGACATTTTTTCGTTCGGCACCGTTCTTTATCAAATGGCCACCGGGATTCTTCCGTTTCAGGGAGAGACTTCGGCTGTAGTGTTCGAATCCATTCTCAATCGAGATCCGACTCCCATTACTCAGATCAGTCCCTCACTGCCAGCCGAGCTTGGCAGGATCATCGGGCAGGCACTGGAGAAGGACCGCGACCTCCGATTTCAAAGCGCAACTGATCTGAAGACTGCGTTGAAAAGATTGAAGCGTGATCTCGACTCATCAGCAGGCCATACGGCAGATTCCAGTGAAATCCGCCGGCGGGCCGCTCCCACGGTACACGACCATGCGATTGCCGTTCTCTATTTCGAAAACTTGAGTGGAATGAAAGAGGATGAATACCTTCGGGACGGCATCACTGAGGACATCACCACGGAGTTGTCGAAGATCAAGGGGTTGAAGACCTTTTCGCGGGCGGTGGTACTGGCCTATCGCGACAAAGCCGTAACCGCCGGGCAGGTTGGCAAGGAGCTCGGTGCTTCTTACGTGTTGGTTGGCAGTTTGCGGCGTGCCGGTGCGCGCCTGCGCATCAACGCTCAACTCGTCGATGCCGCCACCGATTTCCCGCTCTGGTCCGAGCGATACGACCGCGAAATGAAGGACGTGTTCGAAGTCCAGGACGAGATCGCCCAGAAGATCGCCGCGGCGTTGCGTATCACCCTTTCGCCTCAGGAGCAGCAGGCTCTGTCGGCGAAACCAACTGAGAACCTGCAAGCGTACGATCTCTACCTGCGAGGGAGAAACTATGCCCGTCGCGTCGCACGGCAGGATTTAGTTTTTGCCCTTCAGATGTATGAGAATGCGGTCGCGCTTGATCCCGAGTTCGCCCTTGCTCACGCAGGAATAGCAAACGTCTGCGCGCAGTTTTATCACCACTTTGAACGCCAGCCGCACTGGATTGAGCGGGCTGTGGCTGCAACCCAACGCGCCAGCGCGATGGGACATGACGCGCCCGAAATCCAATGCGCTGAGGCGTACGTCAAGTTTGCTGAGGGGCGTCATGAAGACGCCGTGAATAAGATTCGCCAGGCGCTGGCCCGGAACCCGGATGTCGACGGCGGCTACTACCTGCTGGGATGTGCTTTGTTTGCTGAAGGACAGTATCAGGAAGTCGTGGATATGATGGAAGAGGCTATGTCGCATTCTGGCGAGAACTACAACATGACTATCCCGATTCACAACGCACTTGGGGCCCTCGGAAAGACAGATGCTTTGAGTAACTTTAATCACCGTGAGGTTGCTCTTTACGAAGAGCGTCTGAAAAAAGTGCCAGAAGACGCGCGCGCTCGCGTCTTACTGGCTAGCACTTACGCGTCACAAGACAGGTTTGAAGATGCCAAGCGCGAGTTGGATATGGCCATAGTGCTGCGCCCCGACGATACGATGATTCTATACAACAGCGCTTGTGCCTTCTGTGCGATGAACAATGTCAAGGACGCTATGACCGCGCTCAAGAAAGCCTGGGAGGCAGGTTTCCGAGATCAAAATTGGACCCGCCAGGATCCCGACCTGGAACTTCTCCACGGACATCCTGAATTCGAACGCCTCTACCCCGCGTCGAAGAGTTGAGGGGGAGGCCCTTACCGTAAGCCCTAAAAGATTTGGGAAACAAAGATCTGTAGGGGCGGCCCTCCGTGGCCGCCCCTCGCCGCGCCGGCAACCACTTCGCGTCATTGCCCTGCCGTCCTGTAGGGGCGGCCCTTCCAAGAACCACCGCCGGCAATTGTTGCGCCTTCGTAGGTTGGCTGCAGGAGCTCCAAACACTGCAAAACGCCCGTCTAATTGGGGTACGTTTATTTCGTGTAGTTTCGATGTGATACGCGTGGATCGCATTCTTTTTTTAGCGACGCAACCAGACGATCCACGCGCATCACACGAAACTACACGAACGAACGCCAAAGACGTACTAGAACGCCAAAGACGTACGAGGTGGTTTCTTTGGGACATCTGCAGGCGGTAGGCTACTGGTGAACCTCCGTGGGCCGCCCCTTGGTCGCATCAAGTTCAATGAACCGGAAAATTTAGCTTGCGCGACCAGGGGCGGCCACGGAGGGCCGCCCCTACAGATTGACACGGTCTCTTTGAGTCCTTTGGATATCTGAGTAAGAACTCGGTTATCATAAGAACCGCACCAACCCGGAAAATTTCTGAATAACTGCTTGAGGAATTTGCGATGCCCCACGACTCCAGTGCTCTATTGATTAGACCCGACTCGTCGGCAAGTGTCTCGGGTGAGATGCTGGCCGTAACTCCTGAGTCCATCGGATTCGAATACCTGACGCTGCGCATCCGCAGAATGCAAAAGGGAGAAAAGTATTCAGCTGAGACGGGCGCCACTGAGTTAGGAATTGTCACCCTGGGAGGTCGCTGCTCGGTAGAGTCGACCGCTGGTTCCTGGTCTGATTTCGGCAGCCGGCAAAATGTGTTTGCGGGCATGCCAACAGCTCTGTACCTCCCCGTCGGCACAGAATTCACAGTGCGGGCGGAAACCGATTGTGAACTGGCTTTCTGCTTTTCGCGAGCTGAGGAGAAATACCCTGCGCAGTTGATTACGCCCGATCAGGTTGAGGTGGAAGTGCGTGGTGGCGCCAATGCCACGCGCCAAATTAATCATATTCTGAAGCCGGAGTTTTCTGCGCACAGGCTGCTTCTCGTTGAGGTCTACACGCCCAGCGGAAACTGGTCCAGCTACCCGCCCCATAAACATGACGTGCACAAACCACCCGCAGAGGTCGACCTTGAAGAGCTCTATTACTATAAGGTCGATCGTCCGGAGGGGTATGCCATTCAGCGAGTCTACACGCCGGATGGACGCATAGACGAAACGCTAACGGTTCGCGATGGTGAACTGGTCCTGATTCCAGAGGGCTACCACCCGGTGGTAGCCGCTCACGGGTACAACGTCTACTACCTTAATGCTCTGGCAGGCAGCGCCCGCTCGATGGCTGCCTCGGATGATCCGGATTATGCCTGGGTTCGACAGTCATGGCATGAGCAGGATCCGCGTGTGCCCGTGGTCACAAATGGCAAAAATCGATGAATAAAGAGCGCCCTTTCGACGTCCTTTTAATGGGACGCAGCTCTATAGACCTTTACGCGAACGAGATCGGCGCGCCCTTTCCTGAAATCAAAAGTTTTGCTGCTTACGTGGGCGGCTGCCCGACCAACATTAGTGTGGGAACTCGGCGCCTGGGGCTTCGCTCGGCGTTGCTGACGGCTGTCGGTCAGGATCCGGTGGGAGATTTCCTGCTTCGCTTCCTTGAACAGGAGGGCGTGAATGTCAAATTCATTCCTCGCAAACCTGGGCGACGTACGAGCGCCGTCGTGCTCGGCATCGAACCTCCGGATAAGTTTCCATTGGTTTATTATCGAGACAATTGCGCTGACATTGAACTGACCATCGATGATGTACTTGCAGCGCGTGTGCCGGACAGCCGGCTGCTGCTTGTGTCGGGAACCGGGTTGTCGCGCGAGCCGAGTCGCAGCGCCACTATCTTTGCCGCCGAACAAGCAAAAGGCTCAGGAACTAAGGTTGTTCTCGATCTGGATTTCCGTCCGGATCAGTGGCACGACGCCCGGGCTTTTGGCGTGACCGTGCGTTCCATCCTGCGCCTGGTTGACGTAGTCTTAGGAACCGCCGACGAAGCGAAGGCCGCGGCAATCAGAGAGGACGTTTCGGTCACCGTTGAGCACTCGCAAGTGTCTGGTGCGCATGTAGGTGGGGATCTATCTTCCGCTGTTCAGATGATTCTAAATGCGGGTCCTGAAGCCCTGGTTCTCAAGCGCGGCGGCGACGGTACAACCGTTTACCTTAAATCAGGCGAGCAGATCGAGGCGGCAACGTTTCCAGTGGAGATCTATAACGTGCTGGGGGCAGGGGATGCTTTTGCGAGCGGATTTCTGTACGGGTATCTAAAAGGATGGGATTGGCACCGGGCGGCGCGAATGGGTAACGCCTGCGGGGCCATAGTGGTTACCCGGCACGGTTGCGCCAACTTCATGCCTTATGAGGAAGAAGCTCTGGCCTTTGTTAAAGAACATGGAGGATTCTGAGTTGCAGGCTTTTGTCGATCGAGAGTTTTTGCCACCGTCCGTGCTCGCCCGGATTACAGAAGTGCGTGTGACTGATCCCGAATGTGCAGTCCGAGTTGCCGGCAAGCGCAAACGAAGGTCGACTCTAGCCCCTGACGGAAAACTAAACATCTTGGCCGCCGATCATCCGGCCAGGCGTGTGACAAAGGTCGGAGACGATCCACTTAAGATGGCCGACCGCCACGGCTACCTGGCGCGGATTATGCGCGTGTTGCAGAGTGAGGTCGTCGATGGCGTGATGGCCTCGATGGACATTCTCGAAGACCTCTTAATCCTGCATCACCTTGTGCTGGAATTTGGTGGGCCAGGACTTCTGGATAACAGGCTGCTCATTGCGAGCCTTAATCGAGGCGGTTTGGCCGGGGCCAGCTGGGAGATAGATGATCCGATAACCGGTCCGTCAGCTGCGACTTGTGCGGCACTGAGTTTAGATGGAGCAAAACTCCTGATGCGAGTTTGCGATGAGGAACCGGAGTCGCTCAAAACCTTACTCTACTGTGCGCAAGCGATTAATGAGATGAACGCTTTGCAGTTGCCCACATTCCTTGAGCCGTTACCGGTCGGCAAAAGCAACGGGAGTTACCGCGTAATTAAGAGTGCGGACAAGTTGTCGCAGCTAGTCGGCGTGGCCTCAGCGCTCGGTGACAGCAGCCGTTACCTCTGGTTGAAATTGCCTTATTGCGAAAATTATGAGGTGGTAGCTGATGCCACAACGTTGCCAATCTTGTTGTTGGGAGGAGAGTCTGTGGGTGACGCCACGCCGCTGTTGCGAGAAATTGCTTCAGGGCTGGCTGCGGGTAGCAACGTGCGTGGGGCCCTGGTAGGGCGAAATGTCTTATATCCGGGCCCGGAAGATCCGTTCGTGGTAGCCCAGGCCGCCGGTGTAATTATTCATGAAGGCAGGTCCGTGGAACGGGTTCTGCAATCCCTGGAATCCTGGCGTGGACAAAAGCTACATGTGCTAAATGACTATTTTCAGCGTTTGTCCGCATAGGCCAGGCTTTTCTGCGCGGCTCTGCCGCTCTCCGTGCGGAAAGCCTTTGGCTTTCTGTTTCGCCTAACCTTATTTGGTGAGGCTCTGCCTCACCGACGGCGAGGCAAAGCCTCGCGCCTGATTTCTTAGATACCTGCCCCGGAAAGCCAGAGGCTTTCCGCACGGAAGGCGGCAAAGCCGAAAAACGCCGAGCTGGAGCTTCGTGGATCGTTGTGTTTTTCTCTAATTTAAATAAGGTATAAATAAATGACTATTGCCGTCGCTCGGTGGTGAGGCCATGCAAACCAGGAGATTAACTTTAGCGCAAGCGCTTATTAAGTTTCTCGAAAATCAGTATGTCGAGCGCGACGGCAAACAGTGGCCCTTCTTTGCCGGAGTGTGGGGAATATTTGGCCATGGCAACGTTGCCGGTGTTGGTCAGGCCCTGCAACAGACAGACGGGTTTCGCTATTACCTCGCCCGCAACGAACAGGCAATGGTGCATACCGCAACAGCCTTCGCCAAGATGAGCCAAAGGTTGCGCGCGTTTGCTTGCACCTCTTCAATCGGACCCGGGGCCACTAACATGGTCACCGGTGCGGCTACCGCTACAATTAATCGTCTGCCGGTTTTACTTTTGCCTGGAGATATTTTCGCAAGGCGCAACGTTGCTCCAGTGTTGCAACAACTGGAGTCTCCACAGAGTCAGGACATCTCGGTAAATGATGCTTTCAAACCAGTCTCTCGATACTGGGATCGACTGAACCGTCCTGACCAGCTGCCCTTCGCGCTGTTAGAAGCGATGAGGGTTTTGAGCTCACCTGCAGAAACAGGTGCAGTAACCCTGGCGCTGCCACAAGACGTCCAGGCCGAGGCCTGGGACTATCCAACTGGTCTTTTCGAGAATCGAATCTGGCACATAGCTCGGCCGATGGCCGACCGCGCTCTACTGGCACGAGCAGTTGAATGGATTCGCAAAGCTAAAAATCCTTTCTTAATTGCTGGCGGCGGCGTCATCTACAGCGAAGCGAGCGAAGCTTTAATGCGTCTGGTCCAGCAATCGGGTATTCCGGTGGGTGAAACTATGGCCGGCAAAGGAGCTCTGCCGTGGGATCACCCGCAAAACATCGGCGCTGTTGGGGTGACGGGCACTCCGGGAGCAAACGTGCTGGCGCGGGAAGCCGACCTGATAATTGCTGTGGGCACACGTCTCAGCGATTTTACGACCGCGTCAAAGACAGCGTTTCAAAATCCCGAAGCCCGCTTCATTAACATCAATATTGCCGAATTCGATGCCCACAAACATGCGGCCTTACCCGTAGTTGCTGATGCTCGAGCTACGCTCGATGAAATGCGAACGGCTTTAGAGGGTTACCGTGTCGAGGAAAGTTATGTCGCCAAAGTTGCTGAACTTAAGAGGCAGTGGGTAACTGAAAGCGAACGCTTATTCAATCTTCGCCACGGCCCTCCGATCAGCCAGGGCGAGGTCATCGGCATTGTTAACAGTTTTTCCAAACCTGAAGACGTAGTTGTCTGTGCTGCCGGCAGCCTGCCGGGAGATCTACATAAACTCTGGCGCACACACCAGCCCGGAGGCTTTCACCTTGAATACGGTTACTCGTGTATGGGTTACGAGATAGCCGGCGGTTTGGGTGTAAAAATGGCGGACCCTACCCGCGAGGTTTACGTGATGGTAGGCGATGGCTCGTATCTGATGATGTCCAGTGAGATCGTCACCTCGCTTCAGGAGGGTTACAAACTGAACATTGTTCTGCTGAACAATTATGGCTTTAGCAGTATTGGTGGCCTCTCACAAGCTTTGGGTTCGGGTGGGTTTGGCACTAACTACAGAGCACGGGGGGCTGAGAGTGGTCAACTGGATGGCCCCCGTCTGGAAGTTGACTTTGCTGCCAACGCCGCCAGTCTGGGGGCCCGCGTCATCAAATCGTCGACGCGCGAGGACCTTCAACGGGCCCTGGAAGAAGCGCGCCAGGAAACGCGCACGACCGTAATCGTGATCGAGGTTGATAAGGAAGCACGTGTACCTGGTTACGAGTCCTGGTGGGATGTAGCCGTGGCCGAAGTCTCGGAAGTGGAGTCGGTTCAACGCGCGCGAGCTGAGTACGAAAAAGCTGTAAAACGAGAGAGGTACTTGCTCTAGTTGTCGGAAAAGCTACAGGGGTTTATCTTTAAGTTATCGTTTTGTAGTTTGGAGGTTGATTATGTCGACAAATGGTCATTTACCTAATTTCATCAACGGCCAGTGGCAGAGTTCCACTGCCAGGGAATTTGCGAAGGTGCTGAATCCGGCCACCGGTGAAACATTAGCGCAGGTGCCGCTTGATGGAGAAAAGGATGTGGAGGCGGCGGTCGAGGCGGCAGCTCGTGCCTTTCCTGAATGGCGCCGGACTCCGCCGGAAGAGCGGATTCAGTATCTCTTCAAGTTGAAACAGCTATTTGAAGATCATCTGGATGAGTTGGCCAGATTGATCACCATGGAAAATGGTAAGACGTTGACTGAAGCGAAGGCGGAACTGCGCCGGGCGATCGAAAATGTTGAAGTTGCCTGCGGCATCCCCACACTGATGCAGGGCTACAACCTGGAAGATGTAGCTCGGGGCATCGATGAGATGATGATTCGCCAGCCGCTCGGTGTAGTGGCGGCCATCACTCCCTTCAACTTTCCAGTAATGGTGCCGTTCTGGTTTATTCCTTATGGCATAGCCTGCGGCAATACCTTTGTCATTAAACCCTCCGAAAAAGTCCCCGTGAGCATGCACCGCCTGTTCGAGTTGCTTGAACAGCTGGAGTTGCCGCCGGGTGTTTTGAGCCTGGTCAATGGAGGGAAGAACGCAGTCGATGCTCTGCTGGATCACCCTAAAGTGCGAGCCATCAGTTTTGTTGGTTCCACGCCGGTAGCCAGGTACATCTATTCACGGGCTGCGGCGACCGGCAAACGCGTGCAGTGTCAGGGAGGCGCCAAGAACCACGTAATAGTGCTTCCTGATGCCGATATGGAGACAACCACTCAGATCGTCAGTGACAGTGCCTTTGGCTGCGCCGGGCAGCGGTGTCTGGCGGTTTCTGTGGCCGTCACGGTCGGTGAGGCCCAACGAACTTTTAGAGATGCTATTGCCGCCAGCGCCGATTCCATCAAGGTGGGCTATGGTCTGGAAGATGCAGTTCAGATGGGGCCCGTTATAACCGGCGACAGCAAGAAACGGATCGAGGGCTTAATCCAGAAGGGATCAAGCGAGGGAGCTGCCGTGCTGCTGGATGGTCGCAGCGCTAAGATTCCCAATCATGAGAATGGAAATTTCATCAAGCCAACCATACTGGAAAACGTTAGGCCTGGAAGCGAACTCTCCAACACCGAAATCTTTGGTCCAGTGCTAAGTCTGGTGCACGCGGAATCCGTTGATCAGGCCATCGAGATTCTCTCGCAGAGTCTTTATGGCAACGCGGCCTCGATCTTTACAACCAGCGGCGCCGCCGCGCGCAAGTTCCGCTACGAAGTTGAGGCCGGCAATATCGGCGTGAACATCGGAGTGGCTGCGCCAATGGCCTATTTCCCGTTCAGTGGATGGAAGGACAGCTTCCTGGGAGTGATGCACAGCCAGGGGCGTGATGCAGTGGAGTTTTACACAGATAAGAAAATCGTCATCGAAAGATGGCCCAAGATCTGGTCGCGTAAGTTCTAATCCGCATGACAGAGTCCCCCGTTCTGGAGATGCGTGGCATTGGTAAGCGCTTTCCCGGCGTCGTGGCGCTGGATGAAGTTGACTTTGACCTGCGACGCGGGGAAGTCCACATCCTCCTGGGCGAAAATGGGGCCGGCAAATCGACGCTCATGAAGATTCTGAGCGGGGCCTATCAAAAGAGCGCCGGCCAAATCATTCTCGACGGCGCCGAAGTTGAGATTCGCAACCCAAAACACGCGCAAACCCTGGGCATCAGCACCATCTACCAGGAATTCAATTTGATCCCCAATTTGTCCGTCGGGGAAAATATTTTTCTCGGGCGCGAGCCTGCCAAATTGCCCGGTCTGATCAATCAGCGAGCAATCTTTCAAGATGCTAGACGTGCGGTGAGCAGTCTGGGCCTGGAAATTAATCCACGCAAGCTAATCAAAGATCTGAAGGTGGCTGAACAGCAGATGGTAGAAGTGGCCAAGGCGCTTTCGCTGGACGCCCGCATCCTGATCATGGATGAACCCACAGCTGCCCTCACCGAGCATGAGATCAAAGATCTCTTTGCCACCATTCGCGCGCTGAAGGACAAAGGGGTCTCAATCATCTACATATCGCATCGCCTGGAGGAACTGTTTGAAATCGGGGATCGGGTCACTGTCTTGCGAGACGGGCGGTCGGTCGGCACCTACGACGTGAAGGGAATGACCAAGACCGAACTGATCCGACTGATGGTTAACCGGGAACTGACGGATCTGTTTCCCAAAGTCAGGGCACCGAAGGGTCCAGAGGCCTTGCGTGTTGAGGGCTTGAGCACTCCAGGTGGCCTTAAAGATATAAGCTTCACGCTGTATCAGGGTGAGGTTCTTGGGATCGCGGGCCTGCTGGGGGCCGGACGCACCGAGTTGGCACGCGCAATATTCGGTATCGATAAGATTAGTGCCGGAACCATCTATTTAAACGGCGAACCTCAACATCTTAGTTCACCTCGAGCAGCAATCAATTCCGGCATTGGGTTCCTCACAGAGGATAGAAAGTCACAGGGTTTGGTTCTGCGCCTGTCTGTCAAAGAAAATCTTTGCCTGGCGAGCGCAGACAAATTCTCGCGCTGGGGGGTCATGGACGCGAGTGAGGAACGACAGGTGGCTGATCGTTATGTTCAGGAGTTACGCATTCGCACCCCGAGCCTGGATCAGAAGGTGGTGTTCTTAAGTGGTGGCAATCAACAGAAAGTTGTACTCAGTAAATGGCTCTGCTCGCAAGCGAGAGTTTTTATTTTTGATGAGCCGACACGAGGAGTAGACGTAGGGGCAAAAACCGAAATTTACCAATTGATGAACCGGCTGACAGCGACCGGCGTAGCGATCATTATGATCTCGTCAGAAATGCTTGAGGTTTTGGGCATGAGTGACCGGGTGTTGGTAATGCGCGAAGGCAGTGTAGTTGGTGAATTCTCAGCCGAGGATGCTACTCAGGAAAGGGTTCTGCAATGTGCGCTCGGGCAATAGCTCTGCGACAAAACTTCTTCTCGTATTACGGCCGGCAGCTTGGAACCCTTTCAGGGCTGTTGGGGTTGATCTTGGTGTTATGGGCCCTGACCCCCCATTTTTTAACCATATCGAATCTTCTAAATGTTGCCGAACAGGCGACGATCATCGCCATCATTGCGGTGGGGATGACCTTTGTCATCATTACCGCCGGTATTGACTTAGCCGTCGGGTCAGTGCTTGCCTTCTCAGGAGTGGTCATGGCGAGCTCGCTGCATGGCGGACTTCCATTGCCCATCTGTTTGTTAATTGGCCTGGGAGTAGGGCTGGCCTGTGGGTTGGTTAACGGAGTGCTGATCACTGTGGGGCGGCTTCCTCCGTTCATCGCCACGTTGGGCATGATGAGTGTGGCTCGTGGTGCGGCCCTGATGTATACCGAAGGGCGACCAATCTCAGGATTCTCGGAGAGGTTTCGCTCGCTGGCAACCGGAGAGATGCTGCGTATCCCCAACCCGGTGATCATAATGATCGTCGTCTATGTCATCGCTCACTTAGTTTTAAGACGGACTAAGTTGGGACGTTACACCTACGCTATTGGCGGCAACGAGGAGGCGGCTTTGCTCTCGGGCATCAATGTCCGGCTCTATAAAACGATTGTCTACGGTATCGCCGGGATGCTCAGTGGATTGGCGGCAATTCTGCTGACGGCGCGATTGAACTCGGCGCAGCCCATCGCCGGAATGAGCTATGAGTTGGATGCGATTGCGGCAACAGTTATTGGTGGTACCAGCTTGCTTGGTGGCGAAGGAACTGTGGCCGGAACTTTGATTGGGGCGCTGATTATGGCGGTGCTAAGAAATGGTTTGAACCTGCTGACGGTCTCGTCGTTTTTGCAGCAGGTGGTGATTGGCTCGGTGATCATTCTTGCCGTACTGATCGATATGGCTTTGAAGCGCCGTGGCAGGTAGCGGAAAGCTTAGCCGCAGGTTAACTATGAATAGCGCAGCAAGAACTAGGGGTTGGTTTTAGGTCTTTGGTCTTAGGTCTTGGGCCTTAGGTTTTAGCTTAGTACTTGGTCTGCCTTAGCCTGCGAAGCAGGCGGCAGCATAAAGTCATTATGGCTGACAGAAAAAGGCCTTGTCCCTTAAGGAACGTGGGTTATGCTGGTTGCTTGTAATAACAAACTGGCACAGAGCCACATTAAGGAGACGAAGGCCATGAAGGAGTTT
>Ga0187893_10004070_pt1 | contig 28397 bp, 38 predicted proteins | sample MA1701074metaG_FD_139574 | JGI IMG/M metagenome (GOLD analysis project Ga0187893, IMG submission 139574) | White microbial mat communities from a basaltic lava cave in the Kipuka Kanohina Cave System on the Island of Hawaii, USA - MA170107-4 metaG ... | reverse complement strand
CGTTCGACGGCGTGGGCTGGGGGCTGTGCGCTTGGAACGGCAGCAAGCTCGACCAGCAGTACAAGATGTGGCGCAAGCAGGTGTTCGCCACCGCCGACGTGGATTCGGGCACCGGCGACAACCGCAACCAGATCCTCCAGCCGCGCATCGCCGATCGCGACTGGCCGTACTGAGCACGAGAGGGGCAATCACATGAACACCCGCACGACAAAGACGCTTCGCGTGCTGCTGCTGGCGGCCGCGACCACCACCGCCCTGTCGGTGCTGATGCTGGGAGGCAACCCGGCGCAGGCGCACAAGGAACCGCACGACTCGGGCACCCTGAAGGCGTTCTCGGACGCCTTCATGGAGCAGGTGGTGCTGGGCGACAAGCTGTTCCACGGCGACCCCGGGGCCGAAAAGCAGATGAACGTCCAGCTGTCCAAGACCGGCATGGCCTGCGCGATGTGCCATCCCTTCGCCTCGGACGTGCATCCGCACGAGTTCCCGAAGTTCCAGGAGCAGATGAGCGAGTTCGCCACCCTGCGCGAGATGATCAACTGGTGCATCGAGAAGCCCAACGAGGGCGTCAGGATCGACGCGAATGGCGCCGCCATGAAGGCCCTCGAGGCCTACATCAGCTGGTCCAACAAGGGGTCGGTGCTCGACGCGGGCCGGCACTGAGATGGCGCGCAGGCGCACGCCGGCTCCCACCCTGACCCTCCCCAGCGGGGGAGGGAAAGGCGCTGAGCAGGGGGAGAAGGGAGCGAAGGCGCGGCCCGATCGATGAAGGAGGATGTGTTGTCGAAGACCTTCGTTGCCGGCGTGTTCGCCATCGCGGCCGCGCTGGCGCTCGGCGTGACGTTGGCGCAGACCGCGAAGAAGGAGGGCGCCGAGGCGGCCCGCGCCTCGTTCTTCTCCTACTCGTCGGCCACCGGCAACATCGAGCCGGAAGGCAAGAGCCCGCCGATCGATCCGAAGCTGCTCGCGCACGGCCAATGGGTGTATCGCGGCCTGTGCATCGGCTGCCACGGTGTGAAGGGCGACGGAAACGGCGGCGTGTGGACGTTGGGCGACAAGTACGCCAAGGCGCACAAGCTGCCGCGCCAGCCGCGCGACTTCACGTCGGCGGTGTTCAAGGTGCGCTCGACACCCAGCGGCTCGCTGCCCACCGACGTCGATCTGTTCAAGGCGATCTCGCGCGGCCTCGTCGCCGATCAGGACATGCCGTCGTTCAGCTACCTGCCCGAGCGCGACCGCTGGGCCGTGATCGCATACGTCAAGTCGCTGTCCAAACGCTGGATCGAGGAGAAGGACTTCCAGGAACCATCAATCGCCGTCGGCGACCCGACCATTCCCGACGCGGCGGCGCTCGTCGCCGGCAAGGAGGTGTACGCCAAGATGCAATGCGCCAAGTGCCACGGCCCCACCGGGAAGGGCGACGGCCCGTCGGCCGCCGAGCTGACCGACGACGCCGGCCTGCCGATCGTGCCGCGCGACTTCAGCGACGCCTCGCAGTTCGTCGCCGGGAGCGATCCGCGCGGCGTCTATCAGACCTTCACCACCGGGCTCGACGGCACGCCGATGCCCTCGTTCGCCGACTTCCTTCAGGAACCCGAACGCTGGCAACTGGTGTGGTACGTGATGTCGTTGCGCAACGACTGGAACCTCGATCACGCGCGCAAGGACGTGCGGCAGAGCGCGGCCGGCAAGGGCGCGCAGGCCGACCTTGGCAAGGGCGCACAGCCGGCCGCAGAGAAGGCCGCACAGGCGGATGCCGACAAGGCCGCGCAGCCGGCCGACAAGGCGGCACAGCCGGCCGACAAGGCGGCACAGCCGGCCGACAAGGCGGCACAGCCGGCCGACAAGGCCGCGCAGCCGGCCGGCAAGGCCGCGCAGCCCGCGGCCGGCAAGGCCGACGAGCCCGTGCAGCCGGCCGACAAACCCGCGCAGCCGAGCAAATGACGTGGCTCGCAACGCGCTCGGCCACCAACACCGGCGCCCTCGTCTCGGCCGGCGTCGCGGCAGCGGGGGTCATCGCGTGGTTCGTCACTCCGATGGCCGATGACATGCATCACGCGCCGCCCGTTGCGGCGGCGGTCGATGCCGCGCGACTGCCGGCAGGGCTCGATGCGGCTTGGCTCGAGCAAGGGCGCGGCCGCTATGCCGAGTTGTGCCTGCCGTGTCACGGCGCGCACGGCGATGGCCGCGGGCCATGGGCCTATCGTGTCACGCCGCGTCCGGCCGACCTGACGCGCAACGTCACGCAGGCGCGCAGCGACGCCGAGCTGTTCGCGATCGTCAGCGAGCCGCGACCCGGCACGCCGATGATCGGCTGGAAGCATCACCTTTCCGAAACCGAACGCCGGCAACTCGTCGGCTACATGCGCCACCTCGGCGGCGCACGGGAGACCCGCCATCGACACTGACGCCGACATGCCGGTGCGCGAATCGGCGGGCGGCGACGAACGCGCCTTCGCCGGCGCCGCATCGCCGGTGCTGAAGCTGCTCGTCGTCTCGGTCACGTTTCTCTTCATCGGCACCGTGCAGGGTGTGCTGCAGACCTTCCCCGCGATCGCGGCGTGGCTGCGCGGCGCGGGAGCGGCAGGCCACATGATCGATCCGCTGGCGCACGCCCACATCAACCTCGTCGGCGGCGTGACGATGGGGATGATGGGCTTGTTCTACTTCGTCCTGCCACGCCTCGTCGCGCGGCCGCTCTACAGCGCGCGGCTCGCCGACGTGTCGTTCTGGCTGTCGTTCTGCGGCGTGTCGCTGTTCTCCGGCTCGCTCATCGTGCTCGGCATCGTCGAGGGCCGCATGGTGCACGCCGGCATGAGCTATCCGCAGGCGCTGGCCGCGGTCGGGCCGATCCACCATCTGCTGATCGTCGCCGGAGGCGTGCTGATGGGCTTCGGCTACTGGAGCTTCATCGCCAACGTGTACCTCAGCGTGTTCGCGCGCCGTCGCAAGCATGCGACTGCGGTTTCGGCGAGCCCGCTGCTGAAAGTCAACACACCGTAGGGGCAGTCTCCATGCATCGCATCGTCAACATCCTCTACAGCGGCTTCATCGTCGGCATCGGTCTGGGCACCGTGTTCCAGCTCGCGCTGCTGCCGCTCTACGGCATGCGCGCCTACGACGACTGGACGGGGCTGCTCGAATGGGGCTTCGCCATCAGCATCGGCACCGGCGTGCTGTCGGCACTGAGCTTCTGGTTCATGAACTCGGTGATGGTGAGACAGGGCAAGTAGGAGTTCGGAATGATCGTGGCCTATCTCAGGGACAACGACTTGGCGGAAGGCACCGCCGCCAAGCACTTCTTCTTCTCCTCCATCGTGATGCTGAACATCGGCGTGCTGATGGCGCTCGGCACGTCGCTGCGCCTCGCGTGGCCAGACATCCTGCCCAACGACATCGCATGGCTGCACTTCGGACGCATCCGGCCGGTGCACGTGCACTTCGTGATCTTCGGCTGGATCTCGATGGCCTTCGCCGGCGCGATGTGCTACATGGCGCCAGCGCTGTGCAAGACCAGGCTGTGGAGCGAGAAGCTCGGCGTCTTCAACTGCTGGGCCTGGAATCTCGGCATGGTCGCGGTGTTCTTCACGTTGATCAACGGCCTGACGACGGGGCGCGAGTACCAGGACCTGATCTGGCCGGTGGACATCTACGTCATCGTCTTCATCTTCCTGCCGCTCGCGATCAACATCTGGATGACGATGCTGACGCGCAAGGCCGAGGGGCTGTACGTGACGTTGTGGTTCTTCGGCGCGGCGCTGCTGTTCATTCTGCTGTCGTACTTCATCGGCGCGATCCCCGACTTCTTCCCCGTCACCGGGCTGGCCGAGGCGTACATGACGTGGTGGCACGCGCACAACATCCTCGGCCTGTGGATCACGCCGGTGTCGGCCGCGATCGCCTACTACATCATCCCGAAGGTCTCGGGCAATACGCTCTACAGCCACAAGATCGGCCATCTGCACTTCTGGTCGATCGCGGCGTTCTATTCGACACCGGGCGCGCACCACCTGATGGGCGCGCCGATTCCCGAGTGGCTGAAGTCGTTCGCGTCGGTGTCGGGCGTGCTGATCATGATTCCGGCACTCGCCTTCGTCGTGAACATGCTGATGACGATGAAGGACAAGTGGTGGATGTTCACGAAGAGCATCCCGCTGCAATGGGCGCTCACCGGCGTGCTGTTCGCGATTCCGCTCAACATCCAGGGCGCGTTCCAGCAGACGCGGGCGCTCAACTGGTACATCCACGGCACGCACTGGATCGTCGCGCACGCGCACCTGGCGCTGCTCGGCTTCTCGAGCTTCATCGAGATCGGCGCGATCTACTACGGGCTGCCGAAACTCTTGAAGCGCCAGCTCTACAGCGAGAAGCTGGCACGGCTGCACTTCTGGATGATGGCGATCGGCTTCCTCGGCTTCTGGGCGGTGTTGACGGCCGCCGGCCTGGTGCAGGGCGCCGCGAAGGTCTACGAGATCCCGTACATCCAGTCGGTGGTGGCGACGCATCCGTACATGGTCGGGCGCGTGCTGTTCGGCGCGTTGATCATCTTTGCGCAGCCGATCTTTCTCTACAACATGTACATGACGGCGCGGTACGGCAAGAAGCTGGTGCCGGAGACGCCGGTGCGGGCTTCGATGGTTCCGGCGGCGGCGTGATGCGAGCGATGAGTACGGCCAGTACGGGAGAACCACGGTGAAATCGAGTCCCAAATACGTCGTCGGCGCAGTCCTCGTCGTGATCACGATCTTTTCCTCGATCGCGATCACGATCGTCGCCGGCACCACGTACATGAGCCAGATCCAGCCCTCCGAACATGCCAAGCACACGCAGAAGATCTGGGGCCACACCGGCTGGTCGGTGCACGATCCGCTGATGAAGGGTGCCAACGCCGTGACCCCGGCAGGCAAGGGCAAGACGATCTTCATCCGCGAAGGCTGTTCATGGTGCCATACCTTGCTGCCCGAGCAGACGCAGGACTGGAAGTACTTCGGCGCACCGCCGCAGGCCGCAGACGTGCAGGGCGAATCGCCGAGCCTGTTCGGCTCCGACCGCAAGGCGCCCGACCTGCTGCACATCGCGAGCCGCAACCGGGTCAAGGCCTGGCACTACGTGCACCATCGCAACCCGCGCGCAGTGACGCCCGACTCGATCATGCCCGCGTTCGAGCACCTGAGCGATGACGAGCTCGATGCGATCATCGCCTTCCTCGACAGCCTGAAGTGAGCACGGCAATGGAGCAGCCCGCAACGCATCCCGACGAACTCGAGGACAAGGGCCTCGTCTTCGGGCGTTTCTCCGACGAGGACTACGACGGCATCAAGGAAGGCAACGGCAAGATTCCGTGGTGGCTGGTGCTGATCGTCGCGGTGACCGTGTTCGAGGCGTTCCTGTGGACCATGCCGTGGCCCGGTTTCGGCCAGCGCTACGACTCGGTCACCACCACCTTCGTCAGTGCCACCGGCGCGCAGCCGTGGTGGGACTGGGGCTACTACCTCGTGATGTTCCAGATCGTCGTCGTGCTTGCGGGCATTGCCGGCATCATCTGGATCATCAACTGGCAGAAATGGAAGGAGCGTGACGAAGAGGCGGCCGCGCACGAGACGAGCTGACACCCGCGCCGGGCAAACCACCGGTGGGGTTGACCGACACGATCTCCGCGCTGATCTTTGCGCTCATCGTCATCGCGGTCATCGTGTATCTGGTGATGTCGGGATATGTCATCGGGCCGCTGTCGCGATTGCGGCGCGTCGAGCGCATCATCCTCGTCGTCAGTGCGGTGGGCATCGCGGGCGTGATCGTCTACGCCGCCTCGGAGTTGTTGTTCCACGTCGTGTTCTGAGTCGTGAAACTGAAGCGCGGTGAGAAGGTGATGTTCGGCCTGGCGCTGCTGGTGGTCGTGGCCGCGCTCGGCAAGGGCGTGATGCAGTCGCGCGCCGCCGCACCGCCCCAGCTTCGCGACCACTACGAGTGGACCGAGGCGGGCCTGGCCGGGCATGCGCTGTATCGCAGCCTGGGCTGCCACAACTGCCACCGCGCGCTCGGCGTGGGCGAGATCGGGCATGCGCCGGTGCTCGACGGAACGGGCACGCGCCGCACGCGTGACTGGCTCAAGCGCTACTTCGAGAACCCGCTGCAGCTCGTGCCCGGCAGCGCGCACGACGGCCATCTCGGCCCCGACTTCCGGGCCCTCGCGGCCGACGAGCGCCGCCTGCTCGCCGAGTTCCTGTTCGGCCTGAAGGCAGGCCCGGCCTCACCGAACTATCCGCGTCCGCCCGGCGCGGCGGTGAGCGGGGCGGACATGAGGAGATCCGAATGGGCGGCGACACGTTGATCCCTTACCTGTGGGCCGCCACCGGCCTCGTGATGCTGGTCGTGATCGTGCTCGCGATCTGGTGGGCGCATTCGCACGGCCAGTTCGACGAGGACATCAAGGAGCAGATCTTCAGCGAAGGCGACGACGATCGCTACGGCAACGGACAGCGACATGATGCTGCGCGCCGGTGAATGGGTCGTGCTCGGCGGCTCGGCGCTGGTGGCGGCGTTCGCCGCGCTCGTCGGGACCCTGATCTACCTGAAGCCGCCGCCTGTCCAGTACGCGTATCGGGAGGACGCGCATTCGCAGCGCGGCGAAGCGGTGTATCGGCGCGAGGCGTGCGGCTCGTGCCACAAGGTGCACGGCAACGGCGCCACCTACGGCCCCGAGCTCGACGGCGTCGGCTCTCGGCGCAGCCCCGCCTGGCTGCACGCGTACCTGCTCGATCCGCGCCCGGGCGTCGGGGTGAAGCCGTATCGCCTGCGCATGCCGTCGTACGCCGCGCTTCCCGGCCCAGATCGCGACGCGCTGGTGGCTTACCTGGCGGCGCTGTCGTCGGCCGACGCAGCCGGCGCTACCGGCGGGGCCGACGTGGCCGGCGCCGGCGCGCTGGCGCAAGGAGCCGCGCGGTGAGGCAGGCCGCGCGTCGCGCGCGTCAGGACTGGTACTGCTTGTCCTTCTCGTACAGGCCGGTGCCGATGCAGGCCCACGGCACGATCGCGAGCGCGATGCACCCGCCGATGCCGAAGATCAACAGCGCGATGCGCGTGGCGAGGTCGAGTTCAAGCATGATGTGCTGTTCCCTTCGAGCATGCTGAGGAGTCTAGTGATGTTTGCTTCACTGTCAATCCGTGCGCGCGAACGTGTTCGACTGCGCGGGCTCGCCGTGCTCGGCGCGCTGCTGCTCGCCGCGTGCGGCCAGCACGGCCTGGCTCCCAAGCTCAAGGTCGGCGACGCGGTGCCGCGCAGCGAGAACCGCACCGTCGCGGCGGGCGGCGACTGGCGCGAGGTCTCGACGATGGACGTGCGCGTGCGGCTCTACCGCTGGCGCATCGCCGACCTGCTCGCCGAGCACAGGCCGTTCATCGTCGTGTTCGGCACGCCGCAGCACTGCACGATGTGCGTCGATCAGCTGTCGCGCGTCGCGCTGCTCGAGGAGAAGTACGGCGAGCGCTTCGCCTTCGTGCACGTCGATGGCTACAAGGACAACACGGTGTGGGTGGACTGGGGCATCAAGGGCGAACCGTGGACCTTCGTCGTCGACGCGCAGGGCCGCGTGCGCAAGGTGTTTCCGGGGCAGACCGAGATCACCCTGCTCGAGGAGCAGGTGCGCGCGCTGCTGGCGGGGACGGGGTGAGCGCCGTGATGCGCACGCGGCAGGCCGCTCGCCGCGCTGCCGGCTGCGCCGGCGCGGGCACGCCGCTCGCATCGCGCAGCGTGCCGGCCGCGCTCGCCGGGCTCGCGTGCCTCGCAGCGGCGGCCCCGGTGTGCGCGCAATCGGGCGCCTACACCTATGTGCAGATGTCGCTCGGCGTGCCGTGGTTCCTGTACTTCGTGTTCCTCGCCTGCGTGTCGATCCCGTTCGTCGTGATGATCGTGCTGGCATGGCGCAAGTCGCCCGCCGACGAGGAGGCACGCGCAGCGGCTGCCGCGGCGCCGCCCGATCCGCCCGCCGCGGCGCGGGCCGGCGTGGCGACGGTGGCGCGGCCATGAAGCGCTTCCTGCGCTACGCGCTGCCGGCGATCCTGGTCGCGGTATTCGCGGTCGTCGCCGTGTTCGTGCTCAACGCGTTCGAGGTGACGCACCTGATGCAGACCGAAAAGCGCGCCGGTCCCACCTTGCTGAGCCGTTGAGCGCGCCATGTTCACGGCGGGCCGACCTCCAGCGTGCGCGTCTCGCCGGGAACGAGTTGCAGCCAGCGCGTGGTTTTGCCGCGGCCCGGCATCCAGTCGTGCAGCCGGTAGCGGCCCGCCGCGATGTCGCGCCATTCGACCGTGCCCGCCGATTCGAGCACCGCATGGTGTGGCCCGGGCGGAACGAACAGTGCCGCGCGCATCCACGGGTGCAGGTCGCAGCGCACCTCGAACACGCCGGCGCGCGCGAGCACGCGCTGCACCGGCACGCTCGCATGCGGCAGCGCCACGTTGAAGAGCGTGCGCCGGCCGTCGAAGACGTGCGTGTTGTGCGCGACCTCGTCGGCGTTGACGACCTCGACGCGCGTGCGCAGCGGCGCGGTCTGGAACGCCGGCTCGAAGGCCCCGCCGACGCTCGTGAGCGTCGCCGACGACGTCGGATCGTGCGTCGCGTGCTCGGGCGTGCGGGCGCCCTCGAGATAGACGACGAGCGGGGCGCGCTCGATGCGTGTTGCGTGCAGCACGAGCGTGGCGCGTTCGGCGCTCGCCTCCGGCGCGGGGCCGGCGAGGCGCTCGCCGAAGACGAGAAAGACGATCGCTCCCGCCAGCGCCGCGCATGCGACCAGCGCGGCGGGCCGCAGCCGTGCCCAGGCGATGGGCGCAGCTCGCGGCACGTGCATGCGCTGGCGCAGCAGCAGATAGATCAGCCGCAGCATCGCTGCCTCTCTGATACCACCCGCAGATCGGGGTTGGCGCGCTGTGCGCTCCGCGGCCGACCCGTGGCGGCCATCGCGCACGCTCGTGCGCTCCAGGGGCCGGCCTGATGCAGCCCCCCGAGAGCGGGACGATCCCGCGCTACCTGCCGCAAGGCGGCGAGTGCGAGCTCTTCGAGTCGGCCTGGCGGCTCCGGCTGCCGCTGCTGCTGAAGGGCCCGACCGGATGCGGCAAGACACGCTTCGTGCGCCACATGGCGGCGCGGCTCGACCGGCCGCTCTACACCGTGTCGTGTCACGACGAACTCTCGGCGGCCGACCTCGTCGGGCGCTACCTGCTGCGCGGCGACGAGACCGTGTGGCAGGACGGCCCGCTCGCGCGCGCGGTGCGCGAAGGCGGCATCTGCTACCTCGACGAAGTGGTCGAGGCGCGCAAGGACACGACCGTGATCCTGCACCCGCTGGCCGACGACCGGCGCGAGCTGCCGATCGAGAAGACGGGCGAGGTGCTCGCCGCGCCGCCGGGCTTCATGCTCGTCGTCTCGTACAACCCGGGCTACCAGCATGTGTTCAAGAACCTGAAGCCGAGCACGCGCCAACGCTTCGTCGCGCTGCACTTCGAGTTGCCGGACGCCGAGCTGGAGACGCGCATCGTCGCCCAGGAGTCCGGCCTCGACGCGGCGCGCGTGCGCCCGCTGGTCGCGCTCGGTCGCAGGCTGCGCGAGGTGGCGGGACACGACCTCGAGGAAGTGGCGTCGACGCGCCTGCTCGTGCACGCCGCGCGGCTGATGACCGACCGGCTCGATGCGGTCGCGGCGTGCCGCGCCGCGCTGGTGGAAGCCTTGTCCGACGATCCGGCCATCCGCGACGCGCTGCTCGAGACCGTGCGCGCGCACGTGACCTGAAAGACGCAGCGCATGGGCACGGGCTGGGGCGGCATGCCGTGGTGCGCGCTGCAGATCGCGCTGGCGGGACGCATCCGCCACCCGCATGCCGCGGTGCGCGTCGATGCACTGCGGCGCGGGCTCGACCTCTATCACCACGGCCTCGGCGGCATGCTGTCGCGCCGCGTCGTCGGCGACGCCGGGCCGCGCAGCGGACGCTTGCAGGCCGCCCTTTCCGCCGGCGTGCACGACCTGATGGCGTGGCTGGATGCGGAACAGGTGCACCTGCCGCGCGCCATCAACCGCTACCCGACCGAGGCGCTCAATCGCGAGCTGTACTACTGGCTCGCAGCCTTCCTCGCCGAGGAGCGGCCGCTCGCGGGCGCTTCGAGCTTCTCGCCCGGCGTGGCGCACCTGCTGTCGGGTTGCGCGACGAGCGCGCGCGTCCTGCACGCGTTCCCGCCGCTTGCCGAACGCCATGCGCGGCTGTGTGCCGCCGAACTCGCCGAACGCAGGCGCGTGCTGCCGCGCTTCGACGAGACGAGCGCTCATCCGGCGCGGCAGCTCGAAGCGGCGATCCGTCACGCGCTCGGCGCCGTGACGCCGCCGATCGATCCCTGGTTCGCCGCCGCGATCGCGGCCGCGCGCGCGGGCGTGCCGATCCCGCGCCGGGGCGACAAGCGCGGTCCTGCCGTGCTGCCGTTCCTGCCCGTCGCGCTGTGGGGCCGGCCCGCGAGCGACGTGTCGGGTGCGTTGCTGCTCGCGCTGTTCAAGCGGCGCGCCCGGCGCTCGGCGCAGGGCCGCGAGCAGAAGCTCGCGCGTGCGGGCGAGGCACCGCCGGTCGCGGCGCTGCCCGCGCACGCGCCCGCTGCGCACGGCACCTTCACCTATCCCGAGTGGCACCACGCGGCGCGCGCGTACCGCGCGCACTGGTGCCGCGTCGATGAGCACCCGGTCGGGACCTCGCCGCGCGGCGTCGCCCTCGATGCCGAATCGGCGCGCATGGCCGTCGCGGTGCGCCTGCGCTTCGAAGCGCTGCGCCAGCTGCCGGGCTGGCAACGCCACCTCGACAGCGGCGACGAGCTCGACATCGACGCGGCGGTGCGCGCGGTGTGCGACCGGCATGCGGGTTTCGGTCTCGCGAGCGACCGCATCTGGCAGCGGCGCAGCCGCCGCTGGCGCGACCTTTCGGTGGCGGTGCTGATGGATGTCTCGCGTTCGACCGCCGCGTGGCTCGGCGAGCAGCGTGTCATCGGCACCGCGCGCCGCGCGATGCTCGTGCTGGCGGAGGCTCTCTCCGCGGCGCGCGACGAGTTCGGTCTCTTCGCCTTCCACAGCGACAGCCGGTTGCGCGTCGATTGCCATCGCATCAAGGACTTCGACGAGGCGTGGGGTGACCCTGCGCGCGAGCGACTGGCCGCGCTGCAGCCCGCGCACTACACGCGGCTCGGCGCGGCGATCCGCCATGTCGGCGCGCGGCTCGAGCTGCGCCCGCATGCCGAGCGGCTGCTGCTGGTGCTGACCGACGGACGCCCGCACGACCCCACCGACGGCTACGAGGGTCTGCATGCGATGGAGGATACGCGGCGCGCGCTGATCGAGTTGCGGGCGCGGGGAATGCAGGCCTTTGCGCTGGCCATCGATCGCAGCGCAGGCGCGCGGCTGCCGCACCTGTTCGGCAGCGGGCACTACGCCGTGCTTGCCGAGCCGCGCGCGTTGCCGCAGGCGCTTTCGCGGGTCTTCGCGCGCATCACCGATCACGCGCCGTGAGCGACCGATCGGAACCGCGCCGCGCACGGATCTTCGCGAACGCCGTCGCCATGTCCGCTGCGACGTGCGGGACACCGAAGACGGCGCGCAGTTGGCCCTCCGGATCGATCAGCAGCGCGGCCGTCGAATGGTCGAAGTGGTAGTCGCCGTCGCCGGCTCCCGCAACCTTCGCGTACACCGCTCCGACGGAATCGGCGAGGCGGGCGAGCTCGCCCTTCGTACCGGTGACGCCGATGAACTCGAGGTGGAACTGCGGCACGTACGCCGCCAGCAGTGCCGGCGTGTCGCGCTCCGGGTCCACCGAGATCAGCACGAACTGCACGTCGCGCGCGTCCTCGGAACGCAAGGTCAGCAGGCGGTGCAGCTCGGCAAACTCGGCGAGTGTCGTGGGACAGAAGTCGGGGCACGAGGTGTAGCCGAAGATCACGAAGCTCCAGCGGCCCGCGAACGAGGCGTTGTCGAACCGCGTGGCGTCGTGCTTGACGAGAGCGAATCGGGCCAGCGCGTCGGGCGGCTGCAGAATGTAGGCGCGAGGCGCGATCTCGACGAAGGGCTGCCGGGCCGCCGGTTCGTCCTTGCCCGTGCCCGATACGATCGGCAGCAGCGCCACGATGGCGATGGCGACGGCGATGGCGGCGGCGAGAGCGGCCAACTTGCGCCTTGCGAGCGCGCGACTGAAAGACCAAGCCATCTGCAACCTTTCCGCACATGCGGCAACCGTTCTACAGGCGCCGGCGTCGCGCGGCAAATTCAATGTGTCGATATCGGTGATCGAATCTGCCCGCCGCGCAGGCAGCCCCTCGCCCCAGCCCCCTCCCAAAGGAGAGGGCGAGACGGTCAGCGCGGGGTCGTCGTGTCGAAAGACGGCCGCGCGCGCAGAGTCGCCGAGAGGCGGTCGAGGTGCGGCAGCGCGGGCAGCCACGCAACGTCGGGGAAGCGAAAGCGGATGTAGTCGAGCGCGACCACCGCCGCGATCGCGTCGAGCGCCGGCCGATCGGTCTTGAACGGCGTCGTCTGCGCGATCTGTTCCAGGCGCGACAGCCCTTCGGCCATGCTGCGCCGCCGCCGCACGCCGACGGGAGTCTCGTCGAACGACGGCGACGTGATGCGCCGGCCGATCAACGTGTGCACCGCGGCGTCGATCGTGCCCATCGCGATGCCGGCGCGCGACAAGGTTGCGGTCGGGTCGTCGCCGAGCAGGCTCGGCTGCGCCGGCGGCGGGCGCGTCGCTTCGAGCCACATCGCGATCAACAGGCTCTCGGTGAGGACCGGGCCGCGACCGGTGACCAGCGTCGGGACGCGGGTCGCGGTATTCGCCTCCCGCAAGCGCGGGTCGTCGGCCCACGGGTCGACGACGATCAGTTCGACCTCGCCGACGCCTTTCTCGGCCAGCGCGATGCGCGCGATGCGTGCGTAGGGAGACGTGGTGTTGGCGAAGAGCTGCATGGCTTGGAGCGGGAGTCGTGTTCACCCACAATGCACGCCATGAGCCGATCCGTCAAGCCGCTCGCCGGCGTCCTCGTCGTCTCGCTGGAGCAGGCGGTGGCAGCGCCGTACTGTTCGAGCCGCCTCGCCGACGCCGGCGCGCGGGTGATCAAGGTCGAGCGCCCCGAGGGCGACTTCGCGCGCGACTACGACCACGCGGTGCACGGCGAGTCGTCGTACTTCGTGTGGATCAACCGCGGCAAGGAATCGATCGTGCTCGACCTGAAGCGCGCCGGCGACCTCGCGCTGCTCGAGCGCATGGTCGCGCGCGCCGACGTGTTCATCCAGAACCTGGCGCCCGGCGCGACCGAGCGGCTCGGCATCGGCTCGGCGCTCTTGCGCAAGCGCCACCCGCGCCTCGTCACCTGCGACATCTCGGGCTACGGCGAAAGCGGACGCCTGCACAAGATGAAGGCGTACGACCTGCTGGTGCAGGCCGAGAGCGGCCTCGTCGCGGTGAGCGGAGCCCCGGGCGAATGGGGGCGCATCGGCGTCTCGCTGTGCGACATCACGGCCGGCATGAACGCGGTCTCGGGCATCCTCGGCGCGCTGCTCGCGCGCGCGCAGAGCGGCGAGGGCAGCGCGCTCCACGTCTCGCTGTTCGACAGCGCCGCCGAGCTGATGAGCGTGCCGTACCTGTTGACGCGCTACGGCGGCAGGCAGCCCGAGCGCGTCGGCCTCAAGCACCCGAGCATCGCGCCGTACGGTTCGTTCGTCTGCGCCGACGGGCGCGAGATCGTGATCTCGATCCAGAACGAGCGCGAATGGGCCGACTTCTGCCGCGTCGTGCTGCAAGACCCGGATCTGCCGCGCGACGAGCGTTTCGCCAGCAATGCGGCGCGCACGCGGCACCGCGAGCTGGTCGACGGCAAGGTCGGCGCGGTGTTCGCCGGCCTGACCGGCGCGCAGGCGGTCGAGCGGCTCGACGCGGCGCAGACCGCGTACGGAAAGGTCAACGCGGTGCGCGACCTGATCGAGCACCCGCAGCTGCGCACGTTTGCGATGGCGATCGGCTCGGCGAGCGCCGACGTGCCCGCGCCGCCGTGCCGTACCGCATGGGACGACGCGCGGCACGCGCCGGCGCCCGCCCTCGACGAGCACGGCGCCGCATTGCGCGAGGAGTTCGCTTCCGGTTGACGCCCGCTGCGCGCGGCGTCTTGCGCATCGCCGAGTCCGCGTGGATCGTCGCCTGGCCGCTCACTACAATCAGCCGCCGACAACTGCGAGGACGCGCATGAGCAGCAGAAGACATCCCGTGGCGCACACCCGCAGCGCGCTGCGCAAGGCGGATGCGAACAGCGTCGAGATCATCGAGCCGGCGTCGCGCGCCAATTCGGTCTTTAGCGTTCGCAACGCGCAGGAGCAGTTCGTACGCCAGGCGGAGCTGCTGCTGCGCTCCTTCGGCAGCGTCTCGCTTGCGTTCATGCGCGGGCCGACCGATCCAGACTGAGCGCCGGGCGGCGTTGAGCTCGCAAGCGTGAGCCTCGCGCTGCAGAGCCTGGTCGGCTTCGTCGCGCTGCACGCGCTCGCGTGGCTGTTCTCGGAACGGCGGCGCGCGGTGCCGTGGCGCCCGGTCCTCGCCGGCATGGCGCTGACGTTCGCGCTCGCCGCCCTGTTCCTCAAGGTGCCGCTCTTCTCGGAAGTCTTCCTCTGGCTCAACCGCGCGGTCGGCGCGCTCGACCGTGCGACGCAGGCCGGCACGTCGTTCGTGTTCGGCTACCTCGGGGGCGCGCCGCTGCCGTACGCGGAGCAGCCTGAGACCAGCTCGTTCATCCTCGCGTTTCGCGCGCTGCCGCTGGTGCTCGTGGTGAGCGCGCTGTCGGCGCTGCTCTTCTACTGGCGCGTGCTGCCGTGGCTCGTGCGCGGCTTCTCGTGGCTCCTGGTGCGCTCGATGGGCATCGGCGGTGCGACCGGGCTGTCGGCGGCAGCGAACGTGTTCGTCGGCATGGTCGAGGCGCCGCTCTTCGTGCGCCCGTACCTGGCGACGATGAGCCGCTCGGACCTGTTCGTCACGATGACGTGCGGCATGGCGACCATCGCCGGTACGGTGATGGTCCTCTACGCGAGCTTCCTCGCGCAGACCGTGCCCGACGCGCTCGGTCACATCCTCGTCGCGTCGATGATCTCGATTCCGGCTGCGATCGCGATCGCGCTCGTGGTGGTGCCGCCCGAGCCCGGGAGCGCGGGTATGGAGCGCGAGGCTGCGCTCGAGCCATCGAGCGCGACCGGCAGCATCGACGCGATCACGCGCGGCACGCTCGACGGTGCGGCGCTCCTCATCAACATCGTCGCGATGCTGCTCGTGTTCGTCGCACTCGTGAGCCTCGTCAACGCCGCGCTCGGGCTCGCGCCCGACGTTGCCGGTGCGCCGATCACGTTGCAGCGCGCGCTCGGCGTGCTGATGGCCCCGCTTGCGTGGCTCACGGGCATCCCGTGGGCCGAGGCGCATACCGCGGGCCAACTGCTCGGCACGAAGACGATCCTGAACGAGCTGATCGCGTACCTCGAGCTGGCGCGGCTGCCCGAGGCGGCCTTGTCGGCGCGCAGCCGGCTGGTGCTGACCTACGCGCTGTGCGGCTTCGCGAACCTCGGCAGCCTGGGCATCATGATCGGCGGCCTCGCGACGATGGCGCCCGAGCGCCGCGCCGACATCGTGCGGCTCGGCGCGAAGACGCTCGTCTCGGGCACGCTCGCGACGTTGATCGCGGCGAGCGTGGTCGGCGTGCTGTACTGATGCCGAGCGTGTACAGCCTGCCAGCATTCTTACCGTCAAAAAAATGCTGCCGATGTTTACACGCCGGCTCGATCCGCCCGGCCGTTCGTTCCTGCTGCTCGGCCCGAGGGGCACCGGCAAGACGACATGGCTCCCGCCTGCGGCTGCCAGATGCGCACTGGTACAACCTGCCGACGCGACTCACAACCGCAGAACGCCGTACCCCGGCGCGCCGAAGGGCGCGTTGAGCGAGGCGGCGATCGCGATGCCGAGCGCGTTGCGCGTATCGAGCGGGTCGAGGATGCCGTCGTCCCACAGCTCCGAGGTCGAGTGGTACGCGTCGCTTTCGGCGCGGAAGCGCTCGAGCACCGGCTCGCGGATCGCGGCGATCTCGGCATCGCTCGGGCGGCGGCCTTCGCGTTCGAGCTGCCGGACCTTGACGTCGGCCAACGTGTCGGCCGCTTGCTCCGCCCCCATCACCGCGATCTGCGACTGCGGCCACATCCACAGGAAGCGCCCGTCGTAGGCGCGGCCGCACATGCCGTAGTTGCCGGCGCCGAACGAGCCGCCGACGATGACGGTGAACTTCGGCACCGAGCAGCCGACCTGCGTCATGATCATCTTCGCGCCGTCCTTCGTGATGCCGCGCTCCTCGTACTCGCGGCCGACCATGTAGCCGGTGATGTTCTGCAGGAAGACGAGCGGCGTGCGGTCGCGGTCGGCGAGAAGCATGAAGTGCGCGGCCTTCAGCGAGCTGTCGTTGAAGAGCACGCCGTTGTTCGCGAGGATGCCGACCTTGCAGCCCCAGATGCGCGCGAAGCCGCAGACCAAGGTCGTGCCGTAGTGCGGCTGGTATTCGTGCAAGCGGCTGCCGTCGGCGAGGCGCGCGATCACCTCGCGCATCTCGAAGCTCGTCTTCCAGTCGCTCGGGATGATGCCGTACAGCTCGGCCGGGTCGTAGTACGGCTCCTCGGGCTCGACCCGGTCGATGCGCTGCTTCTCGACCGGCGTCGTCTGCGCGAGGATGTCGCGCGCGATCGCGAAGGCGTGCGGCTCGTCGTCGGCCGGCACGTCGCAGGTGCCGGAGAGGCTGGTGTGCATGTCGGCGCCGCCGAGCGCCTCGGCGCTCACCACCTCGCCGGTGGCCGCCTTCACGAGCGGCGGGCCGCCGAGGAACACGCCGCCGTTGCCGCGCACGATCACGCTGGTGTCCGAGAGCGCCGGGATGTAGGCGCCGCCCGCCGTGCAGTGCCCGAGCACGACGGCGATCTGCGGCACGCCGAGCTTCGACAACGTGCACTGGTTGCGAAAGATGCGCCCGGCCATGTAGCGGTCGGGAAACAGCGCCGATTGCAACGGCAGGAAGCCGCCGGCCGAGTCGCACAGGTGGATCACCGGCAGCCGGTTCTCGATCGCGATGTCGAGCGCGCGCACGATCTTCTTCACCGACAGCGGGTACCAGGCTCCGCCCTTGATGCTCGGGTCGTCGGCGTGGACCACGACCTCGCGGCCCTCGACGATGCCGATGCCCGACACCTGGCCTGCGCCGTACACCTCGCCGTCGTAGGCGCGGTTCGCGGCCAAGGTCGAGAGTTCGAGGAACGGCGTGCCGGGGTCGAGCAGCAGGTCGAGCCGCTCGCGCACGGTGAGCTTGTTCTGCCGCCGCAGCCGCTCGAGGTCGCGCTGCGGGCGCTCGTGGCGCACCCGGTGCGTGAGTGTGCGCAGCGCCTCGACGCGCCGCGTCGTCTCCGCGTGGTTGTGGCGAAAGCGATCGGACCCGGTGTCCACGTGGCTGACGATGCGGCTCATGGCGGTGCGCCTGCCGTCACGCGCGCGAGCACGGCGCCGCGCTGGAAGGTCTGCCCCACGCCGAGCGGCAGCTCGGTGAGCACACCGTCGCACGCGGCGGCGATCGTCGTCTGCAGTTTCATGCTCTCGATGACGAGCAGCGCGTCGCCTTCGGCGACGTGCCGGCCGAGCGCGGTTTGCAGCGAGACGACGACACCGGGCATCGGTGCACAGGAGGCGCCGGCCGCGCTGCCGCCTGCCGCGGCCGACGAGCGCGTCGGATCGAGTCGCTCGATGCGCCAGGCGCGACCGCGCCAGTGGACGTACACCTCGTGGCCGTGCGCGACCGCGTGCAGCCGCTCGCTGCGGCCGTCGACGATGGCGACGAAACGGCCGCCGCCTTCTGCCCGCACGTCGACCGCCGCGGCGTCGACCCGCACGCGATCGGTACCGGGCTCGCGCTGGACGCGGTGCCGCTCGTGGGGCGTATCGCGGAAGCAGTAGGTGTTCATCGGTCCCTTCCCTCTGCCGCCGGGGGCGAGGGGGAGCTCTTCAGTTGCGCCATGCGCCGATTGCAGCGTAGGGCGCGGCGAGCGGGCGTGCCGCGGGGTCGGGCAGCGCGAGCGCGGCGACGGCGAGCAGCATGCGTTGCTCGCCTTCGCTCAGGCGCTCGGGTTGCAAGTCGTCGCGATGACGCTCGATGAACCCGGTGTCGGTCTCGCCGCGCACGAACGCCGGGTGCTCGAGCACCCGCGCGAGGAAGCCGGCGTTGACGGTCACGCCGAGCAGCACCGTGTCGGCGAGCGCCTCGCGCAGGCGAGAGATTGCCAGCGCGCGCGTCGCCCCGTGCGCGACGAGCTTCGCCAGCATCGAATCGAAATCGGCCGCGATCGGCGCGCCTTCGGTCACGCCGATGTCCAGCCGCACGCCCGGCCCCCGCGGCACGCGCAGCAACCGCACGCGGCCGGTGTCGGGCACGAAGCCGGCGTCGGCGTCCTCGGCGAGCAGCCGGCATTCGATCGCGTGGCCGTGCCAGCGCACGTCGGCCTGCCGCAGCGGCAGAGGCTCGCCCTGCGCGACGCGCATCTGCAGCTCGACCAGATCGAGCCCGGTCGTCATCTCGGTCACCGGGTGCTCGACCTGGAGCCGCGTGTTCATCTCGAGGAAGAAGAATTCGCCGGCAGGCGAGACGATGCATTCGACCGTGCCCGCGTTGACGTAGCGCGCGGCCCTGGCCAGCCGCACGGCAGCATCGCAGATGCGCTCGCGCAGCGCGGCGTCGAGTCCCGGTGCCGGCGTCTCCTCGATCAGCTTCTGGAAGCGCCGCTGGATCGAGCACTCGCGCTCGCCCAGGTGCACGACATTGCCGTGTGCGTCGCCGAACACCTGCACCTCGATGTGGCGCGGCCGCTCGACGAAGCGCTCGGCGAACAATCGTCCGTCGCCGAAGTAGCGTTCGCTTTCGCTGCGCGCGGTGGCGATGGCACCGGCGAGCCGTGACGCGTCGCGCACGATCTGCATGCCCTTGCCGCCACCGCCGGCCGCGCCCTTGATCAGCAGCGGGAAGCCGACCGCGCGCGCACGGTCGGCGAAGGTGCGCGGGTCGTCGGCTTCGTCGGCCGAGGGCGTGACCGGCACGTCGTGCGCCAAGGCGAAGCGGCGCGCGCTGATCTTGTCGCCCATCAGCTCGATCGCTTCGGCGCTCGGGCCGACGAAGTTCAACCCCGCCTCGACGACGGCGCGCGCGAAGGCGGCGTTCTCCGACAGGAAGCCGTAGCCGGGATGGATCGAGTCGCAGCCGGCATCGAGCGCGGCGCGAATCAGGCCGGCGATGTCGAGCCACGCCGACGCCGGCGGGTCGCCGAAGATCTGCACCGCGTGGTCGGCGTCCTGCAGCGCCGGACCGTGCCGGTCGTGCGCGTGCCACGGCACGACGCTCGCGATGCCGAGCCGGCGCGCGGTGCGCACGATGCGCAGTGCGATCTCGGCGCGGTTCGCGATGAAGAGCTTGCGGATCGGCGTCATGCCTTGGCGGAGCGAGCGCGGGCGCTTGCGCGCTTCGAAGTGGTGGCGACGACCGACCGGCTCGGCGCCGAGGCAACCGAGCGCCGCGTCGAGCGATCGTCGACGAGCTGCTCCAGTCGCGTCACACGGTGCTCGAGGTCGGCGTCGCGCGCAACCGTCGCAGCGCGCGGTGCGGCACGCCGGATTCCACCGAGCACCATTTCGGTGTAGCGGTCGGCGGTCAGCTCCACGTCGACCGCGCCGCGGCCGAACAACGTGGCCCACATGCGATGCTCGATGCCGCCGTAGACCACGCTGCGCACCAGCTCGGCGTCGGTCGAGGGCGGCAGCTCGCCGTCCGTCTCCGCCTCGCGCAGCGTGCGCATCAGGAACGACGTGTACTGCACCTGCAGGTCGTGCAGCACCGACCGCGCGTACTCCGGCGCGGTGCGCACCTCGTGCAGCACGATGCGCGACAGCCCCGGCTCCTCGACGTACACCCGCAGGTGGCGCCAGATCAGGAAGCGCAGCCGGCTGCGCAGTCCAGACAGGCGCGCGAAGCCGGCTTCGATGTCGCGGATCAGCGGCACGTACATGCCGCGCAGCACCTCGTCGAGCAGGTCGCGCTTGGTCGGGAAGTACGCATAGACCAGCCCTTCGACGACGCCGACCCGGGCCGCGATCTCGGCCACCGACGAGCGCTCGAAGCCCTTGTCGAGAAAGACCTCGCGCGCGGCGGCGACGATCTCGGCCGCGCGGCGCATGCGGCGCGGCGTCTGCTTGCCGGCAGCGATCGGCGTGAGAGCGGCGCGTGCGTTCACGGCGAGCTCGCGCGGCCGAACCTCATCCACCCGGCCAGATCGGCGCTCGGCGCTCGGCGAAGGCCTGCATGCCTTCGCGCGCGTCGTCGCTTTGCGCGAGCACCGGCAGCACGGCCTGCGCGAGGTTGAGCGCGTCGCCGAGCGACAGGTCGGTCATCGCGCCGATTGCGCGCCGCCCGATGCGCAGCGCCACCGGCGAGTTGGCGGCGAGCCGCTGCACGAGCGCGTCGACCGCGGCATCGAGCTGCTCGGCGGCGACGACCTGGTTGACGATGTCGAGCTGCTGCGCCTGCGCCGCCGGCATGCGGTGCGCGTAGAAGCACATCTCGAACAGGCGCCGGCGCGGAATGACGCGCATCAGCACCGGCAGGATCATCATCGGGAACACGCCGACTCTCGCCTCGGTGGTGCCGAACATCGCGTGATCGGCCGCGACCGCGAAGTCGCAGGCGCAAACCAGGCCGAGCCCGCCGCCGAACGCGCCGCCGTTGACGCGCGCGACGATCGGCACGTTCGAGCGGTCCATGGCACGAAACAGCTCGGTCACCGGATGGTCGAAGCGTCCCGGCTCGAGCGCGAACGGAGAACCTTCCGGCGTCGGCTTCAGCTCGCCGCCGGCGCAGAACGTCTTGTCGCCCGCTCCCGTCAGCACGATGGCGCGCACGCCCGGCATCGCCTCGGCGGCACGCAACGCGGCGGTCAGCTCGCGGATCGCGAGGTCGGTCATCGTGTTGTGCTGCACCGCGCGGTCGATCGTGACGATGCACGCTGCGCCGCGCGCCTCGACCCGAACCTGCGTGAACGCAGAGACGTCGCTCATCTCGAAGAAGGCTCCTCGGACAACGTTGCCGGCGGCTGGTACTGCGGAAAGCCGTCGTACGGGAACTCTCGCGCGGCCGGCTGCAAGCTCCAGGTGTGGCGCGCGGTAGGCACGCCGCCATCGACGCGGATCACCGCGCCGGTGATGAAAGCCGCCGCTTCGGACAGCAGATAGACGACCGCCGACGACAGCTCGGCCTCGGTGCCGAAGCGCTGCAGCGGCACCTTGCGGTGCAGGTCGCGCAGCAGGTTGCGATAGTCGTCGTCGTAGGTGTCGATGCCCGACGACGCGATCCAGCCCGGCGCGACCGCGTTCACACGCACTCCCGCGTGTCCCCATTCGCACGCCGCCGTCTCGGTGAGCGTGAGCACGCCGCCGCGCGCGGCGCCCGAGTGAGCCATGCCCGGCAGCCCGCCCCAGATGTCGGCGAGCATGTTGACGATGCTGCCGCCGTGCCCTTCCATCCACTGCACGTAGCACTCGCGCGAGAAGACGAACGTGCCGTGCAGGTTGTTGCGCACGACCGCGTCCCAACCCTTGAGCGTGATGTCGCGCAGCGGCGCCGGGTACTGGCCGCCCGCGCAGTTGAAGAGGCCGTCGATGTGGCCGTGCGTTTGCACGATCGCGGCCACCGTCGCCTTCACGCCGGCTTCGTCGCGGATGTCGCACGCGTGCCGGCTGACCTGGCCCGCACGCTCGGGGTAGATCGCAGCGATCTCGTCGGCCACGGCGTGCAGCTTCTCGACCTTGCGGCCGACGAGCGCGAGCCGCGCGCCGAGGCTCGCCAGCTCGTGCGCGGTGCAGCGGCCGAGGCCGCTGCCGCCGCCGGTGACGACGACGGTGCGGCCGTCGAACAGCCCGGGCCGGAAGGCGGAGCGGTAGCGAGCGCGACTCGTCGCCATGATGGGATCGTCGTTGACGATGACTCAAATTGCGATCAGGGAAAATCCCGAGCGCCGGAGCCTATCGGCGCGCGCTGTTCGCGTGTCTGATCCGATTCTGAAATCGGAGACAGTTTTGAGTACAGGTCAAGTTCCACCCGGCCAGCGCTTTTCGGGCCTCTCGCCCGACGAGCAACAGATCCTCGACGCGGCCGACCGCTTCGCGGCGCGCGAGCTGTACCCGCTCGCGCCGCGCATGGACGCCGAGGAGTGGTGGCCGACCGATGCGTTCCGGAGGATCGGCGCCAGCGGCTACCTCGGCATCCCGGTGCCCGAGGCCTACGGCGGCGTAGGGCTCGACCTGTTCGCGAGCGGGCTGGTGCTGCAAGCCTTCTCGCGCTGGAACCATGCGCTGGCGCTGAGCTGGGTGGCGCACGAGAACCTGTGCCTGTACAACATCTACCGCAACGCGAACGACGCGCAGCGGCGCCGCTACCTGCCGCGCCTGTGCAGCGGCGAGACGATCGGCGCACTCGGCCTCACCGAGCCCGAAGCCGGCTCGGACGCGCTCGGCTCGATGCGCACGACGGCAACGCGCGACGGCGATCACTTTCGCCTGAACGGAACCAAGCTCTACATCACGAACGGCCCGGTCGCCGACGTGTTGCTCGTCTACGCGAAGACCGACCGCGGCAAGGGCGCGCAGGGCATCTCGGCCTTCATCGTCGAGAAGGGCTTCGCCGGCTTCGAGGTCGCGCAGAAGCTCGTCAAGATGGGCTTTCGCGGCAGCCAGACGGGCGAGCTGGTGTTCGACGACTGCCGCGTGCCGGCGGCCAACCTCGTCGGCGAGGAAGATCGCGGCGTGCAGGTCGTGATGAGCGGCCTCGACCTCGAGCGCGCGATGATCTCGCCGATCTGCCTCGGCATCTGCGAACGCGCGCTGCAACTCTCGATCGACTACGCGCGCACGCGCCGGCAGTTCGGGCAGCCGATCGCGAACTTCCAGATGGTGCGCGCCAAGCTCGCCGACATGTACGTGTGGACCGAGTCGATCCGTCTGATGACGTACCAGGCGTTGCGCGCAGCGAACGACCTCGAGATCGGCGCAGGCGGTCGCGGCGACATCCACAAGATCACCGCAGCGTCGGTGATGTACGCCGCCGAGACCATGAACCGCGTGCTCAACGATGCCGTGCAGATCCACGGCGGCAGCGGCTATATCTGGGAGTCCGAGGTGAACCGGCTGTACCGCGCGATCAAGCTGCTCGAGATCGGCGCGGGGACGACGGAGGTGAGGAAGATCATCATCAGCGACGAGTTGGTGGGGCGCTGAGGCAACCCGCTCTCGGGCGCTCACTCGTTCTGAGGATCGGCCGGAAGTCTCGTTGAGCGTCGTGCAATTCTCAGTGCCGCTTGGGGCACGAGCGCGCGGCAGCGCCGCTACCGCTCCCCGCTGCGGTCGACGTCGGCCAGGAAGTCGAGCACGACGCGGTTGAAGGCTTCCGGCTCCTCCCGGTTCACCGCATGCGACGTGCGCGGAACGATCCACGACCACGCATCGGGGATGCTTTGCTTCATGAACAGCGCCGGCTCGAGGCAGGGCTCGTCGTCGTCGCCGGAGATCAGGAGCGTCGGCACGTCGATCTGGCGCAGCCCGTCCTCCAACTCGTAGACCGTCGGGCGGTGCAGCGGACCCCGTTCGAGTCGGCGAAGTCGCTCATGGCCGCTCTTTCCGCAGCGGGCCGGCGGCGAGCGTGCCGCCGGCGCGCACGAAGGTGCCGCCGCCGAGGTGGTGGATCGTCTGCAGCGCGGCGTTGTCGTCGCGGAACGACCAGCGCCCGTGCGCGAAGAGGCGCGCGTCGGCTGCGGCCGCGACCACTTCGCCGAAGCACGTGTCGTACGCGTCTTCGGTGTGCGGCTCGCGGATCAGCCGGCATTCGAGCCAGGCCGAGCAGCCGGCCTCGATCAAGGGCATGCCGAGCACCGGCCCGCGCGTGGCCGCGATGCCGTAGCGCGCGAACTTGTCGATCTCGCGCCCGCTCGTGTGCCCCACCGCGTAGGTGAGGTCGGTGATCGCCGCGCCCGGCAAACACAGCGCGAAGGCACCGCTCGCGATGACCAGCTCGCGCGTGAACGTGCGCTTGTCGATCACCACCGCGATGCGCGACGGCGTGAACTCGACCGGCATCGACCACGCCGCAGCCATCACGTTGCGGTGCTCGCCGTGCGCGCTCGTCACGAGGACGGTCGGGCCGTGGTTGACGAGCCGGCTCGCGTGGTCCAGTCCGACGGGCCGGAAGTGACTCATGCGAACCGCATCGCCGATGTCGCGAGCCCGCCGTCGCGCGCGGAAGCCGGTCGTGGCCTCCGCCCGCGACGGCTACGCCGGCACGACGTCGAACCCCGCGCGCGGGAAGTGCACGTGCAGGTCTCCCGCGCGCTCGTCGCGGCGGTGGATCACGACCTCGGTCGCGTCGGCCGCGACCAAGGTGCCCGCGACCGGCACCTTCGCGTTGTCGTCGGGGGTCACGGTCACCTTCGTTCCGGCGCGCAGGCCGCCCGGGTCGCCGTCGGCCTCGAGGTGCGTCACCGGGGCGGGCGACGCGTCGCGCGCGACCGCGAACGCGTCTTCGGCACTCATCGTCTCGGGCCGGCCGTGGCCGATCGCGAGCATGCGCTCGTACCACGACAGGATCGGCGCGAGGCCGAGCAGCGCATCGACTTCGGCCGGCGGGCTGTTCTTGCGGATCAACCACAGCACCTGAAAGTACGCGAGGTCGGCGACGCTCGGCGCGTTGCCGAACAGGAAGCGCCGGCCGTCGCCGAGCGCCGTCTTGAGCCACGCGAGCTGCGCGACGAGGCGCTGCACGTTCTGCGGGAACTCGGGCTCCATCGCGTCCTTGCTGATATCGATGTAGAGGTAGCTCTCCTTGCGGTCCTGGATGAAGTCGGGCGGGAGGTTGCCGAGGAAGTGCACCAGCACGCCGATCGCCGGGATCCACGCCCGCCGTTCCCAGCCGAACGCGAGCGCTTCGGCGAAGCCGCGGCTGCCTTCGGGGTAGAGCGAAGGCGTCGGGTGCAACCGGTCGAGGGTGCGCAGGATGATCGAGGTATCGCAGTAGATGTCGGCGCCGACCTGCAGCACCGGAGTGCGCCGGTAGCCGCCTGTCAGCGGCACGAGCAGCGGGCGCGGCGGCGCCGGCGGGATCTCGACCGAGCCCCACGCCACGCCCTTCAGGCCGAGCGCGAGCCTGATCTTTTCGGAGAAAGGCGAGAGGCCGTAGTGATGCAGGATCGGTTGCGCCATTGCGATGTCTCCACTCAGTACATGACGTGACCGCCGTCGACGACGACGGTCTGGCCGGTGACGAAGCCCGACAGGTCGCACAGCAGATAGATCGCGGTGCCGACCAGGTCGTCGGGCAACTGCTCGCGCTTCAGCGCCCGCGCGTCCTGGAACATGCGGCGCCATTCGGGGGTGCGGTTCGAGGTCGCGTCGGTGATCACGAAGCCCGGCGCGATCGCGTTCACGCGCACGCCGTGGTCGCCGAGCTCCTTCGCGAGCGCCTTGGTCATGCCGAGCACGGCACCCTTCGCCGCGACGTAGTGCAGGTAGCGCGGCGCGCCGGCGACGGCGACGACAGACGCGATGTTGACGATGACGCCGCTGTTCTGCCGCTTCATCGCCGGCATCACCGCCTTGCAGCAGAGGAACACGCCGCGCACGTTGACCGCGAAGCTCTGGTCCCACACGTCGAGCGGAATCTCCTCGAACGGGCCCTGCACGATCTCGCGGAAGTACGCGGCGTTGTTGACGAGGCCGTCGATGCGACCGAAGGCGCGCACCGTCTCGTCGGCAAGCGCGTCGACCGAGCCGGCGTCGGAGACGTCGCAGCGCACGTAGAGCGCTTTCGCGCCCGCGCGCTCGACGGCGGCCAGCGTCTCGGGCGCCTCGCGCACGTCGGCGACGACGACCGTCGCGCCGTGCTCGGCGCAGCCGACCGCGAACGCGCGGCCGATGCCGTGCGCGGCGCCGGTGACGATGACGACGCGGTCTTGCAGGAGGGGTGCGCGATTCATCGAATCAGTCTCGCTGCGTTTCGGCGGGCGACTTCCGCGAGGTCGCGCGATCGCGCCTCAGGCTGCGCCGAGCTGCTTCAGCATGCCAAGGTTGTCGAGCAGCGCCCAGTGTTCGATCAGCCGGTCATCGCGGATCTGGAACAGGTCGAGCACCGCGATGTCGATCTTGCGGCCCGTGGCCTTCATCTCGCCGAACGGTCCGGTGTGCGTCGCCTGCACGCGCAGCCGCACCAGCACCTTTTCGCCCTCGGCGACGAAGTCTTCGAGCGGCAAGCGCATGTCGGGAAACGCCGGCATCAGCGCGTCGTGCAGTTGCAGCACGCCCGCGGGGCCGCGCACCTCGAACGGCAGTCCCGGGTCGTGGCGCACGAACGTGGGCGCGATGTGACGGTCCATCCAGGTCGCGTCGCGCGCGAGGAACGCCTTGAAGTAGTCGCGGCAGAGCTGCTTGTTCGATTCGAGGCTCATCGGTGGTCTCCTTCAGCGCGCTGAACTGCGCCATCGGATTCTGCGCCAATCCTCGACCGCTCGACCGCGCGCGCAGCCTGACGGCGTTCGCGCTCGACCCCGCTGTCGGAGACCGAAGTTCGATCCGGCATCGTCGGCGCCCGCGAAGTGCAGATCTCGCCGCAGCATCGGTAGCGCCGCTCACGCGCGCGATCGGAACGGGTCGCCGGAGCGGGCACCCGTGCGCGACCCTTGGCCGATGCCGACTCGACGACACGCCGGCCGCCCGGCGGGCGCGCGGCTTGCTCCGTCTCTTCTATGACCGACCGCATCCGCAAGCAGTGGGAGGCGCTCGGGCGGGAGGATCCGTACTGGGCCGTCATCACCCGACCCGACAAGAAAGGGCGCCGCTGGGACAAGCGCGACTTCTTCCGGACTGGGGTCGACGAGGTCGATCGCGTGATGCGGGAAGTGCAAGCCCTCGGCGTCGAAGTTCTGCGCGGGGTCGCGCTCGACTTCGGTTGCGGTGTCGGTCGGGTCACCCAGGCCCTCGCGGCCAGGTTCGAGCGCGTGTTCGGGGTCGATATCGCGCAGTCGATGCTCGACGAGGCGCGGGCGCAGTCGCGTTCGGCAAACGTCGATTTCATGCGCAACGACGGCGAGACGCTGACCCAGGTGGCGAGCGAAAGCATCGACTTCCTGTACAGCAACCTGGCCCTGCAGCATGCGCCGCGCGGGTGCCAGCGGTCGCTGGCGCGCGAGTTCTGTCGCGTGCTGCGGCCCGGCGCCGTGCTCGTCATCCAAACGCCTTCGCATCCCAACCCGAAGACGGGGAAGGGATGGGCGTACCTGCTGTTCCGGAATCGCGCTCTCAACGTCGCGCGCCGGCTGCTGCACGGCCGCGGTCGGGTGATGGAGATCCACACCTTCGACAAGGCGCAGGTCGTGCGCACGCTCGAGCAGGGCGGCCTTTCGCTGCTCGACGTACGACGCAACGACGCGGCGGGTGCGGCCTTCGTGAGCTATCGGTACTTCGCGCGAAAGCCGCCCGCGTGAGCGAGGTGCCCGAGCAGGATCTCGAGATCGACATCCGGCGCCTGCCGGCGCTGCCGCGCGACCGCTTCGTCATCGCGTCGGCGACGCTGCGTCGCTGACCCGCATCTGCACCACCTCGTCGTAGCGGTGCTCGACGTCGCGCCCCGTCAGCACGCCGCGCTCGCGCGACGACGCTTCGCGCTCGACTCCGGCGATCGTCGTCCACTGCCCGAGCGGGAGCTGCACCGTCGTCAGCAACCGCGCGTTGCCCGCCGCTCCCTGCGCGGCGACCTCGACCTGCGCGGGCGCCTCGCCGCCGGGCCAGCGCGGGCGCACGCTGAAGCCGTGCGCGGACTCGGCCCACAACGTGGTCGGCGTCAAGGTCGCGCCCTGCGCGGTCCACAGCACCTGGAAGAACTGCCACGGCAGCTGGCGCGCGACGCGAAACGACGCCTCGCCGCCGTTCAGCACGACGACGCGCTGCACGACGCCGCTCGACGCGTTGCGGCTGCGCGCGTCGGCTCCGATGCGCGCGCTGCCGCTCACGCCGCCCGGGCCGACGACGATCGGCCCTCCGTTCACGCCGCCGCCCGTCAGCGCGTCGGTGCGCTCGGAGGTCGTGCGCAGCTCGACGAGCAGGTTGCGTTGCGGCACGTCCTGCGCCGCGGCGAGCGCGCACACCGCGGCGCAGGCGGCGATGCGGAAGCGCTTCATGGCGTTCCATGCATGGTGCGAATGCGCATTCGATCACGACCTGCCGGGGTGGAACGCGGCGTGGGCTTCCTATGAT
>Ga0187893_10004069_pt1 | contig 28413 bp, 24 predicted proteins | sample MA1701074metaG_FD_139574 | JGI IMG/M metagenome (GOLD analysis project Ga0187893, IMG submission 139574) | White microbial mat communities from a basaltic lava cave in the Kipuka Kanohina Cave System on the Island of Hawaii, USA - MA170107-4 metaG ... | reverse complement strand
GGTGGCTCGCATGGCTTGGACCTCGGGGCGTTCGGGACCTGAGAGGGAGATTACCCCGGCGTATTCCCGTTGCCGCCCGCCCGGGGGGGTCACCGGGAGACGGTGCCCCCGATCTGGAGCATGGGGAGGATCACCGAGAGGACGATGAAGGCCACCACCACGGCGATCGAGATGATGAGGATCGGCTCGAGGATCGCCGTCATCCGCTGGGTGGCGATGTCGATCTCCTCGTCGTAGGCGTCGGCGAGCTGGGAGAGGATCTCCTCGAGCTGCCCCGACTGCTCGCCGATCGCGATCATGTGGCCCACGACGGCCGGGAACATCCGGCTGCGCTTCAGGGGCGCCGAGATGTCGGTGCCCTCGACGATGCGGTCGTGGATGATCCCGACGACCTCCGCGAGCGCCGCGTTGTCGACCACGTTCTTCACGATCTTGAGGCCGTCGAGCACCGGCAAACCGCTCTTGAGCAGCGTCGAGAGCGTCACCGCGAACCGCGAGATCGCCTGCTTGCGGAACAGGTCGCCGAAGATGGGCAGGTTGAGCTTGAGCTTGTCGATGAGATAGCGGCCCTTCTCCGTGCCGCGGATCGAGATGAACAGCGCGTAGACCCCCGCGACAGCCACCAGCAGGAGCAGCCAGTAGTCGCCGAAGAAGCCGCTCACCGAGCGCAGGATGCGGGTGGGGAGCGGCAGGGTGCCGCCCTTCTGGCTCACCAGCGCGAGGATCTTCGGCACGACCTTCCACATGAGCACGAACACGACGGCCGTGCCCACCGACACCAGGATGATCGGGTACATGAGCGCGGCCGCGACCTTGTTCTTGAGCCGCGCCTGCCGCTGCAGGAAGGTGCCGATGCGGGAGAGGACGGCGTCGAGCTGCCCCGACGCCTCGCCGGCGCGCACCATGTTGGCGTAGAGGTCGTTGAACACGCTCGGGTGGCTCGCGAGCGAGTCGGCCAGCGTCTCGCCCCCCGTCACGCGCTCGCGCACGTCGCGGAGCACCGCCTCGAACCTGCGGCCTCCCGACTGCTCGATCAGCACCTGCAGGCACTCGGCGAGCGGCGTCCCGGCGTGCAGCAGCGTCGCGAACTGGCGGGTGAAGTTGGAGAGCTCGGCGGTCGAGATGCGGGCCGAGCGGCGCAGGAACGCGGGCAGGCGGATCTCGCGCCGGAGTCCCTCGCCGCGCGCGGGGGCGGCGGGGCGGCCCGCGAGCTCCCCGGCGACGCGGATCGAGGTGACGTGCACCTTGTCCTTGCGCAGCTTCTCGCGCGCCGCGCGCGGCGTGTCGGCGTCGAGGATCCCGGTCCTGACCTGTCCGGTCTCGGTGAGGGCGGTGTACTCGTAGATGGGCATCGCGCCGTCCGGCTGCGCCCGCGCCTCAGTCCTGCTGCGTCACGCGAAGCACCTCGTCGATCGTCGTGACTCCGTGCAGCACCTTCTGGATGCCGTCCATGCGCAGCGTGCGCAGCTTCCCGCGCTCGATCGCCGACTTCTTGATGACGGTCGCGTTGGCCCGGTCCATGACCTGGTCCTTCACGACGTCGTCGATCTCCAGCATCTCGTAGATCGCGATGCGCTCGACGAAACCGGAGCCGAAGCAGTACTCGCAGCCCGCGCCCACCGTCAGCTTCCCGTCCGGGAAGACCTCGGAGACGAGGCCGCACGCGCGCAGCTTCTTCTCCATCGACTTGTCGGGCGCGACCTGCGTCTTGCAGCGCGGGCAGATCCGGCGCAGGAGGCGCTGCGCGATCACCAGCAGCAGCGACGAGGAGACCAGGTAGGGCTCGATCCCGATGTCGAGCAGGCGCGTCACGGTGGATGGCGCGTCGTTGGTGTGCACCGTGGAGAAGACCAGGTGGCCGGTGAGCGCGGCCCGGATCGCGATGTCGGCGGTGTCGCGGTCGCGCACCTCGCCCACCATCATCACGTCGGGATCCTGGCGCAGGAACGACCGCAGCCCGGCGGCGAAGGTGAGTCCCTTCTTGTCGTTGACCTGGACCTGCGAGATGCCCTCGATGTTGTACTCGATCGGGTCCTCGATGGTGAGGATGTTGAGCTTCTTGCTGTCCATGCGCGAGATCGCGGCGTACAGCGTCGTGGTCTTGCCCGAACCGGTGGGCCCGGTCAGGAAGATCATCCCGTGGGTGAAGGCGAGGTACTTGGTGAGGATCGCCATGTGATCCTCGTCCAGGCCGATCTCCTCGAGCTTGAGCACCCGCATCGTCTTGTCGAGCAGACGCATCACGATGCGCTCGCCATAGCTGGTGGGGATCGAGCTGATGCGCACGTCGACGTCGCCCTGGCCGACGCGCAGCGTGGCGCGGCCGTCCTGCGGCAGGCGGCGCTCGGCGATGTCCATCCGCCCCATGACCTTGATGCGGCTGACGATGGCGTCGTGCACCTTCTTCGGCGCCGACTCCATGTCGTAGAGGATGCCGTCGATCCGGTAGCGGATCTGCACGCGGTCGGGGAAGGGATGGATGTGGATGTCCGACGCCCGCATCTTGAGCGCCTGGAACAGGATCATGTTGACCAGCTTGATGATCGGCGCCTTGTGGGCGACGTCGAGCAGGTCCTCGCCCTCCTCGATCTCCGCGGAGAGGGTGACGATGTCCTCGTCTTCCAGGTGGTCGAGCGCCTCGTCGACGAGGTCGCCCTTGTGCTTGTAGGAGCGGTTGATGAGCGCCGTGATCTCGGCGCGCGGCGCCAGGACCGGCTCGACGTCGCACCCGACCATGGCGGCGAGGTCGTCCATCGGGTGGACGTCCATCGGGGCGCACGTGGCGACCCGCAGCGTGCCGTCGTCCTGCCCGACCGCGACCAGGTTGTAGGAGCGGGCGAACTGCACCGGGACCCGCCGCAGGAACTCGCCGGGAACGCTCTCCACCCGCAGCTCGGGGCGGTACTCGCAGCCGAGATACTCGCCGAACAGCCGCAGCATGGAGGCCTCGTCGAGGTAGCCCTTCTGCAGCAGGATCTTGTCGAGGCTCTGGCCGGTCTCGCGCTGCAGTCTCAGGCAGTCGTCGATGCGGTCCTGGTCGAGGCCGCCCACCTGCTTCATGAGTTCGGGCAGCGTTCCCATCGGATCACTGCTCCGGCTGGACGGCCTCGAATCCGGGGCGCGCCGGCGCCCGGTCGGCGACGCTCGAGTAGGCCGGCATCTCGTAGTACTTGTCCAGCCACGCCTCGCTGAGCTGCTCGGAGCCCTTCTCGTCGAGGTCGTCGAAGAAGCGGTTGAGCATCTCGACCTTGCCGCCCAGCTTCTGCGCCTCGAGCTTGTGCTTCTGCGTGAGCTCGTCGAGCGTCGCGAAGTCGTCGGCGATGATGTGCGGGGTCAGGAAGAAGTAGAGGTTGGTCTTCTTCGAGCTGTCGCTCGAGTTGCGGAACAGGAAGCCGATGAGGGGCAAATCGCCGAGGATCGGGATCTTGTCCTCCTGGCGGCGCTGGTCGTCGGTGATGACTCCGCCGAAGATCATGGTGTGGCCGTCGGGGATGGTCACGCTGGTGGTGATCTTGCGCTTGAGCGAGGGAGGCGGCAGGTTGGGGTCGGGCGCCGGGCCGGAGAAGGCCGAGACCTCGAGGTCGATGTTGAGCCGCAGGTAGCCGCCCGCGCTGATCGTCGGCGAGATCTTGAGCGTGATCCCGGCGTTCTTGTCGCCGGCGTAGCCGGTCTGGTCGGAGTTCTGCCCCTGGCTGGTCTGCGTGAACGGCACCGAGTCCTCCGCGGTGACGGTGGCATCCTCGTTGTCGTTGGTGAGGATCGACGGCAGCGACAGGATGTTCGAGTTCTGCTGGGTGGCCAGGGCGGTGAGGACGAACGGCAGCGCGAAGTCCTCGGGGTCGAAGATCCCGCCGGTGAGGCCGTTCCGGAGCGGATCGGTGAGCGCCCGCGAGTCGGGGAACCCGTCGCCGTCGGTGTCGACCAGGTCGGTGATGCCGAAGCTGCTGATCCCGAACCCCGTCTTGCTGCTGGCGTTCACGTCCACCGCCGCGAGCTCGACGCCGAGCGCCTCGTTGAGCGAGCCGGTGATCTCGATCAGCGCCGCCTGGATCAGCACCTGGTGCGGACGGATGTCGAGCTTCTTGATGATCTCGAGCAGCTGCGCGTAGCGCGTCTTGCTGGCCGTGATCACGATCGAGTTGGTGATCTTGTCGGGGACGATGACCACCGGCTGCTCGCCGCTGCCGCCGGAGCCGCCCGGCAGCGAGCCGGCGGGACCCCCGCCCCCGGGGCCGCCCGGAGCGCCCCCGCCGCCGCGCGAAGAGGTGCCGCGGCCGCGCCGGCTGTCGCCCTGCACGATCTCGGTGAGGACGTTGGCCATGTCCTCCGCCTTGGAATTGCGCAGGCGGAAGACATGCGTGTCGCCGCGCGGATCGACCTCGATGTCGAGCTGATCGATCCACTGCAGGATCTTCTCCATCGTCTTGGGGCCGGCGGTGAGGTAGAGCGTGTTGGTGCGCGGCTCGGGGATCACCGACGGCTCGGGCTCGACGCCCGGGACGTTGGGGTTGCGCTGCCGGCCGCCGCCCGCCCCGCCCGTGGCCCCGACGCGTCCCGACCCCATGTAGGCGTCGATCAGCTCCTTCAGGATCGGCTGGATCTCGTCGGCGACGGCGTGGTTCAGCTTGCGCTTGCCCACGCGCGGATAGAAGTCGTCGGGCTCCTTGTCGATCTCGCCGAGCAGGCGGACGATCCCCTGCAGGTTGTTGGCGAAGCCGGTCATCAGGATGGTGTTGGTGCCCTCGATGTTGCGGATGCTCTCGGTGGCGCTGTCGGCGAAATAGAGGGTCAGCGTCGTCACCGCCTCGCGCGCCGGCAGGTACTTCGTCGTGATCGACGTCGTGGCGAGCAGGCCGGGGTTGTCGGCGAGCTTGGGGAGCTCGGAGGGGAGCACGATCTGCGCCTGCGTCTTGAGCGCCTGCTGGCCGCGCGCCTGCTGGCCGAGCTTGCGCAGCGCCAGGAAACCGGCGTCCTCCGGTCCGAACTGCACGATCAGGAAGTCGAGGTTGCGCAGCACCGCGCCGAAGTAGATGTCGAAGCGTCCCTTCGGTACCAGCTTGGTGCCGAGCTGGAAGATCTTCACATCGGTGATGTCCTTCTTCTCGTAGTGGATCACCTTCCCGGTGATGCGCTGATAGACGGTGATGAACTCCGCGAGGTCGGTGCCGGCCTCCTCGTCGAACGTGACGATGAAGCTCTCGCCCTGCTGCTGCACGGTCTGCGCGCGCGCGGCGTCCGGGTGGAGGATCGCGACGGCGAACGCGACGGAAGCCAGCGTTGCATGTTTCATGGCCGCGGTACGCACCCCCTCCCTCCGTCTTCCCTCGGGTGAGCTTCCGGAACCGCCGTGACGTCCTAACTTGGTGAATCTCAAGGCGTTAGGCCAAGTGAGGCGGCGATTGTAGCGGGCTCGCCGCGAGCTTTGCAAAACCGTTCCCCCGGGCGCACTCCCCGAACTCCGGCGCGTGAGACCCGGCGCCGCGGGCCGGTATTCCCCCGGCGGGGGCGCGGACGCGGCCCATCCCCGCACGCGCGCCGCTTCGCTTGCGCGCTCCGGCGCGCGCTCCTATCGTCCTCGACCCTTCGGCCCGCAGCGGTCACGACCCCCGTCAACCCACCCCCATCCCGCAACCCGCCGCCCCATGCGCCTGTCCGCCGTACTGCCGCAGTCCGCCATCGTCGTGGGGCTGGACGGGCTGGACAAATGGGGGGTGATCCGGAAGCTGACCGACCTGCTGATCGATTCGAAGCAGGCGCAGGCCGACTGGCGCGAGGCGATCCTGCGCGCGCTCCAGGAGCGGGAGAAGCAGTCGAGCACGGGGATGCAGGACGGGTTCGCCATCCCGCACGCGCGCATGGACGATCCGATCCAGAACACCCTGGTGAGCCTGGCCGTCCTGCGCGACGGCATGGACTTCGACGCGATCGACGGGCAGCCGACGAGGACGGTGGTCTGCCTGATCACGCCGCGCAAGCAGAACCGCGAGCACCTGCGGGTGCTCGCCGGCATCGCCCAGCTGTTCGCGCGCGCCGAGTTCCGCAACGCCCTCCTCGAGGCCCGGAGCGCCGACGACGTGCTCGCCGTGATCCGCGCCGAGGAGGACAAGCTCGCCACCTGACCGACGCCCCGATCCGCTCGCTACGGTCCCGGGCCCGCCCGTTCCGATGAAAGAGGCCCGTCCCGATGGAAGCCCCGAAGGCCACCGCAACCCCGACTGGAGTCCCATGATCCGAGTTCAACCCAAGGAGGGCGAGCCGCTCGAGAAGACGCTGCGCCGCCTGCGAAAGATCTGCAACAACGAAGGCGTGACCAAGGCCGTGAAGCGGCACAGCTACTACGAGAAGCCGAGCGTGCGCGAGCGCCGCCGCGTGCGCGAGCGCCTCAAGACGATCCGCCTCGCGTCCAAGCTCCAGGGCAGCTCCGGCGACTGACGGGACGTCCGGCGGGCGGCGACCGGCCGGGGGGATTCGACGCCGTCAGGCGAGGCGCGCCAGACGGCGCTGAAGGGCGCGCTCGATGGCGAGCAGGCAGCGCCGGTAGACGTCGATCCCGGCGCCGAGGGGATCGGGGACGTCGGCTCCGTCGGGGTCGAGGAGCTCGGTCTTCGCCTCGGCCTCCGGCACCTCGGCGATCACGGCGCGGCGATGGCCCGCCGTCATCGCGAGGACCAGGTCGGCCGCGCGCACCAGCTCCGGCGCGAGCGGCTGCGAGCGATGGGCGCGGAGGTCGAGCCCGCGCTCGGCGCACAGCTCCACCGCCTCGTCGCTCGCGCGCACGCCGGACGGGGCGCCGAGGCCGGCGCTCACCACCTGCCCGCCGTGCTCGAGCAGCTCGTGCGGCTTCACCCCGAGCCGCGCCGCCCACATCCCGCGCAGCAGCGCCGCCGCCATCGGGCTGCGGCAGGTGTTCCCGGAGCAGACCAGCAGCACCGTGCGCGCGGCGGTGCGAAGGACCATCCCGCGATCGATCACCCCTTCGCGGTGCACGATCGGCCGCGCGCCGGCGAACGAGACCACGGTGCTCGCCTGCGCCAGCGGCGCCGGACCGCCGTCGAGCACGAGCGGGATGGCGCCCTCGAGCGCGGCGCGCGCCTCCTCCGCGGTGCGCGCGTCGGCGCAGCCGGAGCGGTTGGCGCTGGTGAGGAGCAGCGGCTGGTCGAGCTCGCGCAGGACCGCGAGCGCCACCGGGTGCCCCGGAACGCGCACCCCGAGCGTCGCGCCTCCGCCGCGCCGCGGCAGCACCAGCGTGAGCGGACCGGGCCAGAACCGGCGGGCGAGCTTGGCCGGCCCCAGCGCCGAGAGGTCGACCAGCTGCTCCGCGGCCGCGCGCGACGCCACCGCCCACGTGAACGGCTTGGCCTCGTCACGGCCCTTGGCCGCGCGCAGCGCGGCCTCCGCCGACGGCAGCGCGGCCAGCCCGTAGACCGTCTCGGTGGGCAGCGCGACCACCTCGCCGTCGCGCAGGCGCCCGGCCGCCGCCGCGATCGCGGCGCGTCCCGCCTCGACGGTCTCCACGCGCTGGGTCTCGGTCTTCATCCACTCGCTCGTGCCGGCACAATGCTCGGCATGCGCATCGGCGAAAACAAGGGCAAGCGCTCGCGGCTGGCGTTCCTCGGCACGCTCGCCGGCGGACTGGCGCACGAGATCAAGAACCCGCTCTCGGCGATGTCGGTGAACCTGCAACTGCTGCGCGAGGACCTCGAGAGTGCCGACTCGGCGCGCGATCAGCGCCTCCTCAAGCGCGTCGGCGTCCTGGAGCGCGAGGTCTCCCGGCTCGAGCAGATCCTCGACGGCTTCCTCCGGTTCGCGCGCGGCTACCAGCTCGAGCCCGTCCTCCAGCCGGTGAACCGCCTCCTGCGCGAGGTCGTCGAGTTCTGGGCGGCGAAGGCGGCCGCGGCCGGCGTCGACGTCCAGCTCGTGCTCGAGCCGGAGCTGCCCGACGTGGCGCTCGACGCCACCTACCTCAAGCAGGCGCTGCTCAACCTGCTCAACAACGCGTTCGACGCCCTCACCGAGCTCCCCGCCGCCGAGCGCAGCGGCCGCGAGCAGATCCTCGTCTGCAGCCGCAAGGCCCGGGGCGGCGTCGAGGTGCTGGTCATCGACAACGGACCGGGGATCGCGGCCGAGGTGCGCGACCGCGTCTTCGACCCGTACTTCTCGACCAAGGGCGGCGGGAGCGGGCTCGGCCTGCCGACGGCCCGCCGGATCGTCGAGGAGCTCGGCGGAACGCTGACGTTCGACACCGAGACCGGTCGCGGCACTTCGTTCCGGATCGCGCTCGGCGCGTCGCCGCCCGCCGCCGCGCCGCGCGAGCCGGCGGCCGCCCCCGACGCCAAGGGACCTCCGGTGACGCCCGCGGACGGATGACAGTTTGGCGCTCGCGCCGGGCATGCTCCGGAGATGGCGCCAAGCTGTCGGGCCGCCCCCCGGGGGCCTCGGCGGGCGTTTGGCACCCGATTTGGATGAGGCGCGCGTTTCGCGCGGTCACGGTCGACGCGGCGCGCCGCCGGACCCGCCACGGAGACGAACATGCCCGCGAGCTCGAAGGTCATCGGCATCGACCTCGGCACCACCAACTCGGTGGTCGCGATCATGGAGGGCGGCCAGCCGGTCGTCATCGCCAATGCCGAGGGCTCGCGCCTCACCCCCTCCGTGGTGGGATTCCAGGAGAACGGCGAGCGCATCGTGGGCCACGCCGCGCGCCGCCAGGCGGTCACGAACGCCAAGAACACCGTCTTCTCGATCAAGCGCTTCATGGGTCGCCGGCACGGAGAGGTCGCGACCGAGGAGAAGATGGTCCCCTACAAGGTCGTCGGCGGCCCCGACGAACTGGTGAAGGTCGACGTGCGCGGCAAGCAGTACACGCCGCCCGAGATCTCCGCGATGATCCTCACCGCGCTGAAGGAGGCCGCGGAGACCTACCTCGGCCAGAAGGTCACGCGCGCCGTCATCACCGTCCCGGCCTACTTCAACGACTCGCAGCGCCAGGCCACGAAGGACGCCGGCCAGATCGCCGGCCTCACCGTCGAGCGCATCCTCAACGAACCCACCGCCGCGGCGCTCGCCTACGGCCTCGACAAGAAGAAGCAGGGACGCGTGGCCGTCTTCGACCTCGGCGGCGGAACCTTCGACATCAGCATCCTCGACATCGGCGACGGCGTGTTCGAGGTGCTCTCCACCAACGGCGACACGCACCTGGGCGGCGACGACTTCGACCAGGCGCTGCTCAACCACGTCGCCGACGAGTTCCGCAAGGAACAGAACATCGACCTGCGCAAGGACGTGATGGCGCTGCAGCGCCTGCGCGACGCGTGCGAGCGCTGCAAGTGCGACCTCTCGCAGTCGATGCAGGCGCAGATCAACCTGCCCTTCATCACCGCCGACGCCAGCGGCCCCAAGCACCTGCAGGTGAACGTCAGCCGCGCCCGGTTCGAGCAGCTCATCGACCCGCTGCTCGAGCGCTGCCGTGCGCCGTGCGAGAACGCGCTGCGCGACGCCAAGCTCAAGCCGTCCGACGTCGACGACGTGATCCTGGTGGGCGGGTCGACGCGCGTCCCGGCGGTGCAGGCGCTGGTGAAGGAGATCTTCGCCAAGGAGCCCAACCGCAGCGTCAACCCCGACGAGGTGGTCGGGCTGGGCGCCGCGATCCAGGCCGCGGTGCTGACCGGGGAGGCCGACCAGCTCGTGCTGCTCGACGTGACGCCGCTTTCGCTCGGCATCGAGACCAAGGGCGGGATCTTCACCCGCCTGATCGAGCGCAACACCACGATCCCCACCACCAAGAAGGAGGTGTTCTCGACCGCCTCCGACGGCCAGACGCAGGTGGAGATCCACGTGCTGCAGGGGGAGCGCGACTTCGCCGCCGACAACCGCACGCTGGGCCGCTTCAAGCTCGACGGCATCCCGCCCGCGCCGATGGGCATCCCGCAGATCGAGGTGACGTTCAACATCGACGCCAACGGCATCCTGAACGTGAGCGCACGCGACCTCGGCACCAAGCGCGAGCAGTCGATCAAGATCGAGTCGTCGTCCGGCCTCAGCAAGGACGAGGTCGAGCGGATGCGGCGCGACGCCGAGAAGTACGGCGCCGACGACAAGAAGCGGCGCGAGCTCGTGGAGCTCCAGAACCGCGCGGAGCACGCGGTGATCGAGGCCGACCGCGCGCTCAAGGAGCACGGCGAGAAGGTCCCGGCCGAGGTGAGGAAGACGATCCAGGAGAAGCGCGACGCGCTCGACCAGGTCAAGCAGTCGAGCAACCCCGCCGCGATCAAGTCGGCCATGGAGGAGCTGCAGCAGGCGATCTACAAGATCTCCGACCAGCTCTACCGCCAGGCCGGCGCGGGCGGCGCCGCGGGCGGCGCCGCGGGCGGCGGCGGGGCGAAGGGCGGCGAGCCGGGCGGCGGCGAAGGCGGCAAGCGCGGGGGCGGCGCGGCCGGCGAAGACAACATCGTCGACGCCGAGTTCGAGGTGAAGGACGGCTGAGGCGCGCGGCGGAACGGCATCTGCGCGTGGCGGAGGGCGCCCCGGTCCCGCCAGGCCGGCGCGCGGCGCGTCCGCCCGGCCCCGGTCGTCGCGGCAAGTGGCTGCTGCCGCTTGATTTGCGTTCACGGGACAGGAACATCGCGCCCCTTCTTCGCCCCGGCAGGATGCGCGCGCGAACGCCTTGATCTCCGTTCAGAAGCTCACGAAGCGGTTCGGCGAAGTGGTCGCCGTCGACGACATCAGCTTCGACGTCGCCGACGGGGAGGTGATGGGCTTCCTCGGGCCCAACGGCGCTGGCAAGTCGACCACGATCCGCATCCTCACCGGCTACCTCCCCGCCACCTCGGGCACCGTGCAGGTCGCCGGGCTCGACGTGCTCGACCGCTCCCTCGAGGTGCGCGCGCGCCTGGGCTACCTGCCCGAGAACGTGCCGCTCTACGTCGAGATGCGGGTCGAGGAGTACCTGCACTTCCGCGCACGGCTGAAGGGGGTGGCGGCGCGCGCCGTCAAGGAGGCCGTCGGGCGGGCGATGGCGCAGTGCGGCCTCGCCCACATGCGCACGCGCATCGTCGGCCAGCTCTCCAAGGGCTACCGCCAGCGCGTCGGGCTCGCCGACGCGCTGGTGGCGCGGCCGCGGCTGCTGATCCTGGACGAGCCGACCGGCGGTCTCGATCCCCACCAGCGCCGCGAGGTGCTCGACCTCATCCGCGGGCTCGCCCGGGAGCACACGGTGCTGCTCTCGTCGCACGTGCTGGCCGAGATCGAGAGCATCGCCACCCGCGTCATGATCATCCAGAAGGGGCGGTTGCTCGCCGACGGGCGCCCCGCCGAGCTCGCCGCCCGCCTGCAGGGGGCGCCGCGCGTCCGCGTCGAGGCGCGCGGCCGCCGCGACGCCGTCCTCCACGCCCTCACGCCCGTGCTGCGCGACTGCCCGGAGGCGTGCGACGCCGACGAGATCGGGGAGGGCTGGACGCGCGTGGTCCTGCAGCCGCCCGCGGGACGGGATCCGCGCGAGGCGATCGCAGAGGCCCTGCGCGCCGCAGGGCTGCCGCTGCGCGAGCTCGTGCGCCGGCAGTTCACCCTCGAGGAGCTGTTCCTGCAGATCACGGCCCGCGCCGCCGAGAAGTCGGGGGACTCCATGAGCGAGGCCGGCCCGGTCACGGCGCGGGACCGCGTCGAGGCGCGCCGATGAGGATGCTGCGCCAGTTCTCGATCCTGCTCGGCCGCGAGGTCGAGGCGCTCTTCCTGACGCCGATCCACTACGGCGTGATCACGATCGCGCTGCTCTTCAACGGCTGGTCGTTCTGGTACGCGCTGCAGCAGTTCCAGGGCAACGTCGAGGAGTCGGTGCGCTTCTTCTTCGGGCAGTCGCCGCTGGTCTGGCTGGTGATCGTGCTGGTGCCGCCGCTGCTCACGATGCGGCTCTTCGCCGAGGAGCGGCGCGCCGGGACGCTGGAGATGCTGCTCACCGCGCCGGTGGGCGAGGTCGAGGTGGTGCTGGCCAAGTTCGCGGCCGGGTTCGCCTTCTTCCTGGCGCTGTGGCTCCCGTCGCTGCTCTACCTCGCGATCGTGAAGAGCTACGGCGCGATCCCCGACGTCGGACCGCTCGCGACCAGCTACCTCGGCATCGCGCTGGTGGGCGCGCTCTTCACCGCCGCCGGCCTGCTCGCCTCGAGCCTCACGTCGACGCAGGTGCTCGCCGCGGTGCTGGGGACCGTGTTCAACCTCCTCCTGCTCCTCGTGCCGCTGTTCGGGCAGTTCGTCGGCGTCGAGGCCGTCGAGCGCTTCTTCGTCGAGCTGGCCATCTGGCGCCACTTCGCCGACTCCTTCGCCAAGGGGGTCGTCGACTCGGCGCACGTCTCCTTCTACGTGCTGCTCGCGGGGGTCCTCCTGTTCTGGACCGTGCGCAGCCTCGAGTCGCAGCGCTGGCGATGAGCCGACGACCGACCTACTCCGGCCGCCGACGGCTCGCCATCGGGCTCAACGTGCTGGTCGCGTCGCTGCTGGCGCCGCTCGCGGGCGGCCTTCTTCTCTACCTGGCGTTCCGGCCCGAGCTGCGCCGCCGCGTCGACGTCACCGCGCGCGCCTCGTTCACCCTTTCCGAGCGCACGCTGCGGCTGCTCGAGGAGCTGAAGGAGCCGATCGACGTCTACACCTGCTTCCGCCCGCTCCCCTACAACGAGGCCGGACTGCCGGCGCCGGGGATGGAGCAGGTGATCCAGACCATCGGGCTGCACTGCAACGACCTGCTGCGCGAGTTCGAGGTGAGGGCGCGCGGCCGGCTGCGCGCCCACGCCTACGACCCCAACTCGACCGGCCACCTGACGCGCATCAGCGAGCTCGGGATCCTGATCGGGGAGCCCGCGCTCAACGTGGTCGTGGTGGTGAACGGGGCGCGGCGCCGCGTGCTGCGGCTGGGCGACCTCGCGGCCTACGACGCCGGCACGCAGACCACCCAGGCGCTCACGCGGCCGACGCTGCACGGCTTCCGCGACGAGGAGGCGCTGGCGCGCGCGATCCTCTCGGTCACGGAGGAGCGCCAGGTGCGCGTGGCGTTCCTGCGCGGCCACGGCGAGCTCGATCCGTCGGTGGCCGGGCGCGACGCTGGCGGCCGCGCCGGCATGGGCGTGTGGGCCACCGGCCTGGCGGCGCAGAACTACGCGCTGCGGCCGCTCGACCTGGTGGAGGCCGGCGCGCTCGCGAAGGAGGAGATCGACGTCCTCGTGATCGCCGATCCGGTGAAGCCGATCGCTCCGGCCGAGGTGGAGACGATCGTGCGTTACGCGCGCGACGGCGGCAGCCTCGCCGTCCTGCTCGGGCCGGCGGCCGCCAACTCGCTCGACTTCCCGCTGCTCGACCAGGTGTTCGGTCTCTCCCGCACGCCCCACCCCGTCTGCCAGGAGACCACGGTCGGCCAGTGGAGGTCGGCCGCCAACGTCTTCTTCACCGACCAGACCTTCTCCGATCACCCGATCGTGCGGCCGCTCAAGAGCCACCGCGTGCGCATGCTCTGGCGCGACGTCGCGCCGGTTGCGCCGATCGGCCGCACCGAGCAGACCGACGTGGTGCAGGAGCCGCTGGTCTGGAGCGGCAGGGAGGCGTGGGTCGACCTGCCGGGGCCGAAGCGCGAGTACAACCGGCAGTTCGACCCGGGAGTCGAGGAGAAGGGCGGGCCCTACGTGCTCGGCTACGCCGTCACCCGACGGGGTCCCGGCGGCGCGTCGGGAGGGCGCGCCGTCGTGCTCGGCGGCGCGACCACGCTCGACGACGACCTCCTGCGCGAGGCGCCGGGCAATCGCGACTTCGGCCTCAACCTGGTCGACTGGCTGGCGCAGCGCGAGCAGATGATCGCCATCGCGCCCAAGCCGTTCGACGTGATCCAGGTCGACCTCACCGAGGCGGAGTTCGGGACGATCTTCCTCTGCGTGGTGGCGGGTGTCCCCGGCCTCGCGCTGCTGCTCGGGGTCGCCGTCTACTGGCTGCGGCGCAACTGATGAAGCTGCGCACGACGCTGGCGGTGCTCGCGATCGGGCTGCTCGCGTGGCTGGCGATCCGGCTGCTGGGGGAGCCGCCACAGCCCCCCTCCGCGCGCCTCCCCCTCGTGCCCGCCGACCTGGTCGCCGAGTGGGACGAGATCGATCTCGACCTGCTCTCGGACCAGGACCTGCGGATCTTGCGCGAGCCCGGCGCAGTCACCCTCCGCTTCGGATCCGACCGCGAGGGGAGGAGGCTGCTCTACTCCGATCCCGTCGACGTCGACCGCCTGACGGCGCTGCTGCAGGCGCTGCGCGACTCCCTGCGCGAGCCGCTGCAGGGCGACCCCGACGACCTGCTGCGCGCCGGCCTCGATCCGCCGCGCTTCCACCTCACGATCCGCCGCGGGAGCGGCGACGCGAAGCAGGAGGTCGCGCTCGGATTCGGGAACGACGACCCGACCGGGCGGGGCGTGCTCGCGCGCTGCTACGGCGACGGCACCTTCTTCCGGACCGGTCCGCAGGTGCCCAACCTGCTCATGCTCAACCTGAAGGACTGGCGCAGCAAGACGGTGTTCGGGCTCGACGCGATGGGCGTCGACCGCATCGACCGCGTGAAGTACCACGGCGCGGGCGGGGAGCCCGAGCTGCTCACTCTCGAGAAGGAGGGGCCGCGGAGCTGGCGAATCGTCGAGCCCCGCTCGCTCATGGCCGATGCGACGGCGTGCCAGTCGCTGGCGCAGCAGGCGACGCTGCTGCGGGTGCAGACCTTCGTCTCGCAGGCCTTCGATCCCCTCACCATCCAGGGCACGGGGCTTCCCGAGAATCCCCGGTGGAGCCTGCAGCTCTCCTCCGGGTTGCGGGTGCTGGAGCTCGAGGTGGGCGATCACCTCGCCGGACAGGGCTATGCCTGCCGCATGCGCCAGCGCGGCCGCGACGGCGAGACGACCGTGTTCACGGTGAGCCGCGAGGCGCTCGATCCCATCCTCGAGGCGACCGTCGACTCGCTGCGTCCGCGCCGCCTCTTCCCGCGCATCGAGTCGACGCTGGTGGCGCTCGGCTGCCGCGAGGCCGACGGCGCCACCCTGCGCTGGTCGGTCGAGCGCGAGGGGCGTCACCGCAGCGGCGCCTGGATGGTGCGATTCCCGTTCGAGGGGCGCGCCAACGACGGCAAGGGGACCGGCTCGTTCGCGCAGGTCGTGGTCGATCTCGACCGCACCGAGATCCACTTCCTGCCGCCGGAGACCCCGTTCGAGCGCGAGGCGACGCTCGAGCTGGCGTGGCGCGCCGATCCGGTCCTCGAGACCCGCACGCTGGAGCTGGCGCGCGACCGGAGCGGCGGGCGGACGCTGGTGCGCGACGCGCGACAGCCCGACGAGCTGTTCGCCGTGCCGGCGAAGCTCGGCGAGCTCATCGACCTCGACCTCGAGCTCCATCGCGACCGCACGGTCTTCCCGCGCGAGGAGGCCTTCCGCCAGCGCCTCGTCCTGTGGCGCCTCTCCGCGCCGGGCCGCGAGACGCTCGAGGTCGTGAAGAAGGGGCTGGCGCCCGAGGCCTCCGGCACCACGCCCGACTCGGCGGTGGCGGCGCTCACCTCCGCCGCCTCGGAGGTGATCGGCGCGGTCTGCGCCGCCTACGTGCGCGCGGGGAGCGCGCTGGCCGTGCCCGGCGCGAGCGATCCGTTCGCCACCGTCGCGTTCGAGCTCACGCTCGGGACGCACGACGGGGAGCGGGCTCGCGAGGAGACGCTCGTCGTGAGCGGCGCGCCGCCCGACGCCCAGCCGCCCGACGGGATCTACTGCCGGATGCGGGGACGCCTGCCCGACGACGTCTGGATGATCGTGCCGCGCGCGCCGCTCGACGCGCTCTTCCGCCTGCGGCAGTGACCGCGCCGCCCGCCGAGGGCGTGGACGGTCAGTGCGAGACGACGCCCCCCGCCGCGTCGCCGGGCCGCGCGATCTCGTCCAGCTCGAGCGCCACCTGGCCGAAACCGAACTCGCGGGTGACGCGCAGCGGCAGCCGGCGCGCGTCGGCGGAGATCGCGACGTCGTAGAAGCCGACCATCGGTCCGACGTCGATCGTCTCGCCCAGCTCGCGGTAGGGCCGCACCTCGACGCGCCACAGCAGCGCCTCCGCGAACTCCCCGGCGTCCACCCGCACGTCGGTGCGGCCGAGGTAGCGCGCGCGGTAGCAGTAGGAGCGCAGCGTCATCGCGACCTCGAAGTCGCGCGGCTCGCTCGCCGGCTCCAGCCGGCGCAATTCCATCAGCAGCGAGAGCGGATCGCGCGGCCTCTGGTACTGCGTGAGCGCCGCCACCCACGGCTCGTCGTTCCACGGCCGGTACGAGAGGCAGGGCAGCGCGCCGAACGCCAGCACGCGCTCGCTCGTCTTCCCGTCCTCGTCCATCCAGAGGTAGAAGCTCTTCGAGTCGCCGGCGCGGTCGAGACGCGAGCGCGCCACGCCGCGCACGGAGTAGATGAGATCCACGACGGCGTTGGTGCCGCCCTCCACCTCGAGGCGCGTCGAGCCGCCGTCGTCGCGGGTCGAGAACGCGGCGCGGCCGATCGGCAGGCCGGCGAGCGCGACGTCGTACACCAGCCGCTCGCCCGCGGGCGGCACCTCGGCGAGGGGGAGAACGGGCTCGGCGGCGAGCGCCGCGGGGGTGGGGGGCAGCGCGTCGAGCGGCGCCGTCGGGCTCGCGCAGGCCGAAGCGAGCGCGGCGGCGGGGAGGAGCCAGGAAAGCGCGCGGCGCGCCATGGAGGAGCCCTTCCAACTCGCTCCTCGCTTCGTCCTGAGCTTCTCACGGTCTGGATCCACGACTAGCGCATCGGACGAACTTGCCCATCCCGCTCCCCCCGGGGTGAGGGGGCTCCTCCCGGCCGCTACGCTTCGTGCATGGCCCGACCCGAGCTCGTCCGCGATCCGGCGCCGGAACCGCCCTGGCCGCCGGAGCTCCCTCGTCCCGCGCTCGCCGCGAGCGGCGAGCTGTGGACGTTCACGACGCGCTTCGACCGCGACTTCCGCCACGGCCCCTGGTCGATCGGGGAGATGGCGCGCCGCCCGACCGGCGACCTCTCGCGCCTCGCCGGCCGGCGCGAGGAGGAGCGGCTCGAGTGGCTGGAGGCGCTCTTCCTCGACCTCGAGACCGGACCCCACGTGCGCGGGGGAGTCTCGATCCACCTGGCCGGCTGCGGCCGCTTCGTGGAGGGCCGGCTCGAGGTGCGCCAGTACGCCGCCCGCTCCGAGGAGGGCGAGCCGGCGCTGCTCGCCGCGGTGGCGCGCGACGCGGCGGCCGCGGGGGACCTCGTCACCTACGCCGGGAAGTCGTTCGACGCGCCGCTCCTCGCCGAGCGCGCCCGCGCCTGCGACGTGGAGCTGGCGCTGCCGCGCCGCCACGTCGACCTCTACCGCGTGGCCGCGAAGCTCCTGCGGCGCCGCTTCGCCGACGCGCGCCTGGTCACGCTCGAGCGCGAGCTGCTGCGCTACGAGCGACCCGACGAGTTGGGCGGCGCCGCGGCGGCCTGCGCGTGGCGCGAAGGGGGCGGGGAGGGGGGCTCCGCGTGGCTTCCGGCGATCCTCCGGCACAATCTCCTCGACGTGCTCGCGCTGCCCGCCCTCGCCGCCGAGCTCACCCTGCGCCTCGAGTGCCCCCAGGAGCTGCTCGAGCAGGGGCGCCTCGACGAGCGGGAGGCCGGCGAGCTGGCCTCCGCGCTCGAGGAGGCGCGCCGGGAGCTGGCGACCGCCCCGCCGCACCGCGTCGAGGCGGCGCGCCGCCGCGTGCGCCGGATCGAGCGAAGGCTCGAGGCGCTGCGAGCGGGGGAGGCGTCGTGACGCTTGCCGCCTTGATCGCCGCCTGCGCCACCCTGCTGCAGGAGGCGGACGCGTCGGCCCTCTTCGCCGCCGGGAAGGACGCCGAGGCGCTCGCCGCGTGCGACGCCAGGCTCGCGGCCGGCGCGGGCGACGCCGCGACGATCGAGCTGCGCGCGCGCTGCCTGCAGGCGCTCGGGCGGTTCGGCGAGGCGGCGGCGGCGCTGCGCGCGCTTCCGTCGCGCTCGATGGCGGCCGACCTCGCGCTCGCGGCGTGCTCGGCCGCCGGCGACGACGCCGGCGCCGCGGAGGCCGACGCGATCCTCGCGCGCTGGGGGACGGCCGATCCCGACGGGTTCGAGCTGCGCCTCGCGCGCGCGCGCGTCCACCTGGCGCGGCGTCGCGTCGCGCCCGCGCTCGCCGACGCGCGCTTCGTGCTCTCGCGCGATCCGCGCCGCTTCGAGGCGCAGCTCCTGCTCGCGCGCGCGACCGAGGCGGGCGGCCGCCCCGACGAGGCGCAGAGGCTGGCGGCGCGGCTGCTCGATCCGGCGGGAGCCTTCCGCGGGGCGGACGTCCACCTGCGGCGGGAGGCGGCCGCCGCCTCGGCGTCCGCGCTGATCCGGATGCAGCGCTACGACGACGCGATCTCGCTCCTGCGCGACCTCGTCGCCGAGTGTCCGGCGGTCGTGCCGTGGCGCGCCCAGCTCGCCACGGTGCTGGGGCTGCGCAACCGCTACGCCGAGTCGATGGAGAACTGGGAGAAGGCGGTCGAGGCGGCGCCGGAGGACGGCGAGATGCGCTGGCGGCTCGCCGACGTCTACCGCTCGCAGGGACGCACCGACGACGCGATCGCGCAGTTCCGGGTCATGCTCGAGCTCGGCCACTCGCCCGCGGTGGCGGAGCTGCGCCTCGCGGAGCTCCATCTCGAGCGCGGCGACGACGGCGACTTCGAGCGGGCGCGCGACCACGCGGAGCGCGCCCTCGCGCTCTCCCCGGAGTCGGGCGACGTGCTCGCCGCGCGGGGGCGCGTGCAGGAGAAGCTCGGCGAGGTCGCGGCGGCCAAGGAGTCCTACCGCGCCGCCTTCGCGCGCAACCCGCTGCGCTTCGACGCGCTCTACCGGCTCGCGCTGCTGCTCGCGCGCTCGTCCGGCGAGGAGGAGCGCGCCGAGGCCGAGGCGCTGTTCGAGCGCTACCGGAGGGTCGAGCCGCTGCTCGTCGAGCTCAAGCTCACCAAGCAGGAGGCCGACGCCAACCCGGGCCAGCCGGCGCTGCTCACCCGCATGGCGGGCATGCTCAACCTGGCCGGCGAGTACGAGCACGCCCGCGTCTGGGCCGAGCGGGCCGACCGGCTCGACCCCAACAGCCTGCAGAACGCGGTGCAGAGCGGCTACATCCTCGCCAACCTCGACGACCTGCCCGGCGCGAAGCGGAGCTTCGAGAAGGCGCTCGCGCTGCTCGCGCGCGCGCCGTCGTCCGAGGCGGCGATCGCCACGCTGCGCGAGTACGTGCGCAAGATCGACCGAGGGGAGCCGCTGCCCCGCCCGCTCGGCCGGATGCTGCGGCCGGGCGAGGTCGAGGAGGGCGCGAAGTAGGGAGCGTCAGCGCGCGGCGAGCGGGCGCAGCTTCTCGAGCGCTCCGCCCTGGACGATCCGCCACTCGTAGCCGGCCTCCGCCGGCCCGAGCTCCTGGATCGACCCGTCGGGCCAGCGCACGCGCACCTGTTCGGCGCGCGCCGCCGCCCCGAGCCCGAAGTGGAGCCGCAGGTCGCTGCGCGACTGGTAGGAGTTCCCGGCGCGCACCTCCTCGACCTGCGTGCGGCCACCCGCCGTGAGATGCACGCGGGCGCCGACCGCGTCGCGATTGCACTTCACGCCCGTGAGCGTGAGCAGGAGCGCGCCGGCCGGCGCCCCCGCGGCCGCGCGGTCGGGAACGTGGTTGTTGCGCAGCAGCACGGCCGGCTCGTCGCGCGGCACGATCACCACGTCGAGGTCGCCGTCCCCGTCGAGGTCGCCGGTCGCGAGCCCGCGCGCGACGTTGCGCACGCCGAAGTAGGCGCCCGCCTTCTCGGGCGGGACGGCGCGGTAGCGCCCCCTGCCCACGTTCTCGAACAGCTGGTCGACCTGCTCGTAGTGCAGCGTCCCGCGCGAGTGGTGGATGCGCGCGAGGGGGTGGCCGTTGGCGATCACGAGGTCGAGGTCGCCGTCGTTGTCGGCGTCGAAGAAGTCGGTGCCGAAGCCGACGTGCCCGAGGTCGGGGGCGGCCAGCCCGGCGGCGCGCACGTCGTCGATGAACTGGCCGTCGCCCGCGTTGCGGTAGAGGCCGTTGTACTCGAGGTCGAGGTTGGTGACCCAGAGGTCGAGGTCGCCGTCGCCGTCGAAGTCGCCGGCGTCGACGCCCATGCCGGCCTGGCTGCGCCCGTCCTCGGAGAGCGCGCAGCCGCGCGCGAGCGCGTTCTCGCGGAAGCGCCCCTTGCCGTCGTTCACGAACAGCAGGTTGGGGCAGGTGTCGTTGGCGACGTAGAGGTCGAGGTCGCCGTCGTCGTCCACGTCGGCGGTCACGACGCCCAGCCCCTTGCCGTTGGTGGCGAGCGGCTCGGGCACCCTCAGCCCGGCCTCGAGCGCGCACTCCCGGAACGTGCCGTCCTCCTGCTGGCGGAACCACCAGTCCTGCAACCCCGGGAACTCGCGCGGCCCGCAGTAGTCGAGCACGCCGCCGGTCTTGATCCCGCACTGCAGCCTGCGGTTGAGCTCGATCGAGAAGTCGACGTAGTTGGTGACGTACAGGTCGAGGCGGCCGTCGCCGTCGCCATCGAAGAAGCAGGCGCTGGTGCTCCAGGCGCCGCTGCTGCGCACTCCGAGCTTCCCCGCGCACTCGGTGAAGCGTGGCACGCCGTCGCGCACGCCGTCGTTGCGGTAGAGCCAGTTGCGGCGCAGCCCGGTCACGTAGAGGTCCTGGTCGCCGTCGTTGTCGAAGTCGGCCGCCACGGCGCCCATGCAGTAGCCGCCCGCCTCGCCGAAGAGGCCGGCCTCGCGCGCGACGTCCGTGAACTTCCAACCCCCCTCGTTGCGGAAGAGGGCGTTGCCCGGGAACGGCGCGCCCGGCTGCAGGTCCTCCCACGTCCCCCCCGTCACCAGGAACACGTCGAGATCGCCGTCCCCGTCGGCGTCGAACAGAACGACGCCGCCCGTCACCGTCTCGGGGATCCGGTACTCCCGCGTCGGCGTGCTCTCGTGGCGCCAGCCCGCCAGCGGCTCGTGCAGCCAGGTGAACCACTCGCCCGGGAAGGGCTCCGGGTCGCGCGGCGTCGGCACGCCGTCGTCGCCCTCCGGGACCGAGCTGCGCAGGAAGGGCGAGTCGGGATCGCCGGCCTGCGGCGGGCGCGCGGGCGCCACCTGCGTGACCGCCACCGCGCAACACGACCCCGGCGCCGCCTCGAACCCCCAGATCGCCAGGCTGAGCACCAGGGCCAGCGGTCGGATCGGGGTCCTCAAGTCGCGCTCTCGGAAGGAGGGGCGGTCAGGGAGTGGCAGGGGCGGCAGGAATCGAACCCGCAACCTGCTGATTTGGAATCAGCCGCTCTGCCAATTGAGCTACACCCCTGCAGCGAGACGGCAAAGCGAGGCGGAACATTAAACGGCGGGGCGGCGCGGGATGCCAGCGCGCGGCGGCGCGGCGGCGCGCGTCAATCCCTCGGGCGGTAGACGTTGACGGCGTGCGGGAGGAGGCGGGAGACGATCGCGGCGATCCCCGCGAGGACGGCCGGGTCGTCGGTGGCGGCGAAGACGTAGAGCTTCCAGAGGTCGCGGTAGGCCTGCTCGAGGTGGGAGAGGCGCGGGACGCGGTCGGCGAGGGAGGAGAGCGGCCGGACGCCGTCGAGGCCGGGCCAGCGGACGTGGGTGGCGGCCTCCTTGAGCTGCATCGTCCGCGCGGGGCAGTAGAGCTGGATCAGGACCGGCTCGAGGCCGGCGCGGCGCAGTCCGTCGCGCACCTCGCGCTCGAAGGCCTTGCGCTCGACGTGGCGGCCGGGGGCGAAGAAGCGCTCGAGGAGCTCGCCCTGCACGTCGCGGTTGGCGTAGAGCGGGAAGACGCAGGCGCGCTTGAGGAGCCGGCGGGCGCGCAGCCGCGCGAGCAGCTCGCGCGCCCGCGCCAGCTCCTCGGCCGCCTCGCCGCCGCCCGACGCCGGCCCGGCGACGTGCCGCTCGAGCAGGGCGAGCAGCGAGGCGTCGGTCTGGTCGTAGAGCCGCTCCTTCTCCAGCCCGCCGTGGAGGAGCGCCGTCTCGACCGCCTGCGCGATCATCGCCCCCGCCGCCACCTTGGCGTGGTGGTAGTAGACCCGCTCGCTGAAGAAGTAGCGGGCGTCCAGCACGCGCAGCAGCTCGGAGAGGATGTCCTCGCGCAGCAGGCCCCGCTTCTCCACGTCGACGAAGAGGTGGCCGCTGGCGCGGTCGACCATGAAGTAGGAGAGGACGCGCTCGTCGTAGACCAGCGAGAGGCCGGTGAACCAGGCGTCGCGCTTGAGGTAGTCGAGCAGGTCGGGGCAGATCGTGTCGGAGAGGAGCTCGCGCCAGCAGGCGGGGACGCGCGGGAGCCCGGCGGCGGCGCCCTCCGGCAGCAGCACCGCGAGCACCTCGCGCCGGATCCCCATGCGGTCGAGCTCGCGCCCGACCCCGGTCTCCGGCGCCAGCGCCTGCAGGTAGCGCTCGCCCGTGTCGTGGCGCTCGAGGATGCCGCGCACGTCCTCGATGTTGTGGCCCGACGGGACGTGGGTGATGTCGTGCACGAGCGCGGCCGCGCGCAGGATGCGCTCCTCCTCGGGCGCGATGGCGAGCAGCCGGTCGGGGCGCAGCGCGCGATTGCGGTTGATCGAACCGATCAGCCGGCCGGTGAGGTGGGCGGTCCCGAGCGAGTGCTCGAGGCGGGAGTGCTGCGCCCCCGGATAGACCAGGTACGCCGTGCCGAGCTGCCGCACGCCCCGCAGCCGCTGCATCTCGGGCGTGTCGAGGAGCTTCAGCTCCTCGTCGGTCAGGTGGACGTCGCCGTGGACGGGATCCCGGATCACGGAGTAGCGTCGGCGCCCGTCCATCGGCGGGAATCGTAATCGCAAGGAGCGATCCGTTGGCCCACATCCGCCTGGTCGAGCCGCACGAGGCGACCGGCGCGCTCAAGGCGCAGTACGACGCGGCGGTCGCGCGCGCCGGCCGCGTCTGGAACATCGTGAAGACGATGAGCCCCAACCCGCCGGTGCTCGAGGCGTCGATGCGCCTGTACGGGACGGCGATGAAGGGCGCCTCGCCGCTCTCGCGCGTGCAGCGCGAGCTGCTCGCCGTCGTCGTCTCGCGGGTGAACGACTGCTTCTACTGAGTCGAGGCGCACGCCCACGACCTCCGGTCGGAGGCCGCGAAGACGATGGGGGAGGAGCAGGCCGACGCCGTCGTCGCCGCCGCGAAGAGCGACTGGCGCCGGGCGCCGCTCCCGCCGGTCGACCGTGCGCTTTGCGAGTACGCCGAGAAGCTCTCGCGCACCCCCTCGGCGGCGGGCCGTGCCGACGTCGAGGCGCTGCGCGCCGCCGGTCTCGACGACCGCGCGATCCACGACGCCGTGCAGGTGATCGCCTACTTCAACTACATCAACCGCGTCGCCGACGCGCTCGGCACCGACCCGGAGGAGTTCTTTCCTCCGCGGCCGCCCGCGGCGCCCGCGCCGCGGGCGCCGCTTTGAGCGGGGATGCGACGATCGCGGGACGGCGGGGAGACTCGGCGGTCTGCGGTGGTGCGAACGGGCGAGGTCGGAGACGAAGCGATGGCGAGCCGCGCGATCGATCTCAACGAGCCGGGCGACGAGCTCGTCCTCGACTTCAGCTACAACCCGGCGCTCGTCGCGGTCGTGCGCGGCCTCTCGCGGCGGCGCTTCGATCCGGTCACGAAGCACTGGTACTGCCCGGCCGAGATCGTGATCGAGGTGGTCGAGCGGCTGGTGGAGAACGGCTTCGTCGTCTCCGCGCGGGCGCTCGCCCTCTACCGCGAGCGGGGCGGCGCGGCGCTCCCGGCCGGCGGCGGCGTCGACGGCGGCGGCGCCGCCCTGCTCACCGATCGGCCGCGCGGCGCGCCTCGCGTCGCTCCGGGCCCGCCGCCGGGCGGATCCGCCGGAGATCCGGCCTCGCTCACCGTGAGCGCGCTCAATGCGCGCGTGCACCACGCGCTCGCGCGCGCCTTCCCCGAGCTCCTGTGGGTGGTCGGCGAGATCGCCGGCTTCGACCGCAACCGCCACCGGCCTCACGTGCACTTCCAGCTCATGGAGAAGGCGCCGGACAGCTCCCACGGCGGCGGGAGCGGTGCAGGTTTCGGGGGCACGCCGGGCGACGGGGGCGCAGCGGCTGCCCGCGGCGCGGCCGGAGCGCGCGCCGCCGCCGGCGCGATCGTCGCGGAGGTCAACGCGGTCCTGTTCGAACGCACGCGGCGCGCGCTCGAGAGGAAGCTCGCCGCGGGTCCCGAGCCCTTCGAGCTCAAGGACGGCATCGAGGTGCGCCTGCAGGTGCGCGTCGAGCTCTACCAGCCGCGCGGCGCCTACCAGCTCGTGGTGGAGGACGTCGATCCGGTCCACACGCTCGGCCGCATCGCGCAGAACCGCGCCGCGGTGCTGGCCGAGCTCGAGAAGCGCGGGCTGCGCGAGGCCAACGGGCGCCTTCCGTGGCCGGAGGTGCCGCTGCGCGTCGGCTTGATCACGAGCGTCGGCTCCGACGCCTACAACGACTTCGTGAACGAGCTCGCGCGCTCGGGCTACGCCTTCGAGATCACGGCCGCCGACGCGCGCATGCAGGGGCAGGGGCTCGAGCGCGGCCTGGTGGCGGCGCTCGGGTGGTTCGCGGCGCGGGCGGACGGGTTCGACGCGCTCGCCATCGTGCGCGGCGGCGGCGCGAAGACCGACCTGGTCTGGTTCGACAACCTGCAGGTCGCGCTCGCGGTCGCCACCTGCCCGATCAAGATCGTCTCCGGCATCGGCCACCAGCGCGACGTCTCGGTGATCGACCTGATCGCGCACCCGGAGAAGACTCCCACCGCGGCGGCGGCGGCGCTCGCGGGGCGCGTGCAGGCGTTCGAGCAGCGGCTGACCGACGCCTTCGCGCGGCTGGCCGGATCGGTGCGCACCCGCGTCGAGGCCGAGCGCGCCCGCCTCTCGCGCAGCGCGCGCGAGCTCGCGCTCGGCGCGCGCGGCGTCGGCCGGCTCGGGCGCGAGCGGCTGCGCGCCGCCGTGCGCCGCCTCGCGCCCGCCGCGCGCGAGCGGCTGCGGGCGGCCGCTCGCGCCCTCGCGGAGGCGCGCCTGCGGCTGGTCTCGCTCGGCCGTGCGCAGGCGCGGCTGCAGCAGGGGGCGCTGGTCGCGCTTCGCCGGCGGCTCTCGGCGCCGGCGCTCGCGCTCCATCTCGAGCGGCGCGGCGCTCGGCTCGCGGCGCTCGAGCGGCTGGCGCGGTCGCTCCACCCCCGGACGGTGGTCGAGCGCGGCTTCGCGATCGTGCGCGACGCGGGCGGGAAGACCCTGCGCGACGCCGCCGCCACCGCCCCCGGCCGCGAGATCGAGGCGACGCTCGCGCGCGGCCGGCTGCGGGCGCGCGTCGAGCGCGCCGACCCCGACCCCGATCCCGGGAGGGGAGAGAAGTGACCCGGCGGCGGATGACCGCGTGCGGCAGAATCGCCGCCGCGGGATCGCAGCCGCGGCGCGACGGCGAGGAGGCAGAACATGGCGCGTGATCGGAGCCAGGACCCGAGGACCCCCGACCCGGCCGGCCCCGCGCCGGACGAGGTGCAGTACGGCGCCGCCGTCCTCGAGATCGAGCAGATCCTGAGCTCGATCGACCGCGACGAGATCGATCTCGACCTGCTCGGCCAGAAGGTCGAGCGCGCCGTCGAGCTCCTGAAGGTCTGCCGCGCCCGCCTCAAGGCCACCGAGGCGCGCGTCACCCAGGTCCTGAAGGACCTCGCGCAGGAGGAGGCGGCCGAGCAGGCCGAGCCCGACGACGAACCGCCCGCGCAGGCCGACCCGCCCGGTGAGCCCCGATCGGCAGATCCCCCGGCCGCGGACGCCGAAGGAGCGAAACGCCGGAGCCGGCGCAGGAAGGACGACCGGGACGACGACGAGGAGCTGCCGTTCTGAGGCGGCCCGGCTGGCGCGGCCCGGTCCGCGCGCGGCGTGGGTGTCCCGAACCCACCGTTCGCTCCGGAATCCGGGGTGCTGTTCGTCCCCGGCTTCGTCGGGCCTCCTCGCCGACTGCTCCCGAAGTCTGCTGCGTCGGCCCTCCTCGCCGGGGTCCCACGCGACCTCCGATTTCCTCCGCGAACGTCCGGATCAGGACACTATCCGCTCGTCTCGATCAGGACGTCGCTCCCCTCGATCCTGACCTGATAGACGCCGAGGTTGCGGGTGCCCTTGTGAACATGGGAGCCGTCGGAGAGGTCGAAGCGCCACTTGTGCAGGGGGCAGGTGATGTGGCGGCCCAGGACCATGCCGTCGCCGACGGCGCCGTCGGCGTGGGGACAGTGGTGGTCGATGCAGTGGAGGCCGTCGCGCGCGTGGATCAGCATGTACTCGTGGCCGTCGAGCTCCACGTGGCGCCGGGTACCCTGAGGGATCTGGTGGAGCTGCGCGACCTTGTGCCAGGGCATGGGGCGATGAGTTGAGCAAGCCGCGACCGCGGATCAAGGCGCGCGTGAACGGATCGTCGCGTTCGTCGCCGGCGCCCCTCGCGCGGGCGGCCGCCGCCGCCGCGGCCGCCGCGCGCCCGGTCGCGCTCGTGACCGGGTCGGCGCGGCGGGTGGGGCGCGCCATCGCGCTCGAGCTGGCGCGCGGCGGCTTCGACCTGGTGGTGCACTGGCGCAGCTCGCGCAAGGATGCCGAGGCGACGGCGGCGGAGATCGGGAGCCTGGGCGCGCGCGCCTGGCTCGTGCGCGCCGACCTGCGCAAGATCGGCGAAGTCGAGGGGCTGATCGGCAGCGTGACCGAGCTGTGCGGACGGCTCGACCTGCTGGTGAACAACGCGTCGTCGTTCTTCGCGACCCCCTTCGGCTCCACGCGCGAGGCGCAGTTCGACGAGCTCCTCGGCTCGAATCTGAAGGCCCCCTTCTTCTGCTCCCAGTTCGCCGCGCCGCTCCTCGCCGCCGGCGGGCGCGGGCAGATCGTGAACGTGCTCGACGCGGCGGCGCTGCGGCCCTTCCCGGCCTTCCTGCCCTACAGCGCGGCGAAGGCGGGCCTCCTCGCGCTCACGATCGGGCTCGCGCGCGCGCTGGCGCCGGGCGTGCGCGTGAACGGCGTCGCTCCCGGGCCGGTGCTCTTCCCGGAGGAGTTCGGGGCCGAGCCGCGGCGGCGCGCGGTCGACGCCACGCTCCTCCAGCGCGAGGGGAGCCCCGAGGACGTCGCCCGGACGGTTGCCTTCCTCGCGACCGGCCCCGACTACATCACCGGCGCCGTGATCCCGGTCGACGGCGGGCGCGCGATCGCCTGACCCGGCCGCGCGGGGCGGCCGATCGGCCCCGGCCGTCGCCGGGGGTTCATGCAGCGCGGTGTGCGGGCGCTGGGGGCCGCGCGGATGATTATCCGCGCATTGCGATGTCGGCCGGGGGAGCCGATTCCGGCCGCAAGCGCCCGAGTAGGATCCGGGGCCCTTCGTCCGATGAAGAGCGCCGTGACCACCGCCACCAAGAAGAAGCGCCCGAGCGGGACGGCTGTCCGGCCCCGCGTGCGCACCAAGGTCGACCTGTTCGGGGTCCCGATGGACCTCGGCGGATTCCGGCGCGGCACCGACATGGGACCGAGCGCGCTACGGATCGCCGGCCTGGAGGAGAAGCTCGAGCAGCTCGGCCACGACGTCACCGACTGCGGCGACGTCGCGGTGCAGTCGCGCGAGACGACGCGCGTGGGCGATCCAAAGGCGCGGTACGGCCGCGAGATCGCGCGCTGCTGCGAAGCGCTGCGGCGCAAGGTGCGCGCGAGCGTCGCCCGCGGGCGCCGCCCCCTCGTGATCGGCGGCGACCACTCGATCGCGATCGGGACCGTCGCCGGCGTCGCCGGCCACTTCCGCGAGCGCAAGGAGTCGATCGGGCTCATCTGGGTCGACGCCCACGGCGACATGAACTCGCCCGACACCAGCCCGACCGGGAACGTGCACGGGATGCCGCTCGGGATCCTGCTCGGCTGGGGACCGCCGGAGCTGGTGAAGCTCGGCGGGTTCCGGCCCAAGGTCCGTCCCGAGCACACCGTCCTGATCGGCATCCGCGATCTCGACGCGGGCGAGAAGGACCTGATCAAGAAGTCGGGAGCGCTGGTCTTCACCATGAAGGAGGTCGACCAGTTCGGGATGAGCGAAGTGGCGCGGCGGGCGCTCGAGCGCGTCACCTACGGCACCGCCGGCTTCCACCTCTCCGTCGACCTCGACGGCGTCGACCCGATGGTGGCGCCGGGAGTCGCCACCGCCGTGAACGGCGGCCTCAACTTCCGCGAGACCCACCTGCTGATGGAGCTGGTGGCCGACAGCCGCCGGATGCTCTCGATGGAGATGGTCGAGCTCAACCCGGTGCTCGACACGCGCAACCGGACGGCGGAGTTCGCGGTGGGCCTGATTCTCTCCGCCTTCGGCCGCCAGATCCTTTGAGGCTCGCGGCGAGGG
>Ga0187893_10004068_pt1 | contig 28424 bp, 12 predicted proteins | sample MA1701074metaG_FD_139574 | JGI IMG/M metagenome (GOLD analysis project Ga0187893, IMG submission 139574) | White microbial mat communities from a basaltic lava cave in the Kipuka Kanohina Cave System on the Island of Hawaii, USA - MA170107-4 metaG ... | reverse complement strand
GCGACGGGGGTGTGCTCGAACCCGGAGAAGGCGAACGGGAGCGCGTGTACGGACGGCAACGCGTGCACCCAGACGGATACCTGCCAGGCGGGGGCGTGCGTGGGGGCGAGCCCGGTGGTGTGCGCGGCGCAGGACCAGTGCCACGTGGCCGGGACGTGCAACCCGGCGACGGGCGTGTGCTCGAACCCGGAGAAGGCGAACGGAAGCGCGTGTGCGGACGGCAGCGCGTGCACCCAGGCGGACACGTGTCAGGCAGGCGCCTGCGTGGGGGCGAGCCCGGTGGTGTGCGCGGCGCAGGACCAGTGCCACGTGGCCGGGACGTGCAACCCGGCGACGGGCGTGTGTTCCAATCCGCTCAAGGCCAACTGGGCGCCGTGCAGCGATGGTGACGCCTGCACTCGAATGGATGCGTGTCTGGCCGGAGTCTGCGTCGGCGCGGACCCGGTGCTCTGCGCCCCGCTCGATCAGTGTCACGTGGCCGGCGTCTGCGACCCTGCCACGGGGCTGTGCTCGAATCCGGCGAAGCCCGACGAGACCGTGATGGCGTTCGTGGCCGATGCCGACGCCTACACGGACTCGTCGATGCCGACCACGAACCTCGGAGCCGCGAGCACGCTGCGCGTGGACGAGAGCCCCGATCGCCGCGTGTACCTGCGCTTCACGGCGTCGGGGATCAGCGGGCGTGCGGTCGAGGCCGTCATGGTGCGGCTCTACGCGACCTCGGACTCCACGGCCGGGAGCGATCAGGGCGGCGACCTCCATGCGGTCGGCCGCGGCGGCTGGGGAGAGCGCACGATCACCCACGCAAACCGGCCGGCGCTCGATGGCGAGGTGCTGGCGAGCGCGGGCAGCGTCGAGCCGTCGCAGGCAGTGGAGTTCGATGTGACCGGGTTCGTGGTGGAAGACGGGACCTACGAGTTTGCGATCGCGGGGGTGTCCGAGAACGTGACCATCTACCGCTCGCGTGAGGCGGCGACGAACCATCCGGAGCTCGTCGTGTTTCTAGCGAGCGCGTGCGACGACGGTGACGCCTGTACGCAGTGGGACACCTGCCTCGGCGGTACCTGCATGGGCGCCGATCCGGTGGTGTGCACGGCGGCCGATCAGTGCCACGCCGCCGGCGAGTGCAACCCGACCACCGGGACCTGCTCCAACCCCGAGATGCCCGATGGATTCGGCTGCGACGACGGCGACGGATGCACCCAGTCCGACACGTGTCTGGTGGGGGCCTGCGTGGGGGCCGATCCGGTGGTGTGCACGGCGGCCGATCAGTGCCACGCCGCCGGCGAGTGCAACCCGGCCACCGGGGCCTGCTCCGATCCGGCGCTGGCAAACGGGGCCGTTTGCGACGACGGCGATGCCTGCACCCGGGTCGATGAATGCCGCGCCGGCATCTGCACGGGGAGCAATGCCATCGTCTGCGCGCCAACGGATGGCTGCCACGTGGTCGGGGTTTGCAACCCGGCGACGGGCCTGTGCTCGAATCCCGCGGCGGCTGACGGCGCTGCCTGTGACGACGGCAACGCCTGCACTCGGGTGGATGCCTGCAGCGGCGGGATCTGCCGCGGCGCGAATCGGGTCGTCTGCGAGGCGGGTCAATGCCATGGTGCCGGCGTCTGCGACCCGGCGAGCGGGCGCTGCGTGAGCGAGTCGAGGGCGGACGGCACCGTCTGCGACGACGGCGACGTGTGCACCCGCGGTGACATCTGCTCGGGCGGCCGCTGTGTCGGCACGGCGACGCCCGACAGCGACGGTGACGGCACGTGCGACGCCGCCGACGTGTGCCCGGACTTCCCGGACGCGGGACAGTGGGACACCGACGGCGACGGCATCGGCGACGCCTGCCAGTGCAACCTGCCCATTCCGGGCCGCTGCATCGCCGGCGGCGGTAGCACCCGCACCGATTGCTTCCTCGAGCTCATCACCCACGGGGCGGTGCGCTACAACCGCAAGCACACCAAGATCAAGTACGTCGTGCAGTGCTACGACGGGCAGGCGGAATGCGACGCCGACGGCGCGCGTGACGGCCAGTGCACGTTCACCGTGGGCCTGTGCTTCGGCAACGCTGATCCGCGCTTCCCGCGCTGCAACCCCGAGGATGTGATGGGCCTCGAGGTGGTGAGCCCCAACGCCTCGAGCGCCGCCTCCATCGGCGGCCGCAGCAACGCCAAGCGGCTCGAGGACGCCATCGCCGCCCTCGGCCTCGAGGTACGCCGGCGCGGCGAGACGATCGCCCAGTCGGTCGCGCCCATGGGCGAGGGCATCTGCGGCCCGGCCATCACCCTCGTCACCCCGGCGCCCGAGTTCGGCAAGAAGGTCGTGCGCCGGAAGTTCAAGATCCGCGCCCGCGGCGCCAACGGCCGGATCGACACGGATCGCTTCGTCCTCGTCTGCAGGTAAGACCGGGAACACGCACGGTGCGTGTGCGACTCCACGGCGCCTGCGGGGGCCGGACGGGTGAGTGTCGGGGTTCGAGACGCAGATTGAGAGCGCTGGTGGCTCGAAATGTCGAGACGGGATCCTCGCACGGCTGCGCGACGAGGGGTGTGAGCCTGCACATGCGCACGCTCGCCGAATCGGCTCGCGGGTGGAGCACCGCATCGCACTCGCCACGGACGGAGCAGTGAAGGATGCCGTCCATGCATGCGGCGGCGAGGGCTCGGACGTCGTCGACCACAGTACTCGAAGGTGCTGATTTGGGAAGGGAAACGGTGAACGTGCGCCGACCAGCGACCTGCCATGGTCGGCTCTCGGAGGTCCCGGCTCGACGCCAGCGTCAGCTCATGCAGCGTCGCTGGCACGCGCGTTGATTATGCCGGCCCCAGGAAGCGGCCGCGGCACGTCGAGTCGCCGCCGGTCCCGGTTCATCGAGGAGGAGACCTCTTGCTCACATCTGCCACTACCAGCCACCGGGGGCGAGCCAGTGGCGCACCCGCGGATGCTCACGTGATCGGCCGACGCCATCCGAGCGCGATGCTGACCCTGGTCGGTGCGGCGATGGCGGCGCTGCTGCTTGCGGCGGCGCCGGCGCAGGCGCGCGTGGCGTTCGTCCCGCCAGCCATCGTTGACACCCTCAATGGCGTGCCCGACGGCCTCAACGGCGCGCAGTCGGTGGCGATGAGCCCCGACGGCGCTCACGTCTATGTCGGCGGCACTGTGGACGATGCGGTCGCCGTCTTCAGCCGCAATGCCACGACCGGCATCCTGTCGTTCGTGCAAAAGATGTCCAACGCGGCCGCCGGCAACGCCCTCGACTTTCCGAGCGGCGTCGTCGTCAGTCCCGACGGCGCGCACGTCTACGTCACGGCCAACCTGAGCAATGCCGTGGTGGCATTCGGGCGAAATTCCACCACCGGTGCCCTGACCTACATCGACGCCTACAAGGACAACGGCACGGGCGGCCCCAGCCTCAACGGCGCGCAGGGGGTCGACGTGAGCCCCGACGGCGCCAACGTCTACGTGACGAGCTTTAGCGCCAGCTCGGTCTCCGTCTTCAGCCGCGACGTCACGACGGGCCGCCTGACCTTTCGTGAGGCCCACTTGGACGCCGCCCCCAGCAGCAAGCTCGCGGGGGCCGACTCGGTCGACGTCAGCCCCGATGGCGCCAACGTGTACGTGGCGGCTCGGACGAACAGCGCCGTCACCGTGTTCACGCGGAACCCTAGCACGGGTCTGCTCACCTGGCTCGGGCACGAAAGCGATGGCACCGGCGGCGTCGATGGCCTCGACGGCTGCCAAGCGGTGATTGTCAGCCCCGACGGCGCCCACGTGTACACGGCGGCCGACGGCGCCGACGATGCAGTCACCGTCTTCACTCGCAACCCGACGACGGGTGCGATCGCTTTCTTTCGAACGTACAAGGACGCCGGTGGGTTCGACTACGGTCTCGCGGGTGCGGAGTGGCTGGCGATCAGCGCGGATGGGACGACAGTCTACGCCGTCTCTGATGCGGACGACGCGCTCGTCGTGTTCGATCGCAATCCCGCGACCGGCGCGCTCACCTTCGTCGAAAAGCATATGGACGCGCAGCCAGACAACCTCTGGCTCGAGGGAGCGACTGCGGTAGTGGTGAGCGCCGACAACAAGCATGTCTACCCGGTCAGCAGCACCGACGATGCGATCGTGCTCTTCGAGAGCCAGTGCGGCAACGGCGTGATCGACGCCGGCGAGCAGTGCGACTACGGCATCGCCCAGAGCGTCGGCTGCTGCTCGTCGACGTGCACGACCAAGCCCAATGGGACGGTATGTCCCGATCCCGAAAACAACCCGTGCACCGACGACAGGTGCAACGTCGACGGGATCTGCCTGCACGTGAACAACACGGCGCCGTGCGACGATGGACGCTTCTGCACCTCAGGCGACCGGTGCCAGAACCGCGAGTGCCAGGGCACGATGATGGACTGCTCGGGGCTCAGCGACGCCTGCCACAACGGTGTCTGCGACGAGGCGACGCAGGGTTGCGTGGCGCAAACGTTCCCCGACGGCTCGGGCTGCGAGGACGGCGACGCCTGCACCATGGCCGATACGTGTCAGGCGGGCGTGTGCGTGGGTGCGACGCCCACCGTGTGCACGGCACTCGATGAGTGCCACTTCGCTGGGACGTGCGACCCGGCGACGGGCGTGTGCTCGGACCCACCCAAGGCGAACGGGACCGAGTGCGACGACGGCAGCCTGTGCACGCGCGACGATCGATGCATCGCCGGCTCCTGTGTCGGCGCGGATCCGGTCATGTGCACGGCGAGCGACCAGTGCCACGTCGTGGGTGCCTGCGATCCGGCGACGGGCACGTGCTCGAATCCGCCCAAGACGAACGGATCGACGTGCGACGACGCGAATGCCTGTACCCTAACCGCGACCTGCCAGGCGGGCGTCTGCACGGGAAACAATCCGATTGTCTGCACGGCGAGCGACCAGTGCCACGACGTGGGCATCTGCAATCCTGCCACCGGCGTGTGCTCGAATCCGCCGAGGCCGGATGGGTGGATGTGTGACGATGCCAACCTCTGCACCGAGGCGGACGTTTGCATATCCGGCAGCTGCACGGGGTTGGAACCGGTCGTCTGCGTTGCGCAGGACCAGTGTCATACGCCGGGGATCTGCAACCCTACGACGGGTCAGTGCCCGAATCCCGAGGCGACCGACGGCACCCCGTGCGACGACGGCGATCTGTGCACCCAGGTGGACACGTGCCTCTCGGGCCTGTGCGTGGGCGCCAACCCGATCGTGTGCACGGCGCAGGATCAGTGCCACGTGGCAGGGGTGTGCAACCCGGCGACGGGCGTGTGCTCCAACCCTCCGGCCACGAACGGGATCGCATGCGTCGATGGCAGCCTGTGCACGCAGGGGGACCACTGCCAGGACGGCGCGTGCGTAGGCACGAGCACGGTCGTGTGCACTGCCAGCGACCAGTGCCACGTGTCCGGCGCGTGCGATCCGTTGACGGGCCTGTGCCTGGACCCGCCGAGGCCGAACGGCAGCCCCTGCGACGACGGCAACGCCTGCACCCGCAGCGATACCTGCCAGGCGGGAGTCTGCACCGGCGCCAACCCGGTCGTGTGCACGGCGCTCGATGGCTGCCACGTCGCCGGGACCTGCAATCCGGCGACGGGCGTGTGCTCCAACCCCGAGGCGCCGAATGGGACCGCGTGCGAGGACGGCGACCTCTGCACCCAGTCCGGCTCCTGCACCGCCGGCACGTGTCTCGGCTCCAATCCAAAGGTGTGTACGGCGCAGGATCAGTGTCACGTCGCCGGGACCTGCAACCCGGCGACCGGCGCGTGCTCGAACCCGAGCAAGGCGGACGGGGTAGGGTGCGATGACGGCAGCGCCTGCACCCAGAGCGATGCCTGCCAGGCGGGGATCTGCACGGGGAGCAATCCGATCGTGTGCACCGCCCAGGACCAGTGCCACGCCGTGGGCGTCTGCAATCCGGCGACGGGCGTGTGCTCGAACCCGGCGAAGGCGAACGGAGCCGCGTGCGACGACGGCAATCCGTGCACACAGGGTGATGCCTGTCAGGCGGGGGCGTGCGCCGGCGGTAGCCCGGTGGTCTGTGTCGCGCTCGACGATTGCCACGCCGCCGGGCTGTGCAATCCGGCGACGGGGGTGTGCTCGAATCCGCCCAGGGCCGACGGTACCGCGTGTGAGGATGGCAATCGCTGCACGCAGTTCGGCGCCTGCGCCGCCGGCACGTGTGTCGGCTCCAACCCGATCGTGTGTACGGCGCAGGATCAGTGCCACGCCGCCGGGGTGTGCGATCCGGCGACGGGCGTGTGCTCGAACCCGAGCAAGGCGGACGGGGTAGGGTGCGATGACGGCAGCGCCTGCACGCAGAGCGATGCCTGCCAGGCGGGGATCTGTACGGGGAGCAATCCGGTCGTGTGCACCGCCCAGGATCAGTGTCACGCCGTGGGCGTCTGCAATCCGGCGACCGGCGTCTGCTCGAACCCGGCGAAGGCGAACGGCGCGGGATGCGACGATGGCAATCCGTGCACACAGGGCGATGCCTGTCAGGCCGGCACGTGCGTCGGCGGCACCCCGGTGACGTGCGTGGCCGTCGATGCCTGCCACCTGGCCGGGGTGTGCGATCCGGCGACGGGCCAATGCTCGAACCCCGTGAAGGCGAACGGGACGGCGTGCGACGACGGCAGCGCCTGCACCCAGAGCGACACCTGCCAGGGCGGAATCTGCACCGGCAGCACCCCGGTCGTCTGCGCGGCCACGGATCAGTGCCACGACATCGGGGTCTGCAACCCGGCAACGGGCGTGTGCTCGAATCCGGCCAAGGCGACCGGTGCGGGATGCAACGACGGCAATCCCTGCACCCTCACGGATGCCTGTCAGGCGGGGGCCTGCGTCGGCGGCACGCCGGTGGTCTGTGCACCGCTCGATGCCTGTCACTCCGCGGGGGTATGCGATCCGGCGACGGGCCTGTGCTCGAACCCGCCGAAGGCCAACGGGGTCGCGTGTGAGGATGGAAACCTCTGCACGCAGTCCGGTGCCTGCTCGAACGGGACGTGCGTGGGCTCGAATCCGATCATGTGCACGGCGACGGATCAGTGCCACGACGCCGGCACGTGCAATCCGTCGACGGGGGTGTGCTCGAACCCGCCGAAGGCCGATGGGACTGCGTGCGAGGACGGGAATCTCTGCACGCAGTCGAGCGCCTGCTCGGGCGGGGCATGTGTGGGCGGCAGCCCGGTCGTGTGCACCGCCGTCGACCAGTGCCACTTCGCCGGCATGTGCGATCCGGCGACCGGCCGCTGCTCGACACCGGCGCGGCCGGATCGGGTGGTCGTCACCTTCGATGCCGTGGCCGACGCCTACACGGACGCCACCTCATCGAGTCAGACCTTCGGTGCCCTGGACTTTCTGAAGGTCGACAGGGACCCGCTGCAGCGCATCTTCATGCGCTTCGCCGCCACCGGCATCGATGGGCTGACGGTGGAATCGGCGGTGGTGCAGATGCGGGTGGACTCGCAGCCGTCGAGCGGCAGCGACTTCGGCGGGCGCATTCACTCGATCAGCAACGTCACTTGGAACGAGCTCACGGTCACGCACGCCAACGCTCCGGCGGTCGACGGGCCGGCGTTGTCGTCTCTGGGCGCGGTGGTGCTGAACCAAGTGGTTGCCTTCGACGTGACCGCGGCGATCACCGGCGGCGGCACGTATTCATTCGCGATCGAGCCACTGTCGAGCAACGGTGCCTTCTATGCGTCCCGGGAGTCGGACAACGGGCCGCAGCTCGTGATCCGTCTAGCCATCCCCTGCGATGACGGCAGCGCGTGCACGCAAGGCGACCAGTGCGTGGGCGGGGCGTGCGTCGGCATCAATGCCGTGACCTGCCCGCCGGCGGTCGATCAATGCCACCAGGCCGGCGTCTGCGACCCGGCGACGGGGGCGTGCCTGAGCCCGCTCAAGACCGACGGGGCCACATGCGATGACGGCAACCTCTGCACGACTGGCGACGCGTGCATGGGGGGGGTGTGCCTGACCGGCGCGCCTGTGGCCTGCGTGCCCGAAAACGATTGTCACGTGGCCGGCGCGTGCGACCCGGCGACCGGCCAGTGCGTGAACCCGGCCAAGCCCGACGGGACGAGCTGCGAAGACGGCAACCGCTGCACCCGATCGGGAACCTGCACTGGCGGCGCCTGTGTCGGCGGGGATCCCGTCGCGTGCATCGCCAGCGACCAGTGCCATGCGGCCGGGGTATGCAGTCCCGCGACCGGCGTGTGCTCGAACCCGGCGCGGGCCGCCGGCGCGACCTGCGACGACGGCAATCTCTGCACGCGGACGGATACCTGCATCGCCGGGACCTGCGTCGGCGGAAACCCGGTCGTGTGCACGGCCCTCGATCAGTGCCATGTGGCGGGCGCGTGCAATCCGACGAGTGGGACGTGCACGTCGCCGAACAAGGGTGACGGTGCGGTCTGCGACGACGGCAACGCCTGTACACGGACGGACACGTGCCGCAGCGGGAGCTGCGTGGGGGCAAGTCCGGTGGTGTGCGCGGCCCTTGACGCCTGCCACGACGCCGGCACGTGCAATCCCACGACGGGCCAGTGCTCGACGCCCGCGAAGGCCGACGGCGCGACGTGCGATGACCAGGCGTTCTGCACGGTCGAGGACGCGTGTCGCGCCGGCGTATGTGCCGGCAGCGCGAGACAGTGCGGCCCGGCGGCGGCGAGCTGCCAGGCGTCCGTGTGCGACGAGGCCGCGGACGCGTGCGTGGTCCGGAACCGCTTCGACGGCACGGCATGCGACGACGGCGACGCCTGCACCGCGGACGACGCGTGCGTCGAGGGGAGCTGCGTCGGCGAGGCCCGCGCGGACGGCGACGACGACGGCATCTGCGACCCGATCGACGTCTGCCCGCTGGTGAGCGATCCGGCCCAGAGCGACGGCGACGGCGACGGCGTCGGGGATCTGTGTCAGTGCACCGCGCCGGCGCCCGGCCGCTGCGTCGTCGGCGGCGGCAGCAAGCGTACGGATTGCCTGGTCGAGTTCCTGCCGAGCGCGCCGCCGAGCCTCAATCGCGCCGGCACCAAGATGAAGCCGCTCATCCGCTGCAGCGACGGCGATCCGGCGTGCGACCTCGACGGGAGTCGTGACGGCACCTGCACCTTCGGCGTGTCCATGTGCTTCGGTAACGGGGATCCCCGGCTTCCCGCGTGCTCGCCGGATCCGGTCGGCAGCGCGGAGGTCCAGCGACCCAGCCCGCGGAAGGGGGATGGCAACGCCCTCCGCCTCGAGCAGGCGCTCGCGAGCCTCGGTCTCGAGGTGCGGCGCGGCGGCCAGGTCGTCGCCCCGCAGCTCGCCGCCCTCGGGCGCGACGTGTGCGGTCCGATGACCCGGCTCATGGTTCGGGCCCCGTCTGCCGCCAAGCCGCGGCCCGTACGGCTCAAGTTCCAGCTGCGCGGCACGGCGATCGACGGACGCTCCGATGTGGATCATTTCGTCCTCTCCTGCGAGTGAGCGAGGCGCCAGCGGGCGCCGGCTGCGCGCCATGGATCGCGCCCCATCGGCCCGGGCTACCTCCGTCCGCGTAGCCTGGTGGGATTCCGCCACCATCTCCTCCACCAGCACCAGCATCGCTGCCGCCGCCGCCTCCTCCTTCTCTTCCTCGCCTCTTTCTCCTCGTTCCTCCTCGTGCTGCCGTGGCGCGAGCGGCCCTCTCGGTCTCGCTTCCCTCATCGTTGCTGTCCCCTCGGCCGCGCGGGCGGCGCCGACGACAGGGCGCTCCCGCACCACCGCACGACTTCCATCCCAGCGGGACGCCGGCAGCGGCGCTTTGGAGCCTGCGCGCACACTGCTGCCCCTTCGACACGTCACCTGCCGTCTCGCTCGCCATGGCACTTGCATGGCGCGACTGCCCGCCAAGCGGGTCCGTGGAGTCGATCAACCTGGCGGCAGCGCAAGGTTATGCGTCCACGCTATGCTTGCTATCCCCAAGGCTATCTTGCTCGCAAGCAACATTCGCCTGTTGTTTCCTGCGATTTATCCAACACTTGCACGACGTGGTGCGCCATGCAGCCCTTGGCATGTTCGCTGCTCTAGCGTGGGTGCTGCGCACGGTTCGGCGGCAGGGTGGATAGCGTGCCGCGAGAAGGGAAGGTCGTCGTGATGACGGGAATCAAGTCGAGGAAGGGATGGCCCTTCCTCATGCTGCTGGCAGCGCTGACTGGGACACCAGGATGCGCGAGCAAGGTTTACGATCCTCAGCGAGGCGCCTGGGTGCCCAAGGAGGCGCTGAGCATGGCGCCGACCGAGACGCGGGTCGCGAATCCGCCGGTGTCGGTGGAAGAAAACCTCGATCGGATCTCCCGCCTCCAGGCCGAGCGCAGCCTCGGGAGCGCCGAGCGGGAGTACGTGCTCGGGGCCGGCGACATCCTCGCCATTCGCGCCTTCGACTTCGATGACCTCAACCGCCGCGTGCGGGTGGAGGACGACGGCTCCATCGCGCTGCCGCTACTCGAGCGTGTCGAGGTAGCGGGGCGGACGACGGCGGCGGTACAGCAGGACCTGACCGCGCGGCTCGGCGAGTACATGTTCGATCCCCACGTCGACGTCTTCGTCGAGGAGTATCGCAGCCAGCACGTGTCCGTCATCGGCTCCGTCCGGCGGCCCGGGCTCGTCGCCCTCACCAACCGGGACGCCAAGGTGCTCGACGCGATCTCGGCCGCGGGCGGCATGACCGACACCGCGGGCGGCCGCATCTATCTGATCCCGGCCGAGGCGCGGGCGAGCCTCGAGGGCGCGCTCGCGAACGGCTCGACCACCAAGGCCACGGAGATCCAGGCCGTGGAGGCGGCCGCGATGCCGAAGCCGCCGGCCGCAACCGCCGCCGCCGAGGGCGCCGCGGCGACCGACATGACCGCGCTCGCCGCCGTGGCCCCCATCATGATCGACACGAACCAGATGCCGCAGGGAGTCGAGAGCCTCTTCTTCAGCCTGCCTGTGCGCGCCGGCGACGTGATCATGGTGCCGACGAGCGGCCACTTCATCGTCCAGGGCTGGGTGGAAAAGCCCGGCTCCTATCCGTTGCGGGCCGGCGTGACGCTCCGTGGCGCGCTCGCCATGAGCGGCGGGCTGTCCTTCCCGGCGAAGACGAACGCGCTCCGTATCCATCGGCTGTCGCAGAACGGCGGCATGGACACCGTGGTGGTGGACTTCCAGGAGATCGCCGCCGGCAAGGCCGACGACGTCTTCATCCACGAGGGCGACGTGATCGAGGTAGCGACGTCGACGGCGAAGATGGTGCCGTACTCGGTCTACCGCGTCGTCACCGACGTGGTGCGCGTGGGCGCGCGACTGCCGCTCATTCCGTAGGCCGTGGCCCATAGACACTAGACCTTGAGCCGGAGCTTGTAGCCGATAGCGAGCATCAGGAGACGAGGAGAAGGATGCGTACGACGGATCAATCACTAGCGCCTTACGTTCTGCACCGAGCGCCAAGCGTCGTGACCCACGCAGCGCCCGAGCTTCCGGAGTGGAAGGGCAGCGGTCCCATCGCCGATCTGCTCGGCATTCTGTGGCGCCGCTGGCGCACGATTGCCATCACCCTGGCGGCGACCGTGGCCCTCACGGCGGCGTACTGCGTATTTGCGGAGCCCCACTACCGTGCCCGGGCGATTCTCCTCATCGAGCCGCGCGGACCCGAGGTGCTGCCGATGGGGAACATCGGCGGGGCCGAGGATGCCTTTGGCAGCACCAAGTACGATTACTACCTGACCCAGTATCGCCTGCTGAAGAGCCCGACCATCGCCCGCCGCGTGATCGACGACCTCAAGCTCGCCACGGACCTTCGCTTCGTCGACAGCGTGGCGCAGCCGGCGCAGGGCGCGGCTGCGGCCGCCACCGAAGCCGCCGAGGCGGTGCTGGTCGGCCGCTACCTCCAGAGTCTCGACGTGCTCCCGGAGCGTATGACCCGGCTCGTCAGCATCGCGTTCGAGAGCCGGGACCCGCACCTCGCCGCTGAGGTGGCCAACGCCCACGCGCAGGCGTTCGTCAGCCACGATCTCGAGCGCGAGTACGCCGGCATGCGCCAGATCCGGACATTCCTCGAGAGCAAGCTGCAGGAGCTCTACAAGGAGATGCAGGAGGCGGAGCAGGCGCTCGTCAAGTACCAGAGCGCCCACCACCTGCTGCCGGTCGATCTCCACAAGGACGTCGCGGGCACGCGGTTGATGGACCTCAGCCGCAAGCTCACCGAGGCCGAGGCGGAGCGCATCGCGCTCGAAGCCGAGTACCGGCTGGTCCAGTCCGGTGACGCCAGCGGCATTCCCAGCGTCTTCAGCAACGCGACGGTCCAGCGCCTGCGGGAGGACTACAACCGCCTCGAGCTCGAGCACGCGCTGCTCGCCGCGAAGTGGCGGCCGACGTACCCGGCGCTGAAGCAGCTGCGCTCGCAGCTCGAGCGCGCCAAGACCCTGCTCGATGCGGAAGTGGGCAAGGCGGTGGAGGCGGTCGGGGCCAAGTACCGCTCGGCCGCGGGTACCGTGGAGCGCATCCGCGAGGAGCTCGAGGCGCAGCGCAAGCAGCTCGTGGAGCGCAAGGACGAAGAGGGCAAGCTGCTCACGCTGGCGCGCGAGGCGGAGACGACCCGCACGCTCTACGACAGCCTGCTCGAGCAGGTGAAGAAGATCGACATCGTCCGTGGCGCGAACCTCTCCCACATCAGCATGGCGGAGCCGGCGGTGGCGCCGCGGCATCCGAGCTCGCCGCGCACGGCGTTCAACCTGCTGCTGAGCGCGGTGACGGGGTTGTTGGTCGGCGTCGGGATGGCGTTCCTGCGCGAGTCGACGGATCAAACGATCCGCGACGCCCGCAGCCTCCAGCGTGCCACCGGCATCGGCACCCTGGCGGTGGTTCCAAACCTGCGCGCGACGCAGAAGCCGAAGCTCGGCGCGCGGCGGTTCGGTGTCGCCGGCGCCAATCTGCCGGTCGTCAACGGGCCGGGCGGCGCCTTCGCGGACACGCAGACCGCCCCCGAGACCGACCTCGGCCTCGAGACCGAGATCTGGTCCTCGGTGGAGGCGTACCGCACGCTGCGCACGTCGCTGTTGCTCAAGCAGGCGCCCAACACCCCGCGAACCATCGTGTTCACGAGCGCCGTGGGCACGGAGGGCAAGACCACGACGGCGGTGAACACGGCCGTCGCGCTCGCCAGCTGCGGCACCAGCGTGCTGCTCATCGACGGCGACCTTCGCCTGCCGCGCTGCCACGAGGCCCTCGATCTGCCCAGCCGGCCGGGGCTCGGCGAGTATCTCGCCGGCCAGCTGCGCTCGCAGCCCATCCAGAGCACCGAAATTCCCAACCTCTCGTTCGTCAGCGCGGGCCGTGCGCCGCTCAACCCGACCGAGCTCCTGACGTCGTGGCGCATGTGGCAGCTCGTCCGTGGGGCGCGGGAGCGCTTCGACTACGTGATCATCGACTCCCCGCCGGTGCTGGCGGTGAGCGATGCGCTCCTGCTCGCCAACATCGCCGACGGCGTCGTCCTCGTCGTCCAGAGCCGCCGCAGCCGCGAGGACCAGGCGCACGCCGCCATCATCCGTCTCCAGCAGGTGGGCGCCGTCATCCTCGGCGCCGTGCTGAACCGGGGCGAGGTGGATCGCGAGTACTACCACTACGCATACGCACGACCGGCCGCTCCCGAGATGACGGTCGAGAGTGCGGACGGCGTCATCGTCGACGACGAGGCCTCGAGGCAGCCCTCGGCCGGGCGGGGGTAACGATGGGAGCCGGGCTCCGCATTCTCGACATCGTCAACACCGACCACGCGGCGCTGCACTTCCTGATGTATCGCGCCAACTGGATCAATGCGCACACGGAGTTCCAGAACGACATCGTGTGCAGCGCGGGGCCGCACCTGTCGCGGCTGCAGCTCAAGGGCGGCACGGTGACCGCGATGGACATCCCGCGGGGGCTCTCGCCGCGCGGTATCGCGGGTCTTCTCGCCCGCCTGACGCGGCACATGCGAGCCAATCGCTACACCATCGTCCATACGCACAACTCCGTCACCGGCGCCGTGGGTCGCATGGCGGCGCGGCTCGCCCGCGTACCGCTCGTGATCCACACCACGCACGGTTTCCACTTTCACGAGGACATGAGCGCGCTGTGGCGCTGGCCGTACGTCACCGCCGAGCGGCTGCTCGCCCGGATGTGCGACGTGCTGCTCTTCCAGAACCGCGAGGAGTTCGAGGACATGCGCCGCCTCGACCTGCGGCCGCGACAGGGCGGCTACTTCGTCGGCAACGGCATCGACCTGGCGAAGTTTGCGCGCCGCGCGGCGCTTCCCGAGAACCCGAGGCCCGTCATCCTGTGCGTCGCCCGCCTCGAGCCGGTGAAGAACCAGGAGATGCTCTTTCGGGCCCTCGAGATCGTGCGCGCGCGGTTCGATGCGGAGGTGTGGCTGGTCGGCGACGGGCCGTGCCAGGCGAGCTACGAGGCCGACCTGCGCCGGCGCGGTCTCACCGACGCGGTGCGCTTCCTCGGCTACCGCTACGACATTCCCGAGCTCACCGCGGCGGCCGACGTCTGCGTCCTCACCTCCCTCAAGGAAGGCATCCCGCGCTCGCTGGTGCAGGCCATGGCGGTCGGCGTTCCGGTGGTGGCGACGGACGTGAAAGGGACGCGCGAGGTGGTGGTGGACGGCGACAGCGGCTTTCTCGTGCCGCTTCACGATGCGCCGGCGCTGGCCGAGCGCCTCGAGCGGCTGCTGGGCTCGGCCGAGCTGCGCCGAGAGATCGGCGCCCGGGCGAGCGCTTGGGTGTGGGAGCACTTCGACGAGGCAGAGATCACGAAGCGCCTGGCCGACATCTACCGGCGCGCGCTCAAGGAGCAGGGTATCGCCGTGCCGCGCTACGCGCGCGCAGCGGCCGAGATTTCGTGGGCAGAGCACAGACCTGCATGACGCAGCGTAAACAGGAAGCCGGCGTGCGCTCGAGCCGAGGGGCGCACGCGGTGGTGGGCACGATGCTGCTCCTGATGCCGGTGATCTCCGTCCAGGGCCCGGCGAACACCACCCTGATGGACGTCGCGGGGACCGTCTTCCTCGCCATCTACTGGTGTCACGCCCTGGCACGCCGGCTGAAGGTCTCCTTCCCACTGCTGTTGCCGTTCTGGCTCATCGCGATCGGCAGCATCGTCGGTCTCTTCGCTGCCCACGACGTGCACCGCGCGCTGCTGCAGATGGTGAAGGAAGTCTACCTGTACGTGTGGTTCGTCAGCGTGACCGACTTCATGACTCGCTACTGCCGCGCCAAGAGCGTTGCGGCGATCTGGGTCGCGATCGCGAGCGTGCTCGGCATCCTGATGGCGATCGACTACCACACGCAGGCCTTCGGCGGCTTCTTTAGCGCCGAGGCGCGCGCTGCCGGCACCTTCACCAACCCGAACATGGGCGGCAACTACCTCGTCATGTCCTTCTTTCTCGCCTGGGGCCTCGTGCAGGCCGGCCGCCGCCGCTTTCTCCTCGCGATGCCGGCGTGCGTCGCCGGCGTCCTCGCCACGGCCTCCAACGGCGCGGCGCTGAGCCTGGTGGCCGGCAGCATCGTCGCCAGCGCGCTCTACTCGAGCCGGCGGCTCGCGCAGTTCGTCGGCATGGGATGCGTGGCCGCGGGGCTGATGGTCGCCCTCCTCGGCGGCGGCAAGGACTGGCTGCAGCGCTCGGTCCTCGATCAGGTGAGCCAGGGCAAACGGGACGCGGTTGGCGGCACGGCGATGGAAAGCGCCTCGGAGCGGTTCCCGCTCTGGCTCGATGCTGCGGTGACCTTTCAGGAGACGCCGATGGGTGTCGGCGTCGGCAACTTCAATCGGCTCGGCGGCCCGGTCTCGGGCGACTTTCACGGCGCGCACAACACCTACATCGGCATGCTGGTCGAACGCGGGCCGATCGGGCTCCTCGGCTGGCTTCTGATTCTCGGCGCGCTGGTGCGTTGGGTGCTCGAGCTGCGAACGCGCGCCGCCGTCGCCACCCCGCTCCTCGGTATCGAGCCCTTGTGCGGGATCCTTGCGGCGATGGCCATGCACTCGCTCACGATGGAGCTCTTTCACTTCCGTCACGTGTGGATGTTCCTGGCGCTGATCTGGGCGATCCTCGCGCAGAGCCCGGTGCCCCTCACCGCCCGCGTCGCCGGGAGCACGGTCCGGGCGCGCGGTGCCGTCGCGGAGGGCGCATGACCGCGGCACTGCTGGTGACCGCCCTCGCGTTCCTGCTGAGCGTGTTGCTCACGCCGGTGGTGCGCCGGCTGGCGATCCTCGCCGGAATTACCGACGCGCCGGGGCCGCGCCGCATCCATCTGCGGGTCATCCCGCGCAGCGGCGGGCTCGCGGTCGGCACCGCGGTGGCCGTCGCGTGCGGGGTCGTGGCCGGCATGCCGGCGCACATGGGCGCCCTCGCCGTGGCCGGCGCGGCGCTGCTCCTGGTCGTCGGGTTTGCCGACGACGTGCTGTCGCTCCCCCCGAAGCTCAAGCTGCTCGGCCAGATCGTGGCTGCCGGGCTTGCAGTCGCGAGCGGTGTGCGGCTCGAGCTGCTCGCGCCGGCCGGCGCGGCGGGGCTCACGGCGATCGCCGACGCGGCGCTGACCGTGGCCTGGATCGTGTTCATCACCAACGCCGTCAATCTCACCGACGGCCTCGACGGCCTCGCCTCGGGCATCGGTGTGATCGCCTGCGCCTTCCTCTCGGCCGCCGCATTGCGGGGCGGCGACGTTGCGCATGCGCTCGTTCCGCTGGCGTTCACCGGCGCGCTCCTCGGCTTCCTCGTCTACAACTTCAACCCGGCCTCCATCTTCCTCGGGGATACCGGCAGCCTGCTGATCGGCTACGCCATGGCCGTCCTGCCGCTGATGGGCGACAGCGGACATGCGCTCCCGACGCTGGCGGCGTTCCTCTTGGTGGCCGTGCCGGTGACCGACACGCTCCTCGCCATCGCGCGCCGCTTCCTGTCGCGCTGCATCGCCGCGTGGGCCGAGGGACGATTCGTCTTCGGGTTGCTCGACGGCCTGCGCAACACCTTGAGCCCCGACCGGCGCCACGTCCACCATCGGCTACTCGATCTCGGCCTCACCCAGCGCCGCGCGGTGCTGATGCTCTACCTTGCCGGCGGCGCGACCGGCGCTCTCGGCTACCTCGTGAGCGCGTCCCAGGGCTGGCCCGTGGACCTCTTCGCCGTCGGCTTTGCCATCGCCGTGATCGCCGTGGTCGAGTCGCTCGGCTTCGATGAGCTGCAGCCGGTCCGCTCGGGGCTGTTCCTGCCGCTGCTGCGCCGGCTCGCGACCCACCGCGGGCTGCTCAAGGTAGCCGATGCGGTCGTGGTGATGAGCATGTACGCCGCCGCGCTGTGGGTGAACGGGCGCCTCGGCACGTTCGGCCTCGAGACCGTGCTCGCGCTGCTCCTGATGGTCGGCCTCCAGCTCCTCGCGTTCGCGGCCCTCGGCGTCTATCGGACGGCGTGGGGCATGGCGGGGGTGAGCGGTGTCGGGCTGCTCCTGCGCGCCTGCGCCGCCGGCACCGTGACCGGCTACATGGTGCTGCGGCTGCTCGGCCTGCCCGTCGGCGGCGGCGCGGCCATCGTCTACTTCTCGCTCGTGCTCTCGGCGGTGACCGTGATCCGCCTCTCCTACGTGCTGCTGCTTCACGCAGCGCAGCGGGCGCTGCCGGCCGAGCCGACACTCATCTGTGGCACCGCCGCCGGCGCCCGGCACGCCCTCGCGCATCTGCGCCAGGCCGGCGTCGGCAATCTCAAGCCCATCGGGCTCATCGCGCTCCGTCCGCGGCTGCAGGGGCGCCAGGTCGATCAGCTCCCGGTGCTCGGCACCCTCGAGCTGCTGCCGGCGATCGTTCGCGAGCACGGGGCGGTGCACGTCGTGATCGCCGACTCGGGCCTGCGCGGTGATCGCGCGGCGTGGGTGCGGGCGGTCTGCCGCCACCTCGGCGTCCGCGTGCATCGCTACATGGAGAAGTTCGTGTCGTACGACGACGGGCTTCCCGGCCACGCCGGCAGCGCCGATCTGAGCGCGGCCTCGGACATCCTCGAGGAGCTGTTCGACGGCGCCGGGATCGATGGAGTCGATGGCGCGGTGGTGATCGCGCAGCGGGCCGTGGCGACGCCCAACGGCAGGCATGCCGAATCTGCCGAATCTCAGCGGAGGAACGACGAATGGAACTGACGCTCGACCAGGTGAAACAGGCCGCGAAGCGGGAAGACTTCCGCGCCGGCGTGCAGATGCGGCTCCTGATGCCGCGCCTGTCGGTGCGCGTGACGCGCTGGATTCTCTCGTGGAGCGACGTCCGGCCGGATCAGATCACGGTCCTGAGCTTCGCCATCGGCCTCGCCGCGACGGCATGCTTCATGTCGGCGAATCCGATACTGCTGCTGCTCGGACTGCTGGGGTTTCACCTCCACGTCCTGCTCGACTACGTGGACGGCGAGGTGGCGCGGTGCCGCGGCACGACCAGCGTCGCGGGCGCCTACTTCGATCTCATCACCGACCGCGTCACGTTCCCGCTGTTCATCTTCTGCTCGGGCATCGGGGTGTTCGGCCAGCTCGGCGATCCCACGATCCTGATCGTGGCCTTCTTCGCGACCTTCGGGCTCTACCTCGACAAGTTCGCGGTGGATTGCTGGTACCGCGCCAACAGCGGCGCGGTGGAAGTGGAGGACCGCTACGTCGAGGCCCCGGCGCGGTCGGCGCGGGGCGTATGGTTCGGTCGCGCCAAGCTCCTCGCGGTCATGGCCCGCGGCATGACGGCGTTCCTCACGTACACCGTCATCGCGGGATTCCTGGATGCGCAGTGGGCGTTTCCGCTGGCGGCGATCGGCAGCTTCCGCGCCGCGGTGCTCTGGCTCTTCGCGCCGACCATGATCGCCGGGGCGATCGCCCGGTTTCTCTACGTGTACTACCGCGGATCGATCCCGCGCCGGCAAGCGCTGTTGTGAGTAACCCTTAGGAGGAAGGTGAGAACGACCATGAGCATGCGAGACGAATCGATTCTTTCCCCTGACGGCGCGCCCGCGATCAACGGCCCCGCCGCAGGCGCGGGGCGGTTGGCCGACGGCGGCAACGGGCACGAGCCCGGGGTCATGACGAAGACGGCCGGCGTCCGGGCGATCATCGTCGCCGGAGGCAGCGGCAGCCGGTTCACGGGCAGCTTCATTCCGAAGCAGTTCGTGCAGGTGAAGGGCAAGCCGATCCTCGCCTACGTGCTCTCCACCTACCAGAGCCTGGCGCTGATCGACGACATCACGCTCGTCATCAACCGGCGCTACGAGCAGCTCTACTACGACATCGTCGACACCTACGGCTTCTACAAGGTCCGCCGTCTCATCCCCGGCGGGGCGACACGCCAGGCGTCGTCGTGGGCGGGGCTCGCGGCGATGGAGCCGTGCGACGTCGTCGTCGTGCAGGACGGGGTGCGGCCGTTCACCAGCGCCCGGGTCATCATGGAGGCGGTCGAGACCGCGCGCCGCTTCGGCGGCGCGAACGTTGTGGTCCGGGCGCTCGACACGATCGTCGAGTGCCGCGACGGCGTGATCGATTCCATCCCGGACCGCAACTACCTCTACAACGGACAGTCGCCGCAGGCGTTCAAGTACGATCTCCTGATGGAGGCCCATCGGCAGGCTGCGGAGGAGGGGGTGACCGAGGCGAGCGACGACGCCCAGCTCGTGCTGCGCGCCGGCGGGCGTGTCGGCACCGTCGAGGGGTCCTACGAGAACTTCAAGATCACGACGTACGAGGATTTCCTCTTCGCGAGCGCTCTCGTCGAGCGAGAGACCCGCATGAACGGTGAGGGCAAGTGGTGATGCAGCACTGGGGTTCTGGCGTCTCGTATCGCCTGACCCAGCCCTTTCGCATCGAGGCTGTGGAACAGGAAGTGAAGTGGCGGCGGCCCGACGACGTACTCGTCCGGCCCCGGCTCACGAGCGTGTGCGGCTCGGACCTGAAGCTGTACACGGGAAGCCGCGACCGGCGCGCGCTGTCGAAGAAGCTGCCCCTGGCGTTGCTTCACGAGGGGGTCGCGGAGATCGTGGCGACGGGCCCCGGCGCGCCGCGCCACACGCGACCCGGCACGCGGGTCGTCGTCGTCCCGAACATCCCGTGTTACCTCGCCTATCCCGAGGAGTATCCCTCCAAGGAGGAGGCGTGCATGTCGTGCCGCCCGGGCGGCGCGGGTGAGAACTACTGTCTCAAGAACCGGTACCTTTCGAGCAACACGGACGGCCTCGCGCAGTCCGTCTTCGCGCACCCGGCATCCCTCTGCCTGCCGGTGCCCGACGAGGTGCCCGACTCCGTTGCCGTTCTCACCGAGCCGATGACGACAGTGATCGCCGGGATCCAGCGGGCGCCCATCACGCGCGATCGTCGTTACCTGATCCTCGGCAACGGTCCCATCGGACTGCTCACCGCGGTGGCGCTCTCCGCATTCTACGGCGTGCCGCGCGAGGCGATCTGGATGACCGGCCGTGACTGGGCGAACCGCGAGGGGCTGCTGCCGCTCATCGGCACGCCGCTCGACGCCAACGAGGCACGCGGCCTTGCCCAGATCCGCTCGTCGATCGACATCGCATTCGAGTGCGTCGGCGGCGACGCCAACGAGATGACGCTGGCGCAGGCGGTGGACTGCCTCCGGCCGGGCGGCATGGCGATCCTCTTCGGCCCGTCGGAGAAGGCCGTGGATTTCAACACCCGCGAGGTCGTCGGCAAGGGCCTGGCGTTTCTCGGCGCGAACCGCAGCTTCGTCCCGCATTTTCAGTGGGTCATGGAGCGGCTCGTGGACCGCGACGTGCAGCGCCTCCTCGGGGCGATCGTGAGCCCCACGAGCTTCGCCGTGCGCACCGCCGACGATCTCAACAACGCGCTCTACGGGGCCTGGACCAAGAGGGAGCCGCACAAGTCGCTGATCAGCTGGCCGGGCCTCGAGTGACCGGCGAGCCCTGCGTCGCCCTGTAGCTTGTGACGCGGCGCCGCGCCCTGGGGCTGCGGTTGTGACACAGCGCCACAGCGCCGACGGCCGACGCGACGGACGCCGGCGCGCGAGCGTCCTGCCGATTCCCTGACACGGGTTCCACCACGCGGGAGAACTCTCGGGCGGTGGATCTCGCAGGGACGCAACGCGCTGCGACGATGCGCGGTGACCGGCGCGACGAGGCGGTGCGAGGGCAGGACGGCGCGGAACGGTTCTGCCGCGATATTCGATCCTTACGGGAACGAGCCGCCGATGATGCACCTTGGCATGCCCGCTGCTGTTGCCGCGGCCACGTGTGAGTCGGGCCACGAGCCCGCCGCGCAACCGCCGCGGCGAATGCGCAGGCACGTGAGCGGGTCGTGCGGTCGAGGAGTGACACAACGGACGCTCACGGACGGTGAGGGGAGCTGTGAGCGGCGCACGGTCGGGTGGCATAGGATTGGCTAGAAAGCTTTCCGCATCGCCCGACGTGCGCATGGCGGCCACCACGGCAGATGCGCAGTGGTGAGGGCACCCGCACCGGAGTGAGCGGAGTCGAGGAGTCGAGGAGTCGAGACAGGATGCAGCCGAGCGTGGAGCTTCACGCCGTATCGCACGAGGAGCTGGCAGCCCTGGCGTGCCCCATCTGCCACGGCCCGCTGGCCAACGGCGGGGCACAGGTACGCTGCCCCACGTGTGCGGTGGCTTATCGCTGCGAGGGCGGGGTGTTCGTCATGAGCCCGCCGTTCGTGGTCCCGCGCCCCGCCGCAGCCGGCAGTGAGACCATCCAGGGACGGATGCACGAGCTGGCGAGCGACGCGGTGGCCACCGGCTGGCGGGACGCACACCGGCGCTTCAGCGGCGAGGTGCTGACCGGCGGACTGCGAGCGCCGAAGGTATCGCGGCTCGCCCGCGCGCGGGCGAAGGTCAGCGGGCGCACGTGGGAGGATACGCTTCAGGATCTGGTCGATCCGACGCGGGCCGGGTGGATGTTCCTCCTCGATGTGCGCCCGGCGACGCGCGTGTGCTTCCTCGGTCCGAGCTTCGGCGCCGCCCCCCTCGCCCTCGCGCGCACTTGCGGGCACGTGCTGGTGCTCGACGGCTCGGGCGATCGATTGCAGCTGGCGCGCCAGCAGGCGCGCGCCGCAGGCTTGCGCAACCTCACCGTCGCCACCGTGAATGATCCGGTCGCGCTCCCGCTCGCAGATGGCAGTGTCGATCTCGTGGTGGTCCCCGGGATCGCCGAGTGGTTCGAGGCGGTGGACGGCGGCCCGCCGTTCGATGCCCGGGCCGGCGCCGAGCTCCTCGCGGAGATGCGCCGCATCCTCACGCCCGGCGGGCAGGTCTACGTGGGCGCGGACAATCGCATCGGCCCCATCGGGCTGCTCGACCTTCCGCGCCCCGGGCGGGCGCCGCGCTACTCGATTCGCACGCTCCGGCGCGCGGCCGCCGCGGCGGGCTTCGGCCGCTGCCAGGTGTTCGCGCCGCTGCCCTTCCGGCACAAGTTCCACCAGGTGCTCGACGTCGATCGCACCGACCGGATGAACTTCTGCATCGATCCGTATCGGACGCGAGGGCGGCTGCTGCGGCCGCTCGTCAAGCTGTGGGATCGGTTCAACCGCAATGGTCGCATCGAGCGCCGCCTCTACCCGTACCTGCCGGGCATCGGTGCGGTGCTGTACACGGACGGCACCGCGCGACCCTTCGCCGAGCGTATCCTCGAGCGCGTCGGCGACGCGGCCGGAATCCCGGCCGAGGCATGCCGGCTCTCCCGCTATTACGTCCGCCCCAAGGGCGCCGTGGTGCTGATCGGCCGGGCCCCGGAGTCGGGCGGCACGGCGGGAATGCGCGGATCCGACGGCGCGCCCGGCGTGCCGGGCGTGCACCAGGTGCACGGCATCATCGTCCGGCTGCCGCTCGAGGCCCGCGCCGCGGCGACCTGCGCGCGGCAGCACGATGCGCTCGAGTGCCTCGCGGCCGACCAGCGGATTCCCGAGGAGCTGCGCCGGCTCTTTCCTGCGCCCATCGCGCGCGGACAGCTCGACGGACAGAGCTACTTCGCCGAGAGCGGTCTCGGCGGCGAGCTCGGGCGCATCTACTACTCCCGTTCGGAGAAGCGCTTCGATCAGGCCATCGTCAACGCCGCCAAGGTTTTGCGCCTGCTGCGGCGGGCGACCGAGGAGCCGACACGGATCGACGAGGCGCAGCTCCGCCGCCTGTGCGGCGGGTGGCTCGACGAGCTGCGCGCCGTGGTGCGTGACCAGAGCCGCGGCGCGCTCGATACCATCGACGGCTTCTTGCGGGACGAGCTGCTCGGCAAGACGCTGCCGCTCGGCTGGCACCACGGCGACTACGACTTCGCCAACCTGCTCTACGGGCCCGACGATCGGGTGACGGGCATTCTCGACTTCGAGGTGTTCGATCCCCACGGGCTGCCGCTGCTCGACCTCCTCGTGCTCGTCGCCCGGCGGCCGATCCGCGAGCAGGGATTCGCCTTCGGCACCTTGTTCGTCGACGCCATCCTCGGCGGCAACCTGCCGCCTCTCGAGCGGCGGATCGTCGAGAAGGAGCGGCACACGCTCGGCATCGGCGATCGTCTCTATCGCGCGCTGGCGCTGTGTTGCTGGCTCAACCACCTGCAGCTGCGGCGCGACAGCTGGCTCGTGCGCTCCCCATCGTGGCTGGACGACAACCTACACACCGTCATCGAAAGCGTGAGGAGGGTTCTGTGATGAGAAACGAGGCCGCTGCCGCCAGAGTCGCCGCGCCGAACGTCGACTGGTCTGACTCGTTGACCGGACGCTTTCTGACGGCGCTGTTCGCCGCCTACGAGCGCGAGTGCGTCCGCTACGTGGTGCTGCGCAACTACGAGCGCTTTCCCGAGGACTTCGGCAAGGACGTCGATCTGGTGGTCCATCCGGCGGACGCCCGCCGGAGCCACGACATCATCGCCCGGGTGGGCGGCGACATGGGCCTCTACCTGACCCATCGGCGCAAGCGCAGCTCGCACGTGACCTACTATCTGCTGCCCGCACCGGTGGACGGCGTGGAGCGCGGCGTGCTGATCGATGTGCGCACCGATATCGTCCATCAGGGGTTCCCATATCTGCCCGGCGATATCGTGACCGACACGCGCCAGCGCCACGATCGCTTCTTCGTCCCGTCCCCGGCGGTGGAGAGCCTGGCGATGCTGCTCCACTGCATCATCGTGCGTCGCGACATCCGGGCGTCTTACGATGCGCGCCTGCGCGAGCTCGGCGCTGGCGAGCGGGCCGAGTTCGAGCGCGCCGCGGCGCCGGTCGTCGGCCGCCGCCTGGCGCGCCGGCTTGCGGATGCCGTCGAGGCCGGCCGTCCGGAGCTGGCGTTGTCCCTGCGCGGGGCGCTCCTGCGCGCCTGCGCCCGTCGCCATCCCGGGGGCGTGGCGCGCTGGCTCGGCGCCCGCGGCGGTGCAGCGGTCGATCGGATCTGGGCGTTCCTGCGGCCCAAGGGCAGGCTCGTGGTCCTCGCGGGACCCGATGGCTCCGGGAAGACGACCCTGTCGGAGCTGGTGGTGCGCCGTTTCGCCCCGACGCGGCTGCCGGTGTCGGCGGTGTATCTCGGCGCGCAGAAGCCGCTCCTGTTCACGCGCCGGCTGAGCCAGAAGCTGCACAAGCGCTTCGGCAACCGCCCGGCCGTGAAACCGGTGAAGGATGTCGACCGCCGCCAGCGGCTGCGGGGCCTCGCCCACATCCTGGCCGACAAGTGGCTCCGTTACTGGGTGTACATCCGGCCGCGCCTCGTGCGCGGCGAGGTGGTCGTGCTCGATCGGTACTTCTACGACCTCCGCACCTTTCTCCATCCGCTGGTGAAGAAACCGTGGTTCGATGCGCTGGTCATGTACCTCATTCCAGAGCCCGCCGCCGTGTTTGCCCTGCGGGCCGATCCCGCGGTGATCGCGGCGCGCAAGCACGAGCTGACCACGGCCGAGACGGCGCGCCAGTTCGAGTGCTTCCGCGGGCTGCGGGACTGGGTGCGCAACTATCACGAGATCCAGGCCGACGGTGACCTGGTGAAGAACGTGGACACGATCACGGAGCAGGTGCTGCAGGTCTACACCCGGCGCTGAGCGGCGGGCGCGCATCGAGAGGCGCGGTTCGAGAGAGGGGAGCTCGACGGCATGGGCATATTACGTGTGTTGCGTTTGTGGAACGTCCGAGCGGCGCTGGGGATCGCGCTCGGGCTCGCCGTGTCCATGGCGCTCCCCTCGCATCGAGGCGGCGCGCAGATCCCGCCGACCGAAACTCTGACGTTCACCTCGTTCGCCGACACGTACGTTCAGAGCACCGCGCAGACCGTCAATTTCAACGACGACATCCGGCTTCGCGCCGACGCGGTGCCGCAGCGGATCATCTATCTGCGCTTCGGCGTGACCGGGATCAGCGGCCGGACCGTGGAGAGCGCGCGCGTGCGGCTCCAGGTGAGCGGCCCGAGCGAAGTCACCGGCGGCACCATCCATCGCATCAGCGACAACTCCTGGAACGAGGCGACGGTGACGTGGAGCACCCGTCCCACCGTGGACGGGTCCGGCCTCCACGCCCTCGGCGCGGTGGAGGACGGCGAAGTCGTCGACTTCATCGTCGACGGGGCGGTGACCGGAGACGGAATCTTCAGCTTCGCCATCGATACGGCGGCCGAGGACAGCGTGTCCTACGATTCCTCAATCGCTGGTGTCTTCCACCCCCAGCTCGTGCTCACCGTCTCGGCCGGTCCGCAGCCCGTGGTGACGATCGTCCAGCCGCCGAGCGGCGCGAGCTTCTTCGACGGCGACGCGGTGCCGCTCCAGGCGACGGTCACCGACGACGCGGACGCCGGGCTCGCCGACGAGGTCGAGTGGACGTCGAACATCGACGGCCTTCTCGGCATCGGGAGCACGGTCTCGCCGCTGCTGACACTGGGCGACCACCGGGTCACCGCCACGGTCACCGACAGCGACGGGTTCACCGGGTCGGACGAGATCGACGTCTCCGTGGTGGCGCCGCCCCCGGACAACAACGAACCGCTGGTCACCATCACGGCGCCGCTCGAGGGCCAGGTGCTCAACTCGAGCCAGGCGGTGTCGTTCACGGGCAGCGCGACCGACCTCGAGGACGGCGTGCTGACCGCAAGCCTCACGTGGACCTCGGATCGCGACGGCGTGATCGGCCACGGCGCGAGCTTCACGAGAATCCTGAGCCAGGGCGTGCACGAGGTCACCGCTACGGTTACGGACAGCGGCAGCCTCCAGGGATCCGCCGTGGTGACGTTCACCGTCGTGCCGCCGCCGTCGCTCGAGTTCGCGCCGATCGCCGATACCTACGTCGATGCCGGCAGCACGGGCACGAACTTCGGCACCGCGCCGGAGCTGCGGGTCGATGCCAGCGCGCAGCGCATCGCGTACCTGCGGTTCACGGTCGCGGGCGTGGGTAGCCACCCCATCACGTCGGCGACCCTACGCCTCGAGGTCGGGACCGGCTCGGGAGCTGGCAGCAACTCCGGCGGCCGGGTCCAGAAGATCTCCAACAACACGTGGCAGGAGAACACGACCACGTGGAACAACCGGCCGACGCTCGACGGGACGGTGCTCTCCACTGCCGGAGCCGTCAATCCCGGTGACATCGTCAGCTTCAACGTCACGGGCTCGGTCCCCGGTGACGGAACGTACAACTTCGCACTGACGACGACGTCCTCGGACGCCGTCGACTATCGCTCGCGGCACAGCGGCTCGCCGCGCCTGATCCTCGTGCTCGGCGGGAGCCCGCCCACGGTGGCGATCACCACACCCGCCAACGGCATCGTGGTGTTCACGAGCGCGCTGCCGCTGACGTTCACCGGCACGGCAACCGACCCGGAGAACGGCTCGCTCTCGAGCCAGCTCGCGTGGAGCTCGGACCAGGACGGGCCGCTCGGGAACGGGGCGAGCATCAGCCGGACGCTGACCGTGGGGACGCACCGCATCCGGGCGGCGGCAACCGACGGCGACGGGCTCGTCGGCGAAGCGGCAATCACGGTGCGGGTGCGGGCGCCGAACGTAGCGCCGGCGGTGACCATCACGAATCCGGCCAACGGGGCGTCGATCCCGGCGGGGACGGCGGTGAGCCTCCAGGGGACGGCGACGGACGACTTCGACGGCAATCTCGGCGCGCAGCTGGCGTGGACGTCGAGCCGCGACGGAGCGCTGGGGACGGGGGCGACGCGGACGGTGACCCTCACCGAGGGCAGCCACACGCTGACGGCGAGGGCAACGGACTCGGACGGGGCGACGGGGCAGGCGCAGATCATGGTGGCGATCACCCCGACCGCGCCCGTGGTCATCATAACGGCGCCACCCAGCGGCGCGGCCGTGTTCGCGGGAAACCCGGTGACGTTTGCGGCAACGGCGACCGATGCGACCGACGGCAACGTCAGCGCGAGCCTTACGTGGCTCTCGGATGGCGACGGACCGCTCGGCTCGGGGGCGAGCCTCACGGCGGTGCTGAGCCAGGGCACGCATCTGATCACGGCGCGTGCGGTGGACAATGGCAGTCTCGTGGGCCAGGCGACGATGACGCTCGTGGTCCGGCCCCCGAACGCGCTGCCGCAGGTGACGATCGTCGCGCCCGACGCCGGGGACCTGGTCCTGCTGCCGCTCGTGCTGACCGGGACGGCGACGGACGCGGAGAACGGCAATCTCGGGGCGAGCATCCAGTGGCGCTCGGACCGCAACGGCGTGCTCGGCACCGGGGCGAGCCTGACGGTGCCGGCGCTGGCGACGGGCGCGCACCTGCTGACGGCGACAGCGACCGACAACGACGGTGGCAGCGCCAGCGCCAGCGTGACGGTGACGGTGGGGGCGGCCACGCTGACCTTCATGCCCGAGGCCGACACGTTCATCGATGACAGCGGCCCCGGCATCGCCCATGGGACTGAGCCCGTCGTCAGGATCGACGCGTCGCCCGTGCGGCAGAGCTTCCTGCGCTTCGCGGTCACCGGGGTAGCGCCCTTCGCCGTCGATCGGGCCACGCTGCGTCTCACCGTCAACTCGGACAGCGCCGATGCCTCCAGCTCCGGCGGCACGGTGCATCGCATCAGCAACAGGACATGGCCGGAGGCGACGACCAACTACAACAACCGCCCGGCGATCGACGGCCCGGCCCTGGCAACCCGGGGCACGGTCGCGAACAACGCCGTCGTCGATCTCGACGTCACCGCCGCCGCCATCCGGGACGGTGCGGTGAGCTTCGCGATCCAGACGGCGTCGAGCGACGCGGCGGGCTACCGGAGCAAGGAGGCGGCGACCGGGAAGCCGCAGCTGATCCTGACCCTCAAGCAGAACACGGCGCCGGTGGTGACGATCGCGGCGCCGCCGGCCGGGACCGCGGTGCTGCCGGGCGCGAACGTCACTCTCCAGGGGACGGCGACCGACGCCGAGGACGGGACGCTGACCACGCAGCTCGCCTGGAGCTCGAGCATCCAGGGCG
>Ga0187893_10004067_pt1 | contig 28424 bp, 23 predicted proteins | sample MA1701074metaG_FD_139574 | JGI IMG/M metagenome (GOLD analysis project Ga0187893, IMG submission 139574) | White microbial mat communities from a basaltic lava cave in the Kipuka Kanohina Cave System on the Island of Hawaii, USA - MA170107-4 metaG ... | reverse complement strand
GTAAAAGACCTGTCGATCCACGTCGGCTGCGCTAAATGGAACAAGACCGACCTCAAAGGCTTTTATCCGAAGGGCACGAAAGACGAGCTTGGTTATTATTCGACGCAGTTCAACTGCATCGAGTTGAATGCCACATTTTACCGGCTGTTTCCGCCCACGACGTTTGAGAAATGGTATGACACGGCGCCCGCCGGTTTTAAGTTTTTTCCGAAGTTCGAACAATCGATCTCACACTTTCGACGTTTGAAAGATGTCGAAGAGATCGTCGATAACAACGTCACGAACATGTCGCATCTGAAAGAGAAACTCGGAATGCCTTTTTTGCAGTTGCACAATAATTTTGGGCCGAAAGATTTCGATCGCGTGAAAGCGTTTGCCGAAAATTGGAAATATGACGTGTCGCTCGCGATGGAGTTTCGGCATACGGATTGGTACAACGACGCGGCCGTCTCATCAGAGCTTTACGATTTACTAGAGAAGAACAAGATTACAAACGTCCTCGTCGATACCGCCGGCCGCCGCGATCTGATGCACATGCGCCTCACGACTCCGTCAGCGTTCGTTCGTTGGGTTGGAGCAAATGACGAGAAATCCGACCGAAGCCGTCTCGACGAGTGGGTAGAAAAGATTGCTGATTGGAAAAAGCAGGGTTTGAGAGAATTAAATTTCTTTGTCCATCAAAACATCGAAAAAGAATCGCCGCTACTCTCGGCGTATTTTATCGAACGACTTAACAAAAAGATCGGGACAAATCTACAAGTTCCTAAAACGCTAACGTAAGAAAACCGCGCCGCCAAAAGTTAAGAGCAGAATCACGCTCACGAACGCGTTCGTTGTAAAGAACGCGGCGTTCATTCGCGAGAGGTCGTTTGCCTTGACGAGTGTGTGTTGATAAGCCAGTAGCAACCCGACGACGATCACGCCAACGAGAGCGAGCCAGCCTAGGGCTGTCACAAAATACAACAGAACGAGCACGACGAATGCTTGGAAGTGAAAAAGTCGCGCGATCCACAACGCACGAGCGATACCAAAACGCGCCGGTATCGAACGCAGATTCGCCGATCGGTCGAACTCGTAATCCTGACACGCATACAGAACGTCAAAGCCCGCAGTCCACATCAGCACAAGCAGACTCAGCAGGATCGGTTCGACGTCGAGCAGATTGCCGCGAACTGCGATCCACGCAGCCGACGGCGATATCGAAAGCGCGATGCCTAAAAAAATGTGTGCGAGTGCGGTAAATCTTTTTGCGTAACTGTAGCCGAGAATGAAAAGAAGAGCGACGGGCGAGAGCGCAAAGGTCAACCAGTTGAGCGAGTACGACGCGAGCACAAAAACTGCGATCGATACATAAAGAAAGACCCATGCAAAGCCGACGGACAATGTGCCGGTCGGAAGTTCGCGAGTTGTGGTTCGCGGATTTTGCGCATCGATGTCGCGATCGACGATTCGGTTGAACGTCATCGCGGCAGATCGCGCGCCGAACATCGCAACCGTTATCCATAGAATTTGCCACCAAGTCGGAAGTCCGTTTGCCGCGAGTATCGCACCGAGAAACGCGAACGGCAGCGCAAACAGCGTGTGCTCGAACTTGATCATCGCGAGCGTCGTCTTTAGCTTTGTAAACGTTGAGTTCATTAAAGTTGTTACTGCAACGACTTGCCGCCGGTTCGCGCGTTCTGCAAACGAAGAGCCTGACGTCTGACTGCGTCAGAGACATTGCGGTTTTTTGTGAGCGCTCCTAGGTCGCGAAGTTGCAGCCGCGTCAGCATCGTCATCACGTTAGCGAGCGGCGTGCGCGGATTTTTGATGAGGTTATGCATCACGGTGTAACTGCGCGACCATTGACGGTTTGTCGCGAGCTGCCGCAAGATCTCTTCGGACATCGAACGCATCGCAGAGATCGCTTCGACTTCTTGCTCGCTGATTCGCGGATTGTTGACGACGGCGCTCGACACGAGCTTGTTCGGATCGCGGATCAGAATGTTGCGCGCCTCGCGGTCGCCTTTCATCGCCATCTTGACGCGATCTTTGACGCCCATCTTCATAATGCGATTGATCATCGCGATGCGCTCGCCGCCGATCTCTTCGCCCTCTGCCGAAAGCTCGCCGAGAATTTTGCCGATCGTCGCCTGACGCTGCTCTTCGGTTTCCTCGTAAATTTCCTCGATGAATTCGAGAGCCAGCCACGAGTCGTCCGTCTCACGATCAGGCACCTCAATGTGCTGCGCGAGTAATATCGCGTCTTCCTCCGTCAAGCCCGACTCAGCAAAACCCGATTGCTCAAAAAACTCCGCCGCTGCTTCGTTGCCCTGCGCGCGAAGCTCATTTGCGATCTGTTCGGCGCCGCGTTCTTTTTCAAAAAACTCGCGCTTTATTTCGCTCGCACGACGATCGGCTTCGGTGGTGCGATTTGTGTTTTGCAGGATCGCGTCGATTATCGAAGGATTCTGAATCAGCAACTGTTGATTGAGCGATATGAGCTCGAGCAACTCGCCTTTTGCAGTTTTTGTGGCGAAGGTCGCGATCGCGGTAGGCGGCGTTTTGACGTTCGTAATTATCGATTCGTGAATCGACGCGGGCAGCTCGGTGCGCATTGCAAAATACGACAGCACCGACGGCGCGACATCGGGCGAGCGCATCGTCTGTTCAACCTCGATTGTGCTCTGTGAATCAAGCGTGTCGCCTGCATTCGACTTCAGTTCCTCGTCGCTGCCGTTGTAAAGCGCAACGAGAACTTCGAGCAGATCGGCCTGTGCGAGCGGCAATGCGCCACGAGAAGCCGCAAGCTGTGCGGGACGCGGAGCCGTGCCCTTGACGATCGCCCTGACGACCGGATTGTTAGACGAGATTTCTGCCGACATTTACAATTGGGATGTGCCCGTAATTAAAAGTATAGATAAATCTTGCGGCTAGAGCGATTGCCTTGCCGCAAAATGTTTATAATAAAAATTGTCGGAGACCTCCGAAAAAACTGAAAAGTAGAAACTGAAAACTGAAAACGCAGCTCTGTGATTTTTAGTTTTTACTTTTCAGTTTTCAGTTTTGAAAATAATGATCAAAGACGATTTACTCAAACTAATTTCAGAAACACATGCGCGCATCGGCGTGATCGGACTCGGCTATGTCGGGCTGCCGCTGATCGTCGAGTTTGCCCTAAAAGGATTCGATTGCGTCGGCTTCGAGGTCGATGAATCGAAGGTCGCCGAAATAAACGGCGGACGATCTTACATCGTCGATGTCACGACTGAGAATGTGACGAAATGTGTCGACGGCGGAAAACTAAATGCAACAACTGATTTTGCGCAGCTTTCAGAGTGCGACGTGATCATCATCTGTGTGCCGACACCGCTTCGCAAGACAAAAGATCCCGACATGTCTTACATCCTGACCGCCGGCGGCGAGATACAAAAATACATGCGCCGCGGTCAGCTTGTAATTTTAGAATCGACGACGTATCCCGGCACGACTGACGAAGTTCTACAGCCGATGTTTGAAGAGAAAGGTTTTAACTTGGACGAAGATTTTATGCTCGCGTTCTCGCCTGAGCGCGTCGATCCGGGCAATCCGCAATTTCAAACGCACAACATTCCAAAGGTAGTCGGCGGCGTTTCACAGGATTCGACCGAGGTCTCGGCTGCGTTGTATGGCGAGATCGTCGAGCAAGTTTTCCCCGTGTCGTCGGCCCGCGTTGCCGAGGCGGCCAAACTATGGGAAAACACATTTCGAGCGATCAACATCGGCATGGCGAATGAAATGGCAAAGGTCTGCAACGCTCTCGGCATCGACAGTTGGGAGGTTGTGAGCGCGGCGGCAACGAAGCCGTTCGGCTTTATGCCGTTCTTTCCCGGCCCTGGCATCGGCGGCCACTGCATACCGCTCGACCCACATTATTTGTCATGGAAAGCGCGTCAGCACGGCTTTGATTCGCAGTTCATCAGCTTAGCCGAACAGATAAATTCGACGATGCCGAATTACGTCGTCGAACTTGCGACGACCGCGCTCAACGACGCTAAGAAATCGGTCAACGGCTCGAAGATTCTCATCCTCGGCGTCGCGTATAAAAAAGACATCGACGACATGCGCGAGTCGCCCGCCTTGTCGATCATCGACCTCCTACGCGCCGACGGCGCCAACGTCGTCTATCACGATCCATTCGTCCGCAGCGTCACGTTCGATCACGCATACACCATCGGCGACGGCGAACCGCTGCAAAATCAAGAATTGACCGACGAACTCGTCAAGTCGTCCGACTGCGTGATCATCTGCACCGAACATTCAAATGTAGATTACGATCGCGTCTGCAAACTCGCACCGCTCGTCGTCGATACGCGTAATGCTTTGTCGAATGATTTGCGCAGCGGCAGCAAAGCCCGGATTGTCAGATTGTAAAGTTTGCCCGCTTTTGCGGGCATAGAATAAAGCTACACGCGTAAGCGTGTAGGTAGGATCAAAGTTGAAACCAGCCCGTTTGCGGGCAACAGATTAACATGTAAATGGGCGATGTTCGGAGGCTGGCAGTTCTGTCGCCCGCAATGCGGGCTTTCGACTTGTTTCGCATTTTTCTACACGCTCACGCATGTAGCTTAATTCTTTTGCCCGCAATGCGGGCTGATACCGTTAGATTTCAAACATTGAAACCAGCCGTCTTGCAGGCGACAATGCAACCAGATGTCTTACACGAATCATATCTATCACATTGTATTCGGCACTAAGGGCAGATTGCCGATGATCTCCGCTGACATACGACCGCGGTTTCATCAATATTTGGGTGGCATTGTTCGTGGTCTGGGCGGGATCGCGTTAGCGATTGGCGGCGTCGAAGATCACGTGCATTTGCTGGTTAAGCTCAAACCGACGATTAACTTCTCGGACTTTCTGCGTGACCTGAAATCAAATTCATCCCGATGGGCTAAGGCGAACGGCATCCGAAAATTTGCGTGGCAACGACGTTATGGAAGCTTCACGGTGAGTGAGTCTCAAATCGTTAAAGTGACGAATACATCCGTGAACAGGAAAGCCATCATCGTCGGTTTGATTTTAAATCTGAGTTTGAAATGCTGTTGTCGAGCAATGGAATTGCAATCGACGATTTTGTGTGGCAAGAGTAAATTGTTGTCTGTCGCCCGCAATGCGGGCTGGCGAATTAGATGTACGATTTCTACACGCTTACGCATGTAGCTTAATTCTATGCCCGCAAAAGCGGGCTTACCATAAATGTTAAAAGTCTTTCTCATCGCCGGGGCGCGGCCGAATTTTATGAAGGTTGCTCCGATCTATGCCGAGATGAAGCGGCGTGTAGACGAGTTTGCGCCGTTGATCGTTCACACCGGTCAACATTACGACGCGGCGATGTCGGATGCCTTCTTTGACGATCTTGGAATGCCGAAGCCGGACATTCATCTCGGCGTCGGGAGCGCGTCGCACGCGGTGCAGACGGCGAAGATAATGACCGAGTTCGAGCCGGTCTTACTCGAACAAAAACCCGATTGGGTTCTCGTTGTCGGCGATGTCAATTCGACCATCGCGTGTGCGCTCGTGTGTGCAAAGTTAGGTGTCAAAGTCGCGCATGTTGAGGCCGGTTTGCGTTCGCGTGATCGCACAATGCCGGAGGAGATCAATCGAATTCTCACAGACGTAATTTCAGATTTACTTTTTACAACTTCGCAGGACGCTGACGAAAATCTGAAAACCGAAGGCGTCGCCGCAGACAAAATTCGCTTTGTCGGCAATGTAATGATCGACTCGCTGCTCGATCATCTCAAACTCGCCGAACATTCGTGCATTCGTGGCGAATTGGGCGTCGATGACAAAGACTACGCCGTTCTCACGCTTCACCGTCCGTCGAATGTCGATGACAAAGGAACGCTCGGCGAATTGATCGACGCCATTATCGACATCGCGAAAAATCTTCCGATCATCTTTCCGGTTCATCCGCGAACGCGTGCAAAGATCGATGAATTCGGCTTTGCGGACAAAATAGCAAATTCAAATATCAAGCTGATCGAGCCGCTCGGTTACTTAGATTTCATGCGGCTTTACAGCGGTGCGAAATTGGTTCTTACCGATTCAGGCGGCCTGCAGGAAGAGACGACTGTGCTCGGCATTCCGTGTCTGACGCTGCGTCACAACACCGAGCGACCGGTAACGATAGAACTCGGAACAAACGTTCTCGTCGGAACCGATCCTGAGAAAATCAAAGAAGCGTCACATAACGCGCTCGATAACAGCATCAAGCGAGGCGCAAAAATCCCGCCGCTCTGGGATGGCAAAACGGCGGGACGAATCTGCGACGTATTGTCAGAACCGCCTGCGGTAGCGGGCGGTTGAATGTCGTAAACGAAAACTGTTGCTCCAACCAATTTATGCGCAATCTTAAACCACCCGCTACCGCAGGTGGTTCCGACTCATCTATTTGACTCAACCGGATAACCCAAATTTCTCCATGCCGTCGGGCCGCCGAGCATCGCGTATGTTCCGGGTATTCCTGCCTGATTCATCTTGAGTGCCAAACTGGCACTCGTCTGTTCGTGCGCTCAGGAACAATAGACGATTATCTTTTTGCCTTTTGGAAGCTGGTTAAATTTATCGGCCGTTACGCTCGTCGTCATGCCGATCGCGCCGGGCAGTCTGTCGGGTTGGCCTTCGCCGCGGCTGTCGATGAGTATCGCATTGCCGGCATCGACCTCTTTCTTCGTGTCGGCGGCTGAGATTCGCGGCACGTCTTCTTCGCTGTTGTATTTAACGTAAGCGATCTGCTCGGACGCACATGCAGCGAGAAACGCGAAGGCTACGAATGCTAGAATTTTATTTTTCACCGAAAGCCTCCAGCACTTCCTCTCCGTGATTTTCTAAATCGATCTTGTCAAAAATTTTCGCGATCTTGCCCGATTCGTCGATCAAGAAAGTCGTGCGTTGAATCCCCATATACTTTTTGCCATACATCGATTTCTCAACCCACACGCCGTATTTTTCGACGACTTCCTTTTCGGTATCGGCGAGCAGCGTCATGGGCAAGTTATACTTTGAGATGAACTTCTGATGAGATTTCTCACTGTCGGTCGAAACGCCGATCACCTCAATATCCTTCTTATCAAATTTGTCACTCGCATCACGGAGCGAACATGCTTCCTTCGTTCAGCCAGGCGTGTCGTCTTTCGGATAAAAGAACAGAACGACGCGTTTGCCGGCAAAATCTTTTAGGCTGACTGCGTTTCCGTCCTGATCATTGCACGTAAATACAGGTGCCTTATCTCCTTCTTTCAGCATAATAATGTAAGTTTAGCCTATTTGATCGTCAGCTCGAAAGGCAGCAGCAACATCGCCTCGCCGCGCTCCATTCGCTCGAACAAAGCTACGTATTTAAATGCGCGACGCACGTCCGTCGGCAGTGATTCGAGAATCGCGGCTCGAGTTTTTTCTTCAGCTGAAACGGACGAATCTTCTTCGTCAAAATACGTTTCGAAAAACGGTTTCGGCGCCGGAAAGACGACGCGACGCGCATCTTTGTCAGCCGGCATACCGGCGAGTTCTTTTGCAACGGCGATCGCTTTTTCGAGTCCGCCAAAATCGTCGATCAGTCCGTTCGCCTTTGCTTGTGTGCCGGTCCAGACGCGGCCCTGGCCGATCGTATTTATTTCTTCGGCGGACTTGCTTCGACCTTTGGCAACCTTTGGCAAAAAGTCGTCGAAGTAAATGCTGTTAGTCAGCTCGACCATCTTCGCCCGCTCGTCCGGCGTCCATTTCTCGGTCTCGCGAAAGAGTCCGGCGTTCTTGCCGCGCATGACGTATTCGTTCGTTATGCCGAGCCAATCGTAAAGTTCTTTCACGATAGGTTTACCCATAAAAACGCCGATCGAGCCGGTCACTGTCGATGGCTCGGCTATGATCTTGTCGGCGTTGCACGAAATGTAATATCCGCCCGATGCCGCAACATCGCTCATCGAGACGACGACCGGCTTTTTCTCTTTTGCATTCTCGATCGCGCGCCACATCAGGTCGGACGCCAGCGCCGAACCGCCCGGCGAATCGACACGCAACACGATCGCTTTTACATATTTATCCGCTGCTGCGTCATTCACGGCCGAAACGACCGTGTCTGACCCGACCATATCGCCACCAAAACCGCTGCTCGAACGTCCCGTATTTATTGCGCCGCTCGCAAAAATGATCGCCACCCTTTCGCCGTCATTCAACCCCAAACTGTCCGACGGAATCTCGCGATAATCGCCGCCGCTGATCGTGCGCAGCTTTACGTCTGTTTTGTAACCGAGTCTTGTTTTGAGATCTTCGTCGATCTGATCGGGGAACATCGCATCGTCGATCAGACCGAGGTTTTTGGCTTGCGTGGCGTTGTAGGGAGCGTTGTCGATGATTGCTTTTACATCCTCGACCGATTTCTTTCGCGACTCGGCGATGCCGGTCGTGTAACGCGTAAAGTATTCATCCAAAAGGGCGTTAATGACCTCACGCTGGCCTTCGCCCATCTCTTTTTTGGTGTAACGGTCGGGTGCGTTTTTATACTTCGGCCCGATCTGGATCACATCCGCCTCGATGCCGAGCTTGTCAAAACTGCCTTTGTAAAACATCGCTTGGGCGGCAAAACCCTGAATAAAAAGTTCACCGGCCGGCGGCAAAAGAATCTTATCGGCGGCGGTCGCAATGTAATATTCCAGGTTCGTGCCCATTTCCATATAGGCATAAACGGGTTTGCCCGACGAGCGGAAATCCTTGATCGCGTCGCGAAGCTCATCGGCTTTTCCCCAGCCGATGCCGGGAAAATCGATGTCGAGTTTGACGGCGCCGATGCGGTTATCGACCTTTGCTTTGCGAAGCTGCGTGAGCAGACTCGTAAAAGACTGCTGTTGCTTAATGCCAAACGCCTTCGCCAGCGGCTCTTCGGCGATGTAATCGGGCAGCTCGCCGGACACGCTGAGAACCAGCACGCTGTTGTCCGCCACGTCGGGCTGTCCCATCTGACGCGAAAGATAAATCAGACCGATCACACCGACGATAAAAAGAATCGCCAAAATTCCACCGACGACGAGCAAGATTTTTGTTGTTTTTGAAATTGCCATTACTAATTGACCGCAATTTTATCACATAAAACTGTGGCAAATATTACGTCTTGGCGATACAAAAAGTTTAGAGCCTTTGCGTCTTTGCGTCTTTGCGTTAAATTTATGTCAATGGCTAAGAAAGGCTCGATACTCATCTGCGACGACGAAGAAATAATGCGTGACGTGCTGAGCACGATCTTGCTCGGTGCCGGCTACAAGGTCGAGCTTGCAAAAACAGGCGAAGAGGCGGTTGAGGCTTATACGATAAAGCCATTCGATGTCGTCTTGATGGACGTCTCAATGCCCGGAATGGGCGGCCTCACCGCGCTCGAAGAGCTGATAAAACTCGATGCCGAAGCCGTCGTGCTGATGGTGACGGCCTACGCGACCTTCGACACGGCGATCTCGGCGTGGGAAAAAGGCGCGTTTGGCGTCGTCCGTAAACCCTTCAAAAATGAGCAGATACTTGCTCTCGCCGCCAAGGGCATTCGCAAACGCCGCAAGGAGGAAGAGCGACAAACGCTGCGCTCCGCGATGGCGCGATCGGTCAATCGCGAAGGTTTTATCGGTCGCTCGGACGTGATGGAGAACGTCTTTCGGCTCGTCGAGCAGGTCGCACCGGCACGCTCGACCGTTCTCGTAACCGGTGAAAGCGGTACCGGAAAGGAACTCGTTGCCAAGGCAATTCACGAGTCCAGCCCGCGTGCCGGTCAGCCGTTTGTCGTCGTAAATTGCTCAAATATACCGTCCGAGCTGCTCGAATCTGAACTTTTCGGCCACACACGCGGCGCATTCACCGGCGCCGTCGCCGCGAAAAAGGGCTTGTTCGAAGTCGCCGACACGGGCTCGATCTTTCTCGATGAGATCGGCGATCTGCGGCCCGAAACGCAAGTTCGCCTGCTGCGCGTGATTCAGGAGCGCGAATTCACACCCGTCGGCGACACCTCGCCCGTCAAGGTCGATGTCCGCATCATCGCCGCTACAAACGTCGATCTCAAAGAAGCCGTTCGAAACGGAACCTTTCGCGAAGACCTGTATTTTCGCCTTTCCGTCGTGCCGCTCGAACTGCCGCCTTTGCGCGAACGCCGCGAGGACATTTTGCCTCTTGCACAGCACTTCGTCCGCAAATACGCTGAGGAGAACGCCCGCGAGATCAGCGAAAACCTCAGCCCCGAAGTCCTCTCACTACTCGAAAACTACAACTATCCCGGCAATGTCCGCGAACTCGAAAACATAATCGAACGAGCCATCGTCATCGCCCCGTCAAACGAGATCACCGCCGATTGCCTCCGTCCCGAAGTCCGCGACCCCGAACTCGCACTAAAAATGATGGCCGAAACCGCCGGAATATCAACCGACATCGACCTCGCCCGCGGCATAAACTTCTACGACGAAGTCAAAAAATTCGAGATCGACCTCATCCGCCGCGCCCTCGAACAAACCGCCGGCCACCAATCCCGCGCCGCCCGCCTCCTCGGCCTAAACGCCACAACGCTGAATTCGAAGATAAAGGGCTACAATATTCAAACTCGTCCCTAATCCACGAATTTTTGGATTTTGTCCATTAATCTTTACAATTATTGACACTTGTCGAGCCAAATCGGCGATTTCGATTGATCTTTAGCAAAAAAAAAGCAAAGTCACCGATGCCTAAACATTGAAAACATTGCACTAAACCGATTCAAATCTCATCAATGCCGGCGTCTGCACGTTACCGCCACGCAAACGATAAAAACTGGCACAATTATTGCTCAATTTGCAATTAGTCGCGAATTTCATTCAACAGCATAAAATTATCGACTTATTTTGAACTCCCTAAATTCAATATTTATTGCCTTTTCAAAGGCAAAATCTTAGGAGGATAAAAATGAAAACTAGTAATGTCTTCGGCTTTACCAAGCTTTCCATTTGTCTATTGACTCTGTTTTTAGCAATCGGAGTCGGTCAGGCATTTGGACAGGTCACGACAGGCACGTTGAGCGGAACCGTAACGGATCCGAACGGGCAGGTCGTTTCTGGCGCTACCGTAATAGCCACGAATGAAGATACAGGCGTTTCCACTCAATCGACGACTACGTCGACTGACGGATTGTTTGTATTTTCGAATCTACAACCCGGCAACTATTCCGTAAAAGTCTCGACCGCCAGCGGATTTAAGACAAAAACGGTTACTGCCGTTCCGGTCCGTCTCGGTTTGGACAACCAAGTCAAGGTTTCGCTCGAGATCGGCGGAGCTTCGGAAACGGTTACCGTCGTAGCCTCGGCAGACGAGGTTGCACAGGTCAATTCCGAGATCACGGCCAACTTTGACTCGAGAAAAGTTACGGATCTGCCGTCGAACGCTGCAGGCAGCGGTATCGACACGCTGGCATTGAACATTCCGGGCGTCACGCCGGGCTTTGGTAATGTCAACAGTAATGGAACCACGCTTTCGGTCAACGGTAATCGAGCACGCTCGAATAACTTTACGATCGACGGCACGGATAACAACGACCTTTCGATCGGTGGTCCGAGCTACTTTGTCTCGAACACCGAGATCGTTCAGGAGTTTCAGGTTGTTTCGAATAACTTCTCTGCACGCTTTGGCCGCAATCAGGGAGCAATCGTTAACATCATTACAAAAGGTGGAACAAATGAATTCAGCGGCAGCGCGTTTCTCTATCACCGCAATGCCAGCACGCTGGACGCGATGAACAATATCGAACGCCGCACTGTCGGTCGTTCGGCAAAAGATAAATTCATCAGCAACACTTACGGATTTACATTTGGCGGCCCGATCGTTAAGAACAAGGCGTTCTTCTTCGGCAGCTACCAGGGAATTCGCCAGGCTCAAAATGTTACCGCTCGCGCAGGCAACATTGCTATTTTGCCGTCCGAATTTGCACGTCTCAGAGCGGCCTTTCCGGGCAATCCGGCGATCAATATACTCACAAGCCACAGTGCCTTTGCACTTTCAAACTTTGGAAGTGTCCGTGAGCGCTCAGATCGTCAACGCGAATTTGTTTGTATCTCGACCACAGCACCGTCGACAACGGTCGGCAACTGTCGTATCCTTGCCGACGGACGTCCGGATACTGCAAACGACGTCAGCGGCTTTTTCCTCGCAGGATGGCCTGAACGTGAGTTCGCTGTTCCCTTCTCGCAGAATGAATTTACCGGTCGCGGCGATTGGAATATCAACGATCGACATAAGTTTCGCGGTCAATTCTTATACCAGGACTCCGCTACAATTAACGCACTCGGCGGAAGTAACGGATTTACCGGCGACCTTCCTGCATCGAGTAAAAACTACAGCTTCTTTCATGACTGGACAGTTTCATCGAACTTGATCAACAGTGCTCAGTTCACATTCCAGAGATTGTCGGTTAAGTTTGGCGGCGGTTGTGATGATCCACTAACCGGTTGTATTCCCGATCCCGCAGCAGCTCTTGCTAATTCTTATGCAAACGTTCAGTTTGCCGGTCTCCGCGGTGTCAACCCGCTTGCAACCGGACGACTTAACAACAATACGCAGATCCAAACCCAAGGCCAGGCGACAAACCTGCCGCAGGGCCGCATCGTCGACGTGTATCAATTCACGGACAACGTTGTCTGGAACAGAGGATCGCACTCGTTAACGTTCGGAGCCGACATCAGAAAACTCAAGAACTCTGTGCCGTTCCTGCCGAACATCAACGGCATACTTCGATTTAGCTCACTTGGCGCTGTAACGTCGGGTATTCCTTCGGGCGGTGTTACGCTTGCAGATGGCCAGGTCGACCTTCAATACGAGCAGCTCGACCGGTTCTTCTTCTTCCAGGATGACTGGCGTGTTCGTCCGAATCTTACATTGAATCTTGGTGTTCGATATGAATTTAGCGGACAACCGATCAATCGTATTTTCGACGTGACATCTCAACGTGAGGCTAACGCCTCGACTGCGTTATATCGTCAAAATCTGCCGCTCGAAGCACGAATCTTTCCGAGACTTCCTTCGGACAAGAACAACTTTGCTCCGAGACTTGGTTTTGCATGGTCGCCGAATTTTGGTGACAGCGGCATTGCCAAGTTCCTGTTCGGCGGAAAAGACGGTTCGGTCATTCGTGGCGGGTTCTCGATGGCGTATGAGGCTGTTTTCTACAACATTATGTTGAACATCTCAACATCTGCGCCAACTGTGATTCTGGACACGTTTGCACCGACAGTCGCAGCACCGGCGAATCCGCTGGGCGGTGCGGTCAGAACTGCCTACAACGCAAATCTGCGTCGCAACACGTTCGATCCAAGACTGCTTGCACAAACGATCGTTTCGTCGGATTTCCATAATCCTTATTCGCTACAGTATTCGTTTGGCATTCAGCGTCAGATCAACAGCAGTAACGTGTTCGAGATCCGTTATGTTGGTAACCGTGGTAAAGACCTTTTCCAGACTGTTAATGGAAACCCGGAATACGCAAGGCTTTACAACGGATACTCACAAACCATCACGCTCGCAGGCGTTCCGACGGTGGTGAATTTTCCATCGTTCCGAAACCTGCTGCAAGGCGCTCCGGCTCCTCAGGTCTGCGTTAACGATCCGGTCACGCCGGACAATGAAGCAGCTTGTAACGGTCGTCTGCTCGCAGGCCAGGGCCTTATCCGATCGCGTACGAACACAGGTGAATCGCAATATGATTCGCTTCAAACTCGCTACAACGGAAGATTCCTTAACAAGAATCTGAACTTTGGAGCGACTTACACGTGGAGCAAGGCTATTGACAACGCCTCGGAGATATTCGCATTTGGTGAAAATCCGGTCGCGCAGAATCCGTTCGATGTCGGTGCGGGAGAGCGAAGCATTTCCGGTTTCGATCGTCCGCATTCTTTCTCGATGAACTTCATTTATGATGTTCCGTTCTACAGAGAGCAATCGGGAGCACTGGGCAAACTGCTCGGTGGATGGCAACTGAACGGTACGTATAATCTGGCATCGGGTCGTCCGTACACGCCTGAGCAGTTCTTTAACTCTCAGGTGATCGGCACGACTTATCTCGATGGAGGATTTGCCAATACGTTCATCGGGCTCGACGCCCTTCGTCCGTTCCTCGGCAATCCGAACGCCGATATCCGACGAGTTGCGATCACAAATATTGATGCACGGCTCACCGGACTCATCGCGGCCACAGCAGCATTGAGCCCGACGGGTTTCTATCTGTTGAATGATCTGAACCGCGGTATATTAACCGCAGTAACTCCGAATGATGTTCGCTTCATCTTCAACGGACCCGGAGCTGCTCTGCAGTTCAACAATCCGTTCGGAACGGTGGCTCGCAACAGCGTTCGCGGCATCAAGCTCAATCAGATGAACATGGGTCTTTTTAAGACGACAAATGTCACCGAGAGGATCAAGGTTCAATTCAGGGCTGAAGCCTTCAACGTGCTCAATCACCCGACCTCAGGGTTCGGCGTAGCAGCGGGCAGTTCCCTGCCATCGCTCATTTTGGAAGGTGCCGGTGTTGGATTTGGCGACCCTTCTGAAACTGCACTTAGCAGCCGACGTGTTCAGTTCGGTCTTCGCATTTTGTTCTAATTAATTATTGAACAACTTGTTTACTTGATGGAGAGGGCAGAAATGTCCTCTCCTATTTATTTGTCACGTAATATTCTTTATCCAAATTATTGAACAAAATCCGAAATTTTCTGTGTTTTGTCTTATAAAAGACAGTCTTTGACGGTAAATTACAAGCCTAATTTCCCAATTCAACTGTAAAAGCGACCGATTTAGTTTCCTGAACAAAAAGTCAGGTTTTGGCACGAAACTTGCCATTTTGGACAAAAGAACGCGATCTAATGTGCGAATTAAATGATACCAAGTGTTAGTTGGATATAGTTTAATCCGCTTTTTTTATTCGCTCTTTTTACTTAAATCACAAGTTTTTCGAAGGAGGAAAAATGAAAAACATTACAAAAATCCTGATGGTGATTGTCGCATTGTTGCTGACGCAGTTTGCCATTCAGGCTCAAACGAGTCGCGGCATTGTTAGCGGAACTGTAACTGACCCCAACGGCGCTGTCGTTGCCGGAGCGGAAGTTGTGCTAACTAATGAAGCAACAAATGTGGAACGCACGATATCAACGAGCTCGGGAGGGTTCTATCGATTCGACGCCGTTGATTTAGGAACTTATTCAGTCAGAGTTACGGCCTCAGGTTTTGCTCGAACGACCAAGACCGGAGTACCCGTTAGTGCCAACCAAACATCATCGGTAGATATTGGTGTTTCAGTAGGCGAGCAAGAGGTAACTGTTGAAGTTACGGGCGATGCCGGAATTCAGCTACAGACTGAATCTGCTGTCCGCAGCGGCAACATTACTACCCAACAGATCACGGAACTCCCTATCACTAATCCTGTTGGATTGGCATTGAATTTGCCGGGCGTTTCTTCGAATCGCTCGGGTTTTGGCATCGGATCATTCGTGGTGAATGGAGCGCGAAGCCGCTCGAACAATTTTTTGATCGATGGAACTGAGAATAACGACATCTCGGTCGCGGGACAAGGCTTTCAGATCACCAATCAAGACGCAGTTCAGGAAGTATCCGTTCAGACAGGCAACTTCGACTCGGAGTTTGGCCGAGCCGGCGGAGCGGTCGTGAACGTTATCACCAAAGGCGGAACGAATAAATTTCATGGAACTTTGGCCTTTGAATACGATTCAAGTGCCGACGACGCGCTCACCGCGGCACAATCGCGAAACCCCACAATTATTGCGCGTGGTCGACGACTTTCCGAGACGCAGTTTATTCCATCCGCGACTCTTGGCGGGCCGTTGTTCTTGCCCAATTTTGGCGAAGGCGGACCGGTTTTCAACACTAATCGCGACAAGAATTTCTTCTTTATTGCCTATGAAGAAACCAGGTTTCGTCAGCCAGGCGGACAAATAACATTGATCGTGCCGACGGCCGCAGGCAGAGCCAAGTTACAACAATTTGCCGGAGCTAACCCATTCCTCACCAACTATTTAGCTGCAACGGCGGCAACGATTGCTCCGGTATCTGACCGGCCGGCTATTTCCTTAGATCAGATCGGGCAACCGGTTAACCGTGGCAGTGTGGACATCGGCCCGTTTTTTAGATCGTTTGACACGACATTCACCGGAAAGCAGTTCCAGATCAGGACAGATCATCGTATCACCAATAAGGACCAGCTTACTTTCCGCTATCTGCAAGACACGCAGGCGCAGCCACTGGGAAGCGAAATCGCATTTCCGGGTTTTGATTCCGATTTCGCCTCGCAGTTTAAGAATTTTCTGATAGCGGAAACCCATGTTTTCTCGTCGACGCTGACGAACGAACTGCGGTTGGCCTATAACCGAATTGTTTATGACTTTTTCCTTGCGGATCCGAGCGGTGTTCAAGCAACACTTCCATTGATTACGCCGGGCAATGGTCTATCGTCCCTCGGTTCCGCGACTAATTTGCCTCAAGGCCGAATTGCTAACAACTATCAGATACAGGACACCATGACCAAGATTTCTGGTAATCACACATTTCGGTTCGGTATCGACTACCTGCGGCAGATATCAACTCAAATCGCTCCGGCAAACCTTCGCGGCTCGATAACCTACGCGGGCACAAGTCAGTGGAATGCTCTCGCTAATTTCGTTGATAACTTCGGTGGGACTGGTGCCGCATCCAAGACATTTGGTAACAATAAATATCATCCGTCGCTACATCGCATAGCCCTTTTCGGCCACGATAGGTGGAAGCTTACGCGTGATCTGACGCTTACAATGGGTCTCAGATGGGAATCCTTTGGAAGTCCAATGAACACGATCCCGACGCCAGCATTCACCGGCCTGTTCAACGTAGATCCGGTAACGAGACTGGGACCATATAGTCAACCCAACAAAGTAGAAGCAGACCGGAATAACTTTTCGCCGTCTGTCGGATTTGCATGGTCGCCATCTTTTGAAAAGGGTGTTTTCGGATTTCTGTTTGGCGAGAAGAAAAGTGTGATCCGCGCTGGTTATAATATTGGCTACGATTCGTTCTTTAACAACATAGCCTCAAATGCAGCGGCATCTTCGCCAAACCAGGTGATAACCACAATTACCTCTACGCTAACGGGTCCGAACCCCAGAGGTTTGCCGAATTTTTCATCTCAGTTCCCTGCTAATGCGGCGACCCTAAGCGCCTTGAGTGCTCAAACGTTGATCATACAAAATTTGGTCAATCCATATTACCAACGATGGTCTTTTGGTATGCAGCGTGAACTTCCGTTCAAGCTCATAATGGATGTCTCGTATGTCGGATCGAAAGGAACGAAGCTCTTCGTAAACGAAGATCTGAATCCGCTCGTTCGACCCGAATTGCGCATAACCCCGATCAATCCGCAAACTGGATTGCCAGTTACCACGGCGCTGTCGGGACGTTTGGACAACATTCAAGGATCGAGATTGGTTCGAACAAATGGTGGTGACTCTAACTATCATTCGGGACAGCTTGAGATTCGGAGGCGTTTTGCAAATAACTTCCAACTCACCGGAGCTTACACTTGGTCTAAGTTGATCAGTAATGCGGATGAAGTTTTTGCAGCCGGATTGGGAAGTACGCTTCAACAAACATCGATTCCTTCCGTCTTTGGCGGGCTAAGATTAGACCGATCTCTTTCGATCAACCACCGAGAACATCGAGCTTCTTTCACATATATCCTTATGTCGCCTTTCTTCAAAAACCAACAGGGCTTTCTTGGAAGGATACTTGGCGGCTATCAGGTGGGCGGAGTTACTCAGTTTGAATCCGGAGTTCCCATCACGATCGTGAATAATTTTGATTCCGATGGTGTCGGCGGTGCCCTAGACCGTCCGAGTTACAACCCCAACGGAATCAGAAACCTACGCGCTTTTCCGATAACGAATGCACAGGGATTTATTACGAGCTACATTAATCCCAGCACCGGTCAAACTATTGATCCGGCAACTGCTATGTATATCGTTAATCCCGCGTATACGGCAGGCCTTGCGGGTACGCAAGTTCGAGTTGGAACCCTTGGCCGAAACACGGAAACATCGGCCGGCGTTAACAACACGAATTTGGCGCTGATCAAACGCACGCGTATCTCGGAACGTGTCTTCATTGACGCAAAGGCCGAGATGTTCAATGCGTTCAATCATCCGCAGTTCGGTGCAGGTTCAACTAATGCTGGTCTTACAACCAACGCGACCACTTGGTTGCAACCTATCAACCCAACTTCAAGCGGTGGTGCCCGTGAGATCAGATATCAAGTTAAGTTGATATTCTAATTATCGAAGTTTCGTGTCTTTTTTGCGTTGCCGCGAGTTTGCGGCAACGCTTTTTTGTTTCTTGGAGTGACGTATCTTATCAATTACAATCCACTCTTGTGCTATAAAGCGGATATTGCGAAATCGAAAAGAAAAGAAGTATTTACCGTAGGTTGTTTCATCGATACTGAAAGCCGAAGACTGAAACAACCGAGCAGTGTTTTGACGTTATCGCTTTTCTAATTTGATCGTCGCCTCGCAATTTGTTATCGCACGAGCTTTTCGTTAGGCAGTAAATCACTGGAGGCGAAACAATGATCCCTATCTATGCACTCGCAGTTTTGATCGCCGTGTTTTTCTTGACGAGCGTGATCGGCGTCGTGACCGGCAGTAATTCGCTTATCGCCGTGCCGGTGATGTTTCAACTCGGGGTCGAGCCGCGAGTTGCGGTCGCGACAAATATGTTTGGCCTCGTGTTTATGGCGGTCGGCGGAACTATTCCGTTCGTTCGTCAGCAGAAGATCGACTACGCAAAAACGTGGCCGCTTGTTGCGCTGACAGTAGTTAGCTCGGCGATCGGCGCGGTTGTAGTCGGTCGTTTAAGTGACACGATTATCAAATTGATAGTCTCGGTCGCGATGATCGCGGTTGCGATATTCTCGCTTCTACGACGAAACGCCGGTCTCGAACCGGCAACCCGACACTCGTGGACATTGCCCTTAACTTACGCTCTCGTCTTTTTACTCGGAATTTACGGCGGGCTTTTCAGCGGCGGTTATGTGACGATACTGACGGCCATTTGCATCGGCATTTACGGAATGCGTTACAGCGAAGCGGTCGCTTCGACCAAGCTCGTCAACATGTTTTCGTCCGCCGTTGCCACTGCCGTATTTATGTGGCAAGGGTTAGTCGATTATAAACTCGGTCTGATCATAGGCGTCACGATGTTCGTCGGAGCATACACGGGCGCGCATTACGCGACAAAGCTGAACGACATCTGGCTGCGGCGAGTGTTTTTAACGACGGTTTTACTGCTCGCCATCAAAACGATTTACGATTTTATTTGAATTAATCGAGCGATTCGCCGCTTGCGGGCTTTGTGGTTTTCGGCTTACTTTGACGCGTAGGAGTCTTTGGTGACGGCTGCGGTTTTGGTTTGTCGGTTGTCGTATTTGCAGGCTTATCGGTCGCAGCCGGCGAAGGTTCTGCTTTGGGCGTCGGAGTTGGTTTAGCTGTCGGCGGTTTTTGTCCGGGCGGGACGGCTAGAGGTTTTGAGGCGCTCTGATCGGGGCACGGGACGACTTCGCGAGTTTCGATTTTTGAGCAAACACCGGTCAAAAGATCTTTTCGCACAAACTCGATCGAGCCGGTCGGCGGCATGAACTGGCTGGTGCCGGTAACGTCGCCGCTGATTTGACCGCCGCCGGGCGGCACACTCGTCGGCGGAGTTCCGTTCGGCGGTAAGACGGTGCCGGCCCACGGATTGTAACCGTCGCCGCCGGGCAGGCCGTCGGCTCTGATCGTCGTGTTCAGGCCGGTCATCATTAGTTGCTCGGGCGACATATCGTCGGGGATTTTCATGAGTCCGTCTTCATACGCTTCGGTCGCGGGGCCGAGCGGTTGGACGGGCATGCTGTCGGCGTCGGCTTGCAAGTTTGTTGTCGGATCAGAGCGTTTTGTCGAGGTCGCGTAGATCAGCGCCGCGGCTAAGATTGCGACGCCGGCTAGCACGACGAATGCCGTCTGCCAGATATTGCGGCGCGGCGATGTGGTCGCGGCTGCTGCATCGGCTTTCGGCGGAGCTCCGACGCGCGAGGCGAGCGTGTCGATATCTTCGGCAAATGCGCTCATCGTTTGATAGCGGCGTTCGGGGTCGGCGGCGATCGCGCTCAGGATTATCGGTTCAATTTCAGGATTGAGGTCTTTGCGAAAAGCCGACAGCGGTGGTGGCGGTTCGTTTTGTTTTGCCAGAACGTCGGCTCCGGTTTCGCCGTCAAACGGCACTTCGCCGCTCAGCATTTCGTAGAACATCACGCCAAGCGAGTAGATGTCGGAGCGTTCGTCCGATGCGGGAAAATCGCCTAGCTGTTCCGGCGCGAGATAACGCGGATCGTCGTCGCGGCTCAACTTCGCCTGATCGCTGCCGAAACTGCAAAGTTTCGCCGTCGGTGATTCGTCGGGGCCATTCAGGAAAATATTTTGCGGCTTCAGGTTGCCGTAAACGAACTGTTTTTCATGAGCGGCTGCCGTTCCTCCCGCGAGCTGACGGATAATGTCGATCGCGGTTTTTTCGTCCCTTTGAGACTTGTCGTCTGCGAGCGTTTTGCCGTCAACCTGCTCGAAAACGGCGTAGGTCGTATTCTTAGCATCGGTTCCGAAGTCATTGATACTCAACACGTTAGCGTGCGTAACAGCCGATGCCGCACGAGCCTCGTCGATAAACGCTCGCGACCAGCGAGCGTCCATACCGAGCGCAAGCGGCAGTATTTTTATCGTCACGGGCCGATCCATGATCTCGTGTCGCGCATGATAAAAATCACCAGATTCGTCCTTAAGAATCAATTCGCCAACGCGGTATTTGTCCGCGATCAATTTGTCTCGAAAATCACTCATTCAATATTTAGAACGCCCAAAAAACATTTCGGTTGCAATTAAAGGATAAGCCGCTCGTCGTTCTAATTCAAGAAAAAAGGATGTCTGAAAAGTCGGAATTGCCCGTTAGCGGGCATCAGAGTTAAGCTCCATGCGTGAGCGTGGAGTCAGTATCGAGTCCGAAATTAAGCCCGTTTGCGCGCCGGCAGAGAAAAGATGAAACCAATGTTCATCATTTTTTCGCAGAATCTACCGCCCGCAAACGGGCTTTTGGCTTTTTCGCATTTTAACTACATGCTCACGAATGTAGCTAAACTCTTTCGTCCGCAAAGCGGACTTATTAAACAACCTCGTAAATAAAATCTATCGTCGATTAAAGTTTGACGAAAACGATAAGCAGTGCGAAGAGCACGAGTGACTCGATCAGCGCGAGCGCGATGATCATCATCGTCTGCACGACTCCGGCTGCACCAGGATTGCGAGCCGCACCTTCCGCTGCACGCGAACCGACGAGACCCTGACCGATGCCGGCCAAGCCTGCTGCAAGACCGAAACCAATACCGCCGCCGATCGCCTTTGCCGCGCTGACCGATGATTCGTTGTCAGCGGCTCCTTGCGCCATTGTCGCGACTGCAAATAACGCGATCGCGAGCGTCGCATAAATCAAGTATTTCAATTTATTCATTTTTTTCTCCTTTTATTTAAGAAGACGCTACCCTTAACTCAACAAACTTGTTCGTCTTGTATTATTTCGCCTCGCTTCCGGTATGCCGCGGATTTTATACTCCCAAAGAGTCCGCGGCTCCTGCGTGCCGGCATTTTTGTGGGTCACGTATCTATAAATCGCAAGTTCATTACTTCGATTCAACGTCTTCTGATTGTCAAAACATCACGCCGTAAAACGTGAAACTTAAAATCATTACTAGTGCGCTGCGTTGACAGCAATTGAACCAGCTAAATCAACCGCAGTAGTGCCGACAACATCACTCAAATCAGCATGCTCATGATCGTCGTGCGGCGCGTGGCTGACTTCGCCGATATAGATCATCGAGAGCAGCGTAAACACAAACGCCTGAACAAACGATACAAAGACGCCCAAACCGGTCAAAAGCAGCGGAAACCCGATCTGCGTTATAGGCGGAAAGATATTCGTAATTTCTATAAATACCTTTTCGTCAGAGAACATATTCGCAAACAGCCGGACGCCTAGCGTAAAAGGCCTGATCGAGCTCGAAATGATCTCAATAACAAAGATCAATCCCGTGATCGGCAGCATCAATAAAGGAAGCTTCGGCCCGGCGAAGTGTTTGATATGGCCGAGCAGGCCATTCTCGGCGATGCCGACGTAGTTGTAATAGACGAACGACGAGATACCTAGTGCAAAGGTCACGTTCACCGACGCCGTCGGCGACATAAACATCGGGAATTGCCCCATTAGATTTGATACGAGTATCAATATTCCGAATGTCGCAACCACCGGAAAGTGCCGCGAGCCGCGATCGCCGATGATGCTCGAGATCATGTCTTTTACGGCAAGATAACCTGCTTCGAGCGTGAGCTGGCCCGATTTCGGATCGTCCTGCGAAAGCTTGCCCTTGAGCAAATAAACGATAAAAGCCGTCAGCAGACACGCGATCACAAACATGATCGTGTACCACGGAATCGCGTTCTCGACCGTGTAAGGGCCGAACACATTCGCCGCAGAAGTGCCGAATTTCGAAAACACGTATTCGTTCCACAGCGGCTCTGTGTATTTCACCTGAAACTCGTGCACAGGCTCACCGATGTAGTGGTTTATAAACTGAACTATGAGCGGCAGTTGATGTCCGCCTTCTGCAAATAAAAGCATGTTAACTCTTAAAAATATTCTTCAATCCCTCGATAACGACCGCCACGGCAAACGACGCAAGCCCCGCGATCACCGCAGTTACCGGCACAACATCCGTAAGATAAATAACCAGCAAACATCCGCCGATGGCAACGTAACGCAAGATATACTTCGCTGCGAGTAAGCCGGTCGAGGCCACTGCGGCGTTATCAAAAATCGCTCCGGTCGAGCGCTTTAACCAAACATAATTGGCAAATGCCAAACCGCCGCCTATCAAAATTCCCGCACCGAATCTCACACCGGAAAACGCCAATCCCAGGATCGCTCCGGCGATCACGACAACGGCCATGCCGACGAGTATTCCTCTGTGCGATATTGGCCTCACGGCCTCGTCGGTTGTCAACGGATCGAGATTCTCATCCATTGCAAAACGTGTATTTTACGAAAGAATTGTGGGATTTCAAAACGCCCGACTTACGCATATGAGATTTGCCACGAATGCACGAATAGGAGCAGGAAAATACGGGTCGAAATATTCGTGCATTCGTGGCTATTTTCTACTCACCGTCCTCGTCACGCGACATCAGCGGACTGACGGCGGGAGTGTCATTTTTTGTGGGGAAAATCCGCGAAGTAATTCGAAAAAACTGGACAAAACCGATGACCGCTCCGAGCACGATGCCGCCGACCAAGCCCCACGGCCAACTGCCGAACATCCAATCGGCGCCCCAACCGACAAAGAGCATAAAAACTACCGGCGCAAAAAAAGTGATGCCGGCCGAGTAGGCCAAACCGCTTCGACGGGCCGATTCTTCATCGCTCGGCGGCACGTATGCCACGGGGACGAAATCCGGTTCGCGACGCGGCTGTTCGTCGGGCCATACACCATCTTTTGCACGAGGCTCTTCGTTGTCGTTGAGATCAAGTCCGGTCATCAGTTGTGCCAATAATGACAGTTTCGGTGGCCGATTTCAATTCATATCGCGTGCCTCGCCAGGTGATGCGACGCGAGAATAAAGCGGCGACGGCGTTGTAGAAAAACAAAAGCCCCGTGAGCAACCAGAGCGTGTTCTGCGTAAAGAATTGTTTCCCGATCTCACGTTTATAAGTATCGAGGACGAGCTTTACCGCTTTCAACCGCAGCCATGCCTTGCCGATGCTAAAACCGAAAACTAGCAAAAGTGTCGAGATAGCGACTGCCACCGCCAAACTATTTGCATCGCTAAGAACAACGATCAGAAACGACGCGATCAGAACCGAATTAAACAGCCCGCTGCCGACGAGCGTCATCAGCCACAACTTAGGTTCGCACACGCGCACGATCTTCATCTGCCGCGTCGTGAATTCGACCAGCTCGTTAAAAGTGCAATCATCGACCGATGGCGTGAGAGCTTGCGGCACAAAAACTATTTTCAGACCGGCGTCTTTGACCGCTTGAGTCACGGCAAAGTCGTCCGACAACGTGCCGCGCCATTTTTCGCTCATATCGACCGCGTCAAAAGTGTCGCGGCGAATCGCCGTCGCTCCGCCCCAGCAAAAGTTTGAATCAGTGTTCGTACCGAGCGCCGATGCGATCGAGGCGTTCCACGCGACGCGCATCTCTGACGCAAAAGTGCGATGTTTTGAGATAAACCAACGATAACCAGTCGCCGCTCCATTTCTGTTATCTTCAAGCGGTGCAACGAGATAACGTAGCCAATCAGCCTGCGGTCGCGCATCGGAATCGACAAAAACGAAAACTTGCGAGCGCGTGTCGGTGTGCAAAACAGCTTCGCGCAGATTCTCGATCTTCTGCGCGCAGTCCGTTGCTTTCGCCGCTACGATCAGCTTGGTGGAAAGTGAAACCCGGTCGCTATCGCGCGCGGTTCTGACCTTAGCTTTGCGGGAAACTTCTTCAATCACCGCCACACTCGGATCGCCTTTAGCATCGACGACGAAGATGATCTCGTAATCGGGATAATCAAGTTCGATGAGCGCCGAGAGATTTTGTTCAAGATCTTTATCGAGCCCGCGACATGGCGCGATCACGGTCACAAACGGCGTCCACGTCGGTAAAGGTTTTGCGAGTTCGCGTTTAAAATAGCGCAGATACCGCACGCCGCCGAGAAATGATTTAAAACTCAGCCAGACGAGCACGAACGCAAAAAAATAAAATAAATAGATCATTTGAGGAGTTAACGACTTTTGAGCAACGGCCGAAGGTGTTCAATGGTCTTGTCAACGGCTCCTTTTTTCTGCTGCATAACGACAAGCGCGTTGCGGCCGAGTTGCTCGCGTTTGTCGGCGTCGGTTAGTAATTTACTAAATTCGCTCGCGAGTATCGGGATCGATTCTTCACCGCCTTTGTCTATCTGAACGAGAGCATTCGACGCAAGAAATTCTTTGACAGCTTCGTCAAAATTCGCCGTGTGCGGCCCGGTGACTATTGCATTACCGGCTGCTGCCGGCTCAAAAATGCTCTGTCCGCCGTGCGGGATCAGACTGCCACCGACAAAGACGATCTCGGCGAGCGGATAAACGGAGCGAAGCTCGCCGATCGAATCGAGCAAAATAACTTCGGCTGTTTTGTCGCTCATGGATGGCGATGCGCTGCGACGGACATAACTGAACGCAGTGTTTTTTATTACTTCTTCTACTTCGTTAAAACGTTCGGGGTGACGCGGCACGATCATCAGACGCGGCAGATTTTCGCCGGACGATTTCCAAGTTTCTTTTAAAGCTTCGAGCAGAAACTTCTCTTCAGGTGCGTGCGTGCTCGCGGCGATGATCAAAGGGGCGTCTTGGGTTATGCCAAACCGTTCGCGAAATTCGTCGGTCAACGACGACGGTTCATCCGAAATGTCGTGATCGAATTTTAAATTGCCTGTAACTTTTACTTTGCTGCCGCGTGCGCCGAGCGCCATGAGTCGCGTCGCATCGGGGTTCGTCTGCATCAATGCGAGATCGAGGTAGCTGAGCATTCGCTTCATGAATCTTTTTATCCAGCTATAACCAACAAACGATCGCTCAGACAAACGTCCGTTCACGATGCAAACTCGCGCTTCGTGCTTATATGATTCGCGGATGAAGTTGAACCAAAGCTCGGTCTCGGTCAGCAGCACAACCGACGGATCGATGTGCCGCAACGCGCGGCGAACTGTAAATCGCCAGTCAAACGGAAAGTAGAAAACGAGGTCGGCTAAACGAGCGTATGAATCGCGAGCGATCTTTTGCCCTGTATTTGTCGTGGTCGAGACGACGAGCGTGACATGTGGAAACTCTGCTTTAATTTTTTGCGCGAGCGGAATCGCGGCGTTTGCCTCGCCGACCGACACGCAGTGCAGCCACACGACCTTACTCCCGCGTGCATCGAACTTCGGTAAAAATCCGAGCCGCTGCTTAAAGCCCGCAGCATATTTGCCCTTTATGACGGCGTCGTATAAAAAACGCGGCAGTAATATTACAAAGCCGAGCGTGAGAGCGATGCCGTAAAAAAAAACCATTTTTCAAGTCAGGGAAGAAGTCTTGGAAGTCTTGGAAGTCTGGGAAGTCTGGGAAGTCTGGGAAGTCATAAGAATTTACTCGACTTCCTAAACTTCCTCGACTTCCTAGACTTCCTCGACTGTCTCGACTTATTTCACGCGTTCCATGTAACGAGCCTCAGCGGGGTTGACGCGGATCTTTTCGCCCTCGACGATGAATGGCGGAACTTGTAATGTAACGCCGTTTTCGAGCGTCGCCGGCTTGTTCGAGTTCGATGCGGTCGCTCCTTTTAGCACCGGTTCAGTCTCGGTGACCGTCAACTCCATCGACGCCGGCAGCGTCACGCCGATCGGGTTGCCGTTGTAAAACTCGACCTCGATCGTGAGGTTCGGCATCAACCATTGCGCCGAATCGCCAAGCTCTGCCTCAGTCAACGCGACCTGCTCGTAGGTCTCGTTGTTCATAAAATGATGATGAGTGCCGTCCGAGTAAAGGTAATCCATTTTGTGCTGTTCGAGCACAACGCGCTCCAACGTGTCGTTCGAGCGAAAGCGAAATTCGAATGAATTGCCCGTTAGCAAATTGCGCAACCTCGCCTGAACCATCGCGCGCAAATTGCCCGGCGTGTGATGATGAAACTCCATCACCTTGACCGGCGCACCCTCGTGAAGTATCACCATCCCTTTTCTAATATCGTTTGCTGAAATTGCCATAAAGCTCCCTTTCGGAAAGCACATAGTCTAACCAAGAAAGTGAAAAAGTGAAAAGGTGAAAAAGTGAAAAAGCTAGTCGAGTAACACGACGCACTTTTTCACTCTTTCACTTTTTCACTCTTTCACTTTTTCACTCTTTCACTTTTTCACTCTTTCACTTTTTCACTCTTTCACTTTCAAAGGTGGCGGCTCTTCACCCTCGGCCGGGTAGCTGCGGTTGATCGATTTATAAATATTTATGATCTGCTCGATCCACTGTTTTGCTTCGGCGTTTGATGGATCGTATTTCAATGTCCGGCGATAGTCGCCGAGCGCCGATGCGTATTGACGTTTTTCGGTAAGGGCGGTCGCGCGTTTTAGATACGCCGTGCCGAGTGTAAGTTTTAGCTTTTCGTCGGCAGGTTTTGCACTGAGTGCTTTTTCGGCTGATGTGACCGCAGCGTCGTATTCGCTTGTGTCAAAAGCATCGCCGCTCTGCGTCCATTTCGAGCCTGAGAGAGGCGCGTTTGACGGCATTTTGTTTTCGGACGAATGAGCGATCGCTGTCTGCGCGCGTTCGGGCGAAGAGTTAGCTGCCGGCGAACTTGAATTTTGCACGATCGGCGTCGGCGAATTGTTGCAGCCGACCGCCGTCACAGTAAGTAAACTAAAGAATAGAATTTTCTTCATAATCATTGGCACTATCCACTAACCACTTTCAACTATCCACTGAAGCGACCTGACAAATTTCTTACAGTGGATAGTTGGCAGTTCATCGCGGATGGTTATTTCTTATCAATAATCATTGCCACTATCCACTAACCACTTTCAACTATCCACTGAAGCGACCTGACAAATTTCTTACAGTGGATAGTTGGCAGTTCATCGTGGATAGTTATTTCTTATCAATATACGGCCGAGCCTGCACGACGTAAATGCGGCTGCCGATGATTCCCCACTCGATGTCTTGTTCCGTCTTACCGCCGAATGCGCTGCGAATCGCGATCGCGGATTTTGCAAGCGAGCGTGCTTGCGCGTCGTTTAGAACGCGCTTCGTTGCGGTTGCGGCGCATTTGTCGGCGGTGATTTTCAGATCGCCGTTCTCGTCAAACGCCAACGCATTCTCTTGTTGCGAAAGCGTCATCACGATCACCGAGTTCGACTTCGGATTAAAAAGTATCTGTTCGGGTATGCCCGTGTTATCGACGACCTTCGAGTTGTGGCCGCACACCGCGCTGATATAAACGGCATTTTTGCTGCGCTCGTCGAACGGATCTTTTGTGATCATCACGCCGCCGCGTTCCATATCGACGCCGACCTGAACGAGCGCAGACATGTAAACGTCGGACTGGCTGATGTAATTTCGCACACGCGCCTCGTAAGCTTGAAAGTTCCAGATCGACGCCCAGACGCGTTTGACGCCTTCTATAAGTTTGTCCTCGTCGCGGACGTTCGCAGCGCTTGAATAAAGACCGGCACCGCTAAAATTCGGCAGGTCTTCGCTGTTCGACGAGCTGCGGATAAAGGCGGGTTTGCCGCCGAGCTGCGTTCGCC